>Ga0315273_10004741_pt1 | contig 16727 bp, 13 predicted proteins | sample YL17G02_0_MG_FD_205753 | JGI IMG/M metagenome (GOLD analysis project Ga0315273, IMG submission 205753) | Sediment microbial communities from Yellowstone Lake, YNP, Wyoming, USA - YL17G02_0 | ecosystem: Environmental > Aquatic > Freshwater > Lake > Sediment | place: USA: Wyoming | collected... | reverse complement strand
CTTAACTGCGCTGATAATTTCCACCATTTATGGCAAAAAAATAATACACCGGCTGCAGAAAGCCCAGATTGGTGAAACCATACGTGATTTGGGACTGGAAGGACAATTACAAAAGAAGGGAACTCCCACCATGGGAGGACTTATAATTCTTACCTCAATCATAATCCCTGTCCTTCTCTTCGCTAATTTGAAAAATGTATATGTCCTCCTCATGCTGTTTATTACAATATGGCTGGGATTTGTGGGGTTTATCGATGATTATATAAAAGTTTTCAGGAAGAATAAAGAAGGCCTGCGCGGTAAGTTTAAAGTTTTCGCCCAGATTATCGCCGGAATTGTGGTGGGCCTTACCCTGCACTTCAGTGATAACATCGTGGCCAGGGAAAAAGTGCTTGATCATCATGGTGTGCCCATCACCAGGATTGAAAAAGGTGATAAAAATGAAAAGGCAGTCATTACTTACGTTACACGTGAAGTAAAATCCACCAAAGTCAATGTGCCCTTTTTCAAAAACAACGAGTTTGATTATGCCATGCTGGTTTGGTTTTTGAAAGACAAAGCAAAGCAATGGGCCTGGGTGATAGTGATCCTGGCTGTTATTTTCATCATCACCTTTGTGTCAAACGGAACAAACCTTACCGATGGGCTCGATGGGCTCGCTGCGGGTACATCCGCCATCATCGGTGGAACGCTTGGCCTGTTGGCTTATGTATCAGGCAATACTATCATGGCTGATTATCTCAACATCATGTATTTGCCAAACACCGGCGAACTGGTTGTTTATATTTCCGCTTTCATAGGAGCCCTTGTGGGCTTCTTATGGTATAACTCTTATCCGGCGCAGGTCTTCATGGGCGATACTGGTAGCCTGGCTATCGGCGGGATCATTGCGGTGTATGCCATATTGATTCGTAAAGAACTACTGATACCCATTCTCTGTGGCGTATTTTTCGCAGAGAGTCTTTCCGTCGTCGTTCAGGTTACCTGGTTTAAATATACACGGTTGAGGTTTGGCGTAGGCAGAAGAGTTCTTCGTATGTCACCATTGCACCATCATTTTCAAAAACTTAACTATCCCGAATCCAAAATTGTTACGCGGTTCTGGATCATTGGTATTCTATTGGCCATAATTACGATTGTTACCCTTAAAATCCGATAAAAATGGATCGACGTATTGTAGTGCTTGGTGCCGGGGAGAGTGGAACCGGAGCTGCTGTTCTGGCAAAGAAACAGGGCTTTGATATTTTTGTTTCCGATTCCGGTAAAATTAAAGATGTCTATAAAGAAATCCTTTATAATTATGAGATCGAATGGGAAGAGGGTAAACACACCGAAAGGCATATCCTTAACGCCGATGAGGTTATAAAAAGCCCGGGGATATCCGAAAAGTCAGATATTGTCATCGCAATTCGCAAAAAAGGAATCAAGATAATAGCTGAAATTGAGTTTGCCGGTCGCTACACCCAGGCCAAGAAGATTTGCATAACCGGCAGTAATGGCAAAACCACTACCACCACATTGATCCATCACATGCTGCGCAAGGCAGGACTAAATGCCGGTCTCGCCGGTAATGTGGGGAAAAGCTTTGCCATGCAGGTGGCCACCGAAAGCTATGATTATTACGTGATTGAGTTGAGCAGCTTCCAGCTCGACGGTATGTTCGAGTTTAAGGCTGATATTGCCATATTGTTAAACATAACACCTGACCACCTTGACCGGTATGACTATGACCTTCAAAACTATGTAGATTCTAAATTCAGGATCAGCCTTAATCTTTCCGAAGATGATTTCTTTGTTTATTGCTCCGATGATGAAATTACCATCCGGGAACTCGAGCGGATTGTTACCAAGGCCAAACAACTGGGGTTCACCCTAAAAGATACCAAACAACAGGGAGCTTATATCGAAGGCGATACCATGAAAATCGAGATAGATGATGACCTGTTCGAAATGTCGCTGGCTGAACTCGCCATGAAAGGAAAACATAATACCTACAATTCAATGGCAGCAGGTATAGCAGGAAGCGTACTTAAAATCAGGAAACCTATCATCCGTGAAAGCCTGATGGATTTTGCCGGTGTTGAGCACCGACTTGAAAGGTTCATCAAGGTCCATGGTATTGAGTTCATTAACGACTCTAAAGCTACCAATGTAAATTCTACCTGGTACGCCCTGGAAAGCATGACCACACCGGTTGTATGGATCGCCGGTGGAACCGACAAAGGAAATAATTACGCCGAACTAATGGACCTTGTGAAGCAAAAAGTCAAAGCACTTATTTGCCTTGGAGTCGACAATTCCAAATTACATAAAGCCTTTGAGGGTGTAGTTCCTGCCATTGTTGATTCAGGCTCCATGAAAGAAGCCGTACAGGCAGCATACCGGCTTGGGAAGAAGGATGATACCGTGCTTTTGTCACCCTGTTGTGCCAGTTTTGACCTGTTTGAGAATTACGAGGACAGGGGGAGACAGTTCAAGAAGTATGTGAGGGAATTATGAGAATGTTTAATCGTTTATTTGTTTAATCGATTAAACAACCCAACGATTTAAAGATTCAACAAAATATTACAAAATGCCAACAGTACTAAAAAAATACTTCAAAGGTGACCCTGTTATTTGGGCGGTGATTTTATTGCTGTCGATTTTTTCGCTGCTGGCAGTGTATAGTTCCACCGGTTCACTGGCCTATAAATACCAGGGTGGAAATACCAGTTATTACATATTAAAACATGCTACCATATTGATAATGGGACTGGTTATCACGTATGTCACCCACCTCGTACCCTATAAGTATTTCTCACGTATTTCCCAGTTTCTGCTGTATTTCTCCATACCCCTGTTGCTTGTAACCCTTATTTACGGCGTAACCAAAAATCAGGCGCCAAGGTGGCTGGACGTGCCCGGATTGAGGTTAACCTTTCAGCCATCAGATATTGCCAAACTGGCTGTCATTATGTACACAGCCCGTATATTATCAAAGAAGCAGGATAATATTAAGGATTTCAAAGGAGCCTTCAGACCAATAATGGTTCCTCTTTTGCTGGTTTGTGGATTGGTATTACCGGCTAATCTCTCAACCTCTCTGCTGATTTTCGCCACTGCCTTTATTCTCATGTTCATTGGCCGGGTAAACATGAAATATCTTTTTGGGATGATGGGTATTATCGTGATACTGTTAAGCGCATTTATTGCTATCACACTGTCGAATGACTGGGAAAGTCGAATCGGGACCTGGAAAAACCGTATTGAAAACTATGCCAGTGCTGGTGATGAGGACAATTTCCAGGTGAGCCAGGCAAAAATTGCTATTGTCAGTGGCGGACTGGTGAACCTGAGACCCGGCAAAAGCATACAGCGAAATTTTCTGCCACACCCTTATTCCGACTTCATCTATGCTATAATCATCGAGGAGTATGGACTGGTTGGGGGTGTTATTGTCCTTGCTCTTTATTTATATCTGCTTTTCAGGGCAGCTGTGCTGGTGCGAAAAAGTTCCCGGACATTTCCGGCCTTTCTGGCCATCGGACTGGCAGTGATGATCACTTTCCAGGCACTCATCAATATGGCTGTGGTTGTGAACCTGCTGCCGGTGACCGGTCAGCCTCTGCCCATGATCAGTATGGGCGGATCGTCATTACTGTTTACCTGTGTAGCGCTGGGAATAATTCAAAGTGTGAGCAGGGGAATTAAAAATCAGCAGGAGATAGCTGAAAAACTTGCCGAGGAACAACATGAACAACATGAATCGGAAATTTATAATTAGCGGCGGCGGCACAGGAGGGCATATCTTCCCTGCCCTTTCGATTGCCAACGAGATCAAAAAAAGAGATCCGGAGGCCAGTATTCTTTTTGTGGGCGCCCTCGGAAGAATGGAAATGGAAAGGGTTCCTGCATCAGGATTCCCCATTATAGGACTTCCGGTGGAAGGCATTCAGCGAAAAATCGGCTTAAGGAATCTGATGGTGCTTTATAAATTGATTATCAGCCTGTTCAAAGCCGGAAATATCCTGAAGTCCTTCAAACCCGACGTGGTGATTGGTGTTGGTGGCTATGCCAGTGGGCCCTTGCTTAAAATGGCCGCACTGAAAAAAATACCCATACTCATCCAGGAACAGAATTCCTATGCCGGAGTCACTAACAGGTTGCTGGCCCGTAAAGCTGCCAAAATATGTGTGGCTTACCCGGGAATGGAAAAATACTTCCCGGCAACAAAAATAGTATTGACAGGCAACCCTGTCAGAGAGGAATTGGTGAATCAACAAATCAAAAGATCAACAGCTTGCGGGTTTTTCAATATACCTGTCGACAAACCTGTGTTGCTGGTGCTGGGAGGCAGTCTTGGGGCCCGTACAATCAATAACAGCATACTTAATCTGGTGGATGCATTCGAAAAGGAAAACCTGCAATTGCTTTGGCAGACGGGCCGTCTCTATTACGACCGTATCAGACAGGAACTGGATCCTAAAGGGCTGAAAAATGTAAAATACTTTGATTTTATTAATCGTATTGATTTGGCCTATAGCATTGCAGATGTGATTATTTCACGTGCCGGCGCCGCAACCATATCCGAGCTGTGCCTTCTTGGAAAACCGGTGATTCTGGTACCTTCACCCAATGTAGCAGAGGATCACCAGACAAAAAACGCGATGGCATTGGTGAAAAACCATGCCGCCCTGATGGTCTCTGACAAAGATGCCCCTGATAAACTGGTAATGCAGGCGCTTGAATTAATGCATGATAAGCTGCTTCAAGGCACACTGGGCAGTAATTGCAATAAAATGGCCTATAGCGGTTCGGCAACTAAAATTGTGGATGAAATTTTTAACCTGGTGGACAAAAGGTGAATGAATTGAATAACATACGGCATATTTACTTCCTTGGGATCGGTGGCATTGGCATGAGTGCCCTGGCCAGGTATTTCCATATCACCGGTAAAACCGTTGCCGGATATGACCGCACACCAACGGCTCTAACCAAACAACTCGGTTCCGAAGGTATTGCCGTTCATTATGAAGATTCCCCGGAATTGATACCGCTACCCTTCAGGTCGCCTGAAAACACCTGGGTGGTATTCACACCGGCAGTTCCTGATGATCATACTGAATTGGCCTATTTTAAAGAACACCATTATACTATTTATAAACGTTCGGAAATACTGGGACAAATAACCACGAGGCATAAAACTATTGCTGTTGCCGGAACCCACGGAAAAACCACGGTATCGACAATGATCGCTCATATTTTGGCCCAGGGCGGGCCCGGCTGCAATGCATTTCTGGGCGGAATATCCAGGAATTTCAACAGTAACCTTGTACTCAATGCACAAAGTGACTGGGTTGTGACCGAAGCCGATGAATTTGACCGGTCATTTCTGCAATTACATCCCTACGCGGCAGTGGTTACAGCCATGGATCCTGATCACCTCGACATATATGGCACTGCCGAATTGATGCAGGAAGCATTTAACTGTTTCATAGGGCAAATAGATCGTGAAGGAATGCTGATAATGAAGGAAGGACTGCCGGTGGACTCCTCCAAGGTGCCTGCCGGAACGTATACTTACTCGCTTAACGGTAATACCCACTTTCGTGCGGATAATATCAGGCTGAAAAACCAGCGGTATCATTTTGACCTTATCGGGCCGGGTATCCAGTTAAAGGATCTTTCTTTAGAGCATCCGGGGCTAGTGAACGTTGAAAATGCGGTGGCCGCAACTGCCATGGCTGTGCTGCTGCGGCTCAATCATCAGCAGATACGTCGGGCGATTCATACTTTTTCGGGGATACAACGCCGGTTCGACTACCATATTAAAACAGGAAAAATCATTTATATCGATGATTATGCGCACCATCCGAAAGAAATAGAAGCAACATTGAAGTCAGTTCGCGAACTATATCCGGGGAAGAAGATCACAGGCATTTTCCAGCCGCATTTATATTCGCGCACCCGCGATTTTGCCGAGGGCTTTGCAGAAAGCCTGAACCTGCTCGACCATCTGATCCTGCTCGATATTTACCCGGCACGGGAACTGCCCATTGAAGGCGTGACCTCTGAAATAATTTTCAGGAACGTACGAATAAAGGAGAAGATGATGTGCAGCAAAGATCAATTAATCGAAGTTTTACGTAAAGCTGAAATTGAAATTCTGGTGACCCTGGGTGCAGGTGATATTGACAATTATGTTGAACCCATTAAACAACTTCTTTTAAAGCATAATTAAAAAGGATGAAACAGCTAAAAAATTTATTGTTCCTGGTTTCATTGATTGCCTACCTGGTGATTATTTCGGGTTTCATCAGCGGCAAGGAAAAAATACAGAAGATAACAGCACTTAAGATACGCATTGTTGACAGCACAAAAAATCAATTTATACGATCGGCTGAAATTCGCGATATACTTGATCAGAAAAAATACAACCTGTTCGGTAAGAAATCCTCCGGCGTTGACCTCGAAGAAATAGAAAGATCATTGAAAACGCGTCAGATTATCGATCAAGCCGAAGTTTTCATTACTGAACCTGGTGAGCTTCATGTTGAAATAAGCCAAAAGACGCCTCTTGTAAGAATATTTAACCGCTATGGACAGGGATACTATCTCGACAGGGAGGGAAACGTGATTCCCCTGTCACAGAACTTCAGCCCTTTCGTGATTGTGGCAAACGGATATATTGCGGAACCTTTTACAATAAGCAAAACAATGAATATCTATGGGGTAAAACACGACTCCCTGCCTCGCTCTCTGCATACAGTTTATGATGTTTACAGGCTGGCTGAATTTATCACCAATGACGATTTCTGGAACTCACAGATTGAACAGATTTATGTAAACAACAACTATGAATTTGAACTGATTCCAAGAGTAGGCTCCCACATTATCGAATTGGGAAGAGCCGAGGATCTCGATGAAAAATTCGAAAATCTTAAAATTCTATATCTCCGGGGATTTAATAACCTCGGATGGAACCAATATGAAAAGATCAGCTTAAAATATAAAAACCAGGTAGTTTGTACTAAAATCCAATAACATGAGGCAAAGGAACAATATTTTAGCAGCAATTGATATCGGTACCACAAAAATCGTCACCATTGTCGGGCATATGAACGATATGGGCAAGCTCGAAATCATCGGTATGAGCAAAACTCCCTCAAAAGGCGTAAAACGAGGTGTTGTGCTGAATATCGAGGAAGCGGTAAGTGCTATCCGCTTTACTGTTGACGAAGTACAGAAACAAGTCGGCTTCCTGATCAAAGAAGCGTATGTGGGTATTGCCGGACAGCACATTACCAGTTTACAGAACCGGGGATATATACTTCGTGACTCCTATGAAGAAGAGATCACGAAAGATGACACCGACCGGCTTCTGTCGGAAATGTACAAGATTTCCATACAGCCGGGAGAAGAGATTATTCATGTAATACCCCAGAATTATATAGTGGATAATGAAACCGGAGTTAAAAACCCTATTGGCATGTTCGGGAAACGACTGGAAGGTAATTACCACATAGTAATAGGCCAGACATCTTCAGCGCGCACAATCGAACGGTGTGTAAACCGGGTAGGGATAAATGTAAAACAAATGATCCTTGAGCCGCTCGCATCCTCCGCTGCCGTGCTCACCGAAGACGAGATAGAGGCAGGCGTTGCGTTGGTGGATATTGGTGGTGGCACTACCGATATTGCCGTGTATTATGATGATATTATCAAGCATACCGCGGTGATTCCGTTTGGCGGAAATGTGATCACCAAAGATGTAATGGAAGGTTGCTCCATTTTAAACAAGCATGCCGAGTTGCTGAAGATACAATATGGATCCGCCCTGGGTGATCTGGCCGAGGAGGCCAAGGTTGTGGCAGTTCCCGGTATCAGCGGACGCGATCCGAAAGAAGTATCCATAAAAAGCCTGGCTTATATCATCCAGTCGCGCATGGAAGAAATTATCGATGCCATTGTTTACCAGATTGAAGGATCAGATTGTATGGAAAAACTCACGGCCGGTATCGTTTTAACAGGTGGAGGATCACAATTACGGCACTTACCACAGCTTGTCAAATACCGCACAGGTCTTGATGTCCGCATTGGCAAGCCCGAGGTACTGCTTGGCAACAACGATCTTAAAGAAGTGAATCACCCGATGTATTCCACAAGTGTCGGTCTGCTTTACAAAGGATTCGAGAATGTATTGTCCGAGCCGGTAATAGATATTCCCGAGAAAGAGCCCTTGCCTGAATTCGTGGATACCGATGACAACAAACCAACAGCGCAGGGAAATAACTGGAAATTTGGCAACATACTGGATAACTTCATAAATAAAGTCGGTAATAAGGTCGGAACTATATTCGATGACGAAACCGATAAAACGTTTGAAAACCGTAAACCTTAAGCCATGGAAGAACTGATGCATTTTGATATCCCTGTAAAGAAATCCTCCATTATCAAGGTACTGGGTGTGGGTGGAGGTGGCAGTAACGCTGTAAACCACATGTTCAAGAAGGGTATTAAGGACGTGGATTTCATTGTCTGCAACTCCGATGCCCAGGCCTTGGCAAACAGTCCTGTCCCAGATAAAGTGCAGCTTGGAGCATCGCTTACCGAAGGTCGCGGGGCGGGTAACAAACCCGAAGTGGGAAGGCAGGCCGCCATTGAAAGCCTTGACAATCTCCTGGAAATCTTGTCGGTGAATACCAAGATGCTCTTCATCACAGCAGGAATGGGTGGCGGAACAGGGACAGGAGCGGCACCCGTAATTGCCCGGGCTGCTAAAGAACTTGGCATTCTGACTGTGGCTATTGTCACAATTCCGTTTAAAAATGAGGGCCCCCGCCGTGTAAACCAGGCTCTTGAAGGTATTGGCGAACTTGAAAAACAGGTCGACTCGCTTCTTGTTATTAATAATGAAAAAATAAGGCAAATTTATGGCGATTTGCGTCTTTCTGAAGCATTCGCCATGGCCGATGATGTATTGGCAGTCGCCGCCAAAGGCATTGCTGAAATAATTACCGTTCATGGCTTTATCAACGTTGATTTTGCTGATGTGCAAACAGTTATGACCAACAGCGGCGTCTCTATCCTTGGAACAGGCCTGTCAGACGGAGAAGGGCGTGCCATTAACGCCATTAAGCAAGCACTTAACTCCCCGCTGTTGAACGATACAGATATCAAGGGAGCCAAGAACATCCTGCTCAATGTTCTTTCAGGTGATGAGGAGGTGACCATGGATGAAATTGGTCAAATAATTGACTACGTAAAAGACTGTTCAGGCACACATGCCGATTTGATTTGGGGAAACGGTACCGATCTGAAACTGGGCAACAAAATCAGCGTTACTGTAATCGCTACAGGTTTCAGTGCCGTGAATATTCCTGAATTATACATACGCAGGCCTCAAATCGACCGGATTCCTCTTGCGGAATACCCGGTTCCTGAAAATGAAGAAGACAATATCTTTATTATGAAAGATGCCTCCGACCAAAAATTATTGAAGAATTCACCCGCCCAACGCTCCATTGAATTTGATTTGAAAGCCGTGGATGATGATGCTTTCAGGAATATCGGCAGGGTAAGGAAACCGGTGGATACCCGAAAGGCAAGCGAACGGGTAAACACCATCAAGCGAACCCATGAAGAACTTAAAGAATTAAAGCAGGGTGCGCGTCAGACCGACAGGGAGATTGACGAATTAGAAAATACGCCTGCCTTTAAAAGAAAACAGCTACAGATTGATCCTCAAAAGTGTACCGAAGAAACTAAAGTTTCTCAATATTCTCTATCCGACGATGATAGCTCACAGGTAAAATTGAGCAAAGAGAATCCGTTTCTGTTTGGGGCGGTGGATTAATTGAATAGATAAATAGTTTTAAGTTTTGTGTTTTAAGACTCTTTTCCAGTCTTAAAACTTAAAACTAATAATTTTAAAACTTTAAATAATATGAGCTTATTTGAAAAAATCAGTGACGACCTGAAAGCCGCCATGCTGGCAAGGCAAAAGGACCGGCTTGAGTCGCTTCGCGCCATTAAAGCCGCCTTACTGCTGGCAAAAACCGAATCGGGGACCCATGAGATCAGTGAAGACCAGGAAATGAAAATCCTGCAAAAACTAGTCAAGCAACGCCGTGAGTCCGCTGAAATATTTAAAACCCAGAACCGGACCGACCTTTATGAGAACGAGGTTAAGGAAGCTGCCATTATCGAGGAATACTTGCCAAAACAACTATCAGAAGCCGAACTAATGCCGGTGCTCAAAGCCATCATTCAACATGTGGGTGCAGTTTCACAAAAAGATATGGGAAAAGTGATGGGCGCTGCCTCCAAAGAACTTGCCGGTAAAGCCGATGGTAAGATGATTGCAGACAAAGTGAAAGAACTGCTCGGGATGATGTGATCAGGGTAATACAAAGAGATATTCAAGATAATTAATATCAAATCTATAGGGATTATTACTTTTGAAGTATCCTAATATAACACTCTTAAATCCAAAGAAATGATAAAATCATTAAAACGTCGTGAATTCCTGATTAAAGGATCCCGGGCAGGTATTGCCTGCTGTGCTATGTTTATGGGGGCGCAACGGCTTACGTACGGAAACAGAATGCAATTAAAAGACGATGGACCCATTGATCCGAAAGCCCTTAACTATTGCGGCTACAAATGCCCCGCTGATTGCAAATTTCTCCAGGCATCGGTAAAAAACGATTCCGAATTAAAAAAACAAGCCTATCAGACATGGAAAATAAAGGAGAAATATAATATTGATTTTGATCCTGAAACAAGCTTCTGTTTTGGTTGTAAGAATAAAGAAAAGGCCGAGGGTGTTGTGCTAAAAAATTGTACAGTTCGACAATGTGCCATTTCCAAAGGAATCGACTGTTGTATTGAATGCAAAGAACTGAATGAATGCAAGAAAGATTTGTGGAGCCAGTTCCCTGATTTCAAACAACAGGTTATTCAGATGCAAAAACAATATCACTCCCTTGTCCCTTCTTCTTAAAGTTCCCTGATCCAGATATTCCGATAGCTCACCGGATTGCCATGGTCTTGAAGTGACAGCGGTTCTTTCATGCTATGAGAAATATATTCCGGTAAGCCAATGTAAGGGGTTGTTCCACGTATCTCTACATTGTTCAGGATCAGTACACCGTTATGCAGCACCGTGATGTGTGCCGGTACCGCTATTCGTCCATTTTCGCTAAAACGCGGAGCTACGTAAATTATATCATATACCTGCCATTCTCCCGGCTTTTTACAGGCATTGACAAGAGGAATACTTTGTTTGTAGATCGATCCTGTTTGCCCGTTTGAATACGTTTTGTTGTTGTAATAATCCAATACCTGAACTTCATAACGATCCTGCAGGAAAATGCCGCTGTTGCCGCGTCCCTGGCCTTCGCCTTTCACTTCAGCCGGTGCACGCCATTCGATATGGAGCTGGCAATCGCCGAATCCACGCTTTGTTTTGATTTTTCCGGTTCCTGCCTTTACGCTCACACATCCGTCGGCCACCGTCCAACCGGCCGTTTCACCTTTGGCATTGGTCCATTCGTTCAGGTTAGTCCCGTCGAACAGGATGATAGCATCGGAAGGAGCAGCAGTTCCCTCTCCCGGGGTTACAACCGGGGGAACAGGTTCCCAAAGTTCAGTGCTTTCAGGATTCTTCTGTGCCTGGGCATAAAGGCCACATGTGCATAAAATCAGCAATACGGACAAATTTGTTTTCTTCATAAGAATATGTTTAAAGTAGCCTCTAAATATATCCTTTTTTTTCAGTATGACAAAGCGGTTTTTTATATCCGATTTCTGCTGCTATCAGAATAACAGCATAATCTTCTTCCTGTTAATTATTTTAGCTGCTTCAGCGTTTTTCATAGGCTAAAATTATTATCTTTACCGCCGTATTTTCATAAATCCTTCTTGTATTTATTTGTATATCACACATTTGTAAGCTATTATCCATTTATTAACCAAAAAGCAATATTACCTATGTTAAATAATTTATTCTGGTTAGTTCCAATCGGATCAATTCTGGCCCTGGGATTTGCTTATTTTTTCTATAGGCAAATGCTAAAGGAGGGTGAAGGCACCGATACGATGAAGAAGATTGCCAAGCATGTTCGTGACGGGGCTATGGCTTATTTGAGACAACAGTACAAGGTTGTTGGTATTGTGTTCGTTATTTTAACGCTGATTTTTGCGCTACTTGCTTACGTGTTGAAGATTCAGAATCCCTGGGTACCCTTTGCCTTTATAACAGGTGGTTTCTTCAGCGGTCTTTCGGGTTTCTTCGGCATGAAAACGGCAACTTATGCTTCTGCCCGTACTGCCAACGCCGCCATGAAATCTTTGAATCACGGACTCAGGGTTGCTTTCCGTTCCGGTGCTGTTATGGGTCTGGTTGTTGTAGGACTTGGACTACTTGATATATCCATCTGGTTCTATGCATTGAACTATATCATCGGAGCGTTGGATAATACCACTAACCTGGCGATTGCCAGTGATCCCTCTATGAAACTCATCATCATCACCACCACTACCCTTACTTTCGGTATGGGTGCATCCACACAGGCTTTGTTTGCACGGGTGGGCGGCGGTATTTTCACTAAAGCTGCCGACGTTGGCGCTGACCTCGTAGGTAAGATAGAGGCCGGAATTCCCGAGGATGATCCCCGTAACCCAGCCACCATTGCCGACAACGTGGGTGATAACGTGGGTGATGTGGCCGGCATGGGCGCTGACCTTTATGAATCTTATTGCGGTGCGATTCTTTCCACCGCTGCGCTGGGAGCAACGGGTTTTACAGCTACCGGAATACTTGCCTCCGGTTTTACAGGCTATGATGCTGCCACCACACAGTTCAATGCTGTTATTGCTCCGATGCTTATTGCAGCCGTGGGTATTATACTGTCAATCCTCGGTATATTCCTGGTACGCACCAAAGAAGGCGCTTCACAGAAGCAGCTTCTTGCCGCCCTTGGACGAGGCGTGAATGTGAGCTCATTCTTCATTGCCATTTTTGCATTTCTGATTCTCTGGGTCCTGAATATTCCCAATTATGTGGGTATCTGGGGTGCCATGATCGTGGGTCTTGTTGCCGGTATCGGTATCGGAAAAGTCACTGAATATTACACTTCGTCGGGTTACAAACCCACCCAGTTCATTGCCGCCGCTTCAAAAACCGGTCCGGCCACCGTTATTATCGGCGGGATCGGCACGGGTATGATATCCACAGCCATTCCGGTATTAATTGTTTCTACGGCTATTATTTTGGCATACCTATTTGCAGCCAGCTTCACTTTTGCTAACGTGAGCATGGGTCTTTACGGTATTGGTATAGCCGCTGTGGGTATGCTTTCAACGCTGGGTATCACGCTGGCCACTGACGCATATGGCCCCATCGCCGACAATGCCGGCGGTAATGCCGAAATGAGCCACCTTGGCCCCGAAGTGCGCAAACGTACTGACGCGCTGGATTCACTGGGTAATACCACTGCCGCAACCGGTAAAGGTTTTGCCATTGGCTCGGCTGCTCTCACTGCACTTGCTTTGCTGGCTTCCTATGTTGAGGAAATCAAAGTGGGCTTGGCCAGGTTGCCTGAAAAAGCCGCTGCATTTCAATCCGCTACAGGTATTGAAATTCACAATGCAGGTATTCAGGATGTCATGAATTATTTTCACATCGACCTGATGAACCCAAGGGTACTTGTTGGTGCATTCTTAGGTTCTATGGCTGCCTTCCTGTTCTGTGGACTTACCATGATGGCTGTAAGCCGTGCCGCACAAGCCATGGTGGATGAAGTTCGCCGCCAGTTCCGTGAAATAAAAGGCATTCTCGAAGGTAAAGCTGAACCCGACTATGCAAGCTGCGTGGCTATTTCCACCAAAGGTGCACAGCGTGAAATGTTGCTCCCTTCTCTATTGGCAATTATGATACCTGTTGCAACAGGAATCATATTTGGAGTTGCCGGCGTAATGGGTTTGCTGATCGGCAGTACCGCCACTGGTTTCATTCTTGCCATTTTTATGGCCAACGCCGGAGGTGCCTGGGACAATGCCAAGAAGTATATCGAAGAAGGTAATCTCGGTGGCAAGGGCAGCGCTGCACACAAGGCTGCTGTCATAGGGGACACCGTTGGTGATCCTTTTAAAGACACTTCCGGTCCTTCACTGAATATTCTGATTAAACTGATGAGTATGGTATCGATCGTGGTTGTTGGTGTAACACTGGCCACCTCACTGATTTAGACTGTCTTAAAATAATTTAAAATCCCGGTTTCAGCTGAAACCGGGATTTTTTGTATCAACCTCACCCCCGCCCCTCTCCTAAAGGCGAGGGGGAAGAAGTTCATTGTAAGCCTTTAAGGGTAATTAATGAATACGATGAATAGTTTTCCCCTCTATTTTAGGAGAGGGGTGCAGGGGTGAGGTGTTAATGCCGACTGATTTGTATGCCCATTTCATTTCCTCAAAATTCCCTTTTCCTTCTCCGGAAATATTGATCGCAGGGATAATTCATCCCCATCCCAAACCGCATAAGTGAAATTATTAATCCAGTCGCCCAGGTTAATGACCCGACTGTTGATGCCGACTTTCACGTCAAAAGGAATGTGCCGGTGCCCGAAAATGAAGTAATCGAAATGTTCTTTAACCAGTGTTGCACGGGCAAAAATTACCTGTATTTCCTGGTCGTCGCCCCGGTAAGGATCAGCCACGATACCCTTTGCATATCGGCTGCTCTTTGACCAGCGCTTTCCGAAAGCCATTGATGCATTGGGATGTATACGGGCAAAAAGCCATTGCAATATCTTATTGGAAAATCCCCATTTCATTAGTTTATATCCGTCATCGCCAGTTCCGATGCCATCGCCATGCCCAATATAAAACCATTTTCCGTTGAGTTCGCGTGTTATGTGATTCCTGTAAAGCTTTAGTCCAATTTCAACAGGAAGGTAATCATACACCCAAACATCGTGGTTGCCGGTGAAATAATGCAATTTTATACCCCTGTCAGCCAGCTCGGCCACTTTTCCAAGAAACCTTGTAAATCCGCGTGGAACCACCTGTTTATATTCATGCCAGAAATCAAAGATATCGCCCAACAGATACAATTCTGTTGCATCGTCTTTGATGGTGTCGAGCCAGTTTACCAGCAACCGCTCTCTTTCTGCGCTCTTTTCGGGAGGGTATAAACCCAGGTGGATATCCGAAATGAAGTAAATCTTATCTTTTTCTGCCAAGATCCTGTCATTTAGTTATTCAATTCCTGGAGCTTCTCCTGTAATTGAGCCGGTGTAAGATTTTTAGCCAAAATGGATACATTATCTTTATCGATCAGGTAATTGGTCGGTAATTGGGTGACATTGTAATTACCTGCCACTATAGAATTCGGGTACCCGGCATCAATAACACTTATCCAGGGAAGCTCATCGTATTGCACAGCCCTTCTCCAGTCTTCCGGTGAAGTGTCAAAGGATACCTGAAAAATTTCAAATCCCCGGGATTTATACTTTTTGTAAATCGCTTTTAGTTCGAGATTCTGATTTATGCTGCTCTTATTATACGATGCCCAAAAGCTCAACAATACGTACTTCCCTTGCAGCGACTTTAATGTCACTGTGTCGCCGGCAAAATCAGGTAATGCTATGGCAGGAAGTGAGGCATCGGACTTATTGGCACGTTGAGTTATCAACTGCGATGTATAATCGCCTATCATTTTTTTAGTATGTGACTTAAGGGCAATTACATGTTTCGAACCCGGGTAATACTTCGCAAGCGAATCACTTACTATCTTAAAAAACTGCAAATCGGCGGTCTTGTAAAAAACATAAGAACCCGGTTGATATTGCTGGTACAATGCATAAAGACTGGATATTGAATTGAAATGAGTTAGAATATAGGCAATGGAAGCCTTTCTGTGTCTCTCAAGGATATCGGTATATTCCTTATTAAGGCTATTTCTTATACTGTCTGTGGAGGCATTATTATAAAGTGCCCCAATTGAATCGAGTTTGGTTTTTGTTTCATTAAGCAACCTGATCAGTTTAGTTACCTGCTCCGTGTCATGCGATCCTTCTATTGTAAGTGACGACAACAAGTTACGGGCATCTGCTTCTATTTTTATACGCTGTCCGGGGTTGGGAAACAATACGATGACCTTGTCGGGAGAAAGACTTAACTGATAAAAGCAGGGAACCTTCGTATCAAATGAAAAAGAAAATCTGCCATTTTTTTTAAGAACGACCGAGTCGGCAGGTATTATATTGTACACATCAACTTCATCGAAGTGAAGCACCATTTCCTTGGCATTAGAAATCCTACCTGAAATCTTCACCCGCTCCTTACTACAAGCTGCAAGTGCAAGCACACAACAAAACAAAATGGTTTTTCGCATTATCTATGGTTATTAAAATAGCTTCCGTGTATTATATTGAATTGTATCGGTTCTTGGTTCCTGATTCCTGGTTCTTGATTTTCATATAGGGATGCCTTTGGCATTGGTTCTTTGCTCTTAATCAGTTATTCCTGAAAGGATACCGGGAAAATCATCAACGGTGAAATTCCGGTTCACAATCACACGCTCTTTATTTAGCAGGTAAACCGCTGGAAGTTGTTCCAGCCTGTATAACCCTACAACCGGGGAATCCCAGTATTTCAGGTCCGACACATGCAACCCCCTGGTATTCTTATCTTCCAAACTCTTTAACCACGATTCGCGCGTCCTGTCAAGTGATACCTGGTAA
>Ga0315273_10004740_pt1 | contig 16727 bp, 12 predicted proteins | sample YL17G02_0_MG_FD_205753 | JGI IMG/M metagenome (GOLD analysis project Ga0315273, IMG submission 205753) | Sediment microbial communities from Yellowstone Lake, YNP, Wyoming, USA - YL17G02_0 | ecosystem: Environmental > Aquatic > Freshwater > Lake > Sediment | place: USA: Wyoming | collected... | reverse complement strand
CTCACCCGTACGCCGGTCGCCACCAAAGTATTGCTACCTCGTGATGCCCCTCGACTTGCATGTGTTAAGCCTCCCGCTAGCGTTCATCCTGAGCCAGGATCAAACTCTTCATTGTAAAAATTTATTCTTAAATCTCTTTACAAAAACCAATCCTGTGAACTCAATTCAAAAATACTAACAAGTTATTTTGACGAGATTTCCATATCTCGCCTGGTTGTTTACTTCATAATTTCAAAGAACATTTGTCTGCCGTACCCTCCTTGGAGAAGGCAGATCTTTTTACTTTTGGGACGACAAAGTTAATACCTCATTCATTCTCATCCAAAAATAATCGAGATATTATTTCCGGCTTAATCCTTCCTGCTTTTTCCTCCTTCTTCAAGCCGGAATCTTATCTCTTTTTCTTACCCTTCAATCAACTCTTCGCCTAAAAGCGGGTGCAAATATACAAATTGATTCTTCCCATGCAATAAAAGGATCAAAAAAAATAAGATAAAGTAAATTAACTCCATTAAGAACAATCTATGTCCAAGAGATTAAAGGGCTATCAAGAATATCCTTCCAGCTTGAAATACTCAGTATCTATCTGACTGAAAATCTCAATATTTCAACTGAAGACCATGTCCCAAGGCCGGTAGTTTTAAGTGAAAATAAAATATTGTACTTCCCCTTTTCGCCAGGAGCAATAAACTTAAAATTATGTACTCCGTTATTATCCTTAAAAAGATGATTAATGGGGATTGCACAAATCTGTTCATCAATCAATCTGTCATCCTTAACCAATTGTGCACAGAGCCTGGTTTGAAAAATACCGGCATCGCGGTAATTCTCAGAAGCCTGTTTTGTGCTTAGTGCAATGTCAACATCAAATGATTCGCCGCTTTTAACAGAAAACCTACCCTGTCGGGCTCTGATATTGATGCCATCCATTACAGGAAGCGAATCAATAATTGTTATTTTATAATCATTATAATAAGGATTTTGTATTTTAAGCCCTTCTTCTAAATAATTAGTGACAAAAGCTACTCTGTGAAAACGCAGAGAATCTGCTGCATGCCATAAATCAAACTGGTTCCTGCGTCCATTGATATTCAGGCTGGGGGTAAACACATCAGAATAAAAAGAAATCAGAGCGGCTCTTTGATAAGTATTGGTTATTAAAGGCAATCCGTTGCTCCTGGCCATGACTTCCCTGCTGAATTCATCATGCCCCCGAAGATCGCTCATCCTCCCTATTTTGAGATTGAAAACAGAAAAAGAAAATTCAAGCCTAAGAAGTAATATACCCAATATAACAGGCAATGCAAACCAATAAAACCATTTAGTAAAGACTGGTTTTAAAAGAGTGTATCTTAAAAAGAAAATAAGTGATGGAACAATCACAGGGAGAGTCCAGTTAACTTCTACCCTTCCTTTAAAAGAGCTTAAAAGGAAAAATCCAATGAAGCCCCAGAAGTTCCAAAGCAATGCTCTGTCAAACAGGCCATTATGTTTGATCCTTAAAACTGCGATAATCATAAAGATTGCTGTAAAAGGACCATAATAAAGTATCTGCCCGATCAGGTACTCATATGTAAATGAAAAATGGTATCGGGGAGATGAACGTTCGATGATGTGGAATGAAACCGTAACAAAGTCATGAGCAAACTGCCATAATAGATGAGGCATAAATAAGACTATTCCAATGGAAGCTGCCATCCAGAATTTACCGGATTTCAACAATTTCAGGTTCGAAAGAAGTGTGAATGAAATAACAAGGATTCCATGATATTTACTATACAATAGTGCCGCCATGACCAGGGCAAGCAGAACGGCATTTTTTGTGCTTTCATGAAGCAAAAACCTCTTATATACCGTAAAAAAGAGGACTGAAAAAAGGAGAAGAGGGGTATCAGGAAGTGCCAGAAAACCAAGCAGATTCAGTCCGAATATTGAAAATATTACTGCCAGAAATATAAGTGGATTTTTAACGTCCGCCAGTTTATAAATCAAATACAAAGCTGCAGATATGGCAAAAACTGTGATGATTCGTACTCCAATTTCGTCGTTGAGTAAAATAGTACCTATGCGGATGAGGAGGGCTATCATTGGAGGATGGTCAAAATACCCAAAAGCCAGATGCCGGGCGAAAAGTGTATAGTAAGCTTCATCGGAATACAGGAGGGTAAATTCAGCTGAAACAAGGTTCACCACCAGCCAGATTAAAATAACATGACCAATCTTAATATTTTCACCAATAATTTTTATCTTTTTGTACATTATAGAGTATTATCGTATTGCTGCTTTCCAGTGAATAAATAAACCTCTCTCCCCCATGGCGTTAAAGGAATAGTCAAATCTCAGTACTTTATCATAATAAGTAACAAAGTCAATTCCTGCGCCGATACCATACATTGCCTTTTGTACAAGACTATTTTCATATTGCTTATAAATATCAAATTTATCTGTAACGTATCCTGCGTCAAAAAACAGGTTTGCATAAATTTCAACGGGAATCTTGTTAAACTGGTAAAGATTACGAATGGGCCATATATTGAGATTAATGATTTTCATTGACAGTACTTCATATTTTATAAGACTTTTGAATAAAACAGCATTACTGCCATTGGCTACATAGTATTCATAACCTCTCACAAATTGCAGATAACCCAGACCGGTCTGTGAAAAAAAAACATAATCATTTGTCATATTCGAAGAATACCAAATACCAGATGCACCATAAAATCTTTTATTAAGTCTCCTGTAAACATATAATTGTGTGTAAAAATCAAGAGCATTAAATTCATCTGGCAAAACACCCAGGCCTTTTTTATTTATACCTGCCACAAAAAGGTATCCTGTTTTCGGATAAATACGGGAGTCACGGGTATCACTGGTAAACTCATATCTTAAATTGAGATATTTTTGCCTTTTGTTATTGAATCCTACATAATATGGGTTCAGGGAATAGATGGTGTCAGATATTTTGATATCAGTATAGCCAAATTCAAAAGAATGTGAGTTGAAATATCTTTTACGGTATTTGTACATAGTCGAAAGATAAACAGTATTCAATAATTGGTAATTTTCTTTTAAAGTAACCTGTTTATCTGATTCAATACCCCATGGCAAAATATTTTTCCCTGAATATGAAGCAAGTAATGATAATGAGTGGCGTTTGGCTTTATCGAGATAAATCCCACGGTAATCCAATTCATATTTGATAAAATTACCCATTCTGTAATTTAGCATAAGCGTTTCTCCCAATCCCCGGAAGTTGTTTATTTTTAAACCTATACCATATTCCAGCTTGCTCAGGTCCTTGGTTCGCCACCATTCACTGAAGTTCCTGTCAGTATGATTCAGATAGAGGGTGGGCCAAATATACCATCGTTCAGTCAGTTTTACAGTTATAATAATATTCGAGCCAGGAGTCTCCTCTATATTTATTTCAATAAAATTAAACAGCGATGTTTTGGTCAGATTATTAATACTGACCTGCCTTTTGAATATAACATCTTTTCTAAAAATAACCTCATTAACTTTAAAATCCAATTCACGAAAGATTACCTTTTTTTTCGTCACAAAGTTCCCCTCAATTAATATTTCCCTGACAGTCAGGCTATCTGTAGAAGGAAATACCTGCCCTTTTAATACAACAACGACGCAACTTAATATTATTGTAAAGAATATTTTTATCCGCATCAGGCTGATGGTTAATCAATATAATATTAAACATTGATAGATGTTCCCTGATCTATTTATTTAATAAATTAAAAGTAAACATATAATTCATAAAAAAATTCCATAAAGTGACCACACCTATTGCAAATAGCTTCGACAGGTAGAAATTGATTCTCAACTTATCGGCAAGCAGAAATATAATGAGATTATTTATAACCAGTCCGGCTAAAGAAATAAGAATGAATGACATATATTCTGTGGCTATCTGTGTGTTTTCGCTATGGAAAGTCCAGAAACGGTTCCAGAAATAATTAGAACTGGCGGCAAGAATAAAACCTGTAGAATTTGCCAGATACTTGTTAATCCTGATCTTTTCCTTTAACAACCAGGTAGTTCCAAAATCAATAAACATCCCGCTAAAACCTACAATGCAATATTTCAGGAACTTCCAAAAGAATACTTCATTCAGCATTGCTAAATAATTTTAATTGATGAAAAAGAACTGTTAAATGCAGGCCCCAAAGAATTGTCAAGGGAAATTCCAAACTGATAGTTGCCAGGAGGAAGATCAGGAACAATTGTTCGGAGGGTTCTGGTAATCGTTTCACCGCTTCGGATAATTGAGAGAGGTTCCTGTAATTTACTTTTAAAGAGATGCGTCTCTTCTCCGGCAAGAAATGCAAGATAAATCATAACCGGAAATTGTTTATGATTGAAATCAATATCATATTCATACGGACTATAAATGGTTAATATCAGGTTTAGGAAATCTCCTGAATGAAGGATTTTTTCATGAAAACTACTGCCTATTCTAATCCTGTTTGTTGTCTGAAGAGAGTCTGTTTTGAACTGTTTTAACAACAGTCCGTTTCGCTTATTTATCTTTTGCCTGTCATCTACATATTCACATATAAAAACCGGTTTGTTATTGTATTTTTTTTCAAACTGCCAGATATCAAATTGGGTCAGTCTTGAATATAACGAACTGACAACCATGGCTTCCCTGCCGGTAAAGAATGAATAGAGTGAAGCTCTCTGAAACGATCCTGTAAATACAACAGGCAGATCTTTTGTAAGAGATTCAATATTCATATACTTCTCCTTTTTCCCGTTAAATCCCAGGGAGACAACAAATGGAAGGTTTGACACAAGAAGAATACGGATTAAGATAAGGACAAACATTGAAGAGAGTACCGATTTTCGCAGAAACAAAACAACCCAGAATGAGATTTTCATGTTGATCTGATTACCGGCTGACAAAATTAAAAATAATAATCACTTAAATAGCTTCTTGCTGAAATGCTTTTGACAATATAAAATAAGTCTGAAGTTTCTTATGATAGAGGAATTGGGCAGTTAATTTATATTATTGACAAATAACCATTTTGATATTGCGACTATTAGCCGATTTTAATTATTTTCGCAGATATTTACCTGAAATGTCAAATATTGTTATAATACCAACCTATAAAGAGAAAGAAAACATTGAAGCAATAATAAAGGCTATTTCTTCACTCAATATCCCTTTCGATATCCTCATCATTGATGACAATTCTCCCGATGGTACTTCAGACATTGTAAAAAGCTTAAAGCCTTCTTTCCCAAATCTTAATCTTCTCGAAAGATCACGAAAAATGGGATTAGGAACTGCCTATATTACCGGTTTCAAATGGGCACTGGAAAGGGGTTATGAATTTATCTATGAAATGGATGCCGATTTTTCTCATGATCCGAATGATCTTATCAGACTTTACAAAGGATGCCACGATGACGGCGCAGACGTTGCAATTGGCTCAAGGTATATCAGCGGCGTGAATGTTGTAAACTGGCCCCTATCCCGTGTCCTGATATCCTACATAGCATCTATATATGTAAGGTTGGTGACAGGAATGAAAATAATGGATACCACTGCCGGATTCAAATGCTACAGGAGAGAAGTACTGGAAAATATCAGACCCGACAAAATCAAATCAGTAGGTTACGGTTTCCAGATTGAAATGAAGTTTACCGCCTGGAAACTAGGATATAATATCGTTGAGATCCCTATTATTTTCACCGACAGAAAACTGGGAGCTTCAAAAATGTCCGGCGGTATCTTCAACGAGGCATTATGGGGGGTCTTGAGAATGAAATTTCGGAGCATATTCACTAAATATCCGAGGAGATAACCATACCTTATATATATAGGTAGGTTTTACAGTCGTATAGTACTTAAAATGAGCAGCATCCTTATTAAGAACGCCACAATTATTAATGAAGGAAGTACTTCTCGGAGTGATCTCCTTATTCTGGATGAACTTATTTCTGCAATTGGTTCAATTGACCAGATAAACATCCCGGCCAGGACAAAAATAATTGATGCAGCAGGACTTTTGCTTATCCCCGGAGTAATAGACGATCAGGTACATTTCAGAGAACCCGGACTAACCCATAAAGGTGATATTTTCAGCGAATCGAGAGCCGCTGTTGCCGGTGGTGTAACTTCTTTCATGGATATGCCTAACACCAATCCGCAAACAGTAACAATCGACATACTTAATGAAAAATACCGCCTAGGTTCTGAAAACTCCCTTACCAATTACTCTTTTTATATTGGCGCCACAAACACAAATCTCGATGAAGTGATGAAGGTTGATCCGTCGGAAGTATGTGGCATAAAGTTATTCATGGGATCTTCAACCGGTAACATGCTTGTTGATGATGAAAATGCTCTTATGGAGTTGTTTGCAAAAGCCTCTCTCCCTGTAACTGCTCATTGTGAAGATGAGCCCACAATAAGAAAAAACAGTGAGATATACATGAGAAAATATGGAGAGGATGTTCCGGTTAATATGCATTCGCTAATCCGCAGCCGGGAAGCCTGTTTCCTCTCATCGTCGCATGCTGTTAAACTTGCCAGGGAATATAATACAAGACTTCACATACTTCATCTTTCAACAGCTGATGAAATGAAGCTTTTCAGTAACGACCTGCCTTTAAATCAGAAAAGAATAACGGGGGAGGTTTGTGTCCACCATCTATGGTTTGATGAATCATCATATGATGACCTTGGAACTCTGATAAAATGGAACCCGGCAATAAAAACCCGTTTCGACAGGGATGCACTGATCAATGGTGTAAATAATAACCTTATCGATATAGTCGCTACCGACCATGCGCCCCACACTATAACCGAAAAGAGAAACAGCTATTTCAAAGCACCTTCCGGCGGACCGCTCATTCAACACTCCCTGGTTGTTATGCTCGAACTCTGGCACAGGAAAGTTTTTAGTCTTGAAAAAATAGTTGAAATGATGTGCCATAATCCTTCTATTCTGTTCAATATCAGGGATAGAGGGTTTATCAGGGAAGGATTTAAAGCTGATTTGTGCCTTGTCGACCCTGACAATTCCTGGAGCGTTTCAAAGGAAAATATACTTTATAAATGCGGATGGTCGCCATTTGAAGGAACTAACTTCAGATCAAAAGTTGTTCAAACAATTGTAAATGGGACGATTGTCTATGATAACGGAGTTATAAATGATGATTACAGGGGTCAGCGACTGATGTTTGATAGATAATGCTATGAATGCGAATTTGGTGACAATTTTTTATTCTTGCCTGACAACAAATCTTACAGTACTCCTGGTCCTCTGTTCTAGAAGGATTTCCCGGCCAATAGTTATTCTGTCGAGAGCTTCAGATGTGTAATGCCTGATCGAAAGCATTTCCACATTTTCGTTATAAATAGCTGCAAATTCCGCTTTGAGGTCGTTTATGAGAGCATCAACCTTTGACCTTTCATCATCGACGCAAACATCTATACTTATGGCACTGGCCTCCACAAGGTTCACTTTAATACCATGTACCATAAAAGAATGGAAAACCCGACTCAGATTATCTCCCATAACAAATGAAAAATCTTTCGGAAGAATTGAGATAAGTATCTGATTTTCTTTTTTAATGAAAACAGGGATTATCTTTTTTATAGTTGCATCAGCTTTGATAACAGTCCCTTTTTCTCCGGGTACAAGAAATGATCGCACATGGAGTGGTATATTCTTATTATGAAGTGGCTTAATGGTTTTCGGGTGAATTACTTTTGCTCCTGAAAAGGTCATTTCAACAGCCTCTCTATAAGATATTTGATCAAGCTTCTGAGCATCCGGTAACCATTTAGGATCGGCATTCAGGATACCCGGTACATCTTTCCATACCACAACACTTTCAGCATCAAGCATATTTGCAAGAATGGCTGCCGTATAATCTGATCCTTCCCTTCCAAGCGTTGTGGTCTGTCCGGCAACTGTTCCTCCTATAAAACCCTGGGTAACATAAATCCTCTTCTTTTTAAAGTTAAAAATGCTCCGTATTCTACTGGTACTTTCACTCCATAGGATGTTTGCATCTCTGAACCTGTCGTCGGTTAACAGGTTCTCCCTAATATCAATCCATTCTACATCTGAAAAATTTGCTGTAAGGTATTCAGCAACAATAATTGTAGACCAGATCTCCCCAAATGATACAACCTGGTCATAATCAAAATCATAGTCAGTTTTCTTTTCAGAGAATAGATGCTCTTTCAGCCTGGCGAATGAGTTATCAATATTACCTGCTGCCTTGGTTTTATCAGTAAAAAGTTCTTCAATTATTGAATGATGGTTTTTATATATCTCTTCCAGCAAGCTCTTATAAACATTATCTCCCGCTAACCAGGCTTTAAGAACTTTCTCAAGAGCATTTGTTGTTTTTCCGAAAGCAGAAACTACAACAACCAGATTATCTGACTCTACCGAGACAATCATGGCAAGATTCCTGATCCCTGCGGCATCTTTTACAGATGCTCCTCCAAACTTATAAACCTTCATGAATTCCAATTTGGTTTAAAATTAACATTTCCCCTGCACATTGCAATTCCATTGGCAAACATCCCTGATAAGATTCATTTTAGTAAATTTGACTGCGAAATCCGACAAATGAAAGAAAATCATATAACTGATCACTATAAAAACCATCCTGTCCTACATGCTATAATTGAAACAATCAATGAAGACAAAATCGGAAAGATCCGTGTTGAAGGACTTTCAGGTTCATCAAGGGCAATGGTTCTGTCGCTCGTTTTCCATAAAACACAAACCACTCATGTGGTAATAATTCCGGAAAAAGAGGATGCTGCCTATTTTTATAACGATCTGGTTTCTATTGTTGGCGATGATTCGGTTTTCTTTTTTCCATCTACATACAAACGTTCGGTTCAGTATGAGCAGACTGAACCGGCAAATATTGTCCTGCGTACCGAAGTTCTGAACCATCTTGCCTCAGGAAAAAGAAAAGGGATCGTTGTTACCTACCCCGAGTCGGCTATGGAAAAGGTGGTGAGCAGGAAAAATCTGAAAAAGAACACTTTCAGCATAAACAAAGGAGACAAGATCTCATTGGAGTTTCTGGAGGAGATACTTCATGAATACAATTTTGTAAGGACTGATTTTGTTTATGAACCCGGACAATATTCAATAAGAGGAAGCATCGCAGACGTTTTTTCTTACTCGGCCGATCTGCCCTACCGTATCGACTTTTTTGGCGAAGAAGTCGATACCATCAGATCTTTTAATACTGATAATCAGTTGTCTGTGAGTATTCACAAAAATATATCCATAATACCTAACATCCAGGATTTATCAATTGAGGAGATCAATGATTCATTTACCGACTTTTTACCCCCTTCCTCAGTGATCTGGATTGAAGATGCAGATTTTATTAAGGAAAAGATCAATAACATCTTCTCTCAGACAACACAAAGGGAAGAATCGGGTCAGATATTCCACAAGAAAGAGATAGTGATGACAGGGAATCATTTTATCGAGCATTGCAGGAAATTCAGGATGCTCGAGCTCGGAAGGCAAAGCATGTTTGAACCTGATGCCCGATTTGAATTCCGAACTGAGCCACAACCTGTTTTCAATAAAAATTTCGAATTGCTTTCCGGAAAACTTATTTCGAATAATGCTGATGGCTATTTTACATATATTATTTCCGAGAGCGAGACGCAGATTGAAAGGCTCAGGGATATCTTTGCGGAGATTAATCCTGAGGTACATTTTACCCCGCTTTTACTGAATCTGCACCATGGATTCACTGATCATGACCTGAAGATTTCGATATATACCGACCACCAGATATTTGACAGGTATCATAAATTCAGGATTAGAGGATACTTTACAAAAAAAGAGAGTATTTCAGTAAAAGAGCTTACAGGACTTAATCCGGGAGATTATGTTGTACACATCGATCATGGTATCGGTAAGTTTGGCGGACTGGAAAAAATTGAAGTTAACGGAAAGATTCAGGAGGCTATAAAGCTGGTTTACAAAGATAATGACATCCTATATGTAGGTATTCACTCGCTTCATCGCATATCTAAATATAAGGGGAAAGATAATTCAGAGCCAAAAATTTATAAACTTGGTTCGGGTGCATGGCAGAAGTTGAAGCAGAATACAAAAACGAGAGTAAAGGATATTGCCAAAGATCTGATTCATCTTTATGCAAAAAGAATGGCCTCTCCGGGATTTTCTTTTTCGACCGATTCATATCTCCAGCGCGAACTGGAAGCATCGTTCATTTATGAGGATACTCCCGATCAGCTTACTGCATCTGTTGCCGTTAAAGAAGATATGGAAGCCGCTCACCCCATGGACCGACTAGTATGTGGTGATGTGGGTTTCGGTAAAACTGAAATTGCAATAAGGGCAGCTTTCAAGTCGGCTTCCGACAGTAAACAGACGGCTATCCTTGTGCCTACAACGATCCTTGCTCTTCAGCATTATAAGACATTTTCTTCACGACTCAAAGAATTTCCATGTAATATTGAATATATCAGCCGGCATAAAAAAGCTGCTGATCAAAAAAAGATCCTCTCTCAACTATCTGAAGGAAAGATAGATATAATAATAGGGACTCATAAGCTTGTCGGGCAGGATGTTAAGTTTAAAGATCTGGGACTTCTTATAATTGATGAAGAACAGAGGTTCGGCGTCTCAGTAAAAGAAAAACTTAAGAAGATTAAGGCAAACGTCGACACTCTGACTCTTACAGCTACTCCTATTCCACGCACATTACAGTTTTCTCTGATGGGAGCCCGCGACCTTTCCATTATCAACACTCCTCCTCCCAACAGGATGCCTATTGTAACTGAATTACACGGCTTTAACGAAGAGATAATAAAAGAAGGTATTGAATATGAAGTCTCAAGAAACGGACAGGTATTTTTTATTCATAACAGGGTTGAAAATATCAGGCAGATACAGGCTCAGATCAATCGTATATGCCCCAATGTTAAGACTGCAATTGTACATGGGCAAATGGATGGCACTCATATCGAAAATGTGATGTACGATTTCATCCAGGGCGATTATGATGTGCTTCTGGCTACTACCATAATCGAATCGGGACTTGACATACCGAATGCTAATACCATTTTCATAAATGATGCTCACCACTTTGGTCTGTCAGAGTTGCATCAGCTCAGAGGCAGAGTTGGACGCTCGAATAAAAAAGCCTTTTGCTATCTGCTGGCTCCTCCTCCCAGCACTCTTACACATGAGGCAAGACGCAGGCTAAAAGCAATTGAAGAGTTTTCGGAACTTGGAAGCGGATTCAATATTGCAATGCAGGATCTTGATATTAGAGGCTCCGGAAACCTGCTCGGAGGAGAACAGAGCGGATTCATTGCTGATGTAGGATTTGAGACTTATCAGCGCATATTAAATGAAGCTCTGATAGAATTGAGAGAGTCTGAGTTCAGAGAACCGATACTGGAAGGAGAAAAGGTTACAGTACCGGTAAAAGCAGGACATGAAAGACCATTTGTATCTGATTTTCAAATCGATACCGATCTTGAAATTATGTTTCCCGATGAATATATCTCAAATATTTCGGAAAGGATAAGGTTATATAAAGAGCTGAATGAGATAGATTCAGATGAAGCATTAATATTGTTTGAGAATAAGCTTATTGACAGGTTTGGAAATATCCCTCCAATGGCAGAAGCTCTCCTCGATATTGTAAGGATTAAATGGATCGCTGTAAAAATTGGTATTGAAAAAATATTGTTAAAAAATAACCTGCTCATTGCCAACTTCGTTTCAGATCATAACTCACAGTTTTACAGTAGTGCGCTTTTCGTTTCAATCATGAATTATGTAAACGGGAAACAAAGGCAAATGAACATAAAACAAAAAGCGTCAAAACTAAGCCTCACTATTACAGATGTGAAATCTGTTAAAACCGCAATTCAGATACTTATTGAAATACTGACAGATTATAATACAAGTGCCTAGAGTGCCTAGAGTGCCTAGAGTTATCTGAATTAAGTTAGTCTTTTAAACTCTATCCACTCCAAACTCTAGCTCACTCAAAACTTCTTCACAACTTTAGGCACTTTTTACTATTTTTGTACCATGAACCTGATAGTCGACATAGGAAATTCAAGTACAAAACTGGCAGTTTATGAAGGCCGTGAGAAACTTTCTGTTTCACGGATCGATGAGTTAAGTTGCGAGGAGTTGGAAAAAGAGTTATCGGGTTTTAAGATAAAAAGAGCTATTGTCTCATCTGTGAAGAAGTTGCCCCCGTTTATATCCGATCTGTTCTTTACCAATATCCCATTTGTTCATATCCTTTCGCATAAATCGAAACTTCCTTTCAGAATTGAATATGATACCCCGGAAACACTTGGTACCGACAGGATAGCTGCAGTAGCCGGGGCATTCAGCCTTTTTCGCGGAGCAGATATACTTGTTATCGATGCAGGAACAGCCATTACATTCGATTTTCTTTCGGCCGGTATCTATAAAGGCGGTAACATATCTCCGGGATTATCGATGAGATTCAAGGCATTAAACAAATTTACCGGAAAGTTACCCCTGGTTTCACCAACTGATAATTATAACTTCCCGGGTCGAAATACTACCGATGCGATAACGGCCGGTGTGATTACCGGGGTGACATATGAAATAAATGAGTATATTCGCACGTTTGAAAAAAAACACATTGATTTTAAAATTATACTCACAGGCGGAGACAGCGGATACCTTAAAGATAAAATCGATTATCAACTCACATATATGCCTGATATTGTGATTGATGGTTTAAATATTATATTAGAATACAATGCAACATAGACTAATAATAGTCGCTTTAATCTCTTTGTTTTCTTTTACCTTTGCGGCCTCCGGTCAGAAACTTGTCAATTCCCCTTATTCAAGGTTCAATATTGGGACTCTCGAACCTGTGGCTTCATTCAGAAGTCTTGGTATGGGAGGTATCGGAACAGCAATGAGAGACAACAGCTCCATATATTTTTCAAATCCGGCATCATACAGTAGTCTTGATACAAACTCATTTCTATTTGATTTTGGCCTTGATTATAGCATGAATTTTCTTATTGACGGGGAATCAAAATTTTTTTCGGATGACATTAATTTTGATCATCTCATCATGGGTTTTCCTGTGGCAAAAGGATGGGGTGTTGCAGTAGGGGTTGTGCCGATAAGCAGTGGTTATTATAAGATGTCTGAAACAATCCTTAAAGATGATCCGAAATATGATCCACTTGTGGGACCATATTCCTCATATCATACAGGAGAGGGAGGGTTTAACAATTTTTTTCTTGGATCGGGGGTCAGGATTAGTAAGAATTTTTCGGTCGGAGTTAATATGACAGTGCTTTTCGGACAAGTGAAAAGATCATATCTGGTCAATTTTATCGATCTTGACGACTATAGTAATGTTTTTCATAATAACGCCACAGAAAAGATGCAATTAGGCGGTATTAACTTTGATTATGGGATGCAATACACAGCATCACTTAAGAATAAATATTTTCTCAATGCAGGTCTTTCAGTAAGTTCCCCTAAATATTATAATTCAGATTACGAACTACTTTCTTACAGATCTACAGTATACAATACAAGAGATACTATTTCGTACGTTTCTGATGACTCAACCACAGCTTTCTTTCCGGGTACTTTAAGGCTGGGTATCTCCTTTGGAAAGAAAAACAAATTTACAACCGGGATTGATTTCATAGCTACTAATTGGTCAAACTCAAAAATCCCGGGAACCAATGGTTATGCTGCCGATACAAGATCATGGCTTTTTGGAGCTGAATACATCCCGGACAAATTTTCAAATTACAGCTACCTGAAAAGACTGGAGTATCGTTTTGGTGCTCATATCGAAGATAATTATTTAATTATCAATGGAGAACAGCTAAAAGAATACGGGGCCAGTATAGGAATTGGTTTGCCAATGAGGCGTACATTGTCGAAGACCAATCTGTTTTTTGACTATACCCACAAATACGGTTCTGCTGGTAGTGACCTTCATACCGAAAATTATTACACTATGGGTATAAGCCTGAACCTTTATGATTTCTGGTTTATTAAGCGCAAATATGATTAGAAGTTACGCAGGTAACTATGATTGCTTTAATAGTTGAGAATCACACCTGCCGCATATGATACATTCATCAATGAAATTCAGAACTCCCTTCCTGATTACAGTAATTGTTATTATAACCGGGATGGTTTTATCATGCGAAAATAAAATTAATCTCATCCCAAAATCAGACCTTATTACCCTTCCATCAGTTATAGTAAAGGATTTTGAAACTGTCTTCACCGATTCCGGAAAGCTTCAGCTTATAATGTCATCTCCCCTTATGGAGCAGTACAATAATAAAACCGATCCATACACTGAATTCAGATCCGGAATCAAGGTAGTTTTTTATGATGGCAAAAAGGAACCAGTTGCATTTGTTACTGCAAAATATGCAAAGTACACTAAGACCAATAATATCTGGGAACTAAAGGATAGTGTTGTTGTTGTGAATGTTGAAAACGACAGATTGGAAACTGAAGTTCTTTACTGGGATCAGCAAAAAGACCTTATTTATACTGATCGCTTCGTGAAAATCACAAATGAGGACGAGATAATTCAGGGATTCGGATTTGAGTCTGACCCACGGCTGGTTAAGAGGAGAATCAAGAAAGTGACTGCAACAATATATCTTAAAGATGAAGGATAGTTCGGTGCTTATGCTTGAAACTATATTAAGACACAAACAGAGAAAAAAGAGTTAATTTTGATGTATGGACGGAATCCTGATAATATTGCTTGCAATAGTGCTTTCTGCATTCTTTTCCGGTATGGAGATAGCTTATGTTACTTCTAACAAACTCCGGATTGAACTTGACAGAAAACAGGGGGTCTTCGGATCTGAAATATTAAAATTATTTACAAATAATCCGGGTCAGTATATTGCAACAATGCTAATCGGTAACAATATTGCACTGGTTATTTACGGTTTGGTCTTTTCCAGCATCCTGCGACCGGTACTATCGCCGCTTATTGATTCCGACCTATTGATCCTTATACTGAATACCATTATTTCCACTGCTATAATACTATTCGTAGCAGAGTTCCTTCCTAAGACCATCTTCATCATCTCCCCAAACTTTTTCCTTAAGTTTTTAAGCATCCCGACACTGTTTTTCTTTTTCATTTTTTACCCGGTAAGCAAATTTACGCTGGCAGCTTCAAACCTGTTCATCAGAGTATTTTTCAGAATCAAACCCGGCCAGAAGAGGCAGGAGAATCTTGTTTTCAATAAGGTTGATCTCGATCATTTTGTAAATCTGAGCAAGCAGAGTAAAGAGGAGTCCGGGCCGGATCATCATAATATCAGGATTTTTCAGAATGCTCTCGATTTTTCCAGTGTAAAGCTAAGGGAGTGCATGGTTCCCAGGACTGAGATTGAGGCAGTTGAATGTATGAGCCCCGTTGAGGTGCTTAAAGAAAAATTTGTTGATACAAGGCTTTCGAAGATATTGGTTTATCAGAATACCATTGATAATATTATAGGTTATTTCGAGTTGAAGGATATCTTTAAAAATCCTTCGGAGATCAGGTCATCGTTACGAAAGCTGGCAATCGTGCCGGAAACGATGCCTGCAAATAAATTACTGAAATTGTTTGTCGATGAAAAGAAGAATATTGCCCTGGTAGTTGACGAGTTTGGCGGGACATCAGGAATGGTAACCATAGAAGATGTGCTTGAAGAGATTGTGGGCGATATTGAAGATGAACACGATATAAATGATCTCACCGAAAAGGTTATGGGTTACAACGAATATATACTGTCAGGTCGCATTGAAATTGATTACCTGAATGAAAAATATCATCTTAAACTACCTGAAGAAGATGATTATGAAACACTTGCCGGCATGATCTTATTTTATCATGGCAGTATTCCCGGAAATAATGATGTAATCAGGATCGGTAAAATCGTAATAAAGGTACTCAGGGCTACAACCACTAGGCTTGAGCTTGTTAGTCTGAAGGTAGAATAAAAAACCGCCCCAATTTCTTGAGACGGCTTAGTAATAGATTAATCCGATAAGGTGTTACCTTTTCGCTTTGTCAACATGCATAACAAAAGTGTCTGTTCCTTTGGCAGGATTTGTGGTTATAACAGCATCAAAATAAGGTGTTGGCCATCCTGAAACAGCAGCAATCCAGGTTGAACCCTGTTTAAAATCATAGCGTATTGTCCAAACAGGAAATGCTCCACTATTATCAATAGTACCTGTACCCTGAATATAATATTCAGGTTGAGGTGCACCAAGATATGTGGTTTTACAATATTTCTGCAGAGGAATAGTAATTGTAGTTGCAGTATTGGTGTAAGTTAAAGTACCTCCGGAAGTAATTATCTCTCCCCAGTAATCTAACATCCAGCCAAAACCTAAACCGGTCATGGTTTTACCTGCGCAACTGGCTGTAGTTGTAACTTGACTTGGAGAACCGGCATCGGTTCCTTTCCATGTTAAAATAGATGGTATCATATAAGAAACATCTTTTGTAATTGTATATGCAGCACCAACTTTTTTAACAATTGCCAGGTAAGTCCGATATAGATTACAAGGATTCGCATTCGTCATTACATCAGGAAAGTCCAATGTTGTATTTAGTATCCCTAATTGGTCAAATTGTAATGCAAAACTTAAATTAATTGGTGTGTT
>Ga0315273_10004739_pt1 | contig 16728 bp, 11 predicted proteins | sample YL17G02_0_MG_FD_205753 | JGI IMG/M metagenome (GOLD analysis project Ga0315273, IMG submission 205753) | Sediment microbial communities from Yellowstone Lake, YNP, Wyoming, USA - YL17G02_0 | ecosystem: Environmental > Aquatic > Freshwater > Lake > Sediment | place: USA: Wyoming | collected... | reverse complement strand
CCCTCCTGCGGCCGGGCCAGAGCCAGCGTGAGCAAACCGAGGCCCGCCGCCAGCAGCCACCCCGGCCAGCGCGGCGGGTGGCCGCGCCCGCCCAGCCAGCCGGTGGTCGAGAAGCCGAGACCGGGGGCACGGTACTCCCGCCGCCGCCGCCGCCAGACGAGCAGCGCGCCCAGCACGAGCAGCGCGAGGAAGGCCCAGGGGAACGCCCAGCGCATGCCGCCTCCTACCCGGCCTTCGCCCGGCCGGCGTCGGCCGGGTCTGGGCCCGCGTCCGCGGCCGGCGTGGCGAGGGGATCCCCGCCGGCCGCTCCGCCCTCATCCGGGATCCACGCCACGATGAGGGCGCGGGCTTCGCTCTCGTGGCGCCGCGCGGTCTCCGTCCCGGGGTCGGTGCGCGCGAACTTCGCCAGGTCGGCGACGCGCAGCAGGGTCCGCAACCGTTCCACCTCGCCTCCGGCCACGCCCCGCCACGCCAGGTGCAGGCAGAGCTCGCGCGTCGTGTATCCGGGCTGCGGCGAGCCGAAGCGGCGCTCGAGGAAGCGGCGCACGATCTCCGTCAGCCGCGACTGGTGTTCGTACCAGCGTCCCTGCTCCGCCAGGCGCTCCGCCACCAGCGCGTCGAGGGCGGCGAGGGCCTCGAGGTGCGCCGGCACCGCTGCGGCGGCGGCGGCCGACCCCGCCCGCTCGGGTGCCCCCCGGGCGCGGCGCCGGCGGCGCCACCACCAGACGAGCGCGCCCAGCGCGACCGCCGCCCCCAGCGCCCACCAGGGCACCCGCGCCCACCACGGTGGGTCCAGCGGCGGCTTGAGCCCGCGGATCTCCGGCCGGGGATCGGCGGGCGGCAGCACGCTGCGCACGAAGACCGACGTCTTGAAGAAGGCTCCCGACAGCGCCCGCCCGCCCGGGCGCTGCAGGCGGAAGCGCGGCACCGGCAGCGCCACCGACCCGGTGCGAAACGGCAGGCCGACAGCCCGTAGGCGGTGGCGCACGCCCTCCGCGGTCTCCTGGCTCGCCGTTGCGCCCCACTGTCGCCAGGTCCACAGGGAGTCGTCCGCGGGCCGCGCCCCGAACGCCACCGTGTGCCGCGCCGGCGTGCGCACCTCGAAGGTGACGCGCACCGGCTCGCCGATGCGGGCCGTGTCCGGCGCCACGTAGACGCGCCGCAGCACGCGCCCCGTGGCCGGCGCCCGCGGCGGGCGCGGCCGCAGCCACAGCGTCGTCGCCGCCGCCGCGGCCACGGCCAGCAGCCCGCCTGCCGCCAGCCGCCAGAGGCGTCGCCGGCGCGCCCCGGCCCGCCGCGCGCTCACCGCCGCCTCCGGCGCTCGGCGAAGTAGCGCAGCAGCGGCGGCAGGTAGGACTGGGCCGTGGACAGCACGATGTGGTCGGCGCCGATCTGGCGCAGGGCCTTGCGCGCGCGCTCGCGGCCCTCCGCCCGGCCGGCGCGGTAGGCTTCGCGCGCCCGCTTGTCGTTGGTGTTCACCGCCCGCACCCGGCCGCTCTCGAGGTCCTCGAACTCCGCCCAGCCCACGGCCGGGAGCTCCAGCTCGCGCGGATCTTCGAGCCACAGACAGACCAGCTCGTGGCGTCGGCGGGTGATGCGGAACAGGCGCGTGTCGACCGGGGCGAGGAAATCGGAGAGCACGAAGACCAGCGAGTGGCGGCGCAGCACGCGGTTGGCGAAATCGAGGCCGGCGGCCCAGTCGGTGCCGGTGCCGGCGAGCGGACGGGTGATGAGCTCGCGCACCACGCGCAGCACCTGGCTGCGGCCGCGCCGCGGCGGCACGAACAGCTCCAGGCGGTCGGAGAACAGGATGAGCCCGACGCGGGCCGAGTTCTTGAGTCCGGCGAACGCGAGGAGCGACGCCAGCTCGCTGGCCAGCTCGCGCTTGGAGTGCCCCTGCGAGCCGAACTCCAGCGAGCCGCTGGCGTCGACCAGCAGCACCACGGTGAGCTCACGCTCCTCGACGAACCGCTTGACGAACGGCGACCCGAGCCGCGCCGTGACGTTCCAGTCGATGTCGCGGACCTCGTCGCCGGCCACGTACGGGCGCACCTCGGCGAACTCGATGCCGCGCCCCTTGAAGACCGACTCGCTCTGGCCCGCGAACACGTCCTCGACGAGGTGGCGGGCGCGGATCTCGAGCCGGCGGACGCGCCGGAGGACTTCGCCGGTTTCCATCCTCCTTACGGCACCCGCACCTTCTCGAGGATCCGCCGCGCCAGATCCTCGCCGGTGGTCTCTTCCGCCTCGGCCTCGTAGGTGACGTGGATGCGGTGGCGCAGCACGTCGAGGGCGATCTCCTTGACGTCCTCCGGCGTCACGTAGGCGCGGCCGTCGATGAGGGCGTGGGCGCGCGCCGCCTGCGCCAGGAAGAGCGTCGCCCGGGGGCTGGCGCCGAAGGCGATCAGGTGCGAGAGGTTGAGGCCGAACTGGTCCGGCTTGCGCGTCGCCTGCACGAGGTCGAGGCAGTACTCCTGGATCTTGTCGTCGACGTAGACCTCGGCGAGCGCGGCGCGGGCCGAGAGCACGTCCTCGCGCCCCGCCGCCGGGCGGGCTTCCGGCAGCTGCGCCAGGCCGGCGCGCTTGAGGATCTCCTTCTCCTGGTCGCGCGTCGGGTAATCGATGGAGAGCTTGAGCATGAAGCGGTCGCTCTGCGCTTCGGGCAGCGGATAGGTGCCCTCCTGCTCGATGGGGTTCTGCGTCGCCATCACCAGGAACGGCGGCTCCAGCGGCCGCGACTCGTCGCCGATGGTGACCTGCCGCTCCTGCATGGCCTCGAGCAGCGCCGACTGCACCTTGGCGGGCGCACGGTTGATCTCGTCGGCCAGCACCAGGTGGGCGAACAGCGGCCCCTCCTTGACGTGGAAGGTGCCCTCGCGCGGGTTGAAGATCAGGGTGCCGGTGAGGTCGGCGGGCAGCAGGTCGGGCGTGAACTGGATGCGGTGGAAACGCAGGTTGAGGCTCTGCGCCAGGGTGCGCACGGCGAGCGTCTTGGCCAGCCCCGGCACGCCCTCCAGCAGCACGTGCCCGTCGGCCACCAGCGCCACCAGCAGACGGGTGACCATGTAGTCCTGGCCGACGATGACGCGCCCCACCTCGGCGCGGATCCGCGCCACCACCTCGCCGGCCCGCGCCACCCGCTCGGGGACCCGTGTGGCCTCCACCGACATAAGACCTCCTTGCCCTGCGTGGGAACGCGGCCCGCCGCCGAGGGCCGCGGCGGGCCCGGGATCAGCCCGTGAACGTCTCGGGCGGCGCGTGCAGCGGGAAGCTGGCGGTCAGCTCCTCCACTCGCGCCCGCACGCCCGCCAGGTGCGCCTCGTCCTCGGGGCGCTCCAGAGCCCGCGCCATGAGGTCGGCGATGACCCGCATCTCCCCCTCCTTCATGCCGCGCGTCGTCACCGCCGGCGTGCCCACGCGGATGCCGCTGGTGACCATCGGCTTCTGCGGGTCGAAGGGGATGGCGTTCTTGTTCACCGTGATGCGGGCGCGCTCGAGCGCCGCCTCGGCCAGCTTGCCGGTGAGCCCCCGGCTGCGCAGGTCCACCAGCATGAGGTGGTTGTCGGTGCCGCCCGAGACCAGCTGGAAGCCGCGCTCCATGAGGCCCGCCGCCAGCCCCTTGGCGTTGGCCACCACCTGCCGCTGGTAGGCCGCGAAGCTGGGCCGCAGCGCCTCCTCGAAGCACACCGCCTTGGCGGCGATGACGTGCATCAGCGGCCCGCCCTGCATGCCCGGGAAGTTCGACTTGTCCACCGCCGCGGCCAGCTCGCCGCGGCACAGCACCAGGCCGCCGCGCGGTCCGCGCAGCGTCTTGTGCGTCGTCGAGGTGACGATGTCGGCGTGCGGCACCGGGCTCGGGTGCACCCCCGCCGCCACCAGCCCGGCGATGTGCGCCATGTCGACCACCAGCTTGGCGCCCACCTGGTCGGCGGCCCGGCGGAAGCGCGCGAAGTCGATGATCCGCGGGTAGGCGCTGGCCCCGGCCACGATGATCTGCGGCCGGTGCTCGAGCGCCAGCCGCTCCATGGCGTCGTAGTCGATGCGCCCGTCCTCCTCGCGCACCTCGTACTGCTTGACGCGGAAGAAACGGCCGGAGAACGACACCGGGTGCCCGTGCGTCAAGTGGCCGCCGTGCGCCAGGCTCATGCCCATGAGGGTGGCGCCCGGCTCGGCCACCGCGAAGTACGCCGTCATGTTGGCCTGCGCGCCGGAGTGCGGCTGCACGTTGGCGTGGGCCGCGCCGAAGAGCCGGAGCAGGCGCTCCCGGGCCAGCGTCTCGGCGACGTCCACGAACTCGCAGCCGCCGTAGTAGCGCTTGCCCGGGTAGCCCTCGGCGTACTTGTTGTTGAAGACCGTGGCCATCGCCGCCAGGACGGCCAGCGAGGGGAAGTTCTCGCTCGCGATCAACTCGAGCGTCTGGCGCTGGCGCGCCTCCTCGTTGCGGATCGCCTGCGCGATCGCCGGATCGGTGGCGGCGAGGGCGGCGAACAGATCGACTGGCGGCTCGGGTTTCACGCGCGCGAATCCTCCCTGAAGATGGCCCGTGGTGCGCGGCGTCGGCCTACGAGCCGACCGCCGCCCCCAGCGAAGCGAGCTGCTGCTGCGCGGCGGCTTCCGCCTTGGGCACGACCGCCCCCGCCGTCGCCCCCTTGGCGACGTGGGTCAGCCAGCCGTAACGGTCGGGCCGGCTGCCGTCGAGGATCCCGAAGAACGCCTGCTGCAGCGCCTTGGTGATCGGACCCCGGTGGCCGTCGCCCACCTGGATGCGGTCCACCGAGCAGATCGGCGTCAGCTCCACCGCCGTGCCGGAGAAGAAGACCTCGTCGGCCAGGTAGAGGTACTCGCGCGGCAGCGCCTGCTCGCGCACCTCGATGCCGAGCTCGCGCGCCAGCGTGAGGATGGAGTCGCGCGTGATGCCCGAGAGGATCGACGACGAGGTCGGCGGCGTGTACAGCAGGCCGCGGTGCACGAGGAAGATGTTCTCGCCGCTGCCCTCGGAGATGAAGCCGTTGACGTCCAGGGCGACGCCCTCGGAATAGCCGTTGGTCACGGCCTCCATCTTCATCAGCTGGCCGTTCATGTAGTGGCCGCCGGCCTTGGCCATGCCCGGCGTGGTCTGGCCGTTGGGGCGCCGCCAGGACGAGACGCAGACGTCGACGCCCTTCTCCAGCGCCTCCTCGCCGAGGTACTTGCCCCACGGGAAGGCGGCGATGGCCACGCACACCGGCTTGCCGAACGGGTTGACCCCGAGATTCTCGTAGCCGCGATAGACGATGGGGCGCACGTAGCACACCTTGAGCTCGTTCTTGATCACCGTCTCGCAGTGCAGCCGCTCGATCTCGTCCACCGCGTACTTGATGTCCATGCGGTAGATGCGCGCCGACTCGTAGAGCCGCCGCACGTGATCGCGCAGGCGGAAGATCGCCGGCCCCTGCGGGTGGTCGTAGCAGCGGATGCCCTCGAAGACGCTCGAACCGTAGTGGATGACGTGCGAAAGGATGTGGATCTTCGCGTCATCCCAGGCCGTCCAGCGGCCGTCCATCCAGATCCACGTGCCCTTCCCCTGTAGGCTGCTCACGCGCTCCCCCTGTCCCGCGAGGCGGCTTGCGCCTCGGCCCGGGCCTGCACTTCACGTAAGACGATGGGTGCGATCCGCTCGACGTGTTCGGCGATACGGCGCCAGCACTCCTCGTAGGCTTCCGGAGAGCCGCCGAACGGATCGGGTACGCCGGCGCCCGACCGGGCGCCGGCCCCCAGTTCGGTGATCAGGTGACTCCGCGACGCGACGCCCCCCTGCAGACGCCGCACGGCCTCGAGCTCGGCCACGTCCAGGGCCAGCACGAGGTCGGCCTGCTCCAGCAACTCGGCCGAGGCCCGCTGCGCGCGATGCGCGCCCAGGTCCAGGCCGTGCCGCTGGCCGGCCGCCACGGCGGACTCCGTCGCCGGGGAGCCGTCCGTGGCCGCCACCCCCGCCGAGGCGATCGCGACCCGCCTCCCCGCCTCTCCCACCGCGCGTCGCAGGGCCGCCGCGGCCAGCGGGCTGCGGCAGGTGTTGCCGGCGCAGACGAAGAGAACGCGGTAGAGAGGGTCCGACCCATCCATGGACGCAGAGTAGGCTTGGGCCCTTCACGCTGTCAAGAAAACCGCCCCGCGCCCCGGCCTCCCGTCGCCTCAGGCGCCCGGCGGCAGGTGCGCGCTCACGTCCACCGACCCGGGGCGCAGCACCGCGAGCCGGCCGCGGCTCACGTCCACCAGCGTCGACGGCTCCTGCGCCTGCGCCGCCCCGCCGTCGAGGATCAGGTCGAGCTGGTTGCCGAACGTGCGGGCCACGTCCTGCGCCGTGCGCGCCGGGGGCTGGCCGCTGAGATTGGCGCTCGAAGCGACCACCGGCCCGCCCACCGCCAGCACCAGGGCGATGGAGATGGGGTGACGGGGAAAGCGCAGCGCCACCGTGTCGCGCGGCCCGCGGCTGCCGGTGCTCAGCAGCGGCGAGGCGCGGAAGACGATCGACAGCGGCCCCGGCCAGAAGCGCTTCATCAGCGCCTCGCCGATCTCCGGGATCTCGGCGGCCAGCGCTTCCACCTGGGCGGGATCGGCGATGAGCGAGATCACCGCCAGGTCCGGCGGGCGCCGCTTGAGCTGGTACACCATGTCCACCGCCGCAGGGTCCATGAGCGAGCAGCCGAGCCCATAGAAGGTGTCCGTGGGGAAGCCGACGACGCCGCCGCGTAGGATGGCCTCGGCGGCCCGCGCGATGACCGCGCGCTCGGGCGCGGCCGGGTTCACCGGCACGATCTCAACGGCCACGGCCACCGCCTCCCCGACCGCCGAGCAGCCGGTCGCGCAGTCCGCGCCGGTGGGCCCGCAGCCGCTCCGCCAGGGCGGCATCGCCGAGCGCCAGGATCTGCGCGGCGAGGTAAGCGGCGTTGCGCGCGCCGGGCGCGCCGATCGCCAGGGTCCCCACCGGTACGCCGGCGGGCATCTGCACGGTCGCCAGGAGCGCGTCCAGCCCGGCCAACGGCGTGCTGGCCAGGGGCACGCCGAGGACCGGCAAGGTGGTGTGCGCCGCCACCGCGCCGGCCAGATGCGCCGCCCCGCCGGCCGCCGCGATCAGCACGCGCAAGCCCCGGCGCTCGGCGGAGCGCACGTACTTGCGCACGTCGTCCGGCGTGCGGTGCGCCGAGCGCACCAGCAGCTCGTGGCCCACCCGGAGGTCGCGCAACACCGCCGCCGCCTCCTCCACCGTGGGCCGGTCGCTCTCGCTGCCCATGAGGATGCCGACCCGCACGGCGCGCCGCGCCGTGGCGCTCTCTCGCGCCGTCGCACTCTCTCTCGCCGTCGCACTCTCCCGCGCCGGCTGCTTGCGTCTCGTCACAGACATGATGGCTCCCGTCCGCCGGGGGCCGGCGCCGGCCGCGCGCCGATGTCCTCCCGCCACTGCCCGCCCTCCAGGTGGAGGCACGCGCGGGCGCGATACGCCAGCTCGCGCGCCGCCTCCCGGTCCGCCCCCACCGCGCTCACCGTCAGAGCCCGGCCGCCCGCCGCCACCAGCCGCCCTGCCACCTCCGCCAACCCCGCCTGGAAGATCCGCACGCCCCCGAGCGCGGCCGCGTCCTCGAGCCCGCGGACGGGATCGCCCCCGCGCGGCGCGTCCGGATATCCCGCTGCCGCCAGCACCACCGCCACACAGGCCTGCGCCCGCCAGACCGGCGGCGCGCCGAGCCTTCCCTGCGCGCACTCTAGCAGCAGCTGCCCGAGGTCACTGGCGAGCAGCGGGATCACCGCCTGCGTCTCGGGGTCGCCGAAGCGGCAGTTGTACTCGAGAACCGCCGGCCCGTCGCCGGTGCGCATCAGGCCGCAGTAGAGCAGCCCCGAGTAGGGCGTGCCCTCGCGCCGCAGCGCGGCCAGCACCGGATGCACGGCGAGGTCGAGGATCTCCTGCAGCTGCGCCGGCTCGAGATCGGCGGGCGCGTACGCCCCCATGCCGCCGGTGTTGGGACCGGCGTCGCCGGTGCCGAGCCGCTTGTAGTCGCGGGCCGGCAGCAGCGGGAAAGCGCGCTCGCCGTCGGTGAGAGCGAAGACCGAGACTTCTTCCCCCTCCAGGAAGCCCTCCACCACGAGGCGCCGCCCCGCCGCACCGAAGCGCCCCGCGACGAGCGTTTCCCAGGCGAAGCCGCGGGCCTCCTCCTCGTCGTGGCAGATGCGCACCCCCTTGCCCGCCGCCAGGCCGTCGGCCTTGAGCACGACGGGCAGGCCCAGCTCGCGCACCGCCGCCAGCGCCTCGTCGACGCCGCCTGCCACGCGGAACGGCGCCGTGGGCACGCCGGCGCGGACCATCAGGGTCTTGGCGAAGGACTTGCTGCCCTCGAGGCGGGCAGCCGCGGCGCCCGGCCCGAAGCAGGCCACGCCGCACTCCCGCAGGCGGTCGGCGAGGCCCGCCACCAGCGGAGCCTCCGGTCCGATCACCACCAGGTCGAAGCCCTCGCGCCGCGCCAGGTCGGTCAGCCCGGGGATGTCGTCGGCGCGCAGCGGGTGACGCGGGCCGAGCGCCCCCATGCCCGGGTTGCCGGGCGCGCTCGCCACCTCCCGCACGCTGGGCGCCTGCGCCAGCCCCCACGCCAGGGCGTGTTCCCGGGCGCCGCTGCCGACGACGAGGACTCTCATTCCGGATGCGGGCTCCTGGCTGGGAGAGGGAGACGAGCTGCGACCGGGGACGCGGCGAGTCTAGACTCCCGGCGCCTTCCCGGCAACCGTCCAGCCGCCGCTCAGCGGCGGCGGCGCCGTCACTCGTCGGGCGTCAAAAAGCGCCCGAGCACTTTCTTCAGGCCGACCGCGGCGAAGCGCACCGTGAACTTGAGGGCCGCGCCGGCCCCCTCCGCCTCGACGACCGTGCCCCGGCCGAAGGTGTCGTGGTAGACGGTCTTGCCCACCGCCTCGTGATCCCGCGTCGGCGCCGCCCGGGGCGCCAGCGAGCCGCCGCGGACCACCCGCGCCGCCGCGGACCGCCCGCCGGGCGCCTCGCGCCCCAGACCCGGAGGGTGCTCCCACCGCACCAGCTCCCCGGGGATCTCGCGCACGAAGCGCGACAGCTCACCGGCCCCGCCGCCCTCGTAACGCCGCCGGAACGCCGCGGCGCTGACCACCACCTCCTCGCGGGCCCGCGTGAGCGCGACGTAGAACAGGCGCCGCTCCTCCTCCAGCTCGCCCTCGTCACCCAGGGCGGAGACGTGCGGGAAGACCCCCTCCTCGCACCCGGCGATCATCACCACCGGGAACTCGAGCCCCTTGGCGTTGTGGGCGGTCATGAGCACGGCCCGCTCCTCGCTCTCGCTCCAGCGGTCCACGTCCGCCACCAGCGCCGCCTCGCTCAGGAAGTCCGCGGCGCCCGCCCCGGGGTGCTCGGCCGCGAAGACCCGGGCCGCGTGCACCAGCTCCTCGACGTTCTCGCGGCGGTCCTGGGCGTCTTCGGGGAACGCCTCGTCGAGGTACTCGAGATAGCGCGTCGCCTCCACCACGCGCTCGAGCAGGGACTCCGGGGGCTCGTCGGCGCCCGTCGCGAGGGCTTCCACGAGGCGCCCGAGCGCGGCGGCGCCGCCGGCCCCGGCCCGCGGCAGCTCTCCGGCCGCCGCTAGCGCCCGCAGGGCCTCGGCCGGAGTTTCCGCGGTCGCCGCGAGGCGCGCCTCGAGCTTGCCCTGCGCCTGCGCCCCCAGCCCGCGCCGCGGCACATTGAAGACGCGCAGGAAGGAGACCCGATCGCGCGGGTTCACGGCCAGGCGCAGGTAGGCGAGCAGGTCCTTGACCTCGCGGCGCTCGTAGAACGACACCCCGCCCACCAGCTCGTAGGGCACGCCGCGATGCCTGAAGGCCAGCTCGAGAGCGCGCGACTGCGCGTTGGTGCGGTAGAGCACGGCGCAGTCGCTGCGCCGCCGGCCGGCCGCCACCTGGCGCCCGACCTCGGCGGCCAGCCGGGCCGCCTCCGCCTGATCGTCACCCGACATCACCACGCGGATGGGCACCCCCAGCGGCGCGTCGGTCCACAGCCGCTTGCCGCGCCGCAGGCGATTGTTGGCGATGACCGCCGAGGCCGCCTGCACGATGGTGCCGCTGGAACGGTAGTTGCGCTCCAGGCGGAGGACCGCCGCGCCGGGGAAGCGGCGCTCGAAGTCGAGCACGTTGGTCAGGTCGGCGCCGCGCCAGCCGTAGATGCTCTGGTCCTCGTCGCCCACCGCCAGCACGTTGCCATGCGCCGAAGCCAGGGCGGCCACCAGCCGGAACTGCGCGTGGTTGGTGTCCTGGTACTCGTCCACCAGCACGTGGCGGAAGCGCCCGGCGTAGCGCTGCCGCACCGCCGGCTCCCCCTCGAGCAGGAGCACGGCGCGCGCGATGAGATCGTCGAAGTCGAGCGCCGACTGGCGGACCAGGGCCTCCTGGTAGGCGCGGTAGGCGCGGGCCGCCTGGCGCTCGGCCGGGGTGACGGCGGCCGCGTCGTAGGCGTCCGGGCCGACCAGCGCGTTCTTGGCCCCCGCGATGCGCGCCAGGAAGAAGCCCGGCTTCTCGGCCCGCCCCTCGAGGTCCAGCTCCCGCAGGACCTGCTTGAGCAGCGCGCTCTGGTCCTCGCGGTCGTAGACGGTGAAACCGGGCGGATAGCCGATGCGGGCGCACTCGCGCCGCAGGATGCGCAGGCAGGTGGCGTGGAAGGTGCCCACCCAGAGCCGCTCCACCCGCTCGCCCACCAGGCGCTGCAGCCGCGCGCGCATCTCGCGCGCCGCGCGGTTGGTGAAGGTGAAGGCGAGGATGGCGTCGGCCGGCACGCCCCGTTCCTCGATGAGGTAGGCGACGCGGTGCGTCAGCACGCGGGTCTTGCCGCTGCCCGCGCCGGCCACGACCAGGCACGGCCCGTCCCCGAAGGTGACGGCCGCGGCCTGCTCGGGGTTGAGGCTCGCGGCGATGCCGGTCGGCTCTCCGGCAGGGCTGCGGGCGGGCGGCGCTGGCGACGGCAATGGGCGGCTCCCGGGCGGCGGTCTCATGGCGCGCGGCGGGCGGCGCCCAGGCGCCACCCGCCGCCGATGCCCTCTCAGGATAGCAGGTTTGCCCGCTAGAATTCCGGGCCGATCGAGAAGTGGTAGATGGGCCGCGACGTGTACTGCAGATCGGTGCGCCAGGCCACGTCGAGCTTGAGGATGGCGAAGAACACCAGCGACCGCACGCCGAACCCGAACGCCGTCTTGAGGTCGCGCAGGCGGCGGCTCCCGTCGGGGTCCAGCGCCGTGAACCGGGTGGCGTTCCCAGGCTGCACGACGAGCGCGTTGTCGAGGAAGACGGCGCCGCGCAGGTTGAAGAAACCGAGCGGCAGCGGGCCGAGAACCCCGAGAGCATTGATGAAGGGGAAGCGGAACTCGAGGTTGGCGAACCCCATGCGCGGCGACACCAGCTCGAAGTCGTCGAACCCACGCACCGTGCTGGAGCCCCCGATCTGGAAGGCCTGCTGGTCGCGGCCGAACGAGGCCATGGCCACCAGCCGCGTCGCGAACTGGTAGTCGAGACCGAGGTTCCAGTAGTGACGGTAGTCCCCGACCACCGTCTGGTAGCTCAGGCTCTTCGGGAACACCGGCAGCGCCGGGCTGACGGCCAGGAGCCAGCGCGAGCCGTTGACCGGCCCGTAGTAGCCGTAGAGGACGTTGTCCTGGACGAAGCTCAGGTTGGGCGCCAGCACGCTGCGCCGCTCGGTGCCGGCCGGGGCCCCGAACGCGTCGTCGGAGTAGAGGATGCGCTCCACCATCATGCCGGTGAGGGTGAGGTCGAGGCGCTGGAAACGCGACAGCGGGTGGGAGAGCGTGCCCATCGCGCCGACGTTGCGCTCCGAGAAGTAGCGCGCCTGGGCGAACTGCTCGCCCAGCGTCGTGGTGCGCGAGTAGAAGTAACTCTTGAAGTGGAAAGCGCCGACCCCGTAGTCGGTGCGCCGCGGCAGGTAGTTGTACACGGCCAGCAGGTTGGTCTCGGACAGAGACGAAGTGAAGAGGTCCGTGGCCAGGTAGATGCGGTGGTTGCCGAGGAAGTCGCTGAGCGCGAACTGCGAGCTGCCGGCGAAGCCGTAGGCCGACGTGTACTGGAAGCCGCCGCCGGCGAAGTCGGTGGCGAACTGGGTGCGGTAGGGCTCGGGCTCCTGGCGCAGGAGCGAGTCGGGGAGCGCGAACGGCGCGCTCTCCCGCGCCGCGTCGATCACCGTCACCAGCCCCACCGGCCGCAGCGTGTCGCCCGGGGCGTACGGCCCGCCCAGCCCCACCGGCGGCAGCCCGCCGCGCAGCGAGTCGGCCAGGCCGGGCCGCGGCGCGAGAGCCAGCGGGCCCGGCGGCAGCACGCTGTCGGGCCACGCCGGGGCCAGCGCCCCGGCCCCGCCCGGCGGCACCGGGAACGCCGCCAGCGGCGCCGGGCCCATCATCTCCTGCCAGGTCAGGGTCGCGCCCGGCCGCTGCTCGCGCAGCCGCGCGATCACCGTGTCGATGGAGAGCGGCTCCTTGGCGATGAAGATGTCGAAGCCGCCCTCGTTGAACGCCGAGAAGACCAACCGGTCGTTCTCGCGCGACCACGACAGCGAGAAGATGCCGCCCACCAGGTCGGTGAGCTGCGTGAAGCTCGAGTCGCGGCGCTCCATCAGGTAGAGGTTGCGCGCCCCGCCGCGATCGGTCACGAACGCCAGCCGCCGGCCGTCCGGCGACCATACCGGCTGGGTGTCGTCGCCGCCGGTGTCGAGCACCGGGGCCACCGCCCCGCTGGCCACGTCGATCGTCCAGATGCCGTAGCCGCCGAAGCCCCCCGGCCGCTTCTCCGCCGTCAGGGCCACGGACCGGCCGCGGTCGGAAGAGAACACCAGGCTCTTGCCGTCCGGGGCCCACGACGGCTCCTTCTCGTCCCAGGTATCGTCGGTGAGGCGGCGCACCGACCCGTCCCGCCCCACCACGTAGAGGTCGCTGCGCCCATCCTTGACGCCCACCACGGCGATCTCGTCGCTGAGCGGCCGCCAGGCCGGGAAGGCGGCGGCGTCGAGCGGCAGCTTGTGCTTGCGCACCACGCGCCCGCTCGTCACGTCGGTGACGTAGAGGACGTCGCGCGACTGGCTCTCGGCGATGAACGCCAGCCGCTCGCCGTCGGCCGACCAGGTGAGCGAGGAGCGCAGCGACGGGATGTTCTCGAAGGCCACGTTGCGCTGGCCGCGCACCACCCGGCGCAGCACGCGCCCGTCGAGCGACGACATCACGTACAGGTCGGTGAACTGCTGGCGGTCCGACAGGTAGGCGATGCGGTCGCCGGTCGGCGAGATGGCCGCCGCCGTGTTCAGGTTGGAGCGGTCGCGGCGATGGTCGGTGAGGCGGCGCGCGAAGACCTCCGGGCTGGATTTGTCGCGGATCGACGGCCAGTACATGCGCCGCAGCCAGTTCTGGTAGTCCTCGCTGAAGCGCTCCGTCGAGGTGCCCAGCGAGGTCTGGAAGGCGCGCTCGAAATTGCGGTGGAAGCGCAGCTTCTGCAGCAGATCGCGCAGCTGGTCGCGGCCGTGGCGCTCCACCAGGTAGCGGAGCGCCCCCTGGCCCTGCTTGTAGACGAGATAACCGCCGGCGTACGGCAGCGGCTCCAGGTAGCCGCCGAGGGTGCCGTCGCGCACGAACATCTCCGCGTTCGACTCCCAGCCCAGCGACTCGTACTCCGCGAGACCCTCCGCGAACCACAGCGGCACCGCGAAGTAGCCCCGCCCTAAGACCAGCTGCGCCAGGCCGCCGCCGTACAGCATGTCGAACATGAAGGCGTGCGCCAGCTCGTGCACCACCACGTGGCGCAGGTCCTCGTACGAGCCGGTGAACGGGATCACCACGCGGTTGCGCAGCAGCTCGGTGAAGCCGCCCGTGCCGTCGTCCAGCAGCTCGAGGATGACATTGGTCTGCGCGAAATCGTGGTGGGAATTGTAGAGGATGATCGGGACCTTGGCCGCCAGCAAGTGCCCGAGGTCGCGCGACAGCTTGAGGTTGGCCTTCTCGGCCAGGTCGAGGACGCGCAGCGCCAGGCTGTCGCCGCCCTCGTAGAAGTAGACGTCGAAGTGCGGCGAGGAGATGGAGCGGAAAGCGAAGCGCTTGTACTGGACCTTGTTCTGCCCGAAGGTCTGCGCCCCCGCCGCCGGCGGCATCGCCGCCGCCACCAGGAGAGCCAGGGCCAGGCCCCAGAGGACCCGCCGCCGGATGTCCGCCAGGCTGTGGTTCATGCTGTCTTCCTCGGCGGCCCGTGGCGCGCGGCGGGTGCTCCCCGCCCGTCGCGGCGCGCTCACCACTCGTGGCGCGCGCCCAGGTCTACATTGTACTGCAACTCCGACCGGCTGGCGCCCGGCGTCAGCGCCGAACCCTTGCGCCGCTCGACCACCTGCCCGGTGAGGATGAAGACCTTGCTGATGCGGTACTCCGCCCCCACGTCCCGGAAGTCGACGCTGTAGCCGCCCGTCACCCCGGTGCTGCCTTCGCTCAGCAACTGAGAGTAGCGCAGCCGCAGGTCGCTGGTCAGGTAGCGGCTCACCCCGACCCGCGGCACCAGGCGGCCCCCGGCCTCGTCCTCCACCACGGCGGTCCCCAGCTCGACTTCGTTGAGGAGCGAGGAGGCCTCGGGGAACTGCCGGGCCAGCTGCCGGACGAGGTACTGGCCACCCATGGTGCCGACGATCAGCCGCTGGTCGGGGCGCCCGAGCGGATCGGGATTGCGCCGGTCGAGCCCGAAGCGCCCGTAGGTCAGGAGCTGGATGATCTGGGTCTCGCTCAGCCCCGAGCTGGAGGTCAGGGTGACCTCGGGCTTGCGCAGCCGCTCCGCCAGCGTGAGGTCGATGGTCTCGCGCTGCAGGGCGCCGGCGCCCCCCGCCAGGTTGACCGCGGTCTGGGCCTTGGCCTGCACGCGCGGGTTGAGGGGCTCCACCTCGTCGAAGGAGAGCACCCCCTCCTCGACGCGGAACTTGTTCTCGAGGAAGTAATAGTCCCCGCGCACCGACTCGATCGTGCCCCAGACGCGCAGCGCGTCGAGCGTCTGGCTCACCGAGAGATCGAACTTCATCTCGATGTTGGCGTTGGGCGTCCGCCAGAAGACGCGGTTGTCGGCCTTGACCTCCACGTCGTAGATCCACGAGCGGTCCTTCACCGGTCCGGCGAAGTAGACGCGGTTGCCCGGGTCGGCGAAGTCGTAGAGCACGGTGCCCTGGCGGGCCCGCAGGGTGCCCCGCACGTGCGGGATCGGCAGGAAGGCCCGGCCCAGCCGCGGCCCGTCCGTCACGTGGAACTCCCCGTCGAATTCCAACGAGTACTCGCCGCTGGCCAAGGCCGTCGCCCGCTCGGCGCGCACCGCCAGATCGTAGCCGGCGATGCGCCCGTCGGCCAGCGTCACCGTGCCTTTGCCCTCCAGCACGCCCTCCTTGCCCTGCCGCGCCCGCGCGTCCTCGAGGAAGATGCGGTCGTCGCGCAGGACGGCCTGCAGCGTCACCCCGTAATAGAGCTCCTCGCGGCCGGTGAAGCGCAGGTGGCCATCGCGGACCGAGGCCGTGCCCACGGCCCGCGGCTTGGCCGGCGTGCCCGTCAGGCGGACTTCGGCCTGCAGGCGACCGTCGGCGGCGGCGACGATGGGCAGGAACAGCGGCAGCGCCGCCAGGCTGCCGTCGGCGACGCTGAGCCGCAGGTCCATCGGCGAATCCGGGAAGCGCTTCTCCCCCGGCGTGCCCCACGCCAGGTCGAGCGGCAACGTGCCGGTGACGCGCGACTCGAGTTCGCCCTCGCGCAGCTCCGCGTGCTCCACCCTCAGCTCCCGCGAGCCGTACGTGGCGTGCCACCGCACCGCATCGAAGCGGTAGCCGGCCAGGCCGAGGCCGTCGATCGCTCCCTCGCTGCCGCCGCTCGGGTCCTGCGGGTCGCCTCCCAGGTGCGCCTCGCCGGTGAACCGCCCCGCCAGCCCCCGGGCCTGCGGCCAGACGCCGGCCAGCAGCCCGAGGTCGAAGTTCGTCGCGCGCAGGTCGCCGCGCCACTCGCGGGCTCCCCGAAGGCCCTTCGCCCAACCGGTCGGCGCCAGCGGCCAGCTGCCTTCCAGCCGCGCCCGCCCCGACGCGCGCAGCGTCCCGTCTCCGGCCGTCACCTCCAGCTGCTCGACGCGCAGCTCTTCGTCGCCGGCGCGCAGGGAGGCCGCGGCCGCGAGGCCCTCGATCCGCACGCTCGGGGCCAGGATCTGCCGCGACCCCGCCTGGACCACCAGCGCCTTCCAACCCCTCCCGGCAGTCAGGTGCGCGTCGGCCGAGAGGTCGCCGGAGACCCCCGCGAGCCCCGCCGCCGACGCCAGCGCGCCCAGGTCCATCTCCGCGCCCCGCAGCCGCAGGTCGAGATCCTCCCCCGAGCGGATCCAGCCGCTCAGCTCGAACCGCCCCAGCCCGCCGGCGAAGCGGACCGAGTCCAGATGCGCCTGCCCGCCGTGCAGCCGCACCACCAGGGGCTCCTCGGCGGCCATCGTCCAATCGGCCGTCTCCAGGCGCGCGGGAAAGGCGCTCACCCGCCAGCCGTCCGCGCCGGAGCGGGCCGTGACCGCGAGGGTGAGCGACGTGTCGGCGCGCACCGCCCTCACCACGGGCCAGCGGCAGATCCCGCTCTCGCAGGTTCCCGCCACCCACGCCGAGTCCGCCCGCTGGCCGGCCGCCTCGAGCCCCCGGGCCACGGCCCGCACCTCCAC
>Ga0315273_10004738_pt1 | contig 16729 bp, 12 predicted proteins | sample YL17G02_0_MG_FD_205753 | JGI IMG/M metagenome (GOLD analysis project Ga0315273, IMG submission 205753) | Sediment microbial communities from Yellowstone Lake, YNP, Wyoming, USA - YL17G02_0 | ecosystem: Environmental > Aquatic > Freshwater > Lake > Sediment | place: USA: Wyoming | collected... | reverse complement strand
GCCAGGCGGCCCAGGCTGCCTCGCTCTGAGAACCATCTAAGGATCAGACCCACTGTGGCCGAGATGAGGGCGTAGCCGAAGATGGATCCTACGTGCGCGCTGGCTATGGCAAGCCCGTCTCTCACCGTAGGATCTCCGCCCCTGATCCTGATGAGGGCCGCTCCAACCAGGGCGGAATTGAAGTAGATGATCAAGAAGTACTGCACCAAGTAAAAGATGAAGAGCAGGATGTAGCCTGAGGCTCCCATCTCTGTGCGGCCTTCAAAGTAGCCTGTTCCAAGGAGGGGAAAAAAGAAGGTGGCTGTGACCACAAGTAGCGCCAAAGCCGAGATCAATGGGAAGATCAGGAGCTCTTTGTCGCTGCTCAGCACGGAGGCGCTGGCTTTGACCAGCTCCCAGCTTCGGGAGATGCTTTCAAACATAAGAGGTTTTTGTGGGAGTAGTAGTATAAATAGGCTCTTTTATTGAGCCGGATGGCTGCGAGCTTTGTTGGCTGTGGTTCTGGCATAAAGCCAAAAGGATGCTATGAAAAGCGACGGATGAAAGGAAAGGCTTTGGTCTGCAATTCCCGTCATGCTGGCAGCGTAGACCGATCGCCAGGGGAGTAAGCTACATTTCGAGCAACAATCATTGGCCACCCGTAGGGTCGATAAATTTAGAAATCGTATCGCGATTTCATTTGGGCAGCTGTCTAGAAGGTCTCGATGCCGATACGGGGCTTCATTGAGCCGGGCATGCTATAATCGATTTCAGATTGCGAAATCCTCCACCTCAAATCTTCATAAATTCCCTAGCCCATGACCGATGATGAATTATCTTTCGGCGGTATGTAATCCAGAGTGTAGGGGAAGAAGCGAAGAGTATCGTTCTTCGCCGTCCAAAGGTCCACTCCCTGAAGGAAGTTGGAATATGCAGGCCATAGATTTACGCTCTGGCCTGCTACCAGGTCGATGTACTCGGTGCTGGCCAGCACCACTCTCTTATGGCTGCGCTCGGCTATCTCAAGCTTTCCGTAATCTCTTCCAATGTCGATAGGTATGAACTGCTTTTCTGAAGCTTGAAAGATTCCATCCACTTCAGCCAGGCGCAGATCGTGGTCGGCGAAGATCTGGCCTATATGCAAGACGATTAATGGAAAGTCTTCCACCTCGCCCAAGCCGAATCTGCTCTTGAGATCAACCTCGTAGACGAAGGTTGAGTTGGAATTCAAGGTAGAGTTCTTTACTGGCATTCCATTCTGGCAGAGGCGCACAAAGATCCTGTCATCTGCTACGTCGGCTATATCAAGGGAATACCCCTCTTGCAGGGGGATCACTTTGCCGGCAAAGGCGATCTCCTTATCGTCTGTATCCACCAGAACCCTTCCCAGCATTTTGGCGTCCAACAGGCTCAGATTTCCAATCTCAGAAGTGGTATTCGGCCCGTAGCCAGCAAACCATAGATGGCCGAAGAGGCTGATGACATCGTAATACCCCCAGCCTTTGTACTCAAATTCCCTGGGCTGCAGCAGAGAATAGTATATTATCCCTGTATATTCCGACTCGGGATCATCAGGATAATAGCCGCTGAAAGGAATGCTTCTATCTTCAGTGCCGTTGATGATCAGCGTCTCCTGGCCAATTATTTTCTGATCGTCAAAATAGAAGCCGGGAAAGTTGGAGCAGTTCCAAACAGCTTCAACCTTAATAGGCACCTCTCCGAATATGCTGTAGTTCGTTGGGCCTGTCTTATCCGAAGGCGCGCCTCTCTTTATATAAATTCCGTGCTCTTTATAATAACCTAATGGGTAATAGGAAAGGGCTGGCGAGTCCAATGTCCTCAGATAAAGATCTCCCGCGAGGGGGATGAGCTCATCCCGGCCCAGGTTTAGCTCTTCAAAGTTCTCCATCGCGAGGCCGTCTTCTGATAGGGAGGTGACCTGAAGATGGCCCAGCTTCTGTCCGGCCTCAATAACGAGTGCAGGATCCATTATCTGGAAGACTCCTTCAACAGAAGCTACGACCTCCCCGCTTTCGGCCTTCATGGAGACTGGTCCTGCCACGATTATTACTGGAATCTCCTGCGGTCCAACTCTGTAAACAAAAGGCTCTCCCCCTCGGACAGCGGCTTGATAAATCTCCCGGCCATCTTTGAAGAGCCCCAGATGTGCCTGGTTTCCTTCGCCGATGGCTTCGCTTAGCGCCAGGCTATATCCCTCCTTCAGCAAGAGAGGCTTATCCTTAGTCATGACCACATTCTCATCCCTATTCAAGAGAATCTCTCTCAGCTCTCCCCGCCCCAAAGCGCTCTCATTCTTTGAAAATGGGCTTCCTCGATAGTCTGCCAAAAAGACCTTTCCCAGAAAGCCGATTTGGCGAAAATATCCCCATTCTCTGTGCTCAAACTCATGAGACCATGGCCGGCAGGTGTAAACGATGCCGCCCTTTTCTAGATGCCTTCCTGTAGGCTCAATCCTCAAGCGCTCCCCCCCTCCTCCACTATCTGGATCATACTGTAGCCAGCTGAAGTTCTCTGGTGTGCAGGTTGTATCGCCAGAGCTCAGTGGTCCTCGGATTTGAGATATCTCCACTGGATTCACCAGCTCCAGATTCTTCTCCTTCCAGGCTTCTCTTGGCTCCGGATCGAGCTCCAGGGCCGCTATTATGCTGTCACGGGCATCGTCGAACCTGCCAAGGCCGGCATTGGCGCGCCATTTGTTGACCCAGACGGAAGCAAGCTGGGGATAGATTTCTGATGCCTGATCGTAGCATTCAATGGCCGTTTTATATTGTCCCAGATGCTCATTGGCTAGGCCCTCGAAGTTCCACGCCACTGCTGAATCTGGATCTTGCTCTATTGCTTTGTCCAGCAATTCCAGTGCCTGGTCATGGAATCCCAGCGCTTCTAGAGCCGTTCCCTTGCCCACTAAAATCGAAGGCTGATCAGGATCCATCCGCAAGGCCTGGTCGTAGCAGTCCAGGGCCAGATCGTACTCCCCCATCCTGGTCATAAGAGAGCCCTTGGCAGACCAGGCTTCAGCAGAGCCCGGATCTATCTCAATAGCTCTGTCGAACAGATCCAATGACAGATCAAAATAGCCCAAGTTAGCAAGAGTTCTTCCCTCATTTAGGTATGCAGGTGTGAAATTTGAGTCCAGCTCCAAAGCCCGACCATATGCCTTGATGGCCTCTTCATTTCTGTTCAACAAAGCTAAAGCGGTTCCCTTTTCCTTCCAGGCGGAAGAGAACTTTGGATCGAAACCTATCGATTTGTTGAAATGCCTGAGCGCCTCCTCATAATGGCCTTGGTTGGCTTGCCCAAGACCCTGGCCATACGAGATCAAGGCCTTCAATCGAGCATGCAGCTCGCCATTGCCCACGATAAGGAGCGCTTCGCAGTTTGAGCAGGAGCATTTCGAAGCCAGAAACCTGCCGGCTCGGGCCAGTTCTGAGGCAGGATCCAGACGAAGGGCCTTTCCAAAGCATCCTGTTGCCCAATGGCCTCTGCCGAGGCTCAAGAGATAATAACCCTGGCATGTCCAGGCTGAAGCATTATCCTCATCCACTTTCAGATTACAGCTAAAATAGGGATGTGATTCGTTTCCTTGAGCCAGGAGAGCAGAAGAATGGAGCTTTCCTATAGCAAGAGAATAGTCAGAGATGATCCTAATCTCCCCGTCGAAGAGGCTTCCGGGCCGACTCATGCCATCTGCGGGTATGGGATTTATAATTTTTTCAAATAGAATTGAATTATTGGATTCATTAAAAAATAAAATGTCTTCTGCCCCTGTGCAGGCTGCCAAAAAGCCCGCCATTGCCAATAAACATAGGAGCAAATGGGCCAGGTGCGGCCTTGAAATTATCATACAGTGTAAGGTGCTAATTTCCAGTCGTTAAAATAAATAGCTTTCCGTGAATGATCCTCCTTTGAAAGGGTGGGTGGAGAATTGCAGCCTAATCGCCTTCCATTGCCAGGAAGCGATCTCCTTTTCACAGGAAGCCTGGCTGCACGATCTTTTCGACAGAAGGGATAACATAATACCACTGAATCGTCGAATTAGTATTCAGGTTCCCTATGAGCAAGATAGATCCCACATCGGCCGTCTTCGCAGGCCTGAAGCGCGCAGGGGTCGACTTTGCAGCCAGCGTGCCCTGCATCAACCTCGGCCAGCTCCTCCTCCTCGTAAGCTCAGATCCCGAGATTCTCCATCTGCCCGTCACCCGCGAGGAGGAGGGGGTAGGTCTCTGCGCCGGGGCATGGATGGGCGGAAAAAGGCCAGCCCTCCTGATGCAGAATTCGGGGCTCGGAAATATGATCAACGCCCTGGCCTCGCTCAACCTTCTCTACGGCCTGCCCCTGCTCATGATCATAAGCCACCGCGGCCTGGAGGGGGAGAGCATAGCTGCCCAGATGCCCATGGGCAGGCTCACCCCAAAGCTCCTGGAGGTTATGGGAATCCCGACCTTTGCACCCGCACCGGAGCAGGCCGAGGAGACGATAGCCTTCGCCTGGAGGGCTGCTGCCTTCCAAGGCAGACCTGCCGTGGTGCTCCTGGATCTGAACTTCTGGAGGGAAGGATGAAGCGGATCCAGGCTATCGCCGTGGCGTCGCAGATCGCTGAGGCCAGGGAGGCGCTTCTTATCAGCAATCTCGGATACCCCAGCCGGGAGCTCTATGCTGTGAGGGACAGAAGAGAGAACTTTTACATGCTTGGCTCCATGGGGCTTGCCTCTTCCATCGGCCTGGGTCTGGCCCTGGCGCTGCCCGGGCGAAAGGTCATTGTCCTGGACGGCGACGGCTCAGTGCTGATGAACCTGGGAACTCTGGCAACTATAGCCCACCATGCCCCGGACAACTATCTGCTGGTGATCCTCGACAACTGCTGCTACGGCTCTACCGGCTCCCAGCCCAGCTGTACCTCCAGCAAGACCGATCTGGCAGGGCTGGCACAGGCCGCCGGCGTGGAGAGGGTCAGGAGGGCACGCAGCCTTGCAGAGCTAGAAGAGGCTCTCGACAGCGGGCTCGATGAGGGAGGCGTGGTTGTAGTCCGCGTGGACCCAGGAAATGCCGAGGTGCCGGTCGTAGACCTCTCTCCGCACGAGATCTTGCAGAGGTTCATGCGATCCTTTCTGCCGGCTCTGCCACCTTGAAGGAGCCATCCAGGATCCGCGTCTTCAGGTCGAGGGCCATCTTCAGTGCCCGGAGCCGGTCGGACTGTCGAAGGACCACAGGCACCTTTTTTCCGCGGACGGAGAGGGAGCCCAGGTTGCACTTGAAGGCCCCTGAGGGGCATTCCGAGGCGCAGAGGCCGCAGTGGAAGCATCTCTCCAGGTCCCGCTCCGCCCTCGCGCCGTCGAATGAAACGGCATCCATGGGACAGGTCTCTTCCACCTTGCAGCGGGCGCATCCCTGGCACCTCCGTGGATCGAACTCCACCTCCAGGTCCACGCCATCCCAGACATCTCCGTAGCTGGCCAGGCCCAATGTCTCTCGGGTGTTGACATCCTTCACCGGCAGGTCGATCTCTCTGTCCAGCCTGGTCATCTCCCTGTGGATGGTCTTGCTGGTAACGAGAATGGGAACCGCCCAGGAGGAGATGCACTCCGGCCCGGCTGAGGTCACAAATCCTCCCATGAGTTCCGGATCCATAGAATGCATATCTGCGAATCCCGCCAGGTTGGGAATCTCCCGGCTGCTGCGAGTGCCACTGCCGATCACAAATCCCACCGCCCCGTTGATGAGGACGCGAGTCCCCACGCCTATGCTTTCCAGCAGAGGATCGTTCTTGAGGGGGTTTATCTGGCCGCAGCCCGAGAAGGTGGCTCCGCTGCACCCGGGGTCGAAGCCCCGAGCATGGAAGATGGTGGAGACTGGCTCACGGTCGGGATTGACGAAGGCTGAGTAGTTCTTGAAGGCCTGGCGGGAGCCGAAGAGCCTGGCATGGGGCATCTCCTCCAGGCTCACCTCAGCCTGCAAGCACCCAGATCCGGTCTCTACCTCCACTTGAGCCGACATCCCCGTCGCGAGGTCGCGGAAGAGATGGCCTCCGCCGTACCCTGGCCTGTCTCGGCTGTGCTCTGTTCCGTAGACCACCAGGTCGACTACTCCCAGGTTCTCGTTGGGGCAGGGGCCGACATAGCCTGGAACTCCGTTGATCCAAACCCTTTCCGCTCGCCGGAAGGACCCCGGCCTGGCCACGGGAAAGGATAGAAGGGCATAAGTTCCACTCATCACTGCTCTGGTGGCCGTGGTTACGACGTCCACCTCCTCAAGCTCGGCCTGCTCTCCTGAGCGGGCCAGATCGCAGACCTCCTGGGAGGTCAAAACCACGGCCGTCCCTTGCCGGATCCTATTTTGTATATCGGAGATAGATCGAACCATTTCCGTCATCAGCTGGCCAGATCTGGTGGAGATTGCTCTTCTGCGCGCTGCCTTTTTCGATACATAGCGGCCGACGAAAATAAACATATTGTTCCTTCGCTTAGAGCTCTATACGGGAGGGCGAGACGCCCACGTGCAGTGTTCCTCGCGGACGCTGGAGGATTACCGCCCGCGGCCGCCAGCGGGAACTAGGGGCTCCGGGCGAAACAACAAGAGGCATCGCAGCTAAAAGTCGTAAGCTTCCAGCGAAAAAGGATAGACAGACTTGAGAGGCCATGAAACAAACCCAAGGAAGCTTCTTCGGAACGATGCCCTTAGACGGAGAATTATCTGCAAATGCCGCGGATCAGCCTCAATGTATAATCCTTGATTTCATTTATCCTTTTTGAGATGAACCGGAACCACCTCTGGAAAGTGCTTTATAGTCTCTCTCCGGCTCTATAGGATTTTAGGAAGAATTATGCAAGGTGATGGCAATTGAAGAAGCTGATATTGCTCGCAATGGTTGCTGCAGTGGTGTTGACCTCTCTCGGCTGCATCTCCTTTGAGAAGAAGCCCGAGAAGATTACCACCCTGCGCATCGGCTACCAGCCCAGCACCCACCAGATCGCAGAGATGGTGGCCGCTGCTAAAGGTTGGTGGAAGGAGGACCTCAAGCCCTTCGGCATAGAAGAGGTCAAAGAGTTCCAGTTCCCCTCCGGTCCGCCGGAGATGCAGGCCATGCTGGCCGGAGACCTCGATGTAGCCTATGTGGGAACGGCGCCGCCAATTACGGCCATTTCTCAAGGCATGGACGCCAAGATCGTGGCGGCTGTCAACATCAACGGCTCTGACCTGGTCTTCAGGACGGGCAATGAGTACCAAAGCCCAAGCTCTCTGGAGGGGCTGAGCATAGGCACCTACCCACCTGGATCTATTCAGGATACAGTGATGAAGAAGTGGCTCATGGAACACAACGTAGATTTATCAAAGGTGAAGATGCTGCCCATGGGACCGGGAGATGCCGTAACTGCCATTGAAGCCGGCAAGGTGGATGGCGTCTTCCTGCCTCATCCTTATCCGGCCATGGTGGAGCTGGACGGAAAGGGCAAATCGGTGGTGGCCTCGGGAGAGATGTGGCCCAACCATGCCTGCTGCAGCCTGGTGATAAGCGGCAAGCTGATCAGAGAGCAACCACAGCTGGCAGAGCAGATCATCAAGACTCACATCAACGCCACAAACTACCTGAACGCCAATCCCATGGAAGGGGCCATGATCTATGCCAACCGGACTCACCAAGACCTCAAGCAGGTGGAGTACTCCATTGAGACCTGGGACGGAAGGTGGATAAGCGATCCCCATCTCCAGGTGCCGTCCACAGTGGAGTATGCCAAAATCGACTACGAGATGAACTATACCCAGAAGGAGATGACAGAAAAAGATCTCTTCGATAACAGCCTCTACGAGAAGGTGGTAGCGAGCTGACACTGAAGCAGGGATGGCTGAAAGACCTGCGCGAGCAGTGGATTCCGGTTCTCTCCCTGCTGGGCTTGATCGCTGTATGGCAGCTGGCAGCCGGGCTAGTGCAGGATACTCTCATCCTGCCCAGCTTCTTTCAGGTGGTGGCCGCGCTAGGCCACAACTGGCAGGTGATTCTTTCCGAGGACCTGCCCATCAGCCTTCTCCATTTCGCCCTGGGAATGGCAGCAGGGCTCCTGATAGCTTTGCCCATAGGCATGTCCATGGGCTGGTCCAGAGCGGTGGACAGGGTCGCTGATCCCGTGGTGGAGATAATTCGGCCCATTCCACCTCTCGCCTGGATACCCTTCGCCATCGTATGGTTCGGGCTGACCAACGAGGCGGCGGGGTTCATAGTTTTTGTGGGCGCCGTATTTCCCATGCTGATAAACACCTATGTGGGCTTCCGCAGCCTGCCTAGGGTATATGTGGAATCAGCCAAGGTTTTGGGGGCCACCAGGGACAGAGACCTGATCCGCTACATCGCCTTTCCCAACGCCTTGCCCTCCATCGCCGGAGGGGTGAGGATCGCCATGGGCATAGCCTGGATGTGCCTCGTAGCCGCCGAAATGTTCGGAGTGAGCACCAGCGGTCTGGGCTATAAGATCTGGTCCTACTACTATCTGCACAAGATGGATTACGTGCTGCTTTACATGATAATTCTGGGACTGCTGGGATTGATCATCGATCATTCCTTCCGCTACTTCGTGGAGGAGAGGATGCTCAGGTGGCGGGTTGGCCTGACCCAGTGAGCCCTGCGGGGAGCCGGACCAGAGAGTGCGAGGCCGATCCGATCTCTGCCCCCTCTAAACCAGATAGCGATCTGCTCGCCTGATTTTTTATAATAATTTTTGCAAAATATATATTCGGAAGATAAGGCCCTTGGCTGGAAGTCTGGCTCCCCCTCTAGCCTATCTCCCGGCCTATGGAAAATGCTCTTCCCAGGTATCTTCCCAGACCGTAATATTTCCTGATCTCAGGAGCAAAGCTGATCGGCTTTACCAGCTCTGCATCAGGAAGGCCGTCAGGGCCCAGCACGGCTTCATCAGCTTTGACATCCAGGATCTCGCCTATGAACTGGGTGTGAAGCCCGATCTCCTGGGAGCTGAGCAGCTTGCACTCCAAAACCAAGGCGAACTCCTTGATATACGGGGCATCGACAAGGTCGCTCTTAACTGGAGTCAGGCCAGCGGCGGACAACTTATCTTTCTCCCTTCCCGAGGCTATGCCCAGATAGTCGGCTTCTCTCGCTCTTTCTTCGGAGGGAATGTTCACTGTGAAGGCTCTGCGCTCCATTATATTTCCATAGCTGTAGGTGGCCTTGCGAAGCGAGACGGCAACGCAAGGAGGGCTGGAGCAGCATATTCCGGCCCAGGCCGCAGTCATGGCGTTCGGCCTTCCTGTCTTGTCATAGGTGGCCACAACCAGAACCGGCGTAGGGAAAATTAGGGTTTTAGCCCCTAAGGATTTTTTCATTTTTCTTCCTCTATGAGATACTATTTATTCTAGCCCAAAGAAGATGTCCCTCGCCCTTCTTTCGGCCTTTGCAGAAGCATTAAGTTAAGCAAGGCCTGATATAAAGTATTTGGATAAAGTTAAGTCAAAAAAAGGCAGAAGCTACTATCTTTTTGACATAGATTCCCTGGTTCGACAAAAGGAAAAATATTCTATTTGATCTTCGCTTCTACCATATCCTCTCTTAGCTTGCACAGGTTCTCTGCTCCCCTGACGTAAAACCAGTAATGCACAATTATCAGCAGGCCCCACCCAACCGGGGAGTAATAAATGGCCCAGGCTGGCGTAATTATGATCGAACCCATCATGTTGAGGGCTAGCCAGATGATGTTCACCACCAGATAAATGGCGATATGAAGTTGGAACAACTTCATCTGGTCCGCAACAGTAGCTTCTCGGAAGAGACGCTTATAATCATCCAGAGTTCCAGCCAATTTTTTACCTCCTTTGCATGAGACTAGTAATTAATATTACTATGATAAGATTTAAAGCTTGCGAAATGCCCATCTCAAATTGATTGATTTGATATTTAAATCACGCTAATAATAGAAGTAATTTTATTTTGCAATATTTAATTTTTTAATTCCTTTCCAACTGCCATCAACCTAATTAGCAATGACGGCTAAACATGCAATTGTTGCATCTGCGGAATGGGAAAGGATCCTGGGGATTTGACCCCCTTCCGCTTGAAAGTGAGATTGATGAGAGCTCAGGACAAGGCGATTCTTTGCAGATCTCAGCTCCAACTTCCGGTGAAAAGGACAGCTCTCATGGCGAGACGTACCTGATTGGGGAATTCTCCGGCGAAAAGAAGGCTGCTGAGGCGACGAGCAAGCCGGATATAGCTTCAGTCGAGGCGCTTGAGATCTTGCTTGCCGATAGATCAGAGGACTACCGCCTGCGGTGGAGGGCAGCTCGAGCACTGGGCGAGATTGCAGTACAGTCTTCCATTGGCGTGCTATTTGAGGCGCTCGGCGACAATAACCTGGCAGTGCGTTTGGAGGCCACTACAGCCATCGGAAAGATCGGGGGGCCGGCTGCGGCCAAGATTCTAAAGGATTCATTGGAGGACGTTAGCTATCGCGTCCGGAGCAGGGCGGCCAAGGCCTTGATCCGGCTATCAGGCGTGCCGTCTCCCTCTTCTGCAAACCTCAAGCTCCTGATCAAGCTTCTCAGCGCAGGAGACGAGCATGTGATGGATGCTATTAAGGAAGTTGGAATGCCGGCATATGGCCTGCTCACGGAAGCTCGGAGAGACGAATCCTTCCTCGTTCGCCGCGATGTCTCGCTGGCCCTGGCCGTTTTGATCCGCGGGCTGATCGAGGACCGACCTGAGATGGAGACTGTTCATCGTTGTCTGGCCAGAAACCAGCTATCACCAGAGAGCCTCTCTCGGCTGTACGACTTAAGGGTAACCAAAGAACAGGGACTGGCAAAGCGGATCGAGACCACTAACTTCGAAATGGTATCTGAGAAGCTTCGAGGGAAGGGTATTATCAGGTTGCCAGGCCGTGATAACCTTTCTGATCTGAGAGATCCTAGAAAATCGGAGGCTGAGAGAGCCCATCTGGATAGCCTCTTGCCGGAAAGGGCTATGGATCAGTTGGAGGTCAGAGGCCGGACTCTGATCTTCAAACAAAATGGAGAGCACATGGCCATCAAGCTCTCTGTGCGGTTGGGCGATGAGAAGAAGCTATTGAAGGAGTCCATCTTTCAAAGCTATCTCCGGCAGCATTGCAGGGAATTCGGCCTGTCGAGCAATTTTCCTCAACCTTTGATGTCGGATAAGAATGACGGTTATCTCTTCCGGCTGGAGGGCATTCCCTCGAGAATTCTAGATCAGCTAAGTCTTGCCAGTGTTCCGACTGCGATCTGCTACAGGGCGCATAGCGATTACTTTACCTACCTCAACGATCCCGCCCTTTCAGCCGCACAGATCGGCGATGGCTGCAGAAGGTGTGCTGGAGATCTAGCCTGCCTGGCCCGGGCAGGAATAATTCACACTTCACTCATTCCGCTTTTTCATAATAGAGAGCAAATAAACACCAGATCCGACCGGGGCATTTACATCTGGTGGTCCAAGCTTGCCGGCAGGCTGGATAGGTGGAGGGAGTCCTGCAGCTATCCGAACCTGAGGCTATCCGGGATTGCCGACTTTGAGCATATGGAGATCGACGACACCCTTCCGGCGGAGGATCTGCAGCATCACATAGGAGATCACCTCTTCAGCCTGGCCCTGGTGCTGGGAAGCTACTTCAGAGGGAGGGGAGAGTTCGACCAGCAGGCATTAAGCGTCGCCCTAAGGGATTGCTTTGCCGCATACCACAGTAAGCTGACCGATACATCCTCACCTCTTGACGAGCATATTGACTGGGATCGTCTGGCGTTTCGCATGGGCGAGGAGATGGCAGGAGACAGATACATGAAAGCCATCGTGAGAGGGGGACAGAGCTGCCAGGATAGAGTTGTGTTGAGCGGGCCGCATCTGGGAATGTTCAACGGCTCATTTCCCATACCTGAGCTGATAAGGGCGATCCACATCGCTTCGCTCTTTGGAGTGCTGGAGATGTTTTCTAGCCATGGTTAAGTTCGGCACCTTCAATGCTGGAGAGATATCGCATCGATTCTAGAGAAAGATGAAATAATTGAGGAGACACGATTATAGCACTCTTTGCTCATATTGAATTCGCTAAAAGGGAGACCAAAGAGTGGCAGGAAAAAAGCCATCAATAAGAGTGCGTGCTATTGAAGCCAGACCGAAATTGCCGATAGGCTTATACTGGCACAAAGCCATGACAAATTAGGCGATACAGGGCAGAAGATGAGATGCATGCATTTGAAAAAGATATGCGGATTCCTGTCTCCGTTGATCTTCCTTTTAGCAATTCAGGGCTCTTTTGCACTTGATTATCCCGACTACGTCGGCTATGTAAATGATTATGCACATCTCTTATCAGCCGCCCAAGCATCGGCGCTGAACCAGGAGCTGCGTGATTTTGATAACCGCACCACCATCGAGATCGCAGTAGTCACAGTTGATTCCATCGGGAGCGAGAGCCCGCAGGATTATGCCGTCAATTTAGGCAACTACTGGGGCGTGGGAAAGCGCGGAAAAAATAATGGCATCTTGCTTCTTGCGGCCATGAGGTCCCACGATATATGGATTGAGGTCGGTTCAGGCGTGGCCGGAGAGCTTGAAGACGACAAAGTACAGCAAATCGTTGACGACGTCATAATTCCAGAATTCCGGGCCGGTCAACCTGATCAAGGGATTATCCAGGGTGTGCGCAGCATTGTTCTATATCTCGATAACGCAGGCCCTTCACCGGGCATCCCGGTAATCTTGCCGGCGTCGGGACTAGGATCTGCCCCTGCTGCAGAAAGCCAGCCTGCGGCCTACCAGCCTCTGCCGGCATCTGGCCGGGAGGAAGGCAACGAAAATGTTAACTCTTTGTGGATCATCTTTGCCCTAACTATGGTCACAGGCGGCCTCTACGGATTCCGGCGTTCCAGGCAGGCTATGGCAAGAAAGAATGAGTCGAAGCTCATTGAATGCAGAAAGGTGCTTGCTGAGTTGCCCGCGAAGGAATCTGCAGCTATGGGGGCGCTCAGGCAGCTAGAGAAGAACTATGTGCAATCAGTGTGGAAGAACGTTGAAGAGTCGCTTGACTCCGTGGACTCGGACAGATTGGAGCTGAAGCTGCTCGAGGCAGAGAGAATATCCAGACGCGGATGGATCTCTGCCGGCACAGTGGCGTCGCTTATCGGCAAATGGGAAAAGGACGCGGAAAATGTTCTGAAGGTCATCGAGGCGGTGCCCAGGAGGCTTGCAGAGGCGAGGCAGGCACAACGAGAGTATGCCTCAACCGCTTCCGGCCTCAAAGCAGCATTTGAGCAGGCAGATCACGAAATCATGGGTGGCGAAATATCGATGGCTACCAGAAAGAATCTTGAGAAAGCGCGGCAGAGCTATCAACAGGCATTGTCTATAGCGGATCAGCCTGCTGATAAGGTGGACTGGATTGTGCTTGCCGATCAGCTGGCGGCTGTGGAGATTGCAGTTGAACAGGTCAGCAGAGATGTAGTGCGCGATAGGGAAATTGCCGAAAAGATTCGAGGGCAGGATGCAGAGGAGCTGCTGGCCAAGATGAGACAAATGATAGGCAATGCAGAAGAGGAGCTTGGAAAGTCGGATGCTGCCCGTTCGGATTTAAAAGCCGCAAGGGATAACCTGGCCCGGGCGCAGGAATACCGCAAGAAAGAGATGAACACCATCGACCTCTATCTAATTATGGTGCAGATCAATAATAACGTCTTGCAGGGTCATCAGCACCATAAACAGGCAGCGTTAGAGGCTCCTGGAAGGGCTACCGCCGTTCATCACACGGGTTTCGGCAGCTCTGGATCGCAAAGCTTCGGAGGCGGCCGAATCGGAGGCGGGAGCCATGGGGGCGGCAAATGGTAGCGCAGGAACATCTCAAATCCTTTTAATCCCAAATGAGTTGCCTGCTTTTTCTAATAACATGCCGGATGGCTAAACGATAATAATATTCGAAGCATGCGAAAGGATTCGCCTCGGGAATGTTGCCTTGGGAAAGCCAGGGAGGAGACTTTATGGGTTCTACAATTTGGTTCCGCTACCTCAGATAATTTGCATGAGCTCCTCCTGACTGTCAATCCACTCCAGAGGACAGCCTCCTCCAGAGCAACCAAGACAAGGGGCACAGCGCCCATCCTCCTCGTCGAGGCAGTTCGTATCGGACCTGTCAACTCCCCATTCCGGCGGCTTCCAGCCGGCCTCAGCATAGGATGATGCCTCGCCCACAACCACAACTGCCCCGGCATCCGTCGTGGTTCCGCCGGATCCGTCGAGAGCATGAGCCTCGATTCTCCTACTGTTTGCAGATCTTCCCACGCGCATTGCACAGGCCTGATGCTCGAGGACAAGATACGCACCTCCTCGACCAGTTAAGAAATCAATTAAGCCTATAAACAATAAAAAAATTCTTGAGTGAGTGCCCCTACCCCCTACTTACAGTGGCACTCAGCGGATATCACTTTGCCCGTCTTGGGATCATGCGAGATGCTATTCAGCTGGCATTTGGTGTCTGGCTGACAGAGGCCCACGCACTTCCCCAAGCTGTAGTCGTAGTGGCATTTCTCCTGCACTTGCCGGTTGAAGCAGTACTTGAACTCTCTCCTGTCGGCATTCAAGATCCCGCAGATGAGGGGATTGCCGGCCGCATCCACGCAAGTTTCAGAGAGGCCTTTTGCCACCGCCTCTTCCTTGCTCAAACAGATGCATCCCGAGGGACAGTTGGAAACTGGCATCTGATAGCAGAACTTGACAACTCCCTTGGCGTCTTTGCCGCACTCAGTCCTCTGGTTCCGGCATAGATTTGTATAGCCCATCTCCTTGGCCTGAGCATCGGTCAGGCAGCGGCATTCAGGCGGACATGCGGCCGGAGCCGAGAAGCAGTACAGCGGATTGCCCTTTGGATCTTTGCCGCAGGGCAGCATAGCGCCCGAGCAGAGGGCATAGCCCATCGCCTTTGCCTTCTCGGCCGTCAGACAGGTGCAGGGTTGAGGGCAGATGGGCCTGAAGCAGAACTTGGAGACTACTGCGCCCGACGGCGACTGCTCCCTTCCACATGGCGCACTCTGGCACGGCTGATAGTTTCCGTCTCCAAACGCCTCTTTGGCTTTGGCATCGGTCAGGCACTGGCAACCTTCTGGACAAGTCTGTGCATAAGCCGACCAGGGAAGCAGCGCCAAGGCAACAAGAAGCGCCACGAGGAGAGGCGCTCCCATCCATTTCTTTATTTGCATCTCTTCATCTCCTATCTATACATTATTCATTGCTCATTTCTTGGGGCGGAAGTTCCATTTTTCAAGATAGTTTATTTCGTTTCAGATTCGATGCAAGGGAATATGGCACACAGATACCCGGGCTTCTAGGGGATAAAGACCGGCATTGCATCTCGAATCGCGCGAACTTAACAGAGCCTGGTACGCTTTGGAAAATGGAATTCGAACGATGAGCACCTCCACCAAATATTCTAATTGCTCTACGATTATTTATCTAGTTTTTCCTCATCGCATTGCAGCATTTGGACCGAAGATAACTCCTTTCTTTCCCTAGCTGCAAGAGATTTCCGTTAAGCATTTTTCGTTTTGTCTCTGCCTCAGCCAGGGGCAATTTCCGGATGAAACCATGAGCTCTTTCAAAGATAATGCCCTTTGATTTGCATTTTGTGATGCCAGCTCGCGTTCTCGCGCGGGATCTAAAGGCTCCCTGGCGATATACGAAGAAGCATAATAGCAGGAACATGGTAGAAGCCCCCAAGGACTGCGAGACCTGGAAATGGCGAAAAACAAGCCAGCCTGGAAAGATCATCGTAATGCCATACCACACTTGAGCGCTGCATCGCGGCGTGTTAAAGAAATAGCATTATAAAATTCATACTAATATTGGTGGGTAACGATCGAAAATATCCTTTTTAGAAAAAGGCATTCTGTTGAGAGAGATCTAGGGTCACTAGCAAAAATTTTTATTAGAGACTCAATCTATTAATCATAAATAACAATGATAAATCTTATATTCTATCCCAGCCTATGGGAGAGTGAAGATGAATTAAGATGAGATTTGATATCTCCATCGGCCTGCTTGCCGGGTTGATAGCATGCAACGCCTCGGAATGCGAGATAGAGGCTACTGTTCCGGAGTACATTATCCCGCAAGGAATAATTGAGCTTGATAGCGAGTTCGCCAAGAAGATCGGCTTTATCTCCAAGCGATTTATATCCTGCAGCCACCTATGGGGCGAAGGCAACCGCATCATAATTCAGACTATAGAATGCACCGACCGGCGAAGAGGATATCTTCGAGAGCTATTCAGAGCCATCTGGGGTTTAGGCGGGGAGATCGCCGTTCGCACACCATTAAACACAATGGAGCAGATTCTGGTCCATTATGGATTTAGAAAGACCTTTGTGCCAGACCCGAAATATGGCAGGTCGGAGCTCTGGGTGAAATAGACAGATGGGAATATGGTTGCCTCCAGCATGGCAGCGAGCCGGAGGCAGGAATGGAAAAATTGGCATCCTTGAAGAGATCTCTTCCGCCGGCGCTCTCGCGTCCAGTTCGTAATCTCAAGAGATGTGCTCATTCCCGCCCAATACCTGGGCACTCCATTTCACCATCCGTTCAGGCAGATTTTCTTGCATGCTAATCCCTGGGCTAATTGATTAAATAGATCTTCTCAATTGAATATTTTGGCCTCAGAGCTCTCCGCCCGGGAGCAATCCTAATATAATCAAATCTCACTATTATGCAGATCAGAAGCGTACAGTCTAC
>Ga0315273_10004737_pt1 | contig 16729 bp, 14 predicted proteins | sample YL17G02_0_MG_FD_205753 | JGI IMG/M metagenome (GOLD analysis project Ga0315273, IMG submission 205753) | Sediment microbial communities from Yellowstone Lake, YNP, Wyoming, USA - YL17G02_0 | ecosystem: Environmental > Aquatic > Freshwater > Lake > Sediment | place: USA: Wyoming | collected... | reverse complement strand
TGGCGGCGGTCCTGGGAGCCTGCGGCACGGCGACCCCAGGGACACCCGCGGCCAGCGCGACATCGGCCGCCAGCGCGACACCGGTCGCCAGCGCGACACCGGTCGCCAGCGCGACACCGGTCGCCAGCGCGACACCGGTCGCCAGGCGGGACCTGATCCTCGCCACCACCACGTCGACGCAGGATTCCGGGTTGCTCGACGTCCTCGTGCCTGACTTCCAGGCGCGGACCGGCTACCTCGTGAAGACCGTCGCGGTCGGCAGCGGGCAGGCGCTCAAGATGGGCGAGGAGGGAAACGCCGATGTGCTGCTCGTGCACTCCCCGGCGGCCGAGGTGGCCTTCATGGACGCGGGGCACGGAGTGGACCGCCGCCTCGTCATGCACAACGACTTCGTGATCGTCGGGCCGAGCGGAGACCCGGCCGGGATCCGGGGAACCCCGGCCGCGTCCGACGCATTCGGCAAGATCGCCGCGGCGCAGGCGACGTTCGTCTCGCGGGGCGACGACTCGGGCACCCACAAGGCCGAGCTGGCCCTGTGGAAGAAGGCGGGGATCACTCCGGCCGGCGGGTGGTACGTCGAGTCGGGCCAGGGCATGGGAGCCACCCTCCAGATCGCGTCCGAGAAGGCCGGTTACACCCTGACCGACCGCGCCACGTACCTCGCGCAGAAGAGCGCGTTGGACCTCGAGGTCCTCGTGGAGGGCGACGCAGCCCTGCTCAACGTCTACCATGTCATCTCGGTGAACCCGGCCAGATGGCCCTCCGTCAACACCGCAGGAGCCCTGGCCTTCGCCGACTACCTGACCTCCGTCGAGGGCCAGGCGCTGATCGGCAGCTTCGGAGTCGGCGAATTCGGCGAGCCGCTCTTCGTTCCGGATGCCGGCAAGACCGAGGACCAGCTCGTCCCCAAACCGTAGGCGCGCCCCGGCCGCGGTCCGGGACCCCACCAGCCCCAAGAGCGAAGGAGAGCGTGGACATCTTCGCCGGCAGCGACCTCGTGGAGGTGACGCTGCTCTCGCTCGCCGTGTCGGGCCTGGCGACCGCGATCAGCCTGGCCATCGGCCTTCCGGTGGGCACCTGGCTGGCCCTCGCGCGCTTCCGGAGCCGCGGGTTCACGCTGAGCCTCGTCAATACGGGGATGGCGCTCCCGCCGGTCGTCGTCGGGCTCTTCGTCGCCATGCTGCTCTGGCGAAGCGGGCCACTCGGCGGGTTGAGCCTGATGTACACGCCGCAGGCGATGGTGATCGCCGAGGTGATCATCGCCACGCCGGTCATGCTGGGCCTGACGGTCGCCGCGCTGGGACAGCTCGATCCGCGGCTTCGCCTGCAGCTCCTCGGGCTGGGCGCCTCGCGCTGGCAGGCGACCTGGTGGCTCTGGCGGGAGGCGCGCCTCCCGCTGCTGGCCGCGCTCATGGCCGCCTTCGGTGCCGTGATCTCCGAGGTCGGCGCGGCGATGATGGTCGGGGGCAACATCCGCCACGAGACGCGGGTCCTCACGACGTCGATCGTGCTCGAGACGGGCAAGGGCGAGTTCGGGGCGGCGATCGCGCTTGGCATCGTCCTGCTCGCCCTGGCCTTCCTCGTGAACGCCGTCCTGACCCGGGCGCAGCACCGCGGCCCGCGGCCGTAGCGGGCGCCCGGGACGCCGCACGCGATGACCAACACCGTGCCCGTGGATTCCCTGCTCGAGATCGACGACCTCGTCGTGGTGCGGGGCGCGCGGCCCGTCCTCGCGATCGAGCATCTCGCGATCGTCCGCGGCGAGACCCTGGTCGTGGTCGGCCCGAACGGCGCCGGCAAGAGCACGCTCCTGCTCGCGCTCGCCCGCCTCCTTCGTCCGCAGCGGGGCCGGGTGGCCTTCCGGGATTCCGCCGGCGAGCGCGACGACGACCTGGCGCACCGGCGTCGGATCGGCCTCGTGCTGCCCGACCCGATCCTGCTCGATGCGTCGGTCTTCGACAACGTCGCCTCCGGCCTTCGGTTCCGCGGTGTGCCGCGCGATGAGGTTCGCGCCCGCGTGGCGGACTGGCTCGGGCGGCTGGGAATCGCGCACCTCCGCGACCGGCCCGCGCGCCAGATCTCCAGCGGCGAGGCGCAGCGCGTGAGCCTGGCTCGCGCGCTGGCCGTCGAGCCGGACCTGCTCCTTCTCGATGAACCCTTCGCATCGGTGGACGCCATGACGCGGGCCCTGCTCCTCGACGACCTCGAGAACCTCCTGCGGGCAACGTCGGTGGCCTGTGTCGCCGTCACCCACGACCTCGATGAGGCGGTCCGCCTCGGTGATCGCGTGGCCGTGCTGCTCGAGGGCCGGCTGCGCCAGTGCGACGACCCCGAGCGGGTGCTCGCCGCCCCCGTCGACGGTGACGTGGCCGCGTTCGTCGGGGTGGAGACCCGGGTGCACGGCAGGGTCGTGGAGGCGCGAGACGGGCTTGCCGTGGTCGAGGCGGCGGGCCACCACCTGGAGGCCGTCTCATCGGTCGGGCCCGGTCGGGCGGTCCTCTTCTGCCTGCGTCCCGAGGACGTCACGCTCTGGTCCGTCGATCGCCCTGGTCCGGACGATCGCCCGGGCCCGGGCACGGCACTGTCGAGCGCGCGGAACCGGCTTCCCGGGCGGGTGTCGCGCATCACGCCCAGTGGGCCGCTCGTGCGCGTGAGCGTGGATTGTGGCGTTCCCGTGATCGCGCTCATCACGCGAGCATCCGCGGACGAGATGGGCCTGGCCGTGGGACGGCCGGTCGTGGCCACGTTCAAGGCCACCGCGGCACACCTCATCCCGCTGGCCAGGGATCAGGACCCCTAGCATCGGGAGCCCGGGCGCGCCTGGCGGGCGGCGAGCGGCGAGCTCGACGCGGCGCGTCCATCATCCGCCGGAGGGCCTCCGCCTCTGGGACAATGGGCTCGGTCTGCCCCGGGGCGCGCTCGCGCGGCTCAGCCGCTCAGCCTGCGGCCCGGGACCGAGGACGACGGAGGGTGTCGATGAGCCACGGGACCAACGGGGCGATCCTGCGGGTCGACCTGACCGCCGGGTCGATCTCCACCGACTCCTTCGACGACGGCTTCTACCGCCGCTACCCCGGCGGCAAGGCGCTCGCCGCATACCACCTCCTGCGGGAGTTCCGGCCGGGCGGCGATCCGCTGGGTCCGGAGAACCTCCTGGTCCTCGCAACCGGCCTGCTCACCGGCGCCCCGATCTCGACCGCGACCCGCTTCAACGCCATCGCCCGCTCGCCTTTGACCGGTGGCTTCGGCGAATCGGAGGCCGGCGGCTACTGGGGACCCGAGCTCAAGATGGCCGGACTGGATGCCATCCTCGTCACCGGCCGCTCGCCAGATCCCGTCTACCTCTGGGTGAAGGACGGCACGGCGGAGATCCGCGACGCGCGGCACCTCTGGGGGCAGGACCCGCCGGCGGTCCAGGCCGCCATCCGCGAGGAGCTCGGCGACCGCCTGGTCCGGGTCCTGCAGATCGGGCGCGCCGGGGAGAACCGGGTGCGCTACGCGATGCTCATGAACGAGCTGCGCCACTACAACGGGCGGACCGGCATGGGCGCCGTGATGGGCTCGAAGAACCTCCGCGCGGTGGCCGTGCGCGGGGGCCGCCGCTACGTCGACCTGGCCCACGACCCGGCGACCCTGGCCGAGCTCGGCAAGCGCCTGGCGAAGCAGATCCCCGAGCATCCCCAGGCCTGGGACCTGCGCACCAAGGGCACGCCGGGGCTGACCGACGCGATGAACGCCGGCGGGATCCTGCCCACCCGCAACTTCCGGCAGGGCTCCTTCGAGCGTGTCGACGAGATCAACTTCGCCGCCTACCTGGAGCTGCGCAGCGGGACCCGCTCCTGCTACGCCTGCGCCGTGCGCTGCAAACCCGCGATGGCGTTCAGCGACCGGCACACCGTCACCGACACGTACGACGGGCCCGAGTACGAGGCCGTCGCCGGCTTCGGGTCCGACTGCGCGATCGGGGACCTGCAGGCCGTCGCCCGGGCCAACGAGCTGTGCAACGAGCTGGGCCTCGACGTCATCTCCGCGGCCGGGACCATCGCCTTCGCCATGGAGTGCTTCGAGCACGGCCTCATCGGCCCGGGCGACACCGACGGCCTCGAGCTGCGCTTCGGGAATGCCGCCGCGGCCCTCGAGATGGTCGTCCGCATCGCCGACCGCAGCGGGTTCGGCGAGCTGCTGGCCCAGGGCTCGCGGCGGGCGGCCGAGGCGATCGGGGGCGACGCCCCGTCCTTCGCCATGCACGTGAAGGGCCAGGAGCTGCCGATGCACGAGCCGCGGGGCAAGGTGGGGGTGGGCCTGGGCTACGCCACGAACGAGGCCGGCGCCGACCACCTGGTGGGCTTCCACGACCCGCTCTTCGTGAACCCGGACTCGGTGCCCTTCCGGTCCGCCGCCGACCTCGGCATCAGCGAGCCCACCGGGGTCCTGGACCTCGGCGAGAAGAAGGTCCGGATCTGGTACACGAGCGAGCGCTGGAACAGCGCCGAGAAGGTCCTGGGCCTGTGCTTCTTCGGGCCCGCCCCGCGCTCGCTCATCCAGGTGGCCGACGTGGTGACGGCCGTGCGCGCCGCGACGGGCTGGGACGTGACGACCGACGAGCTCCTGGAGGTCGGCGAGCGGGCCGTGAACATGGCCCGCGTCTTCAACGTGCGGGAGGGCTTCACCCGGGCCGACGACCGGCTCCCGGACCGGCTCTTCACCCCGCTCGAGAACGGCCCGCTCGCGGGCACGGCGATCGCCCGGGACGACTTCGAGCAGGCCCTCACGAACCTCTACCTGCTCAAGGGCTGGGACCCCGGCACGGGCGCTCCGACCGAGGAGCGCCTCCGGGAGCTCGGGCTCGAGTGGACCGCGGCGGGGGCGGTCGGCGGCGCGGCCGCCGGCGGCGGGGCCAGCGGCTGATGGAGGTCCACCTCGGCGGCCACCTCGCCTTCTACGATCGGGAGAAGCGGTCGCGGTTCGAGGTGCACCTCGACGCCGAGACGGCGCTCCTCGACCTGGTCCGCGAGCTGGGAGTCCCACCGGCCGAGATCGCCCTCGCCGCCGTCAACCGGACGGTCGTCTCGCTGGCCGACGCACGGGTGGGAGACGGCGACCGCCTCGATCTCTACCCGCCGACGAGCGGCGGGGCCTAGTCGGGACCTAGTCCCGGAGCTCCCAGACGACCACGTCGGACCCGGCGGGGAGTGACGCGGGGACGAAGGCAAGCCCGTTGGCCGCCGCGAGCGACCAGAGCATGTACGAGTCCTGCCCGCCCGACGACCGGGCAACGAGCCCGTCGGGTCGGCTGGGATCGGGCTCGAGGACGACGCGGGCGATGGTCAGCCGGCCGGACGACCCCGCCAGGGGCTCGACGAGACGGGCGAGACGGACCGGCCGATCGAAGACCCGGGCGTGGCCGGCCAGGGCACGCAGCATCGGTCGCACGAAGAGCTCGAACGTGACGAAGACGCTCACCGGGTTCCCGGGAAGCCCGAAGAGCGCCACGTCTCGTGCCCCCGAGCGGGCCCGGGCGAAGGCGAACGGTCGCCCCGGCTTGATCGCCACCCGCCACAGGGACAACGTGCCCAGCGTCGAGAAGGCGGGCTTCACGTGGTCGTGCGCGCCCACGGAGACGCCTCCGCTGAGCACCACGACGTCGGCCCACGACACCGCCTCCTCGAGGAGTCCCAGCAGGTCCGGGAGGGTGTCGGGCGCGATCCCCAGCCGGCGCACGTCGGCGCCGGCCGCCCGCGCCTGGGCCGCAAGCGCCGGTCCGTTGCTGTCGTAGATCTGGGCCGGGCCGAGCGGCCGGCCGAGAGGGACCAGCTCGTCGCCGGTCGAGAGGACCGCCACGCGCGGCCGACGGTGGACCTGGACCTCTGCCGCGCCCGTCGCGCCGAGCAGGGCGACGGCCGCGGGACCGATCGCGTACCCGCTCGGAAGGAGCGGCGCCCCCGCCCGGACGTCGCTGCCGGCCCGGCGGATGTTGGCTCCGACACCCGCGGCGATCCGGATGCCGACCTCCCGCGGGAGCGCAGCCTGCCCGGGTTGGGCGTCGGTGTCCTCGACCGGCACCACCGCGTCCGCGCCCGCGGGGACCATGGCCCCGGTCATGATCCGCAGCGCGGTCCCCGCCTCCACGGCAACGTCCGCCGCCCCGCCGGCCGGGATCTCGCCGAGGACGCGCAGGATCACCGGCCGCCCGACGCTCGCCGCGGCTACGTCGGCGCTGCGCACCGCGAACCCATCCATGGCGCTGTTGTCCCACGGCGGAACCGTCAACGCCGACGTGACCGGGCCCGCCAGGACCCGGCCGGCGGCATCAGCGACGCTCACGCTCTCGGCCGCGAGCGGCGTCACGCCCCGGAGGACGCGCTCCCGGGCTTCCTCGAGCGGGATGAGGGGGGGCAGGCCGACGGTGGTCATGGGCGCGCGCCCTGCTGCCGGGTTCCGGCCTCGGTCTGGGTGGAGCCGCGCGCCTCGCGAGCGTCGTGGACCCAGCCGAGGAAGGTCCGGGTCCGCTCGGCGATGGCGGCGCGGTCGCGCGACGCGAGCAGGTCGGCCGGGTAGAGGTGCCCGCCCACGCCGAGGGCGGCGGCGCCCGCGGCGATCCACTCCCGGGTGGCCTCCTCGGTCCCCAGGACGTTCGTGGGCATCACCTTCGAGCCCGGGCTGGGCGCCAGGAAGTTGCGGACGAACGCCGGCCCGTCGTAGGCGGCGGCGGGGAAGAGCTTGACGATCTCGCAGCCGATCTCCTCGGCCGCGGCGATCTCGGTGGCCGTCCCGCAGCCCGGGATGTAGACGACCCGCCGGCGGTTGCACAGCCGGCCGACTTCCTCGCTGAATGACTGGCCGACGACGAAGCGGGCCCCGGCGGCGATGAAAAGGGCCGCGGTCGGCGCGTCGATGATCGTCCCCACGCCCAGGATCACGTCGGGCAGCTCGGCGGCGACCCGGCGCGAGAGCGCCAGGAATGTCTCGTGGGCGAAGTCGCCGCGGTTGGTGAACTCCACGGCTCGAGCGCCGCCCGCGGCGCACCCGGCCACCATGTCGAAGGCCGTGCCCGGATCCGGCGCGGTGAAGATGGGGACCGCGCCGTCCCCCAGGATCGTGCGAAGGACGGTCAGGCGATCGGGGGCGGGCATCGGCGGGCGACTCCTCGGGGGTGGGCGGGGCACATGGTGGCGGGGTGCTGCAGGACGACGGCGGCCGCGCTGGGCGACCCCGGCCATGGTGCCGGAATCGGGGCCGTCGCGCACAATCGTCGCGATGGACCTTCTTCCGATCAACACCATCGACCTCATCGTCCTCGTCCTGGCGATCGTGGGGGCGGTGGTCGGCTTCCGGTCCGGCGCAATTCCCCAGGTCCTGGGGCTCGTCGCCGCCGGCGCCGCCGTGGTGCTCATCGTGGCGCTCGCCCCGCAGCTCACGAGCGCCCTGGCCGGGGTGGAGCAGCCGGCGCGCGCCATCGTGGCGATCGGCGGCGCCCTCCTGGTGGTGGCCATGGCCCAGGCGATCGGCTCCGGCGTGGGGGCCATGCTGCGCAACCGGCTGCTCGGAGGCGTCGGGGGCGGGGTCGACAGCGCTCTCGGGGCGGTGCTCGGCGTCGCCGAGGTGATCCTCGTCACCTGGCTCGTGGGCGGCCTCCTCGCCACCAGCTCCCTCCCGGTGGTCGCGGGCATCGCGGGGCGGTCGGTCGCCGTCCGCTGGCTCCTCGAAGTGCTCCCGCCGCCCGGCGACGTGATGGGCGAGGTCGGCGCGATCCTCGACGAGAGCGGCCTGCCCCAGGTCTTCAGCGGCCTGGAGCCGCTGCCGGCGGCCCCGATCGACCTCCCGGCGGCCGTCGAGGCGGGAGTGATCGCCGCCCGTGCCCTCGGGAGCACCGTGCGGGTGGAGGCGCAGGGCTGCGGCGCCTCCTTCACGGGGGCGGCCTTCGCGGTCGCGGAAGGCTACTTCGTCACGAACGCCCACGTCGTGGCCGGGGCGGAGCGGGTCACCCTGCGCGGCGTGGCGGGGTCGGGGCGCGGGACGGTGGTCCTCTTCGATCCCGACCTCGACGTCGCCGTCGTGCGCGCCACCGCGCTCCGCCTGCCCGCGCTCGTCCTGGCGCCCGAGGCGCCCGAGCGGGGCACCGTCGGGGCCACCCTGGGCTACCCGAACGGGGCGGGCCTCACCACGCTGCCGGCGGCGGTCACGGCCCGGGTCCGGGCGCGCGGCCGCGACATCTACGGCCAGGCCCCCGTGGTCCGCGACGTGCTGGAGTTGCGCGCGGCGATCGAGCCCGGGGCGAGCGGCGGCCCGCTCGTGCTCCCCAACGGGACGGTGGGCGGCGTCGTATTCGCCGAGTCCCGGACCGACGAGACGGTCGGCTACGCGCTGGACCCGGCGGCCGTCGCCGTGGCCATCATGCCCGGCATCGGGGAGACCGACCCGGCCGACACGGGACCCTGCATCCGGTAGAGGCCGGGCGCGAGCGGCAGGGGCGGGCGCGGTGTGACGTGCCCACGGCGGCGTTTCGTACACTTCGCCACGACTTCGCCACGCCACGCCGCCCCGCCCGCGACCCGAGGATCCATGCGATGACCGACCGCGCCCTCCCCTACCACCAGCCGAGCCACCCGGCCAAGCGCCACTCGGCGCGCCTGACCGACGGGCCGGACCGCGCGCCGGCCCGGGCGATGCTCAAGGCGATCGGCTTCACCGACGAGGACCTCGCCCGGCCCATCATCGGCGTCGCCACGTCGTGGATCGAGACGATGCCCTGCAACTTCAACCAGCGCCGCCTGGCCGAGTTCGTCAAGGAGGGGATCCGGGCGGCCGGCGGGACCCCCATGGAGTTCGGGACGATCGCCGTCAGCGACGGCGTGTCGATGGGGACCGAGGGGATGAAGGCCTCGCTCGTCTCCCGCGAGGTGATCGCGGATTCGATCGAGACGGTCGCCCGGGGCCACCTCTTCGACGGCCTCGTCTGCCTGGTCGGCTGCGACAAGACGATCCCGGGCGCGGCGATGGCGCTGGCCCGCATGGACCTCCCGGGGCTCGTCCTCTACAACGGCACCATCTACCCGGGTGTCTACAAGGGCAGGAACGCCGACATCGTCACCGTCTTCGAGGCGGTGGGCGCTTACCGCGCCGGGACGATCAGCCTCGAGGAGCTCTACGAGATCGAGAGCGTTTCGTGCCCGGGCGCCGGCGCATGCGGCGGCCAGTACACGGCGAACACGATGAGCACCGTCATGGAGTTCATCGGGCTGTCGCCGGCGGGCCTCAACGGGATCCCGGCCGAGGACCCGGCGAAGGACGCGGCCGCGCGGCGTTGCGGCGAGCTGGTCATGGACCTCGTCACCCGCGATCTGCGCCCCTCGGCGATCCTCGACCGGCGCGCCCTCGAGAACGGGATCGCCGCGGTTGCGGCCACGGGCGGCTCGACGAACGGCGTCCTCCACCTGCTTGCACTCGCCCGCGAGGCCGGCATCCCGCTCGAGCTCGACGACTTCAGCCGGATCGCCGACGCCACCCCGATCGTGGCCGACATGAAGCCGGCCGGCCGCTACTCTGCCTCGGAGATGTACGACGCCGGCGGTGTCGCCCTCGTCATGCGCGAGCTCCTGGAGCGCGGCCTCCTCCACGGCGACGCGCCGACGGTGGACGGCCGCACGATCGCCGAGATCGCGGCGGCCGTCGTCGAGACCCCCGGCCAGCAGGTCGTGGTGTCGATCGAGACGCCGCTCAAGCCGAGCGGCGGCCTCACGATCCTGCGCGGCACGCTGGCCCCGGAGGGCTGCGTCATCAAGCTGGCGGGCCACGAGCGGCGCCACCACCGCGGCCCGGCCCGGGTCTTCGACTCGGAGAACGCCTGCTTCGAGGCCGTGACGGCGGGTTCGATCAACCGCGGCGACGTCATCGTCATCCGCTACGAGGGCCCGGTCGGCGGCCCGGGCATGCAGGAGATGCTCTCGGTGACCGCGGCGCTCGTGGGGGAGGGCCTGGGCGAGCACGTCGCGCTCCTGACCGACGGCCGTTTCTCCGGCGGGACCCACGGCCTCATGATCGGGCACGTGGCGCCCGAGGCTGCGCTGGGCGGGCCGATCGCCTTCGTCGCCGACGGCGACGAGATCGAGATCGACGTGGACCGCAAGGCGCTCGACCTGCTCGTGGCCGATGACGTCCTCGCGGGTCGCCGGGCGGCCTGGACGCCGCCGGCCCCGCGCTACCCGGGCGGCGTCTTCGCGAAATACGCCGCGCTCGTCTCGTCGGCCTCGGAGGGCGCCATCACGACCGGCGCCCGGATGCGGGCCAGCCTGCCGAACGCCGCTTCGTGAAGGCGGTCGCCGGGCGGGTCACGTTCGGCTTCAAGACCTCGCCCCAGCACGTCTCGTTCGCGACGCTCGACGAGACCTGGGCCGCGGCCGCCGAGCTGCCGGTCTTCGTTGCCGGCTGGATGAACGACCACTTCTCGGACCCGGCCGCGGAGACCGGCGGGCCGAGCTTCGAGTCCCTCACGCTCATGGCCGCGCTCGCCCACCGTGTCCCGGGGGTCTGGCTGGGCCATTCCGTGCTGGCCAACACCTTCCGCCATCCCGCCCTCCTCGCCAAGGCGGCCACGACGATGGACCACGTCACCGGCGGCCGCTTCATCGTGGGGCTCGGGATGGGCTGGCACGCCTGGGAGCACGAGGCCTTCGGCGTCCCCCTCCCTCCGCCGCGCGAGCGGTTCGAGCGGCTGGTGTCCACCGTCCGGGTGCTCCGGGCGCTGGGATCGCCGGCCGCGGCCGCGGCGCCGGGCGTGACCCTCGACGACGCCTTCGCACCCCTCGTGGGCGCCACGAACGAGCCGCCGCCGCTCACCCCGGACGGGCCGCCGATCTTCCTCGGCGGCCAGGGCCCGCGCGGGCTCCGGCTGGCCGGCGAGGCGGGCGACGGCTGGTTCATCCCCTCGATCCCGTTCACGTCTCCGGCGACGTTCGGGGAGCGGCGCGACGCGATCCTGCGGGCGATGGAGGCCGCCGGGCGCGACCCGGCCGGCTTCCAGTTCGTGGCCCAGGTGGCGTCCGGAGGGGACGCCACGACCAGGGCTGCGGCACGGGAGCTCGCGTTTGCCTATGCCCGATCCGGGGCAACGCACATCGGCGTCGCCGTGCCGTCGCGAAGCGGGCGGGCGGCGCTCATCGCGGCGGCGCGCGAGGTCGCCGAGCCCGCCGCAGCGGTCCTCGGGTAGGACGGCCGCACGGGCGGGCGCGACGGCGACTCCCCGGGGGGCCCGGCTCCATCGCCCGCGCGGGCAGGTCGGCGTCCGGCGCCTCGAAGGCGCATGATCCGGGCGATGATCGACGAGACGACGACCGAGGCAGTCCCGGGGGCACCGGTGGACGCCCATCCGTGGGCCGCGGCCGATCGGCCGCGCGGGCTCGACGCCTACTTCGCTCCCGGCGGTGAGGACGATGCGACGCCCGAGCGCGTCGCCGACGAGCGGCGCATGACGCGGCTGCTGGTCCTGATGGTCGCGCTGCTCATCGGCGTGCCCACGCTCCTCACGCTGCTCGGGTTCGTGGCCCAGCTCATCGCCGTGCGGGGCGCCGGATGACCGTGAGCGCCGCGGCTCGCGCCCCGCGCCCATCGGCCGCCCTCGACCCGGCCACCTGGGCCCGCGCCCACGACGAGCTGATCGCCGGCCTCCGCGACCTCCTCCGGATCCGGACCATCAACCCGCCGGGCGACGAGATCCTCGCGGCACGCCACCTGGAGGCCGTCCTCGCCGACGCCGGCATCCCGTCGACCGTCGTGGAGCCATTCCCCGGACGCGGCTCGATCGTGGCCCGCCTGCGCGGCGACGGCACGGGCGGCGCTCCCCTCCTCCTCCTCTCGCACCTCGACGTCGTGCCGGCGCCCGAGGGCGGCTGGACCCACGACCCGTTCGGCGCCGACCTGGTCGACGGCTACGTCTGGGGCCGCGGCGCGGTCGACATGAAGGGGATGGTGGCGATGGAGGTCGCGGTCATGCGCCTCCTCGCCACGGAGGCGCGCGCGGCCGGCCGCGACCCCGCGAGCGACCCCGTCCCGCGCCTGGCGCGGGACGTCATCTTCGCCTCGACCGCCGACGAGGAGGCCGGCGGCGTCCACGGGGCCGGCTGGATGGTCGAGCAGCACCCGGACTGGCTGGCCGCGGCGGGCGCCCTCAACGAATGCGGCGGCGTTGCGGTCACGGTGGCCGGGGCCCGCCTGTGGCCGATCCAGGTGGCCGAGAAGGGCTTCGCGATCTACGACCTCGAGGTCCGCGGCCGCTGGGGCCACGGCTCGATGCCGGGCGACGGTGGACCGGGCGCCGGCGGCACGGTGGACGGCGAGGCGAACGCACTCCTGCGCGCCGCCGAGGTGGCCCGACGGCTGGCGGTCCCGGGAACCCCTCGGCTCACGCCGGTGATGGAGCGGTTCCTCGAGGGCGTGGCAGGCGCCGTCCCGGCGGAGATCGGGGCATGGATCCGCCGCCTCGCCGGCGAGGGGCCCGCGGCCGACGCCGCCCTCGCCGCCGTCTGCACGGACGCCTACCGCCGGGCGCTGCGCAGCATGCTGAGGGACACCTTCTCACCGGACGTCCTGCAGGTCGGCACCCGCCACAACGTCATCCCCGGCGTCGGGGCGCTGACGGTCGACATCCGGGTCCTCCCGGGCACCACCCCCGGGGACGTCGAGCGCGAGCTCCGGGCGCGCGTCGGCGAGGAGCTCTGGCCCCACGTCACCGCGACGCTGCGCCTCTGGGGCCCGCCGGTCGAGGCGCCGGCCGAGGGCGAGCTGTGGGACGTCATGACATCGGCGATCCGGGCGGCCGATCCGAACGGCGTCCCGCTCCCCGCGATGTCGACCTGGGCCACGGATGCCAAGCACACGGCGAAGATCGGAATCCCCACCTACGGCTTCTCGCCGCTCCTCCTGGGGCCGGACGACCAGTTCCTGGCCCTCTTCCACGGCGACGACGAGCGCGTCTCCGTCGCGGCCCTGCGCTTCGGGCTCCCGGTCCTCTACGACGTCGTCCGCCGCTTCTGCGGATAGGGCCCAGGTTCGAGCGGGCCCACGGCGGGCCTGCGGGAGCGTCTCGAACCCCGCCCTGCGGAAGCCCGTGTCTCGGTGATGTACCGGCCGGGCATCGCGGCCGGCGGGCACCCGGTCAGAGGATGCCGAGACCCTGCAGGACGAGGATCACGCCGAAGACGACGAAGGCCCCCGCCGCGAAGACCTTGATCGCGCGCTCCGGGAGGCGCGACCCGAGGAGCGCACCGACGCCGATCGCGAGCGCGTCGGCCGCGACCATCCCCGCGGTCGAGCCCAGCCATACCCCGATCGGCTCCTCGGTGGTGGCGAGGGTGATCGTCGCGAGCATCGTCTTGTCGCCCAGCTCGGCGAGGAAGAACGCGGTCCCGATCGAGAGGATCGCCCAGCGCGTCGAGCGGGCCGCCCGCGACGTCTCGCGTTCGCCGAGGGTGTCGCCGCGCAGGGTCCAGGCGGCGAAGACGAAGAAGGCGAGGCCGGCGATGATGTTGATGACGTTCGTCGGGAGCGCGAGCGCGGCGGCCGACCCAAGCAGGACCGAGAACGCGTGCACGATGAGCGTCGCGATCGTGACCGCGATGAGCACCGTCCACGCCGGGTAGCGGGCGGCGAAGGCGAGGGCCATCAGCTGGCTCTTATCGCCCAGCTCGGCGAGCAGGACGATGCCGAAGCTCAGCCAGAATGCATCCACGGAGGTCTCCGGTCGGGGGGCGCCGGGCGGGGTCCGACCTCGACCCGGCACCCCGGGGGATGGGTGCTGGTCGAAGGTCTCGTCCACCCACGAGGGGCCCGGCGACCGGGCGCCGAGGCGCCGGCATGTCGATCGGCCGGAGAGGGACTACTCCCCTTCGCGCGGAGTGTGGCCGCCGGCGGGGGCGGCGTCAAACCGCGATCCCGCTGCGTGTGATCCCGCTGTGGAACCGGGCCCTACAGCGGGCGCTGCTTGATGAGGCGGCCGCGGCGGGAGACGGCACGGGTCGCGAGGGCCGCGACGCCCATCGCCACGATCGCCCGTTCCGCCTGCGGCAGGGGCCGGACCACGGCGAGGAACTGGTCGGCCCGGGCCCGGTCGATCAACCCGAGGAGCGCCCGGCCCCGCTCCGTGAGCCAGACCGACTTCATCCGGCGGTCGTCCGGCTCCTCCCGCCGCTCGAGGAGCCGGCGCCGGGAGAGTCCGTTCACGAGCCGCGACGTCGCCGACGGGGAGCGGTTGAGGGTGTCCGCCAGGTCGGCGATCGTGGTCGTGCCGCCATCTGCGACGGCGTAGAGCGCGGCGAGCTGGGTGAAGCCGAGGCGGAGCTCGCCGAGCTGCGCCGCGAACCCGATGACGAGCTCCCGCCAGAGCGCCTTGCCGAACGCGACCCGCTCGGAGAGCTCGCGCGGGTTCTGGATGCGGGCACGAGCGGCGACCACCGGGGCCAACAGGACGGCGTCGGCCATCGCCTCCAGGGAGGCGGTGGTCACGCGGGCGGTTCGAACGCGGCCGGGGGCCCTCCGCGCCGGCCGTCGGGGGTGGGGTTCAGCCATGCACGGAGGCTATCCCGTAACCCGGAAACGTGCAACGTTGCACGTGATTCGCGGGAGGCTCCGCGCTCGGGAGGTACCCTGCATCCGACGCCGGTCCGTGCACGCGTGTCCCGCTCGGACCGGCGTCGCCGAGCCACCCCCCGCAGCCCACGAGGTATCGTCACCACGATGTCCGGCCTCGCCTACGTCTTCCCCGGCCAGGGTTCCCAGGCCGTGGGCATGGGGCGCGCGCTCGTGGCCGTCTCGCCCGCCGCGGCCGCGGTCTTCGCCGAGGCCGACGACGCGCTCGGCGAGTCCCTCTCCCGGTTCGCCTGGGAGGGCCCGGCCGAGGAGCTGGATCTCACCGTCAATGCCCAGCCCGCGCTCGTCGCCGTCTCGATCGCCTTCCTCCGCGCCCTCGAGGAGCGGCGCACGGACGCCGGACTGGCGCCGCTCGCCCCGGCCTTTGCGGCCGGCCACTCGATGGGCCAGTATTCCGCCCTCGTCGCCGCCGGCGTGATCTCGCTCGCCGATGGAGTCGGCCTCGTGCGCGAGCGGGGCCGCCTCATGCAGGCCTCCGGCGAGGGGCACCCGGGAGCGATGGCCGCGATCATCGGCCTCCCCGACGAGCGCCTCGACGACCTGGTCGCCGCCGGCGCCGCCCTCGGCACCATCGGGGTGGCCAACCGCAACTCCCCGGGCCAGGTCGTGATCTCCGGCGTGCGGCCCGCCGTCGAGGCGGCCGCCGCGGCCGCGAAAGCTCTGGGCGCCAGGCGCGCGATCGTCCTCCCGGTCAGCGTCGCCGCGCACTCGCCGCTGATGGCCGACGCGGCCGACGGGATGCGCGCCGTCCTCGCCGACGTCGCCTTCCGGGACCCGGTCATCCCCCTCCTCGCCAACGCCGACGCCACCCCGCTGACCACCGCCGGAGCATGCCGGGCCGAGCTCGTCGACCACCTGACGACCGGCGTCGACTGGGTCGCCGCGGTCGCGGCCATGCGCGCGGCCGGGGTGACCCGCTTCGTGGAGGTCGGCCCCGGCCGTGTCCTTTCCGGGCTCATCCGGCGAATCGAACCCGACGCCGAGACCGTCCCGCTGGACGACCCCGGTGCCCCGGGCGGCCTGGCCGACCCGGACACCATTGCGGCGGCCTGAGCGCCGACCGTCCCAACACACCCCGCGACAGGAGACGCCGACCCCGTGCGCAAGCCCGATTTCACCCGCCGCATCGCCGTCACCGGCCTCGGGCTCGTCAGCCCGATCGGCGACGAGGTCGACACCGTCTGGAGCAACCTCGTCAACGGGGTCTCCGGGCTGAGGCGGATCACGTACTGGGATCCCGAGCCGTACGACTGCAAGGTCGCCGGGGAGGTGACCGACTTCGATCCCAACGCGTGGATGAGCTTCAAGGAGGTCCGCCGGACCGACCGCAACGTCATCTTCGGCGTGGCCGCCGCCAAGAAGGCGCTCGCCCACTCGGGCCTCGAGGTCGACGACGCGAACCGGGACGACATCGGGGTCTACTTCGGGTCGGGCGGCGGGGGCGCGAAGCTCCTGATGGACAGCGTATTGGTCTGGGAGTCGAAGGGGGGGCGCTCCGTGAGCCCCTTCTTCATCGCCAACATGCTCCCCGACACCGCGTCGGGCCAGATCGCGATCGAGACCGGGATCCGCGGACCGAACATGTGCATCGTCACGGCCTGCTCGACGGGCACCCATAACATCGGCGAGGGGGCGGAGCTGATCCGCCGCGGCGACGTGGTCGCGGTCATCGCCGGGTCCACCGAGACGCCGCTCCACGAGATCGTCCACATCGGCTTCTCCAACATGCGGGGGATGGGCACCCCGCGCGAGGGCGACGTCGAACAGTCGGTGTCGCGGCCGTTCGACGTGAGCCGCAACGGCTTCGTCCTGGGCGAGGGCGCCGGCGCCGTCGTCCTCGAGGATCTCGACCACGCGAAGGCGCGCGGCGCGACGATCTATGCCGAGGTCGTCGGCTTCGGCTCGGCCGCCGACGCGTGGGACCTGATCCAGCCCGTGGAGAAGGGCGACGGCGTGCGCCGCGCGCTCGTCCAGGCCCTCGAGCGCTACGACGTCAGGCCCGAGTGGATCGACATGATCAACCCCCACGGAACGTCGACGCCCCTCGGCGACCTCCGCGAGGCGCAGGCGTTCTGGGCCGTCTTCGGCG
>Ga0315273_10004736_pt1 | contig 16730 bp, 14 predicted proteins | sample YL17G02_0_MG_FD_205753 | JGI IMG/M metagenome (GOLD analysis project Ga0315273, IMG submission 205753) | Sediment microbial communities from Yellowstone Lake, YNP, Wyoming, USA - YL17G02_0 | ecosystem: Environmental > Aquatic > Freshwater > Lake > Sediment | place: USA: Wyoming | collected... | reverse complement strand
CTCCCCGAGGAGGAAGACGCGATCATCCTCGCGCATCGCGTCCTGCAGCGCCGAGCGGATTGCCTCGAGGTACGTGATCGTGCCGGCAGGCGCATCGCCCGCCGGGGCGCCGGGAGCTTCCAGGTGGCCGACCGTCGTCACCGGCACGAGCCTATGCGATCGGAGGCCCAGGAGGCGAGAATTCCTCACGGTCGAGCCTGCCTCCCGGGTCTCGCTCGCTGTTCGCTCGCTGACTCCTTCGGAAATTCGGCGTCTCATTCGGTGACGATGCTGACGGAGTTCGATGAAGAGGAAATGGCAGCCGACGACAGGCTGCGCGAGCGCCAGGAGCGTGAGATCGCGCTCGGGCATTCGCTGACGAGCGCGGAGCACGAGCTCGCACGCGAGGCATTCATTCTCGGCCGCACGCTCGAACGCGCGGGCATCGACTTCGACCCCCTCACCTTCGTGGCATTGCGCATCATCGAGGGCAGTCGCGACGAGCGCGTCGATCCGGTCGACTGCCTCAACGTGCTCGTGGCGTTCGGCTTTCTCGAGCGCTCGGTCGCGCTGGCGATCGACCTGCTCGAAGACGCCGTCTGACGCCGGCTTTCGCGTCCCCACCGCTACGCTCCTGTCATGAGCACTTTCCGCACGATCGACGAGCTCGAGGCGGCGCTCCGGGGCGCGGACTATCTGCCTGACCGCGGTCTCTCGACCGCGCTCTTTCTCTCGCTCGCGCTCGAGAAGCCGCTCCTGCTCGAGGGGGAGGCCGGCGTCGGCAAGACCGAGGCCGCGAAGTCGCTCGCCACGGTGCTCGGTGCCCGGCTCATTCGCCTGCAGTGCTACGAGGGGCTCGATGTCGCGCACGCCGTCTACGAGTGGAACTACCCGCGCCAGCTCCTGCACATCCGCGCGGCCCAGGATGGAACCGTCTCCGAGGACGAGCTGTTCGGGCCCGAGTTCCTGATCCGGCGGCCCTTGCTCGAGGCAATCGACAGCGACCAGCCCGTCGTGCTCCTGATCGACGAGATCGACCGGGCCGACGAGGAATTCGAAGCATTTCTCCTCGAGGTGCTCTCCGATTTCCAGATCACGATCCCCGAGCTCGGCACGATCCGCGCCCGCCGCAAGCCGGCGGTGATCCTCACGTCCAACCGGACCCGCGAGCTCCACGACGCACTGAAGCGCCGCGCCCTCTTCCACTGGATTGACCACCCGTCGATCGACCGCGAGATCGAGATCGTCAAGATCCGGATTCCCGGCATCTCGGAGCGCCTGGCCGCCGAGGCGGCAGCATTCGTGCGTGAGCTGCGCGGCCTCGATCTGGCCAAGCCGCCCGGCGTCGCCGAGACGATCGACTGGGCGATGGCCCTCAACGCGCTTGGCCGCCAGGAGATCGACGCCGACGTGGTCGAACAGACCCTCGGCTCGGTACTCAAGTACCGCGAGGACATCGAAGCCGTACGTGACGAGACGCTCGCGCAGCTCGTCGACACCGCCCGCGCGACAGCGGCTCGGTAGTGCTGAGTCTTCCACCTAGTGCGGCCGCGACCACCAACAACGAGTTGCGCATCAAACGCTGTGGGAGGCTGCACTAGTGGCCGACGCCGTCGTCCGCCACGTGGTCACCTTCGGCCGCGTCTTGCGCGAGGTGGGTCTCGAGGTCGGTCCGGGCCGCGTCGCCGACGCGCTGCGTGGCATCGGCGCCGTCGACCTGACCCGCCAGGAAGATGTCTACTTCGCCCTGCGGCAGACACTCGTCTCGCGTCACGACGAGCTCGATCTGTTCGACAGGGCCTTCAACGCCTGGTTCCTGCGGGCGCCGGTGCTGCCGGCTGTGCGCAAGGCTCAGAGCCCCATCGCTCAAGAGACGGTTGGCGAATCGCTCTCGGACGGGACGGGTGGTGAGCAGGACGACGAGATGGGTGATCCGCTCGAGCTCGGCGCGTCCGGCCACGAGCTGCTCCGTGACAAGGACTTCGCCGAGATGACGCCCGACGAGTACCGCCGCGTCAGGCGGTTGATTGCGGCTATCGCCGGGCACCGGCCGCTTCGGGCCTCACGCCGCCGTCGTTCGGACCCGCGCGGCGACCGTCTCGACATGCGCCGGCTGATCCGTCAATCACTGCGCACGGGTGGCGATCCCGTCGACCGGCCCTATCGAGCCCGCAAAGACGTGCCGCGGAAGCTCGTCGTCCTCTGCGACGTCTCCGGCTCGATGGACGCGTACGCCCGCGCGCTCGTGCTGTTCCTTCATGCGGCCGTCGGCTCTGGTCCCGGCGTCGAGGCGTTCGCGTTCGGCACGCGGCTGTCGCGCCTCACGTCCGAGCTCGGCACACGCGATCCCGAGTCGGCGCTCGAAAAGTGCACCGAGGCCGTGACCGACTGGGGCAGCGGCACGCGGATCGGTGCTTCGCTGAAGGAGTTCAACGACGTCTACGGCAAGCGGGCGCTCTCGCGTGGCGCCGTCGTCGTGATCGTCTCGGACGGCTGGGAACGCCAAAATCCGGAGCTGGTCGGTCGCGAGATGGCGCGGCTCGCCCGCGCCGCCTATGCGGTCGTGTGGGTGAATCCACTGAAGGGAAATCCGGAGTACCAACCGCTCGCCGGCGGCATGCGCGCTGCGCTGCCGTACGTCGACCGGTTCCTCTCCGGCCATAATCTGAGAAGTCTGGAAGAGCTGGCGGCAGTACTCGCCGGCATCGAGAGGAGGCACGCAGCGTGAAGGAGATCCTGGACGAGGTGGAGCGCTGGCGCGAGGCCGGCGAGAAGGTCGTCGTCGCGACCGTCGTCGCGACCCGCCGCTCGGCCCCGCGGCCGGTTGGCACCAGCCTTGCGGTCTCGGAATCGGGGAAGATGTGCGGCTCCGTCTCGGGTGGCTGCGTCGAGAGCGACGTGTTCGACAACGCGATGGACGTGATGCGATCGGGCGAGGCGAAGCTGCTCAGCTACGGCATCACCGATGAGATGGCCTGGGGCGTGGGCCTGCCGTGCGGCGGCGAGATCGACGTGTTCGTGGAGCCCGTCGAATGAGCCTTCTCCGCCGGCTGTCGGAGCTGCACGCCTCGGGCGAGCGCGGCATCCTGTTCACCGTCGTCGAGGGTGAGGGCGTCGGCGGCAAGGAGCTCATGCTCGAGACCGGCGAGCGGATCGGCAGCGGCGTGCCCGACGAGGCGACCGGCCAGTTCGACGGTCTGGTGCGCCGGGGACGCAACACGCTGCTGGCGCTCGAGGACGGAACGAAGGTGTTCGCCGAATGGTACGGGCCTCCGTCGCGGCTCTTCGTGTACGGCGCGGTCGACACGGCCGAGTCGCTGTGCCGGGCCGCGAAGCTCCTCGGCTGGACGGCGATCGTCGGCGACGCCCGCGCCATGTTCCTGACGCCCGAGCGGATGCCGTCGGCGGACATGCTGATCCAGAAGTGGCCCGAGGAAGCGCTTGCCGAGCTTGCTCCCGACCACCAGACGGCCGTCGTCGTCCTGACGCACGACGACAAGTTCGACGAGCCCGCCTTGAAGGCGGCGCTCGCCTCCGAGGCGTTCTACGTGGGTGCGCTGGGCTCGCGCCGAACGACGGAGCGCCGCCGGGGACGTCTGCTCGAGGCAGGCGTGCCGGAAGAGCAGCTCGCCCGGATCATGGGCCCGTGCGGCCTCGACATCGGCGCCGACACGCAGGAGGAGACGGCGCTCGCGATCATGGCCGAGATTCTGGCGGTACGGGCCGGACGCGGCGGCGGCCCCCTGCGTGACTCCAAGCAGCGCATTCACGTGGAAGCGAAGTAGCTCGCTAAAGGCAGGTGAGGACGAGCGCGGCCTGCGTCCCGCGCGGTGGAAACGCGACGACGAGAACAGCGTCTTCGCCTTCCGCGACGGCGGCGACAGCGACCACCGCGGCCAGGGCTCCTCCCGCTGCTCGGCACTCGCCGCACATGTCACGGATCGACCGTACCGCGTGGTCGCTCTGGAGCGCGCCGTTTGGCCACTCGTCACCCGCCCAGACAAGGTCAACCTCGACGGCGGCTAGATCGGCGCGGGCGAGCGCCGCGGCCACAGCGGTGCGCCGTGCGTCGTCGACGTCGCTCTTGGTGTGCGCGGTCCGGCTCGCCCAGCCCGCGACGCGGGCGAGAGACGGGCGATCAGGGAGCGGCTCTCGTGTCAGGAGGAGAAATCCGGCGCCTTCGCCTTGTGGGTGGCCGGCCTCCGTCTTGCCCGCGCGCTCGAGGCCACGGAGCAACGTCGTCCCGAGCGCCTCGGTGCCTCCGGCCACGACCGCGTCGGCGCGGCCCAGAGCGATCAGATCGGCTCCGCGACCGATGGCCTCGAGTCCGGCGGCGGCTCCACAGATCGTCACGTTCGGCCCGCGGAGCCCGAACAGAATCCCGAGGTACGCGGCGTGGACGTTCGCGACCACGTTGGGAAAGTGCGACGGGTTGACGAGCCCCGGTCCGTCGACCACGGCGGTGCGGTCGAACTCGACCAGCGGCTCGATGCTGCCCCACTGCGTCCCAACAACCGCCCCGAAGCGCTCCGAGGCCAGATCGGGAGCGGGTTCGCCGAGCGCTGCGCCTGCCGCAACCGCGGCGAGCGCCGTGGCGCGCGCGAGGGGGCGCAGGCCGCGCATCCTCAGGTAGTCGGCGGGGTCGAAGCCCTCGATCGCGGCGGCGAGACCCTTCGGCTCGGGACCGCCGGCCTCGTTGCGGAGCGCGTCCGGGCCAAAGCCCTGAGCGGCGAGACAGCCCGTGCCGACGACGATCGTCATGCGGCGCCGGCGAGGTCGGGGTGCGCGAGGACGACGGCGGCATTGTTGCCGCCGAATGCCGACGCGGCGTTGACGACGATGCCCAGTCGCGCCCGTCTCGGGCCCTCGGCCACGATGTCCCACGCGCACGCCGGGTCGGGGGCCCCGGTGTTCCACGTCGGAGGCACGATCTGCTCCTGCAGAGCGAGGACGCACCCGACCGCCTCGATCGCGCTTGCACCGCCGAGCCCATGGCCCGTGAGCGCCTTGATCGAGCTCAGCGGCGGGGGATCAGGCCCTGCGAAGACTGCGCGCAGCGCGTTGATCTCCGCCCGGTCGTTGGCCGGCGTCCCCGTACCGTGTCCGCAGATCCAGTCGACGGCGCCCGTGCGGACGGTGGCGTCGTCGAGCGCCGCTTCCAACGAGCGACGCAGGCCGTCACCCTTCGGCTCGGGGATGACGATGTGGTGCGCGTCGCAGGCAAGGCCGGAGCCGGCGACCGTGGCCAGAACGCGAACGCCGCGACGCCGTGCGGAGGCCAGGGATTCGACCACGAGCATCGCCGCGCCCTCGCCGAGCACGATGCCGTCGCGTCCGGCGCCGTACGGGCGGCACCCGGTGGCCGACAGCGCGCCGATCCGGGCAAAGCCGGTGAATGCTGTCCGAGAGAACGCGTCCGCTCCGCCGGCCAGGACACGTTCGGCTCGCTCGAGCCGGATCAGGTCGGCCGCCTCAGCCAGGGCGTAGTTCCCTGCCGCGCAGGCGCCGGCGACGGCGGAGACGTTGCCGCCGAGCCCGAGGAGCGCGGCGGTGTCGAGCGCCACCTGGTCCGGCCCGGAGCGAAGAAGCTCGTCGGCCGGAAGGGAAGCCGGAGCCGTCGCCACGGTCTCGCGCGGCCAGGCCTCGAGCCAGCAGGCCTCACCCATCGTCGTCCCGATGCACAGCGCGGTGTCGGCGAGGTCACCCCCGGCTAATCCTGCCGCCGTCAAGGCCTGGCGGCCCGCCTCCGCTGCAAGAAGCGTCGAGCGGCCTGGGCCGCCGGAATGCGGAGTGAACCGACCGTCGCGGTCGTCGACCTCCGCACCGAGGTGGCTGGCGTACGCGCTCGTGTCGAAGGAGCGCACCGGCCGCACGCCGCTCCGCCCCACGAGGAGGGCCAGCCACAGGGCCCTCGGCCCGCATCCCACCGGAGAGACGACGCCGAGCCCCGTCACGACGGGGACCTGCTCCGGCCTCGAAGTCACCTCACGCAGCCTGCTCGGCGTCGAGACGGCGGCGTGTGATCTCGACGAGACTCCGGAAGCTACGCACTTCCTTCAGCTCCGTCTCGTCGAAGCGGAGCCCGAACGCGCGCTCGACGTCGACGGCGATCTCCACACTCATGAGCGAGTCGATGCCGAGATCGGCCAGGCTTTCCGACACGACGACCGATGCCTCGTCCATCTCTGCGACCTCGGCCACGATGGTGGCGATCTTCTGCTCGAGCCCGGTCATGCCGGCTCGAGCTGTCGCTGTGACAGATCCTCGTCGGCGGCCGGCGCCCAGACCCGAGCAGCCCGTCTCGCGCCCTCGAGCGTTCCGACGAGCGGCGCGAGCGGGTCGCCGAGGATGCGATAGGCGCTTCGAGTCGACGCCCCCGCAGGAGCTGCTGCAAGGAGCGCTGCCCCGAGACGGATCTCACCGGCTCGCATCGCGGCCGCGAGTCCGAGCATCCACCGCATATTTTCGAGATGTGAGACAGGGGCTACGGCGCCCACGGCGCAGGCGGCGACGCCTCCCGTGACCACTTCCTCGGAGAACGAGAGCCCCAGACGACGGCGGTTCGCCGTCAGGCACGTTACAGAAAGGAGCGCACCAAGCGGCTCGCCCGCCACCGCCGTCAGATGTGCGGCCCGCAGGCCGTGGTATCCCGCCCACCCGCTCGGGCGTCCGTGACCGAAGTAGATCCCGACTCCGAGGCCTAGCCGGAGCGCTCGCACCAGGTCGTCGCGCGCGATCCGCTCGGACGTCCAGCGGAGAACCGCGAACGGCAACTCTCCCGAGCTCTCCAGGTTCGCCTCCATACGGCCGGCGAGCCGCTGGTAGCGCTCGTTCCACTGACCGAGGAGCGCCAGGGGACCGGGCACGCCGCCGCCACGCCGCAGGACGCGCGCTGCCGCAGCAGCGAAGCGCTCCAGGCCTACGTCCGGAACCCATCCCGACGGGACGGCGCGTCCCGTGGCGTCCTGAAGGAACGGTCCCGGGAGCACGGTCGACGGCGCCCGCCTGCGGTCGCCGACGAGCAACAGTCCGTCGGCGTCGACGAGTTGCTCTGCGCTCACGGTTGCGGTCGGCGACTCGAGTTCGATCACCCGCACCGGCCGAAGTCGCTCGTGTGCGCGGACGAGCGGCCGCAGGGTCGGGAGCGCTGCCCTCGGCCCTGCGAGCACCCATGTTCCCTGTGTCGCGCTCACGCGGCGGCGCGCACCTCTGCGATGTACGGGTCGTAGGTCGTCGTCGTTTTCGCGTCGACGATGACGTCGTTGTAGTAGTCGGCGATGATCTGCGCCTGCTGCTCTTCGTTGAAGGACTCGAGGGTGCCGCCGTTCACGGTGTTGGCGGTCAGCGCGGCCTCGCCGCCGTAGCTGTAGGCGGCGCTGCCGAGCGTGAGCTGCGAGAACAGGGCATGGCCCATGTAGTAGGGGCCTTCGTGCTCTCCCTGCCAGACGTGCCCGAGCTCGTGGATGAACGTGTGCCTGCCGTCGCGCGTCGTCGTGTCGAAGCCGTCCGGCAGGTGGACGATCCGCATCGTCGTTACAGCCACCGCGTTGTCGCGGAACCACCCGCTCATGCCCGCCACGAACGAGCCCTCGAAGATCTGGATCTCGTTGTAGGGAAGGGCCGTCTTGTAGACCTTCTTTGCCTCCGTTCGCTCGTCCGACCGGAGCGAGCGGAACGCGCCGAAGACCTCGAGCACGATCGCAATCGCTGCGTCGAGGGCGCCGACACCGGCCTCGATCAGCCCATCGAGCACCTCGAGGAGCCCGGCGCCAGCTTCCTTGAGTGCGCGAATCACGCGCACCTTGGCGTCGCGGGCGGGCTGCGCGAACGCGGAATCGACGATGTCGCCCACGGTCTTGCCGAGCTCGCGGCACGCCCGGACGAGGTTGACGAGCGCATTCTGTGGGTGGGCCAGCGTATCGGCGACGAGGCCCGCCAGCGTTGCGCCGAAGGCCAGCAGCTCGGAGACGACCTCCTTCACTGCCTGCAAGGAGCGACCGACCATCCAGGCCGTGAAGTCGGCGATTGCCGCGCCCGCGCGGAGCGCGCCGCGCACCATCGCCTTGAGCCCGCTGAGCGCGTCGTTCGCGAGCCAGCTGAGAACGTAGCCGATCGAGTTGCCGAGCCGCACGGTAACCTCGCCGAGCAGTTCGAGGGCAGCGTCGCCGGCCGCCGCCGCCCACGCGATCACCTCGCTCAGCGCCGTGCCGATACTCTCGATCGCTGCGACGATCTTGGCAAAGACCTCGGCGGTTTTCGTTGCAGCCCAGTCGAGCGCCTCGGCGACGCTTCGCTTGACGAAGCGGATCGCGAGCATCGCCTCGCGAAAGAGTCCCGAGACCGCGCCCGCAACCTGGGTGAGCACCCAGTCGAGAACGTCGCCCACGGGGCCGAGCGCCTGAAGGATCCCGTTGACCATCTTCCGGAAGACGAAGTAGCCGCCGGCCACTGCGCGCGCCAGCAGGTCGGCCACCGTCAAGCCCGCCTCGATCGCCGCGTCGATCAGGCGGGCGGCCGTGCGATAGGTGAATGCCACGATGGCCCCCACGAACTGGACTGCCGTCTTGCCGAGTTCGATCGCCGCACGGACGATCTGCTTCAGGAGATTGGCGCCGAGTTGGGCGGCGGCGCGGAGCACGTCGACGAGCGACCGGCCGAGCTCAAACGCCGCGTCGACGACGCGCTTGATCGCGTTCAACCCGTGCTGTGCGATCGCTACCACCAGGTCGATCAACCGACCGCCGGCATCGAGAATCGCTTTCGCCACCTGCTTCGCGATGTTGACCGCCTGTTGGGCGATGTAGGTGGCGAGATCGACCAGCGTGCCGCCGATCTCGAGGATCGCTTTCGCGACGGCGCCGAGAAACTGCGCAGCGGCCTGCCGGATCTCGTCCAACAGGTTGGCGACGGTGCGCCCGAGCTGCGTCAGGGCGCGGGCCAGCTCACGAAGCAAGCTGCCCGGCCGGGTGACGGCGGTGATCAGCAGCTGCCCGATCGTCTGGCCCAGCTCGAGCAAAGCCTGCACGGTGCTCCGGAGAAGAGCGAATCCGGCGCCGAGCGCCTGCACCATGAGGTTGACCACGGTCTTGCCGATTGCAATCAGCGCCTCGACGAACTTCCTGATCGTGGCGTAGATCTGCGTCCCCAGCCACGAGAGCAGTTCCGCCAGGGTGTGACCGAGGTCGTCGATCGCCCGCAGCACCGTCTGCAACGCGCTGCCGACGAACCCGGCCACCGCCTCGAGCACCGAGAACATCGCGCGGCCCGCGTCGATGATTCCCTGGATCACTTTCTTCACGAATTGGAGCGTGCTCGAGACTGCCGCCTCGATCGCTCCTTTGACGATCTCGAAGACGCTCTGACCGGCAGCGAGTAGAGCCTTGGCGAGGTTGGCGAACTGCTCGACGGTGAAGTTGAACGCGGCGACGAGCGCATCGGTGATCGCACCGACCGCGTTGACGATCGCGTCGACGACAGCGGTCACCGCGTGTGCCAACGAGTCCACGAGGTCGCCGACGGCCTCGACGATCGCTGCGTCGTTCTCGTCCTCGTGCTCCTCGATCGCGCGCGTTGGGAGAAGCGCTCCGACCTCGGTGAGGTAGAGGAGTACTTCGCGCACGGCCTTCTTGTCGGTCTTCCCCGCTTCGGTGAGCACGAAGTCGCGCATGATCGTGCGCCCCTGGGCCGCGGGCATTTCGCCGACGGCGTGGACGATCCAGCGGTCCTGGCCCGCCTTGCGGTAGCCCGTGATCAGCGCCCGTCGCTCCGCCTCCGTGCGAGGTGCGATCCGCTGGAAAAGCTGGCGGTGGTGCTGCGGGTCAGGGAGGGTCGTCGCGTAGGCCTGGGCGAGGCGGACGGCCTGCGTCTTCGAACGCGCGTACACATGGTGGAAGGTCGGCGCGACCTCCTCGGGTGTGGGCTGGACGTCGGCGACGCTCGCGGTCAGCGCCTCCTGGTCGAGCGCGGACAGCTTGCCCACGCCCTCGAGAACACGGGTCACCGACATGACGGCTCCTTTCCAATCGGACTGCGACGACGTAGGGCGATCAGCCGCACCGGCACCCGCGGCGATCGTAACGTCGCCGTATCGTCCGTTTCATCACCCGGTCGGGGGGCGTTCGCATCGCCCGTCCGGTGTACCCCCGAAGGTGCTTCTACCGTTCCCGCACTCGTGCGAGTTGGCCGGGTAGCAGCGCCCAAAGCGCCAGCTCGCGTACGCGGAGCTTCAGCGAGGGTGGTCCCGCCGGAGACGATCGGCGCACCCGTACTCCGCGACCCCGCAGCAGCCAGCGAAATGCAGCGCCCGCTCGCGCGGAGTGCCATGCAGAGGTGACAACGACCACCTCGGAGGCGCCCGCGCGGCGGGCGATCGCAACGGTGTGAGCAGCGTTTTCGACCGTCGTTCGCGCGTTCTCATCGACGACGACCTCGGCCGCTTGGCCCGCCCACGCGCGGGCCATCAGCGCCGCCTCGGTGTGGCCGCTCCCGCCACGAGACCAGCCGGTGAGGACGACGATGTCGCAGGTGGTCGAGATTCGTGCGGCGTGCTCCAGCCGGGCTGCACAGACGGGGTGGAGCTCACCCGCTCTGCCCTCGGAATACCCGAGTACGGCTATCACGCGCGGGTTGCTCTGGCTCACGAGCCGCGGCGGCGCAGCCAGCGGAAGAAGAGCAGCGTGCCGACAACCGTGACGACGAGCTTGACGGCCTTCTTTCCCTGCAGCTTCGACTCGCCGCTCGCCCGCTCCCGCATGTGGACGGCGACCTCCTCGACGCGCAGCCCTTCGGACTCCAGCCGCAAGAGCGCCTCCACCTCCGGCGCGCCGCTCACGTAGGGCTCGGCCATCACGGGCATCGCCTTGGCATTGACAGCAGCCATCCCGCTCGTCGGGTCGTGGAAAGGGCGGCCCAGCCGGACGTGCATCGCCTTCTGCAGCAAGCCGATCCCGAAGCGCCGGCTCGGCGACGGGACGTAGCGTTCGTCGTCGTACCCCTCACCGGCGGCGAACCGCGATCCCACCGCGACATCACAGACGTCCGTCCGGACGAGCTCGAGCAGGCGTGCAAGCTCCTCGGCCGGATGCTGGCCGTCGGCGTCGACACGTCCGCAGAAGGCGTACCCACGCTCTGCTGCTTCGCGGTACCCGGCAGCGATACCGGCCCGCAGACCGCGGTTCTCGCCGAAGGAGACCACGGTCGCGCCGCCCTGGCGCGCCACCTCGGCGGTCGCATCCGTCGAGCCGTCGTCGATCACGAGCACGTCCGCTGCAGGCAGTACGGCGGCGAGTTCCGCGAGGACGGCAGGAAGGTTCGCCTCTTCGTTCCAGGCGGGAACGAAGATCACGGTGTCGTGAGCCGGAGCCATCCCGTTGAGGGTACCGGGCGACCGTTTCGTCGGTCGGAGCGGTGTCGTGTTAGCGTCGCGTCGAAGGGCTCCGTCGCGAAAGGGAGAGCATTGCCGGGTATTGACCCGAAGTCGCGTGCGATCTACGACCTCGTCGAGGAGGGCGCGGGCGTCGAGCGGCTCGCGACCGGTTTCGGGTTCACCGAGGGGCCGATCTGGCACCCTGATCAGAACGTTCTCTTTTTCTCCGACCTGGCAGCGGACATCCGCCGCAGCGTGAAGCTCGACGGCACCGTCAGCGAGGTTCGGAGCCCGTCGCTCAGGTGCAACGGGATGACCCTCGACCGCGACCTCGACCTCCTCGTGTGCGAGCACGTGACGAGCTCGCTCGTGCGGGAGCGAGCCGACGGCGTGCGCGAGACGCTCGCCTTCCACTGGCAGGGCACGTACCTGAACAGCCCGAACGACGTGGTCGTCCGCTCCGACGGCACCATCTACTTCTCTGATCCCTGGTATGGACGCATGTCCGCGCACGGCGTCGATCGGCCTCGTGAGCTCGGCTGGCAGGGCGTCTTCCGCATCCCTCCCGGCGGCGGCCAGGACGAGCTCGATCTCGCCGTCCTGGAGGACGAGTTCCACATGCCGAACGGCCTCTGCTTCTCGCCCGACGAGTCGCTGCTCTACATCGACGACACTCCGCGCGCGCACATCAAGGTCTGGGACGTGAATCCCGATGGGAAGCTCGCCAACGGCCGTATGTTCTTCGAGGGCATCGGCTCGGGCACGTCCGGAGGCGTTGTCGACGGGATGAAGTGCGACGAGCACGGCAACATTTGGGTGACGGGGCCGTCCGGTGTTTGGGTGATCACACCCGGAGGGGAGCATCTGGGTGTGATCGAGGTGCCCGAGAACACCAGCAACCTGGCGTGGGGTGGGCCGGACTGGCACACCCTGTTCGTCACGGCTTCGACGTCGGTGTATGCGATCGCCACGAAGGTCGGACCACGGCCCGAGCCCTACATGGCCCACGCGGCATCGAACACTGATCGGCGGCCGGCGTGAAGACGAGGGCCGGGCTCTTCCGTGCTGTCGGCGAGCCCCTCGAGGTCGTCGAGCTCGATCTGGCAGAGCCCGGCTCGAACGACGTCGTCGTTCGCATGGCCGCGGTCGGCATCTGCGGCACCGACCTCCACCAAGTGAAGGGCGAATGGCAGCGGCCGACCCCGATGGTGCTCGGTCACGAGGGCGCCGGGATCGTCGAGCATATTGGCGACGCGGTCGAGTCGGTGCGGGTCGGTGACGAGGTCGTGCTGTCCTGGGCGCCGTCGTGCAATCACTGCGCCGACTGCGCCCGCGGTCGGCCCGCAGCATGTGTGCCGCTTCATCGCGCGATCGGCAGCGGGACGCTCGTGGACGGCACGACGGGCATGTCGCTCCACGGCCAGACGGTGTACCGCGGCACCGCAACCGGCGCCTGGGCCGAGCGGGTCGTCGTCTCGTCGCAGGTCGCCCTGCCGACCGGTGGCGCGGTACCGCTGCGCGATGCCGCTCTGCTTGGTTGTGCGGCGTTGACCGGGGTCGGTGCAGTGCTCTTCGCGGCGCGTGCAAAGCCCGGAGGCATCGCGCTAGTGATCGGCGCGGGCGGGGTAGGCCAGTTCGTGGTGCAGGGAGCGCGTATCGCCGGGGCGGAGGCGATCGTCGTCGTCGACCCGGTCGAGGAGCGCCGCGGGCTGACGCTCCGACTCGGCGCCACCCACGCTGTGCATCCGGACGATCTCAAGGAGGCGATGGCGGCTATTGCACCCGAGGGGGCCGACTACGGATTCGACGCGGTCGGCTATCCCGCGACGAGTTCGACCGCGCTCCGTTTCACCCGCAGCGGAGGCACGACGGTGATGGTGGGGCTGCCTCCGACCGGGCTACGCCTTGACCTCGACCCGGGCGAGTTCCTGTGGCGCGAGAAGTTCCTCACCGGGACGATGTACGGCTCGGAGGATCCCGCCGTGGCGCTGCCGATCCTGCTCGAGCACGTTGCAGCCGGCAGGCTCGAGCTGGCGCCTCTGCTCGGGGACGTGTTCCCGCTCGACGCCATCGATGAGGCGGTGCAGGCGAGCCTCGAGCTCCCCGCCGGCCGCGTGCTCGTCGAGCCGTAACCCCTACGGCAGGCTTGAGGAGAGCGCTTCTACGGCCTGCTCCTGGAGCCAGCTCAGATAGCCGTAGAGAGCCAGGGCCGGGGCGCTCGGGTCGTTCGGGTCGAGCTCTTGCTCATACGTCTGCTCGGTGACGTCGAGCTGGGTTCCGAGGAAGAGGCGGAGGCTCTCGAGGGCGCCGAGCCAGGACTCGAGCTGTTCGCCGGTGAGGTGGTCGGCGTCGGCCGTCTCCTCGACGACCAGCAGGGCCGCGAGCTTGCCTTCGAGGAGCTCGTCCCGCATCAGCCGCCGGAACTCGTCGTCGGCTTCGCGGTCGTCGGTGTAGGCGGGCGGAAACAACCGCCGCAAGCTCGGGTCGTCCGTCCGCAACACGTCGTGAAGCTGTGCGGGCAGCGAGCGCAGCAGCTCGCGCTCTTCGGCCGGCAGTCGCAGCCGGTAGCCGCCGTTTGGATGCCGCTCAATGCGGCTCGAGGTCATCAGTCCTGCCTCAGCGTCGCCCACAGGCCACACGCATGCAGGCGGGCGACGTCGAACTCGGCTTTCTCCTTCTCACCGGACGAGACGACGGCCCTGCCCTCGTTGTGCACCTGCATCATCAGTCTCGTCGCCTCCTCCTTCGAGTAGCCGAAGAGCTTGCGCAGCACGAAGGTGACGTAGCTCATCAGGTTGATCGGGTCGTTCCATACGGTCACGACCCAGGGCCGGTCGTGGTGGAGCTCCTCGTCGCCCGCCGGTAGGCGTACCTCGACCGGCGCCTCGAGTGTCTGACTCACGGTCTCATTCCGCCGGTGGGTCGGTGTCCTCGGTGTCCTCGGTGTCCTCACGGTGTCCGTACGCGCGCAGGCGCGAGATGAGCGCCGGGTTCAGGCGCAAGTGGTCGTCCTCGAGGTCGTCGGGGTCGGGGACAGTCCGTGAAGCAGGCTTTCGGCCCTCGGCCCGTCGCTGCACCTCTTCCTGCTTACGCTGGCGCTCGGCCTCCTTGCGGAGCTTCGCGTCCGCCTCACGCTGCTGAGCGTCGGTCGCCCGCCGGTCCTCCTCGGCCTTCCGCTCGGTGCTTCGGCGCACCGCTTCGTCCCGGCGAGTCTGCTCGGCAGCAGCCTTCTCCTCGTCGCCTCGGCGCTTCTCGTTCTCTTTGCGCCGGCGTTCGGCTTCTCTCCCACGCTCGGCCGCAGCACGTCGCTCCTCGGCCTCGTCGCGCTTGTGCTGCTCGGCCGCGGCCTTCTCATCCTCCTTGCGTTGACGCTCCTCTTCCTTTCGCTGACGTTCGTCCTCTTTGCGCCGCTGGTCTTCCGCTTTGCGCGCGACCCGTCCGGACGGTTTCGTCTCCGCTGCTGCCGACGCTCCGGAGTGCTGATCGGGATTCGGGTCGGCCGCAGCCTGCGGCGCACCGCGCTCCATCGCCTCGGCTTCGCGTGCCTCGTTCTCGCGCCGGGACAGCTCTTCGGCGGCCCGAGCTTGTTCTGCCGCCAGCCGTGTTTCCACGGCCTGCTCGGCCGCCCGTGCTTCTTCCTCGACGCGTGCCTGTTCTTCGGCCAGCCGGGCTTGTTCCGCGGCCTGCTCGGCCGCCCGTGCTTCTTCCTCGAAGCGGGCCTGTTCCTCGGCCAGCGCCTCGGCGGTGCGGCGTTCCAGGTCGCCTCGTCTCTCGGCGCGGGTGGCAGCCTCGGCCGCGACGCGTTCGGCCGTCTGGGCTGCACGCTCGGCTGCACGCTCGGCTGCACGCTCGGCAGCTTCGGTGCGGGCCTCCGTCTCCTTGGCGCGCCCCGCCTCGACGCTGTGGCTCTCTTCCTCGGCGCGGATGGCGTCGTCGGCACGTGCCTGCCTTGCCTCCGTGAGCGCAAGGATCTCGGCCGCGAGTGCGTCCGCATCGCGAGCACGCGCTTCGGTCACCCGCTCTGCGGGTTCGTCGATAGCTTGGGGCGGGTCACCTGCGGCACGGCCGGCCTCGCTCCTCTCCTTCTCGCGGAGCTCGATCCGACGGATCTTGCCGCTCGCGGTCTTCGGCAGTTCGATCACGAACTCGATCTCGCGCGGAACCTTGTACGGTGCCGTGACGCCCTTCACGTGATCTTGCAGCTCGACAGCGAGCTCGTCCGATGGCTCGAACTCGGCGCGGAGGACGACGAAGGCCTTGACGATCTCGCCCGTGTCGGCGTCGGGCTTGCCGACGACGGCGCTCTCGGCGACTGCGGGGTGCTCGAGCAGAGCGCTTTCGACCTCGATCGGGCCGATGCGGTAGTCGGCGCTGACGATGACGTCGTCGGCCCGTCCGGCGAACCACAGGTAGCCGTCCTCATCGCGTGTCGCTCGATCGCCCGTCACATACCACTCCCCACGAAACACGGCGTGTGTCTCGTCGGGTGCGTTCCAGTACCCGAGAAACAACGAGGGCGGCCGCCCTCGCAGTGCGATATCGCCTTCGATACCCACCGGTCGCTCGTTCCCCTCGTCGTCGATCACAGCGACCTGATGGCCGGGCGTCGGCAGCCCCATCGAGCCGGGCCGGATCTCTGTGTCGGGAGCGTTCGCGACGAGGAGCGTGTTCTCGGTTTGGCCGTAGCCGTCGCACACGGTTAGCCCGAAGGCATCGTGGAACGCCTTAATGACCTCGGGTTCGAGCGGCTCGCCGGCAGAAACTGCGTGACGAAGACGGCCAGAGTAGAACGTCTGCATGGAAGGGTGCTTCGCCATCAATCGGTACTCGGTCGGCGTCTGGCAGAGCACCGTGACACCGAGGCGCTCGACGAGATCGAACCGTTGCTCCGCGTCGAAGCCACCCTCATGAATCGCGATCTCGGCTCCGCATGACCAGGGTCCGAGAAGGACGTTCCAGATCGACTTTGCCCAACCCGTTCCGGCGGTGCACCAGACGAGGTCGCCGGGATGCGCGTCGAGCCAGTACCCGGCCTGCAGACGCTGTGCCCAGGTGTAACCGTGAGTGTGTGTTGCCCCTTTCGGGTCGTTCGCTGTGCCCGACGTGTAGAGGATGAAGGCGATGTCGGCAGCCGCGGTGTCGTGCGTCGGCTGCAGTGGCGCGAGTCCCCGCAACTCTTCAGAGGCGTCCTCGACGAGCACGATCTCCAGTGGAACGTCCATCTGTGCGAGTTCGGCCGCGCGTTGGCGGTCGGCGACGACGAGTCGCGCACCGGAGTGCTCGGCACGGAACGTCAGGTCACGTGCGCACAACTTCTCGGAACAGGGGACGGTGACGAGACCGGCCTTCAGCGCTCCGAGGACAACTGCATGCCACGCGGGCGTCT
>Ga0315273_10004735_pt1 | contig 16732 bp, 20 predicted proteins | sample YL17G02_0_MG_FD_205753 | JGI IMG/M metagenome (GOLD analysis project Ga0315273, IMG submission 205753) | Sediment microbial communities from Yellowstone Lake, YNP, Wyoming, USA - YL17G02_0 | ecosystem: Environmental > Aquatic > Freshwater > Lake > Sediment | place: USA: Wyoming | collected... | reverse complement strand
GTCTATGGGTTACGGAGCAGAACCCCAAACAATTGCGACCCGGGCGGGTATGACACTTGCAGAGGCAAAGATGTTCCATAAAACCCATAAAATGACCTATCGCAAATATTGGGAGTGGATTAACACCTTTATTGATTTAGGTCTTGCAGAGGGAATTGTAAGAACATCCTTTGGGTGGCAGTACCAGACAGCAGGAGTAATTGGGATTGGTGGTAAGGCCAAATCTACAAGGACTTTGTTGAACTGGCCTATGCAGAGTTATGGTAGTGAAATGCTCCGGCAATCTATCATCGTCCTATTGGAGAACGGGATAAAAGTGTGTGCGCCCATCCACGATGCGTGTGTGATTGAAGCGCCGCTTCAAGAAATAGAGCAGAAGGTTGTAGATGCCCAATACATAATGGAAACCGTTAGTGAACGGGTATGTGGCGAGCGCATCAGAACCGAGGCCGTAATTGTCCGATACCCGGACACCTACAAAGACAAGAGAGGACAGGGAATGTGGGACACCATATGGCAGACCATTGAAGAGGCAAGTTAATGGCAGAGGTGACGTATTCAGCAGGTATTTCTTTCTCCTGGCTTGATTTATTTTATAAATCTCTGGATAATCACCCTAAAATGAGAAAGGATACAATGTGCAGTATTGCACACGCCATTAATTTTATGCACCACTTGAAGAAAGAGAACCCACAGATTAAGATGAGCCATAAGTTATTGGAGAGATACGGACTTAATCGTAAATCCATAGTATCCTATCTGGAAGTCCTGCAGGAAGCAGGCATCATATCCTTCCAAACAAAGGTAGGATCATCTCCCCAAATCACCCTCATCATACCCCCAGTACGTACTAGTACTAAAAAAACATATAAAGAAACTAAAGATACCGTACGGGTGTCCCAAACCGGACAGGTAGGTGTCCCAAACCGGACAGGTGGGGTGTCCCAAACCGGACAGGTTGCGACCAATATTCATATACCCTCTACCCCCCCTAACCCCCATACCCCCTCTAACCCCCCTAACCCCCCTAACCCCTGTATCCCCCATAACCCCCCTAACCCCCCCTAACCCCTCTATGCCTTATACCCCCCTCACGGTATGACATCATTGTGATGTTTTACAAAGCATCTTACACCCACCCAACCAGAGTGGCGTAATCTCCTTCACAGATTGACATAGCCGGACTTTTTTATCATTATTGATATGATGTTCAATAGCAGGACAAATTCTATTCTTGATACCTCTAAATGCGGGAAATATAGGGCTATATATACTCGCATTATAATGTATGCCATCTGCAAGGTTATTTAAACAATAAAAGCCATATAACAGTCTATGCAGAAAGAGATACACAGAAAAGGGCATTTCAGGAGAATACCCGGCAGGAAGGCACGTAAATGGGTAAAGCCCTGCTCATACAAGTTGGAAGTGAAGAATGGCTAAAAATAAAGAGTATTCCACACTTCAATTACGGCAACGACTTGTTGCGGCGGGTGTAGATCCAGAAAAATTTGATGTCCACTCACACGTTGATAGGAAACTTACACAGCGTGAGAATTTTATCAACCTGACACAGATGACCGGGACAGCAAAGCCCAAGAACTACAAAGGGCATCCACTTCTCAATGACAAGCGGGAACACGGAGAAAGTTTACATCAGGACGCGATGCGACATTCCAAACTCCCAGGTAAGAGGACAACAAAGTGGGGAACGGTCTATTACGAGAGCAGAAGGAACAGGTGCGACCAGAAGGGAAGAAAGATATGAGCGAGTTTAAATGGAAGGCAATATCTTTTATCTACCTACTATGGACAGCAGGAGCTGTAATAGCGGGTGCGACCTTTATTATCATTGGATTATATGGAGCCATCACGGAACTGACTACGGGACTTCCAACAACGCTTGTCTTGTTCATTGTTTCAATCCCGATGTTCCTAGTTGCATACGTCCATTGGAACGCGCACATCCTAGCAGATGAAAAATTGGAGTATGAATATGGGAGTGAAGCATAATGGGACTTAATTTCTACACATCCAGAGGAATAGAGAAATCTCTTGGCGGAGTACCAACGGTTTCACCAATAAGAAGTGATTGGAACAGAGAGGATGCACCAAAGAAAGTTGCGGCTCCAAGACGCAAACGGAGGATAAATGGCAGGTAACTCAGCCTACCCCGGCAAAGAGCAGTATGTAACCTCTGATAACAAGATTGGACTACGGGATATTACCCCCGCCGGATATGATGAGTGGTCTAATCCGACATCAACACCAGAGCAGGCCGCGCAGATGAACGATGTTAGGATGTCCACTCCCGCACAGGTTCAGCAGAAGCAGATAGCAGAACAACAGGCGCGTAATGCGGTTATGGGGGTATCCCAGTCAGAACTTAATAGGCAGGCGTATATCAGGGCAGCAAATGCGCCTATTGCTATCTCTGGTGGTCAGTCTATTGTCGGGTATGTAAAAACTCCAACATTCCAGAAATCCGCTATTACTCCGTGGAAACCGCCGACCACTCTGGAACAGTATGATGCAATGGGTGGTGGTACTACTCCGGTAACACGCGCTGTTAAGAAATATGGAATGGAGGGTTACAATTATCTTGACAATGCAATCCCAAAGACAAACACTTTTGGGTTGGTTGCAGTAAGAAATATTGCGGTGGGAATACCGATGATGCCATCCACTACCATTGATGCGGCACAGTACTGGTTTAGTCCGACAAACAACGTGACCACACCAGAGATAAAAAGATTACAGATGGAGAACGCACTATCTGGATTTAAGGAGAGAATATCCACACCAGAAGGGTTTGGTAATACCGCGATTGAGATTGGATTGCCTCTTTTAATTGGTGGGCTTGCCGTAAAGGGTATTGGAAGAATACGCACCATTGGTAAAGCAGAATTGCCAGTAGCAGAATATGGATATGAACCGGCTGCAGGGTACCCAAAGAACCCTACACCTACCAGTGCAAAGAATGTTCTGCAATCTTTCAAGGGCAACACTCTGGTCCCAGTGCCTAGAGAAATGTCTACCGGATTGGGTGTCCCGTATGTTCCCGCAAAGGCGCAACTTCCCGGCACAAATCTGGTTGGAAAGCAGAGGGCATTATGGACAGGATGGGAAACACCACCTCCCATAAAATCAGGTAAGTATGTCCTTCCAGTTGTAGAGAGCTCAGAAACATCGGGTATGTATGCTGCACCAGTAGCAGAACTCTATTTTAGTAAAGCGACTACTCCGATGTCGGAGATGATCGGTCTTGGTAATCCACTGAAACGACCTACGGCAATTTATACTATTGTTGAGGGCGTGGATGCAGTACCTAAAAAATTGAGGACATTATCAGGGAGTAAGAACTTTATTGAACAACAGTCCAAGCCGGGGGTTGCGTATGCAGACCTTTACAAAGGAGAATATCAGTCTATACTTGCCTCTGGTCAGGAATTGGAAGTTACTGCATCCCGGTATTATTTCAAGGTTGGTGGGTTTGGTAAGAGTAAGTTGTTTGGTACGAGGGTTCCAATTGTTGAACAGAGAGCAACGGGTGTATTTACACCAAAGGGCAAGACTGTTTACGCTAAACCGAGAACATCTTACACATACTCGTATAAACCGCAACCACTGGTAGACCTATCCTTCTTGCCGATGAGCAAGTACTCATCATCACCAAGGATGAGCAAAGTGCCATCCTACCGGGGTGTGGCATCGAGCGTGTCCTACCCAAGCACGACCAAAGTGTCATCCTACCCTAGTGTGGCAACATCGTCATCCTCACCAAGCAGGGCATCACCGTCATACTCGTCAAGATCGTCACCGAGGCCATCATCGGGTAGTTCATCGGGTGGCTCATCCGGTGGTTCATCAGGGGGAAGTTCATCGAGGCCACCTTACACGCCACCGCCATACTCGCCACCTTCATACACACCGCCATACTCGCCACCTTCATACACACCGCCATCCTACACACCGAGGGTAACACCGCCATACTACCCGACCACGACCAGAACGCCGATGTCGGGTAGTTCACGCATACCGTTGTCCTATGGTAGATCACCCAAAGGCTCATCCCGGCGAGGCGGGGGATATTCCACTTGGACAGGGAAGGGCATTGTAAACAAGGTGGTCACGTTGAAACAAGCCTTTGGAACAAGGGCAAAGAAATGGAGATTGATATGAGGATAAACTACATCATTTTAATTCTATTACTGGCAGTAATCATAGTCCCGGTAATGGGAGCAGAGAAGAAACTTGAAACCCTTGGAACTAAAGAGGTTGTCCAAATCTCCAATGTAACAGGTGAAACCGTAATACGGGATACCATTACTAAGGCCGACATCTCGATAGCCTCTACATTTGCGGGAGTAAAGGCCGATAAACTGTCCGATTACTTCAAGGTGACATCGGACGCAACAAAGGCCGTATTCCATTCTTGGGCGACAAATTTAGTATCTGGGACCGAGAGTGTAAATGCCTACATCAAGGACGTAAAAACGGGCGATGTAAAAATAATGAAGAAACATTCCCGGTTTACTGCCATTTCACCGGATGGGAAATATGCGGTTTACGAGTATGCAGGTAATTATGATACGGATCTGCCGGCACTTTACCTTTACGAGGTAGCAACAGGTAAAGAAACTTTTATTGCATACACATCCGGTGGTAACTCTTACGGATGGTGTACTCAGGAGTTCCAGATTACAAACGGTTCTGTTTGGTATACCACCACATATCCTTACCCCGATGTTCAAGGCACTACCAGGAGATTTTACGTTATCCCCACTGTAAAAGAGGTTGTTGTAAAGGGGGAGGGATTATGAAGTCCTGCACCATCGGAGCAACCGGGATTTTAGTATTTATACTTGCCGTCCTTTTACTGGTAAGTCCTGCTAGTGCGTGGCTTACGGGGTACGGTTATGAGAAGAACCTGACACTTTCTACAAGTGGATGGACTTCATCAGTGTCCAACAACACGCTTTATATCCACGTATTTAGGACAACCGGGACAGATGCGGGTTCTGCCGTATATGTGGGAAGTAATGTTGAAACAGATTTCGATGATATAAGGTTCACTGACACATCCGATACGGTTTTATCCCATTGGTTACAGTCCACCAATGGAACAAATGATGCACAACTTTGGGTTAAAGTGCCATCAGTATCCAATACAACAAACACCGTAATAAAGATGTATTATAAAAATTCCACAGTGGCAACGGCATCCACTACTGCAACGTGGGAGGATTACGATGATTTTACCGGAGCAAGCCTTAACGCTACAAGGTGGTCATCGTCAGGAACCGTTGCGGTGGGAAGCGGGTTTGCGACAGTGGGAGTATCACCAGATCCCGGTACAATATACAGCAATACCAATTATGGATCTGGTAAATTTGTCCTCTGGAATAGCACCTTTAATGGAACCGCCAATAATGTTAATCTTTTAGGGTTTTATTCTAACGGGTTCAACTGGAAGGATAGTAACACTTACCTGTTCTATGGCGGTACACAGGTCGGCGGTAGTATCAACATTGATGCAGATGGCGGTTACACATCAGTAACTATCCCAACATCAGGGTATAATACCTACATCATTAAAAAGGGTGTAACAACCTTGTATTACGGGGTAAATCCAACAAGCAACTCGTATAGTTCCAAGACCGGATATACCATTGATACAGAAAAGACTTACTTTTATAGTTCACCGGGATACTCACGGTCTATGAATTGGTATGCAATTGGTAATTGTGGTAACGGAGATCCAACCTATACGTGGGCATCAGCAGAAACAGAGGCAACGGCGGCATTTACCGCTAATTCCACAGTGGTAGCACCGGGGGCAAATGTATCTTTCACAGACCAGTCATCAGGAAGTCCGACAGCGTGGTATTGGGATACCAATGAGGATGGTGTAATTGAGAATACAACGCAGAATTGCACAGCGATTTATTCATCCTCTGGCCTATACGATGTAACACTCACGATTACAAAGAACGGGATAAACTCTACCCTGACTAAATCTGATTACATCTCCGTTGGACAAGCACCACTGGCATCATTCACCACAAATAAGACAAGCGGGACAAATCCGGTATATGTGCAGTTCAACGACACATCCATTAGAAGTCCAACGTGGTATAACTGGTCTTGGGGTGAGGGAGGGGTAAACACTACAACGCAGAACGCCACACACGGATTTACTTCATCCGGTTCATTTGTGGTAATATTCAGTGCTGCTAATGCGTATGGAAGTTCCAGTAATTCCACAACCATTACCGTACAGAGTTCCAACAACGCCTCAGGGTATGGACAGTATTATGCGGCGCAAACCGTAACATTCCACGTTCAATCACCGTTTGGTGCGCCAATACAGGGAGCAACAGTCACAATGCAGGGTACGGCAACATCGTCCGGTTCCTGGGATTGGTTAGGCCAGTTGTTAGGTATCAGGTTCAATGAAACGCCAATAAATACCCAAATAATGACCGCTACAACGGATTCCAACGGCGATGCACAGTTCTTTGTATTCCCGACAACGATCTACTCAGTACACGTATTGAAAGCCGGAGTTGTGGATAAAACCCTGACAGTCACACCGACAGATGCAAAGTATGTGATACCTGTTGATTGGAACGTATTTGGGGATACCGGGAGCGTATTAGCGGCGGTATCATTCAATGTCACCACATCGGACTTCAACGCAACGGCAAAGAAGATTACCGTAACCGGGACTGATACGTTAAATCATTTCACTGGCGGTACGGTAAAGTTAAACCAGACCGTGAATGGAACAGAAACAAACCTACAAACACAGGGTATTCCAGCAAATAACTTTACAATGGACTTTATTGTTACCAACTATAAGGGACAGTCTTACCTTGTAAGAGTGAACGCCACACAGAGCGATTACGGGAATATCATCAGGGATTACGGCGTGGCCTTCCCAAAGGACAAGGTAAACCCGATGGGGCTTGATAATAAACTCCTGATGTTGATCTCAATGGGGATACTCATCCTGTTTGGTGCAATATTCACATCAACGACAGCGCACAATGGCGCACTTCTAACCTGTTTCATCGGGTGGGTACTCTATGGACTTGGTTGGATGGATTACGGCGGGACTACAATTCCACTAGCCCTGACATTCGCAACGGTGATTTCTGTTGCTATAATCATCTTGGTAGGGAGGGATAAATCTTGATGCTATACAAGGTAATCCTGTTCCTTTTTGTATTTGGAGCAGTATGCACCGGATTAAACACATCTGGAATATTTACAACGGCACTTCCAGTTCAGAGTACCGCAAGCATAAGTCAGACACAGATTACAGACCTGACTAATACCACACAAGGCCCTGTTGCGGCACTTGGGGTAGTGTCATTTATGGCAGTCTTTGTAGGCTCAATACTTGGCGGATTACTAGCGGTTCTATCAATCATACCGATGATGACCGCTTGGGGAATACCTCTATGGATTGCGCTGATATTCCAGACACCACTGTGGATTGTTGAGATTGCGGGTATCTACAAAGTAGTAACCGGAATAGATATGGAGAACTAAAATGATGGACAAGAATGTGATTTATCTTGGAATGGTCTTTCTCCTGGTATTGGGTTTAATCGGCGTGGGTAGTGCGGCGGTTAGTAATAACTCATTTACCAACGGGGGTTATACCATTGTTAAATTCAACATTACTGACAATGTAACCGCATCAACCACTTGGGTAGTACCAACGGGTGTAACGTCCGTAAGGTACTTGGTAGTAGGTGGCGGCGGTGGCGGTTACTACGGTGGTGGCGGTGCAGGCGGTCAGGTTAATGGAACCATGACCGTTACACCGGGAGCCTCATTAAACGTAACAATCGGTTCTGGTGGGAATGGGATTTCTCCGGCAAAGGCAGGGGTTGATTCTACCTTTAATACAACCGTTGCGGCAGGTGGCGGTGGCGGGGGATCGCAGAACTCCAACGGTGGTACTGGTGCGTCCGGTGGTGGTGCAGGGTATTCCAACACCCAATATACGGGCGGGGCATCCAACGCAACCGGACAAGGGTTTGCCGGTGGTAACAACAACATAAATTCCCCCTACCCTTGTGGTGGTGGCGGTGGCGCTGCGGTTAAAGGTAGTAACGGCGCATCGTCCACAGGTGGTGCGGGTGGTGCGGGTGTTCCAAATGACATCTTTAATGGGACAACCATTTACTATGCCGGTGGCGGTGGCGGTGAAGGACAGTCCGGCATTACATCCGGTGCGGGCGGTATTGGTGGGGGGGGAAGTTCCTCTGCAGGACTTGATGATTACGGTGGCGGTGGGGGTACTCACCTGACAACAGGGTATAAGGGCGGTTCTGGTGTAGTTATCTTAAACTATACAACGCCAGCCAGTATCCCGGTAGCAAATTTCAACAACAACGTGACCTATACAAACGCATCAGGCAAGATTAATTTCACGGATACGTCCACAAATACCCCGACATCTTGGGCTTGGAACTTTGGAGATGGGACTGCTAATGCGACAACACAGAATGTTTCACACACATACAGCGCAAATATCCTCAATACAACGGTGGTTTACAATACTACCCTGACAGCGACAAATACGGGAGGGAATAATACAAAGTTTGCACAGAACAATGTCACGGTTTACCCCCTATCAATTACTTGGAGCGCAAACCAGACAACACATCACGTTCCTTTGTATGTGACCATTACTCCGACAGTTACCAATGGTACTGTTAGCGATGGATACTACTTCTGGACAACGGGGGCAACGTGGGAGAATACGGGTTCCGGTGGTGTCTATTCCGCTAGATTTGACACGGCGGGAACCTACACGGTTACGCTCAATGCGACTAACCCGATGGGAACATCCTACAACTGGTCACAGAAAATAGGATACCTGACGGCAACAACCCCTACACCACCAGTGGCCTCATTCCATGCAAATGCAACATCGGGTGTTGCGCCTCTGGATTTACTATTCACGGATGATAGTTCCAATACTCCTACGGGATGGAACTGGTCTTGGGGTGATATGACCGCAAATACAACCACACAGAACCCGGTGCATACTTATTCCAACGCGGGAACATTCTCCGTTGTATTAACGGCGACCAATGCGGATGGTTCAAGCACGTTTACCAGGACAAATTATATTACGGTCACTCCAGCACCGACAGCACCAACAGCACAATTTAGTGGAACGCCATTATCGGGGGAATGTCCATTAGCGGTTCAATACACAGACTTATCAACGGGATCGCCGACAAGTTGGAGTTGGAACTTTGGTGATGGCAACACATCTACCTTACAAAGTCCAAGCCATACTTACACGGCGGCAGGAGCGTGGAATATTGTACTCAACTCAAGTAACGCATACGGTTATGATCTGGAAACAAAGACCGGATATGTTACGTCATCCGTTGTATCACCAGTGGCGGCGTTCACCGGGAACCCAACATCAGGAGTACCTACGCTCTCTGTTACATTTACAGATGCTAGTACTCACCACCCAACGGGGTATCAGTGGCAATTTGGGGATGGAACACCCAACTCTACATCCCAAAATCCAACCCATTCCTACACGGCGGTTGGAACCTATACCGTAAACCTGACCGTAACCAATGCGGCGGGTAGCAGTTCATTCCAGAGGGTAGGCTATATCAGCCTGACATCATCCGCATATCCAAACAGAGTGGCGGCAAGTCAGACCGTAGCGGCGGTAGACATCTCTGGATACACGGCACTGATGGCGGCAATGGGTGGCAACTCTACACCGGACAATGAAACTGATGCGGCGATTAACTTCACCGGACTTGTGGAAGGTGGGATGATGCCCTATACAAATTCTATGGGGATATTTGCGTGGTTCATCCTACTGGTGATACCGTTCACTATGTTATGGATCGTGCAGGGTAAAGCGTGGATACCATTGGTGTTAGGACTTATGGTTGCAGGAACCGCCCTAATGCTGGGATACATACCGGCAGAATACGCAACACCAGTGATGGCCTTCATCGGATTGTCCATAGCGGCGATTGTATATTCCCTGTATAAAAACAGAGGTGCATAGATGAAACAACTTAATGACGAGGGCCTTGGTTATCAGATGATAACCATTGCCGTAGGATTTGTTGCCGCATCAATAGTCCTGATAGCGGTACAACCCCTGATGCAATTCTTTGTTGGAATTGCTAACGGGATGATTGGAGGGACGGTCTATATGTCAGCGCAGACGATGGGAACATTTGGATTTATTGTGGGTATCTTCTCGCTCTCCCCGATTATAATTATCATCGGGTTCCTTGCCGGGGCGTGGCTAGAGGCCGTCTATGAAAAAGATACAGCCGGAGGCGGTTACTTATGAGTGGAAGGAGTATGCAGGAAGGGGCGATTATAATGGTGATCTGCGAGTTCACCGCCGCCATACTTGCTTTATTTGGTGGGATAGTTCTGGACAACTTTTACAAGTTCTTTGGAGATGCAGGAATATTTGATGACATCCCCATCCAGTGGCAATCACAAAGCCAGGTGTTAAGCGCAATCAACCTCTACTACCTAGCGTGTGTGGTTCTGGCAATCGGTGGGATACTCATCTTTGTTCAGACCGTATATCAGCGCGAGGGCGTGGACACTACAAGGTACATGTACTGAGTGGTGGTCCTCAATGCCTAGTTACAAGATTTGTTGTTGGTCGGGTATCCAACTGGCTGAACTTTACAAAGCCCATTCAACAAACCTATTTTATTACCGGGATATTCCCAAGAGGATTAAGTACCGCAAGCTTGTAGATGCGGGAATGTTGGTACGGCACGACAAGAAACCTGCCACATATACAATCTCGCCATATGCGGTGGAACTATTAAAAAATCGTAAGTTAATTTAACCGGGATAGGCACAATCATACAGGGTATGGTTGTATAGTCCGGTAATGAGGCTATAATCGCCTCTTATCTTTGTTCTTTTATCAGTATGGTCTTAACTACCTGCATATACTATGGAGATCAATATAAAAAATATATTTTCTCTATTGAACTCTATATTATTAGAAATTAGTTTGATATACCCATATATAATTAGTGTATGAGAGATAAAATAACCGCTCCGTCTAGGACATTACTGGTAGTAATAATTTCATAATCGGCTTAATAAATCTATTGGAGGATTTAAACTAAAATATTACTGCTAGTAATAATTGCCGCGACTATGTATTGTGTCTGTTGTTTGTTGCTACAACTCTGTTATGTTCTAACTACCTGTATTGATATGGAGTGGGTATGCCCGCGCAACGGCAAACATCTTATGTATAAGTTGTATGCCCTTGCTTATGGAAGTCTATGGAATGGGCTTGGTTAGAAGATGAGAGGATACCTTTATCCATAAAGACGACATACTGATTAGACTGATAACGTATGAGCGAGATTGTGAAACCAACTGAACGGGTAGCAGTACCCATTCACACCAAGCCTATTGTCGTTCAAGGCAGTAGGGTGTTCACTCCAATGGAGTATGTATGGATACGCAGATACCTTCCCACAGAGATCCACAAGATGTTCCTTGATGGGTTACTCCTTACAGGTATGAGGGGCGTGGAATGGGCTATGTTTGTGGAACAGGACTTTACGTGGTTCGACCAGACCAGACGCAAGATAACCATTCCACCGGAAGCGGTAAAGAAAGTAAAGGTGAAGATTAAGCAGAGGGATGTTATATTGAGTGATGTAGGTATGGTTGCCATCAATAAGTTGATAACCTTGCAGGACAGCAGATCCGACAACAACCTATTGAAGATGCCATTAAGATCATCTTGGGGAACCACGTTACGTAGGGCGGCATACAAGGCAAGGATACCAGATCCAGATACCATTGTTCCAAAGTCTACAAGAAAGACTTGGGAAAGTTGGTTGATCCTCACACATCCAAACAATGCCATCCAGATCACAATGTCTATGGGACACGATGATACCACAGCAATTAGGCATTACCTGGGAATGGGTTGGTCACTCAATGAATTTGTAGAGGCCAGAGAATACACCAGAGGTTTCATCCAAGAAAGACCGGACATATTCAGAAGTGACGGGAGTGCCAAATAATGCCGGGACAAATTGCGTGTCCTGCCGATGCAGAACAAATAGCGTATTTATGGAACCATAATATTCCAATCACCAGAGGTGTGATGAAATACCAGAGGTTATCCCGGTTACATTTTAACAAGGCTCTTACCTCTGTTCCAATTATGGTTAAGGGTAACCGGGTTGGGACCGAGTATCTCATCACTGAAAGAATGTTCACCACTCTGGTAAAGAGAGGACTTGTTGAAGAAAGGGAGCGTGTAGCAAATGAATACTGTTAGAACACTGTTGTTTATAATAATGGGAGCCATTGGACTTGGTAGCGGATATATGGCAGGGAACTGGTTGAAAGTTCAATCACTCCCCACTGTCATCATATTTGTCATCGGGTTCAGTGCTAGTGCCTTGATGTGTGGATACTGGTTACACCGTAAGGCCAGTGAAGAGAAAGACGATCTCCTAAAGATGCCGGAGAAAGTATGAACCTCTCTACTCTTTTTAGGCAGGGCATAAGCCATCTCACTACAAAGACAATACAGGACGATTACGTTATGTGGCTTTGTAATTCCAATGCAGGGATGTTATGGAAGGGTAATGTGTATTGCTTGGACTATGCTATTAAAAACCTACCCTCTAATAGTCCGGTTGTAGAAATAGGCTCTTTCTGCGGGTTGTCCACAAACATCATAAATTACCTGTTGCAGAAACACAGCAAGCCCAACACCCTGTTCAATTGCGATGTGTGGAAGTATGATGATTACAAGATCCAGTTCACCGGAGGAATTACCAATGCAGAATACCGGGACTTTGTATTGGAGAGTTACAAGCGCAACGTCCTGTTCTTCTCCAAGAGGCTCCCGCATACCATAGAGGCAACATCCGATGACTTCTTTATCCGGTGGTCATCATACGCTGACGAGATAGATATGTTCAACAGGAACGTGGAACTTGGGGGTAGTATCAGTATGGCATATATTGATGGATGCCACACATACGACCAGACTAAAAAGGACTTTCTCAATGTGGATATGTTCCTTGAGATTGGGGGATTTATCCTATTTGATGACAGCACTGCCGGTAGTGGAATTGGATCTGCGGATTTTATGCGTGAAATGAAAATCAACGCACGTTATGAAACTGTAATGAAAAATCCTAACTACTTGTTCAGGAAAATAAAATGATTTTACAAATCCTCTTAATCTTATCTCTTTTAACAATTCAACCAAGTATGGACGCGCGCATAGAAGAATTGCGCCAATCCCCGGTGGAACAGTTGTATCTCTACCAGGAAGGACAAGAGGTATTCCACTCCATAGGAACGGTGGATTCAACAGACGCGCCCGACAAGAGCATATCTTACGGTGGAACATTGTTGCACAACCACCCAAATTGGACTGCTCCCGGTTACACTTTGGAAGAGGGATTTAGTTATCAGGACTTGGAAGTGGCAAGCGACACCGGAATACAACGTATGATTTTAGTAACCGTAATTGGAATTTGGACAACGGATAGACCTTTCAAGGTTTGGAATATAGACTTTTTTAATTAAGCGCATATGAGTAATAAATCCCTTTGTTACTCATATGCGCCAAATAGTTATAAATAGTAATAGGTTGTATTACTGTATTGTATGACAGACAACATACACAAGCAAATTTGTAAGAGGTGTGAAAACTCTTGGTATCCGCGTACGCCGGAACTCCCGGCAGTATGTCCCAAGTGTCATTCCCCTTACTGGAACCGAGATAAGACCAAATTTAAAAAGGTGGTAGCGTAATGGCGACACAGGAAAAGAAACCGTATTTCACCATTGTTGTGAAAGGACAGCACCAAGATCCAGAGGCGGCAAGAAAAGGTTGTTTTCTCCTTCTTGGAATGAGCGACAGTATGAGGTCACTATCCAAAGACTATGGAAAAGTGGTGGGTAAAGAATGAAGAAACAAACCCGTAAGAACTACAACCAGTGGCAGAACCTTGGGCGGTCATTCGATAGGGACAGCGACTACCGGGAACTGAAAGAAGAAGAACGCCAGAATGAGAAGGATGATTGAAATGGAACCAAAAACAACGACCTATGGAATACCATTAACGGGTGACTATTTTTACCCTGTTGGTAACTGTTGCGATGATGAACTCCGTATGAAGTGCAACTGGTGTGGACACACGCCGGGAGATGTCCGGTCTAATCTCTGTATGGGGTGCGACCTCTGATGCCGGGACACTTGAATATCTCCAAGTTCACGGTGGTACAAAGTACCGTATCCGTACCACTAACAGCAGATCCGGCACAACTGGAAGCACTCCTAAAAAAGCGCATCCGGGAATTAGAACACCACATTGGAACACTCCAGTATGAACTCCTAATAGTTCAGGGTAAGGTATAATGGAGAACCACTACGAGGCCAAGAATGAACTCTACCGGATTATGGGAGAAAGAACCCGCAGAGTGAAAGAGGCCGGTAAGTGTCAGTTGGTATTGTTCACGGAAGATGAAGAACGAGAGAATAAAAAGGAAGATTGAAATGGCTAAAACAGATAAGGCAATAGAAGATACGCAACCAAGCGTATTAAATGTATCGCCAGGGATCACCACAGAAGCAACCGGAATGGACTACAATATGTTCCGCGCTCCTGCATATCAACCGGGGGTATCCTTGAGAAAGATTGTAGACCGGGTGCCACTGGTGAAATACCCAAAGCAGAAGTTCTTTAAAACACATCCAACTTGGGCGTGGATGGGTGTTACTGCTCTGGTTCTGAAAGACGACGATGAAACATATTTGGTTGCAGGCGACATCGCAAACCAGATTGATAGTGAAACCATTGTCATAAACCTGTATGTTATCCACCTACAAAGCGGCGCGCTCAATGTAATAAAAGCACCCTGCGAGGACAAAGAAGGCAAATGGAATACGTGGCATAAGAGTATCAACAACCTTGTTGCAGGAGAAGGGCGCAAGGGATGGATACGGGTACAGCCAGACCGTGAGGCGAGTAGTTATGTGGCGATGGCGGCATCAGCATCTTGGGTAGAACCAGAATGGCCGGACATTACCCTTGATAAAATAATGAACCTTGCCTTTGATAATGGCGAGCGCATCATTACCTCACTTGATCACCCTGTCCTAAAAGCCCTGCGTGGTGCGGTATGACACTATGGGGATTATTTGATAGCAAGTGGAGTGTGGATTATGAATTTTATGGGGGATTACCCAACTCTAATCCCAAACCCCTTTGTTACGTTGCAGAGAATGTGGACACCGGGGAAGTCATACGCCACTGGATCACCGGGGAAGAAACCACACCAGAATACCCAACTCACGGCAAGGCCCTGTTTATTGCCTTCTATGCAAGCGCAGAAATGTCCTGCCATATCGCATTGAACTTCCCGCGCCCTGCAAGTATTTTAGACCTGTTTGCAGAGTTTAGGGTAACTACCAATGGAAGGTTCACCAAGGGTAATGGTTTACTCGCCGCGTGTGCTAACTATGGTATCCCGACAATGAGCAAGGACTACAAAGAGGCGATGCGTGACCGTATCCTGCAGGGAGAACCATACACAGATGCGGAGAAAGAAGAAATTATGGACTACTGCCAAGGCGATGTCACCGTCACCACAAAGTTATACCACGCGATGAAGAACAGTGGTGCGCTCAATGATCTCCCCAATGCCTTGATGAGAGGCCGCTATATGTGGGCTTTGGCGATGATGGAACATAATGGTGTCCCTATTGATATGGAGAAATATACTCTCATCCGCGACAAGTGGGATGGAATAAAATCGTCCCTCATAAAAAAGACAGATGTAAAATACGGGGTGTATGATAAGGACGTATTCAAGACGGATAAATTCAGGAACTTCATAGAAGTCCTTGGGATACCTTGGAAATTAACACCTACCGGACAACCGCAACTGGACGCTGAGTACTTGAAAGACCAGTGTAAAACATTCCCAGAGTTACGGGAACTTTACGAGTTACGGGTAAGTCTTGGTAAATTTAGGTTGTCCAACCTAGGCATTGGTGAGGATGGACGCAACAGGTGTATGCTATCTGCGTTCAATACCCTGACAGGCAGAAATTCCCCAAGTTCCACCGGATTTATCTTTGGTCCGAGTACGTGGATTAGGAATTTAATAAAACCAGCAGAGGGAATGGCGATTGCCTACATAGACTTCGAGCAACAGGAGATTGGTATCGCGGGCGCGCTCTCCAACGATGATCAGTTGCTACAAGCGTATAGATCAGGAGATCCATATTTGGGGATTGCTAAAGCCATAGGAGCAATACCGCAGGATGGGACAAAGGCAACTCACGGTGAAATACGTGACAAATACAAAGTTGCGCTCCTGTCTATGGGTTACGGAGCAGAACCCCAAACAATTGCGACCCGGGCGGGTATGACACTTGCCGAGGCAAAGATGTTCCACAAAACCCATAAGATGACCTACCGCAAATATTGGGAGTGGATTAACACCTTTATTGATTTAGGGCTTGCCGAGGGAATTGTAAGAACATCCTTTGGGTGGCAATATCAGACAGCAGGAGTAATTGGGATTGGTGGTAAGGCCAAATCTACAAGGACTTTGTTGAACTGGCCTATGCAGAGTTATGGTAGTGAAATGCTCCGGCAATCTATCATCGTCCTATTGGAGAACGGGA
>Ga0315273_10004734_pt1 | contig 16733 bp, 13 predicted proteins | sample YL17G02_0_MG_FD_205753 | JGI IMG/M metagenome (GOLD analysis project Ga0315273, IMG submission 205753) | Sediment microbial communities from Yellowstone Lake, YNP, Wyoming, USA - YL17G02_0 | ecosystem: Environmental > Aquatic > Freshwater > Lake > Sediment | place: USA: Wyoming | collected... | reverse complement strand
CTTCTGACACCTCCCGGCTTCTATTACTTTTCACCCTCTCTTACTTTTTGTTTTGTTTTTTTTGTTTTCTTGCTGATAAAAAGAGTAATAATCTGTCATATCTGTCAGTAAGGAAAAAAGTCTAAAAACACAGCGACATAAAAAAACCGGACAAAAAAAAGATTGACGACCAATCCACCCTAAAACTCAAGCTAACCAAGCTCAACAACACCAGAATGACCGCCTCCATGAAGATGATTACCAGTATGCTGAAGAACATCGCTCAACGAGCGGAAGAAGACGAGGAGGGCACGAAGAGCCTCATTCAGATTCAACTCAAGGAAGTCCATTCTCTTGACGCTAAGGGAATGGAGCTCATTGATGCGATGATTGACCTCCAGACGAGCCACGGCATCTCTCTCAAGAAAGCCCTTACCCTCTTCTCCTATGAACCGCCGTCCTTTGATGCTCCTTGCGAGGTCAAGCAGAGCACTTATGGGCGTGGCGTGTTTGCGAAACGGGACATCAAGAAGGGCGAGGTGGCGACACTCTACCCTATCCACGCTTACATCAACACGGACAGTAATGGGTATGGGCGTATCACGGGTGGCGTGGCGTATGATTGGGCGTATTGCTTGACACACTCTCCTACCAAGGCGATTTACCAAGGCGACAAGGACGAGGCTGAACCGCTCTTTCTGGGACATCTCCTTAACGACTTCTACCCTACCGTGGAAGACTTCAAGGACAAGAGCAAACTCCACCAGAATCTCATCAAGTATATTCTTCACGGGAATGCCTTTGAAAACATCCAGTTTGAAATGGGAAAGCACTTCATCATGATGAAAGCCTCCAAGGACATCAAGGCGGGTGAGGAGCTCCTTGTGGGCTACTCTCCTACCTACTGGGCTCGGCTCTCTACGGAGGAAGTGGGCGAGGAGCTGGTGGCTCTCCTTAAGAACACCGCCAAAACTGACCTCAAGAAGGCAGTCTTCTACTCCACGGCGATTGAAAGATATTACAAGAAGTAAAGGCTACAAAAAACAAAAAAAGGGGAAAAGACCCTTTTATAAGGGAAAAACCCTTTTTTTTTATATGGGACACACAGCGAAATCCAAACACAGCGAAGCCATAAAAACCGGACAAAATAAAAAATGACGACCAATCCGGCATAAAAAAAGGCATCCTAATCAGATAACCATGTCCCGCAAACCGACCGTTGCTACCGCCAAGACCACCAAGCTCATCCTTGTCCTACCGTGCCAAGGCTCACCTTTCATCTGGAAGAATAAGCTCTTTGACACCAAGAACAAGGACGGTAAGGCTGAGCTCTTTGCCGAGCTCAAGAAGATGTGCCGTGGAAGAGTGGAGAAGGCTGACCCTAAGATGATGGTGATTCATCCGATGTTTGAGAACCGTTGGCGTATTGCCAATATCCTACGCTCCAAGGACGATGTGGAGATGTGGCTTCACGAGGATGGTGCGATTTCATGTTGCCCTAATATGGCGACCCTCCGCTTGGAGCGTGATGTGCCGAGTGGCAAGAGCATCACCCTTGACGAGTATAACAAAGCTCCGCTCCGTGTTGCCCGTATGCCCTACTTTGGCGAGGTGGCACTGGTGATGTCCTACAAGACGCTCAAGGACGAGATTGACCCCGAGGCTATGAAACTGGTGCGTGTGGAGGACTTCTACAAGGAACTGGGCTTAACAATGCCCGATGAGCCCTCTAACGAGGACGACTACGAGAGCAGTCTGGGAGGCTACATCTACGAGCCCGAGAACGGCAAGGAAGCCAAGATATTCAAGGAGTTTGCCACTACGAAGGGATGGCACGAAAGCTCCGTGGGAATGGTCTATATGAAACCTACTGGGCGTGATGACGAGAATGAGAATGCCTCTGATGATGAGGACGAGGAAGACGAAGACGACGAGTAAGAAGAATCAAGAAGAAAAAGGGGAAAAGACCCTTTTATAAGGAGAAATCCTTTTTTTTTGAAAAAACACGGACAGCGAAATCCAAACACAGCGAAGCCAGAAAACCCGGACAAAATAAAAAATGACGAGCCATCCGGCATAAAAAAAGGCATCCCAATTAGAGAAGATGACCTACGCTTACGAATGCTCCAAGTTTGATTACCTCTGCCCCGATAACAAGGATGCCAAAGAGTGCTTCTGGTGCTTTACACGAAGCATCACGAAGGGCTTGTTTGACACCATTGCCGAGGAAGACACCGACTCCAGTGCTCCTTTGGATGTGGATGCCTACTGCGATTTGGTGGAACGCTACAAGGACGGACAACTTGATGATGCTATCAAGTGCGTCCCCGACGGTATTGTGGAGCATATGGTGTTTCACTATGGCTACTACCGTGCCCTACGCCGTTTGCGTGATTGCGATAGCGTGGTGTCCTTGACCGACCTCCTTGGCGACGAGGATGCCAAGGGGCTCTTTCACCACCACTTGCTCTTTGCGAGTGTGTCCTTTGAAATGAATAACTCCATCCACGACTACTACGACTACCACTCCCGAGGCGGCGAGTTTAACAAGAACGACTTGTGCGAAGGATGCGGCGTCCATGAAACGATGGAGTGTAAGGAGAGTTGCTCCTACCAAGCCCGCCGCCGTCTGGAGGAGGAGTGTGCCTAAGAAAAAAACAAGAAGAAAAAAAACGGGGCGACCCTTGTATAAGGGAAGCTCTTTTTTTTTGAAAAAACCCAGACAGCGAACCCAGCACAGCGAACCGGGCAGACCCGGACAAAATAAAAACTGACGAGCCATCCGGCATTAGAGAAGGCACAACCAAACTCCAGAATGACGACTCCATCCATTGACACCCTTTCAAACGGCGAACTTGCTGAAAAGATTGCCCTTAAGGCGAAAGACCTCCTTGATTTCACCCGTGAGATGAAGGAGAAGCGTCCAGAGGAGTATGCCCTCTTTCAAAAGATGTTTGAAAAGTCTGTGGCTACCTTAGAGGCTACTTTCACGCCCGACGAGGCGTGGGTGGCGGAGAAGAAGCGTGTGGAGGACGCTAAGGAGGCAAAGCGTGTGGAGCACGAGAAGAAGAAGGCTATCAAGAAGGCTATGGAGAAATATATTGAAAAGCGTTTCAACTGGGTCATGAAGAAGGGCAAGGAGTTTCACGAACAAGGAAACTTGAGCTACTCCTTTAAGATTGCCTTCTTGCGTCAAGAAGAATGGGATGCGGAGGACTTTGACAAAGTCATTACCAACCATGCTGAAGAAGCGGAGGGCTACCTTAACGAGGTGAAGACTGGGACGGACTTTACCATCCATATTGGGATGTGCCACGACAAGTGCCATAAGGACGGGCTATCCAAGAAGTGGCTCTGCGAGTTTTCATGGGAAGACACCTACAACGATGCCTTTGCGGAGGTCTATGACCGTGGCGACGAGGTGTGCGACGACACCGACTCTGACGATGATGCGGAGTAAGATGAAAGAACGGAAAAAAGGGTGCGACCCTTTTATAAGGGGCAACCTTTTTTTTGGACTTAGTGGGGTGGGCGGACACGGACAGCGAATTATTTCAATTTTTTCTATGCGGGGGTGTCTTACAGCGAAGCCCACACAGCGATGCCAAAAAAACCGGACAAAATAAAAAATGACGAGCCATCCGGCATAACCATAAGGGTTAGAACCCGATGTCATCCGCCGATAACATTCCGCCCCTTGATTGGACGAGTGCCCTTGAGGTAAAAAAGTCAGAGCCCGATGTAAAAACCGCCCCGATTCTTTTCTCCGGCATCACCAGAATGGAGGGACGACAACCAATGACGCTCACGCTACGCACTACCTTTACAAAAAGCGAACGCTACGACGAGGATATCATCCAGCAGATGCTGGTGGATGACACCCTTTCCATGACAGACCGTAAAAGACTTTCCAATTACTTCCGCCACGCCCGTATTTCACCTTCTAAGGCGGCGATTCACTATGAACGCTCCAAGAACCTTCAAGACCTTCAACTGGGACGCTTCTACCCCGTGGGAGTGGGGCTTCAGTCCTTCCGATGGGATATCCGAAGTCCTCTTACTGCGAGATGGTATTGGGATGTGGATATGGAGAATTGTCATTACAACATTGCCCTCAAGAAAGCCCGTGAGTTTGGAGTGGCTCACACCGCCATCCAACGCTACTGCGAGAACCGTGATGAGTGCTTGGCATTGGTAAGCGACAACCGTGGCAGTGCGAAAACGGCTTTCTTGAAAGTCCTTTATGGTGGCGACCTTGGACTCTACCGTGAAGACTTTGAGGACAACTCTGGTGCGTGTAAGCCAGAGGGCGATGCCTTCTTGCGTCTGCTAAAAGCCGAGTGTGATGTCCTTGCCGAGGTCATCTGGGGACGCAATGTCATCTACCATAAGGTCAAGTGCGGTAAGGAGAATAAGGCTATGGAGAAACGCTACAATAAACACTTTGTGCTGATGTCCTTGCTCTTCCAGACCGAAGAAACAAAATGCCTTATGGCGTTAGACCAATTCTTCACGAGCGTGGCACGAATTGTGGGTATCCTTATTCACGATGGGGCGACCATTGAAAAGGAGGCGGGAGAACAAGAGTTTCCTCCGTCCTTGCTGACAGAATGCTCTGATGCCATCTTCCAGATGACGGGCTACCGCTTCCGCATGACCGTTAAGCCTATCAAGAACACTTATGTGCCTCCTCATGCGAGTCCTAACGAGTATGCTACGATGAAACGGGAGTTTGAGAAAAACAACTTCCTTGTGGGTGCGACCCTCCATTGTATCACTTCCGACGGTGTCCGTCAGCAGTTTGATTGGAGCAAAGCCAATCAAACCAAGTTTGCCGACCTTCTTATTAATGTAATGGATGAGAAGACTCTGAAGATTACGAAAAAACCCTTCTTACCAGAGTGGATTAAGGACAAGGAGCGTCGCTCCTACGAACGCATTGACTTTATTCCTACACACAAGCCATGCCCCGATTATATCTACAACCTCTTTTCTGGATTTGCCATTGAAGGAGAGCAACGCTTGGAGATTGAAGAAGGTGGCATCATTACGCCAGAGGAGGGACTGGAGCTGATTGCTCCTCTTTTGCTCCATGCGGATGTCCTTTGCGGCGGCGACCGCACTTACTTCATCAAGTGGATGGCTCAACTCTTTCAGCACCCCGAGGTCAAGAGCAATGTGGGTCTGCTCTTCCGTGATATGGGGGGTCTGCTCCGTGAAGGCGGTGGCACGGGCAAGAATCTATATATTGATTTCCTTGGCTCACTCCTTGGCGACAAGTATTACCTTGTGATAAGCGACAACTCTACGCTCTACGCAGACTTCAACGGTCTGTTTGAGGGTAAGCTCCTTGTCTTCATTGAAGAGGCTGATGGCAAGGACAACTTCAAGAACAACGACAAGCTCAAGAGCAAGATTACGGCGAAACAAACGAACATCAACAAGAAGGGTCAAGACCAGTATAAGGTGTCCGAACACGCCCGTTTCCTTGCGGCGACGAATGGCAGAAACCCCGTGCCAACACGGGACGGTCAGACCCGATGGGGCTTCTGGGATGTGGCTACCACCTTCCGAGGCAACAAGGAGTATTTCAACACCCTTGTAAAAGCAACGAAAGACCGCCGTGTGCGTGTCGCCTTCTACGAGTATCTGATGCGGTATAACACTTGGACGACTCCTATTGAGTTTTCAACCAATGTGCCTATTACACCCGCCTTTGTGGATGTGCGTCATCTGAACGCACCCCCTATCCTCAAGTGGATATGCCTTGAACTGCGTGATGGGTCGCTTCCTACCCGTGCTACCACGAAAGAACTCTATAAACGCTTCACGCAATGGTATGAGTTAGGCAACCGAGATAAAGCCTACTTATTACCTACTGAAAACACTTTTGGGCGTATGATGAAAGAAGCCTTCATCAGTGATGATGAACCCGAGATGGGTGCTCTACCCCTATCGCAACACCGTCATTCTGAGCGTGGCACCGAGCACCGTTTCAACTTTCCTCTGCTGATTGAGGGATTAGAAAACCGCCACCTCCTCAACAAAGGCGAATGTCGCATGGGAGATGATGGGTGCCTCATCCAGTTTGACAATGCTGAGCCTCAGTGCGAAGAGCCTATGATGGGTCTGAAGCAACCTACGAAAGAAGAGATGGCTATCAAACGAGAGTAAGACAACCCTATTTAACGATAAAAAGTGCCTTTGGGCTATTTTTTATGGATGTAATGGGTGGCTGACAGATTTGACACTTCTGACACTTTTTTCATTTTCATTTTAGAGAAGAGGTCATCAGAAAGTGAAATCAGAAAGACACACACCCTAAAAGTCCAGAGTGAAAAAACCGTCATATCTGTCAGCCCGTCAGAGCACCCTTAGAAATCCTCCTTATGAATCCTATTACACAGCGACCCACACAGCGACATTACAATCACCAAAAAAATGCTTCGCTGTTCGCTGTCGGAAATCTTGAAAAAACATTTAGGGATACACTTTCTCCGGCACGGTGCGTTTATTACGCCCAGTAAAAATATCTACGGTATGTAGAAACAAATGAGTCAGAAGAACGACATTGCTTTTGGAACAGCCTCGGAGATGACAAACCACGATTTGCTACAACTTTATCTGGATACCACACTGGAACGCAAGGGTGGATATGCCGTATTTGATTTTGAAAATCCTAATAAGACTGTTTTTGTTGAATTGAAGAGCCGTCGCATCAAGCACAACACCTACACTACGGCAATCATCGGACTCAACAAGATTGCCTTCTCCGACCATCTTCCCGAGGCGGAGTTCTGGTTTGCCTTCTGCTATTCAGATGGTCTATTCATTATTAAATACGACAAGGCGGTGTTTGATACTTTGGAAGTGTGCCATGACTATATTCGTGGTCCCCGCAGTGATGCGAATAACCGAGCAGACTCCGTTGTCTTCATTCCGATTACCCTTCTTACCAAGGTGGATGCGGAGTCCCTTGAGAAAACTCCCGTGGGACCCGTTGGCGTGGAGGACGAGAAAGAGGAGAAGGGACACAATGGAACGATTCCCGTTCTCCCTTCGGTCGTTGGCTCAGAATAAATCCATTTTAAAAAAATAAATGCTCCAATAGAATGCCATTCGGACTGAGAAAAAAACCGAAAAAGGACTTGTATTGGGTCATCAACAAAGATACTGGTAAGAAGTTTAGCAAGGAGGCTATGCCAAAAGAGAAAGCTGAGGCACAAATGAGGGCTCTCTACGCCAATGTTCCGGATGCGAAGGAAGGTGGGATGATGCCATTTAATCTAAACGCACCCGCTTTTGTTCCACAAACTCCAGCACAACGGAGAAAAGCAGAGAAAGACCTTCAAAAACGGATAGAAGGTCAGAAGTTATACGCACTAATCGCACCACTAAAAGCACAACACAAAGCAGCAGTGGCAGACCGTATTAGGCGTGAAGCAATGATAGAAGGAGTTAATAGAGGACTACAAGCGGATGTTAGTAAATTGATGAAAGGCAAAGGCAAACGCAAACCCGCTGTAGGCGGTATGTATCGCCCCATTCGTGATTACGCTGTGCCGTCCCTTCAAGGCGAAGGATACCTTGGTGATATGTGGGATGCCGCTTCCAACAAGGTAGGAGAACTCAAAAAAGAGTTCAGTGATAAGGGGGCTGCCGTTCTCACGGGAACAAACTATGTCGGTCCTTGGAATCGTCTGGATGATGAGTATCTTCAGACGCATCCTCCCACGGACATCATTGATGAAGGTGCGATGAAACACGATTTGGAATACTCCCGTATCGCCAAACTACGAAAGACGGCACCAAAAGAAGAAATTGACCGTTTGATTCGTGAAAGCGATGAAGCCTTCTTGAATAACATTCGGATGAACTGGAGGGCAAATCCACGAGCATCCATTATGGGCTATGCGGGAATCAAAGGCAAGAATGTGGCAGAAGATGTCGTAGGTCTGGATAAAAACTTATTCGTTGGTGAAGGTCATCTCAAAGGTTGCGGTAAGGCGGCAAAGAAGCGTGTGAAGTTGCTGAAGAAGTTGGAAGGAAGTGGTTTTTTCGGGGACTTGTGGGATTCGGGAAAGCAGTTCGTTGGAAAGGTCGTTGAGCGTGTCAAACAAACTGGTGAAAGCATTGTAAATGTATTCCAAGGGAAAGCCCCACGACTGGACTTCTCTCCCAGTGTGCGACGGTTGCTTGAAGCATACGGAAACCGCCCCATTGTCCGCATGTTCGTGCGACGGGACCCCATTCAGTCCGCCCTTGACACGGCACTGAACTTCATCTCTATTGGGTCGTGGAGCTCCTTGAAAGATAAGTATGGATACGATAAGTTCTATCATCTTCAGTTGGAAGTCGTGGTGCGTGTGTCAGATTCAGATGATACGAATGCCCGATTTGTCTTACAAAAGAACGAGGTAATTGATGTATCTCAAGCACAACCAACCACCCCAAAGACCGAGATGGTAGAAGTTCCTATGGCGGAGGGGCACACGATGCTCTCCCTCCTTAATAATGCGAAACAGATAATGGGCGAGAAGTTCTATTACTATTCTGCCTTTCATAATAACTGCCAAGATTTTGTGAGTGCTCTTTTGAATGGCTCTGGACTCCTTCGTCCCGACTTGGAGGGCTTCATCAAACAACCCATAGACCAACTGGTTCAAAGCATTCCTATCACCGACCGTATTGCCCGTGGCATTACGGATTTGGGTGGCGTGTTTAATGTGGGTCTGGAAGGCAAAGGTGGCTTACATCCCTCAGAGGCATTTGCCACACAACTGAAAAGACTGGGCGTATCGCCTTCCGTATATCTGGAGAAAGCAAAAAAGAAAGCAGAAGCGTTGGGTTTAGCGGGGAATATGTTAGGATTCAGTAATGACGACAGACACAAACTACAGATGCCTAATGTAAGTGGAAAGATGATAAAGTTTGGAGCGGTAGGGCTGGGTGATTACATCCTTTACACACTACAGAAAGACCCAGAGGCGGAGGAGCACCGGAAGTCATACCTTGCCCGTGCGACAAAGATAAAAGGGAACTGGGCGAAAGACCCATACTCTGCCAACTCATTAGCAATTGGGGTTCTATGGTAAAGGATTCGGCAGAATCCGAACCCTTTAGGGTAAAGGAACCTTTGATGGTAGCAATCGTATCTATGTGGTTCATTCTGAACGATATAGATAAGATAATACAGAGTCTTGGAACACGGATTAATACTTAAGAACAGCCCAATTGACGGTCTTGTCAGCAGTGGCTTGAGCGTTTGGCTTAATAGAGAAACCAACACCAGCTTGGCACTGGCTCACGGCAAAAAGAAACGCCGTTGCGTCGGCGACACCAGCACCGCAGCATACAACGAGAGAATTAGCGGTAATGGCAGTGTCTGCTACGGTAATGGCAGCACCACCACCAGCACCAGCCGGAAACACAACAATACCTTGACGGCTAACATCAACGGAAGCGGGGGAACCTTGAAATACAACTGCTGCCATTTTCTTATACTTCTATCTCCGATTTTATTTTGAGAGATTTATTGCCGGACGATTTACATTAGGCGAGAAGCAAGGGATTTTTTGCCGCCCGTGCCACCGCCCGTGCCGTAGCCCACCGCTTGAGCTCCCGACTTCACCTTGCCAAGGAAGCCCGACTCTGGGAGCATACCCGTAATGGCTGAAACAAGCGGCTTCGTGGAGGAGTAGATATCACGAGCCTTTGACAAGATGTTGCCAAGAGCCGAGAAGGAGAAGCCACCCACCATGCGGTTGAGTTCGCAACGGACACCCATTGGGGCGAGGGGTGCGGAGATAATGTCTTGTTCGGACAGAACACCCTTGATAACACGGGATGAACCACGGATGGATTCAAAGAAGCCCGAGTTAGCGGTGATGACATACAAGACTGGTTTCTGAGCGACCGTGGTGGTGTTCTTCACATACATATTGAACTGTAGCGTGAAGTTTCCGACCAACGAAGCCGCTTGACCCGACTGTAGCGTGATGTCTTGACCCGGTTTGAGAACAAGGATGGAGCCGACGGCGGGGATGGTCTGACCTTGCTGACGCTGAGTCGCACCCGCACCGTATGAGCCACCAGCCGAACGAGCTTGACCGAGCCAAGTGTCATAGTCCATATCCAGACCGTTGTGCTGCGACATCAAGAACAACTGCTCGGTGGTGGTTGAGCTCAACAGACCGGAGAAGTTATCAAAGTTAATGGATAGGGGATTGCGAGTGCCATCCAGAGAAGAAGCCAGAGGAAAGTAGTAATCAGCATCTGTGGAAGCCAGACCTACAGACGACTTCGCATAAATAATGAGAAGGTCGGGGATACAAGGCAGAGTGATGGTCTGCGAGATAATCTGACCCGTCTTGCCCGGCTGGATATCGTCGCCTTGGTATGATGTAATATAACGGGGAAACTCCATGTAGGGCACGACGCTCTTAGGTGGTAGTGGGACATCAAGGGAAGGAGTGAGGAACTGGCAGTTGATGACCGACTCCGCAAATGGGTTCGGGACGATGGAGTTGTAGGCGATGGTAGCAATGGGGATATCACGACCCGCACGAGAGCAACAACGAAGGATACGCTGAGGAGTGGATACCAAGTTCATGATGAGCTGAATGTTATTCAAGCCAAACAGACCCGTATCCCATTCATACTCATCCGAGAACACAAACGGCGAGAGCACGACGGGCTCTGTGGTTCGCCACTTGATGTAGAGGGTATAAACCGTCGCCGAGCCGAGGTCCGTCCAAGCGGGGGCAACTGGGGCTGTGCCAAGAACGGGGAGAACGGCTAACCATACATTGCCGCCCGACTGAACGATGTTTCCGGCAACATAAACGCCCAGAGGCGACCATACCGCACATGCCGTAGGAACACCATTGACCGAGCAATACTTCGCACCCGCAAAGGCTGGGACAAGGAGAGATGCCGAAGCGGAGGAAAGGGGTGTGGCGGATGCCGAGTTGTCCGTGAAGAACAAGTTGGGGTAAGCACCATTCTGCTGGTTGTCGTAGTCCAACATGCTCTCATAGCCACCGATGGGGTTAGCAAGGGCACCGAATGCGTCGTTGTAAGACGCAAACTTGTCAAGCATTGTCGGGGCAGTGCGAACCATGCGGTTCTTCTTGTAGTCCGCCAGACGCAAGACCTCACGCACGACATCTTGGGAGTTGATTACAGTGGTTGTGTCGTTGATAGTGGCTGAAATGGTGGAGCACAACTGGTTCAAAGGGAGAGCACAGAGGGCAAAATCACGACCGGGGACGGCAATGGAATCACCAGCCGAAGGGAGGGCTGCCAGATTGACAACAAACTGCTGAAAGCAAGTGCTGCTCCACAGCACTTTACGGTCGCAAAAAACATTTTCTGACGGGACATACACATTATAAGTATGCTGGGATGCGGTCTGGGCGATGGCGTTAAACGGGGCGTTGGTGAGCGACAAAGCACCCTTCTCTACCGCAAACTTCGGACGGGACTGAACGATACGGGAATCAAAAACGGCAAGTTTCTCAATGTCGGCACTCATCTTCTTATGCTGGTTGGTTAGATTTAAAATTGTCTGAATTACTCCCGTAGGTCATTGTCGTGCTTCGGGTTCCCATCCACGAAGCTCCAGCATCTTGAAGCCGCCCATTGGGGTGCCGATAGTTTCGCCGCTCGGGGAGCATCCACATTCTTAACAAAAGACCCCTTCAGCCGGACAGACCGGATGTTGGAGCCCCACGCCCCTAACCCCCTTGAATAGACCTCCTCCAGAATCGGGAGCGGGATGTGAGAGAACCGGGAAATGTCTGCCAAGGAATAATTACCCATCGGCAGACCGTAGCGTTTTAGAACATTCTCTTTGTGTGTCATTCTATTAATAAGTGCCTTTCTCTTTCAGTCCCTTCTTCCGAAACAAAATCTTGATGCTAACCGACGATAAGTTAAACATATTGATGGGATACAACTGGTTGTTAAGGCGAAACTTCCAGAACACGGAGATGTCAATGTTGCGGATTTCTTGTTTGGAGCATGAGAGGTCAGACATACGATACTCTGCGACCGGGGTGTAATAGATGAACTGACGGTAGTCGTCTGCTCCTCCTTGTGCCGTATCCAGTGCCACATCTGTAATGATGGGCGTGAAGGCGGAGCGACTGGTAGGTGCGGAGTCGCCCAAGTTGCCCGTCCCAAGGATGTTCGGAGCGGATGAGGCTTCGGACTTGATAGGGAGAAGAGATGTCGTGAAAACAATAGAACTGATGGGCGACCAGATGGAATCCACCGATTTATAGTCTTGAACCAGCTTGTAATAGACCTTCTGCTTCTCAATCGGGACATACCCCAATGGAGGAATGCCAGAATAAGGAGGCAACCGATAATCTGCCACATTGGAATAGAACTCATTGCTGAAAATCATTTCACGCACATAACCGGAAGGGACGGGTAAAGGAAAGGCTGGATAAAGCACCTCATTGATGGTAATGGCTGGAATAGCCGTGGTGTTCCAGTAAAGACCCGAGAAGTTTGCGAACAGACCCGCCATGTTCGTGTTAAAGAAGAGGCGTTCTTGAGGGCGTATCGCAGCCACCGCCGTTCCCGCCACATAAGGAAGAGCCGTAAAAGGCTCAAGACGCTGACCGTAGCCGTCCGAATCACCAAAAATAGTGAAGATTTTATTCGTTTCATTATAAACGATTTGTGGAGTCTGGCAAAGGGCTTGAAACGCCGCAAAGTTCGCAAACGGGAAGGGGTCGGTCAAACCAGCCGTTGCCGCCCACGCTACTTGAAACGCCGTATAGAGAGCATTATGAGCGGTAAGAAGTGTCGTGTTAATGGTATCTAACCAGTGCTGATAGGTCAAACACCAGTAATAGCGTGATGAAATATCTTGGACGACAATGGGGGGGTTTGGAAGAGGAGCCAGAATGAGATTGACAACCTCTGGAACATAAATCACTGTTGTGGGAACGGGTGAGATGTTAAAAACAGTAGCTCCCAAGTTGGTCGTCCAAGTCTGTTGGAGAGTAATTGCCATTTTATAGGTCGTCAGATTCACATTAGCTTGACCCGTCGCAATGTTAGGAATAAACAAAGGCAAATCACGGTTCGCACCGTTCATCGTAAAACGAATGATGGAAAACTCATATTGGGACGCATCCCTCACCAGTGCCGTATCACGAGTTTCATTAAAACGAATCTGTGGGTCGGGGTCGGTAATAAGACTCGCATTCAAATCATCCGTCTTGTTGTTGATGATGTCGCAGTTGTAGTAGATATAGTTGGGTAAATCCAACTCACCGCCTTGCCTCTCAAAACTACCACGATTGTATGCCATATTCTACTGGTGTGTGGATTTTATTTGCGTATCTTATCATATGTCAGTCCCGATACAAAGTCGTCGGGGTTCATTTTGCTCTTCTTGATGATAGCTCCATATTTGTCAAGCGAGTAGGGTGCGTAGAGCAACCGGGCTACACAATGGCGACCGCAAGTGGCGACATTGGGCGATGAACTCTGGAAGGCGTGATGGTTGTAATAGACGGGCTTTCCACTGGCTCGTAGCAACTGGGTCAAGTCCGGGCGGTCAATATCCAGTTGTTCCAATCGCCCCCCCGACATTCCACCCTTCTGGTCGGTGTCCGGAGCATCACCATAGGAATCAAAGAACTCAATGTGGTTGGGCTTGTTGATGAGGCAAGTCCAATGACCCGATGTAGGTGTTGTATTTGGAAACAACAGAATGGCACGACCCTTGTCATCAAACATATCCTCCGCAGAAGACAACTCTTTCAGTTGCGGGTAGTTCCAGATTTTGATATCGTTCCCCAGCAGTTTCCGTATGTCGTCATCCCCTAATGGATATTGACGAACTTTCTTGATAGACATACTCTATTCTTCGTTCTTTTTAATTTGTGCCGACTAATCAGAATATGTCCTACGCTCAGTGGAATCCATCTACCACATACAACATCAGTGATATCGTTGAATATGCGGGTTTCATCTACATTGCCACCGCTGCCAATCAGAATGTCGCACCTCAACCCACTAACCCCACTTGGACGCTTACGGGTGGCTCTGGCGGCGGTGGTATCGTCAATACCATCACGGCGGGTAATCCAAATATAACCATTGGTGGAACGGCAACCAATGTGGTGCTTTCGGGAACTCTCGTGAATCTCACGGGCAATGTAGCCACTTCTAACTTTGCTTTATCGGGCAACACGGCGGGAAATCCGTCATTCGTTCTTAGTGGAACGGAAGAGTTCAAAGTCATTACATCAGACCTCACTCCGCATATTCTTGTAAGTGGTGGTGTGAGTGGTGGCGTTCAACTGGGTCTTCCCTCTGGTTATGGTGGCTACAAGATTACCGCCCCCACGGTTGTCCCTCCTACGACCAGTGATACGCAAGTCGCCACCACTGCGTTCGTTCAGTCGGCTCTTGCTTCTTCTGGAAATGTCGCCTCTATCACCGCTGGGGCAAATATCGGCATTACTGGAACGGCAAATGTCCCTATCGTAGGGGTTTTAGCACCGCTCACTTCTGTTCTAAATATTGGCGAACAACAAATCTCTGGTGCTTCTACCGTTGGAGATGACACGAACTCTATCACAATTGTCGCTCAGAATGGTGTGTCAGTCAGTTCGGATTTTAATTACAGTAATGCCGTTTCACAACAAGCGGGTAATTTGTCAAGTATTTTATCCAGTTCAACGGCAAATCAATCTGCTACTTGGACGGATACACCCCTTGGAACAACGCATACTTATGTTAATGCTACATCAGCAAGTGATAATGCCCTTCAAGTTATAGCAACTGGAACAGTCCAAGGAACAACCGCAACACGAACCGATATAACGAATATCAGCGGGTTTAATGACTCTCTCTCTTTGGTAGATACACTCAACACACAAACCACCACCTCCACAAAGATAGTAAATGGTTCAATCATTCAAGAAGACAACCAATTCATTAATCCAACAACTTCCATTTCTAACAGCATCAGCGAAACGATAAATCCTTCCAGCATTGTCAGTTCTAAAAGTCTGAATAATGCTGGTAATGTGGGTAGTTCCAACATAACCCTTCAACCTACTTCAAGTTATTTCACTATGGTTGCTACTGGGAATAGTGGGTTTCTTACTGCCTCTAACGAACAACAGTTTGACTCAACAAGAGCCAGAATCCGTATCAAGAACGGGGATACGAGTGGTCCTAATCCCATTCTTAACCAGAACGATTTGTATTGTTCTCCCGTTTCTACCTATTACGAACAACAATCAAAGAATATCGCTGGTTCTTCCATCACCACAACCCTCGCCTCCAGTGCGACGAGTGGTGGGGCGATTCTCAACACGGACGGAACACTCGGTATTACCAGCACGGGAAATATGAATTTAGCCTCCTCCAGTGGTTCTATATTAGTAGCGAGTCTTTCTATCTCTGGAAATAGTATCACTGCCGTTCCAGCAAATACCGACTTAGACCTTACCACAAACGGAACGGGTGCGGTTCATATCACACAAGCGGTAGGGAATGCGAATGGTGCGTTGCGTATTACCCAATCCGCATCTGGTGGTGCGACCGTCCCCGCAGTAAAAGTAATAAATACGAATGCGGGGAATAGTTCAGTGGCGGTAGAACTGTTTAAGAATGGTAGTGCTGGTGTGGCGGGTGATGAAGTAGCCCGTCTTTCTATCTTTGGTAAGAACTCGGGTAATACGAAGGAAGAGTATGGACGCATCACTTGTCAAATCCGTGATAGTTCTTCCGCACCAACGGGAGCAGACGGACAACTCCTACTCGCCGTTCCAGTAGGCGACGCTATGACAACTTTCATAGACCTTAACGGAAGCGACAATAGAGTAAAAATACTGAGAGCATTACTTCTTACGAATGTTCCAACTTCTTCTGCGGGTCTTCCTACTGGTGCGGTGTGGAGTAATGCGGGAGTGTTGAATATCGTGCCTTAGAGTGCCTTATCCAAGAAGAGTTCATTCGGCACAACGATTTCATTCATAGGAACAAGGACGGGTGTTTTCACTATCTCTGCTAAGTGGGGCGTTTCCACATCTTCACGACTAAAGATTTGAATAGAGTGTAATCCATTCGCATCTTCGGGCTTAGAAATCTCCGCATACTTCTCATCAGAAAACTTCTCTTTGAAGTCCCTTATCACATTCGGCGGGATAAGAGGGCTAATTTCACTTAATCGGTCATACTCCGTCTTGACATACTTTAATAGGTCATTCGGCGACATACGCTCACTTCGTGGTAGAGCCATCTCTATGGCTAAGAAGCGATACAACTTCGCATAGGAGAGCGTAGAGATGCGGTGTCCTTCGGCACGGCGATTCCACGCAAAGTAAGACCCTATGGTGGTTAGAATGGCGGTGATAAGGGCTACTACGCCTACGGCGACGGGAGCAAAGGGACTACCACCAAAGAGGGATTCTGAACCTACACTAACTGCCCCATTCAGTGTTCCTAAGATAATCACGGGTAGGTCTATCCAGACGCTACGACTGGAATACATCTCCTCTGCTTTCCTATGAATCCACGCAAGGCAGTGGGCTTTCTCACCCGTTTCCGCAAAATACTGTTCTAATCTCTTATTCCAAGAGATGGTGGTAGTAATGGACTGTTCGGAGGACATTGCTACTGGTTAAGAAAGAAATTAAGTGAGCGTCGCAAAAGTGCCTACAATATCATAAAATAATGATAAAGAAGTCATAGTAGTTGTTGTTGGTGGAATTGAA
>Ga0315273_10004733_pt1 | contig 16737 bp, 9 predicted proteins | sample YL17G02_0_MG_FD_205753 | JGI IMG/M metagenome (GOLD analysis project Ga0315273, IMG submission 205753) | Sediment microbial communities from Yellowstone Lake, YNP, Wyoming, USA - YL17G02_0 | ecosystem: Environmental > Aquatic > Freshwater > Lake > Sediment | place: USA: Wyoming | collected... | reverse complement strand
CTCGGAACCCGCCGACGCGCGCCGGCGGGCGCCGGACGAACGCCGCGAAGATCCCCTTCTCACGCGGCCGCCGACTTCCTAGAATGGGGCCCATGCCCGCGAACCTGACGCCCCAGTACCGGGAGGCCGAGCAGCGCTTCCGCGAAGCCGCGACCCACGAAGAGAAGTCGACCGCGCTGCACGAGATGATGGCGCTCCTGCCCAAGCACAAGGGCACGGAGAAGCTTCAGGCCGATCTCCGCCGCCGCCTCGCGAAGCTCGAGGAGGAGGCCGAGCACGGCGCCCGGGGCGGTGCGCGCCGCGTGGACCCCGGCCATGTGCGCCGCGAGGGCGCGGGGCAGTGGGTCCTGATCGGGCCGCCGAACGCCGGCAAGTCGGCGCTGCTCGCCGCCCTCACCCACGCGCATCCCGAGGTCGCGGCCTATCCCTTCACCACGCACGCCCCGCAGCCGGGCATGATGCCTTTCGAGGACGTGCAGGTGCAGCTGGTGGACACGCCGGCCGTGGCCGCGCACCACACCGAGCCCTACATGGCGAACCTGGTGCGCAACGCCGACGGCGTGCTCGTGGTGCTCGACCCCACGGCCGACGACCTGGGGGAGTCGCTGGCCGCCTGCCTGGGGCTCCTCGAGCGTGGGCGCGTGTGGCCGCGCTCCAGGCCGCTGCCGCCCGATGCCTCGCCGCTCCTGGTGGTGCGCCCGGTCCACGTGGTCCTCAACAAATGCGACCTCGACGGCGACGGCACGTTCGCGACCCTGGCGCGCGAGTCGGTCGGGGAGGAGCTGCCCGGATTCTCCGTCTCGGCCGAGCACGGTCACGGGCTCGAGGAGTTGCGCGGGCGGCTCTTCGGCGAACTCGGCCGCATCCGCATCTACGCCAAGGAGCCGGGCAAGAAGCCGGACTTCGCGCGGCCCTTCGTGCTGGAGGCCGACGCCACGGTCCACGACCTCGCCCGGGCGGTCCACAAGGAGATCGCCGAGAACCTCCGTTTCGCGCGCATCTGGGGCCATGCGCGCTTCGACGGCCAGCAGGTGGACCGCGATCACGTGCTGGCCGACCGGGACGTGGTCGAGCTGCACGCCTGACGCGAAGCGCGCGCCGCGGCACGGAGCCGGACACGCCCGCCGCGGGCGCGGGGTGCCGCGCCGGACGCGCTCGGCTAGAATGAAGGCATGCCGACCCGCTCCGGGGCGCCCTTCGCGGCCCTCGTCCTGCTCCTGCTGCCCGCGCTCGCGGTCCTGCCGGCCGCGGCCGAGCCGGCCTGGTCTCCGCCGACCGCCGCCGGCTGGCCCGGGGGGACGCTCGAGCAGGCCGACGTCGCGCGCTACCTCGCCTTCCACAAGGCCCGCGCCGTCCTGGACCCGCTCGCGCGGGCCGCGCCGCCCACCGCGAACCAGCAGGCCTGGGACGTGACCGCCTACGACCTGGACCTCGCGCCCAATCCGGTGACCCGTGTGGTGCGCGGCAGCGTGCGCATCCGGGCCACGGTCGTGAGTGGACCGCTCTTCAGCATGGAGCTGGACCTCGCCGCCGCGATGATCGTGGACAGCGTCAAGGACGCAGGCGCGGCCTTGCCGTTCAGCCGCGGGGCCGACCTGCTGACCGTGACACTCGGGCGTGCCTGGGTGAGCGGCGAGGGGCTGGACGTCTCCGTCTGGTACCACGGCACGCCGGCGAGCGGCCCCTTCGGCAGTGTCTTCGCCTTCACGAGTCACAGCGGCGAACCGCTCCTGTGGACGCTGAGCGAGCCCTTTGGCGCGCGGGCGTGGTGGCCGTGCAAGGACCACCCGGACGACAAGGCCGACTCGGTGAGCGTGCGCGTCACGGTGCCGGGCGGGATGAAGACCGTGAGCAACGGGCGCCGGGTCGAGGCGAGCGACGATGGCCGGGTGGCGGTCACGCGCTGGGTGGAGCGCCATCCGATCGCCACCTACCTCGTCTCGCTCGCCTCCTACGCCTACGCCACGACCACCGACTGGTACCGGCCCTCGCCCGCCGACTCGATGGAGATCCAGTTCTATCTCTTCCCCGAGGACACCGCCTACGTGGCCGGCGTGAACGCGAAGGTCAAGGACATGATCGCCGCTTATGCCGCCCGCTTCGGCGAGTACCCGTTCCTGGACGAGAAGTACGGGGAGGCCGAGTTCACCTGGGGCGGCGGCATGGAGAACCAGACCATCACCAGCCTGGGGACCTTCCAGGAGAGAATCGTCGCGCACGAACTCGCCCACCAGTGGTGGGGCGACTGGGTGACCTGCCGCGATTTCCACCACGTCTGGCTCAACGAGGGTCTGGCGACGTACGGCGAGGCGCTCTGGGCCGAGTCGCAGGCGGGGCCCGCCGGCTACCATGCCAGTCTCGCCTACACCCGGTACTTCGGCGCCGGCACCATCTACGTGCCCGATGACGGGAACGTCTCGCGCATGTTCGACTACGGCCTCACCTACAACAAGGCCTCCTGGGTGCCGCACATGCTGCGGCACGTCCTGGGAGACACGGTGTTCTTCCAGGCGCTGCGCGAGTACGGCCGGCGCCACGCCTACGGCACCGCCACGACCGAGGACTTCCAGCGCGTGTGCGAGGAGGTCTCCGGGCGCGGCCTCGGCCGCTTCTTCCAGGAGTGGATCTACGGCGAGTACCACCCGAAGTACGGGTCCCGCTGGGAGAGCGTCGCGGCCGGCGGCGGTTGGGACGTGACCGTGGAGCTCGATCAGCTGCAGGCCGGGCAGCTCTTCTGGATGCCGGTGGACGTCGTCGTCCACAGCGGGGGCGTCCCGCGGACCTTCGTGGCGCTGGACTCGCTGCCGGTCCAGACCTTCACCTTCCACGTGGCCGAGCGGCCGGACTCGGTGCGGATCGATCCGGACGAGTGGATCCTGCGCACGGTGGAGGCGCTGGACGGGGAGTTCCCGCCGGGGCCGGCGGCGCTCGAGCTCCTGCCGCCACGGCCGAACCCCGCGCGCGGGAGCGCGACGTTCGCCTTCGTGCTGCCGCGGACGGGAGCGGCGCGCGTCGAGATCTACGATGTGCGCGGGGCACGGGTGCGGGCGCTCGACGCCGGCGTGCTGTCGGCGGGTCTGCACCCGCTGCCCTGGGACGGGCGCGATGCCGGAGGCCGCGCGGTCCAGCCCGGGATCTACATGGTGAGGCTCGCGGCCGCGGGCGAAGAGCGGACGCAGAGGCTCGTCGTCGTGAAGTAGACGATCGGCGATGCGGCGTGACCTGCCGGAACCGCCCGGCGGCAGGTCGGGGCCGTGCACCACGCACGTCCGGGCACGGAGGCGATACGCCAGTGCGAGACACCCGAACGATGCCGCCGTGCTGGAGCGGGTCGAACAGCTGGGCGTGAGCTTCGAGAGATGGCGGGGGCGGCGTCTCGGAACTTCGACCATCTTCCCGGTCAAGGTCGGTCCGGGCGCCCTCGAGGGCCTCGCCAGCGTGGCGGAGATCGCTTCCGTCGAGCCCTCCTGGCACCCGTTTCAGCTCCCGCCGCTGGATGTAAGTCGCCCGCAGGTCCAGGCGGACGCGGTCTGGCTGCGCAACGACGGACTGGGACGGAAGCTCACCGGCCAGGGCGTGCTCATCGCCGATTTCGACACGGGCGTGGACGTCTTCAACCCGATGCTCTGGTTCGCCGACGGCGACACGCTCGGGTGGCTGGACACCAACGGCAACGGCGTCTTCGACGCCGGCCTCGATGCGGTGGATCTGGACCGCGACGGGACTGCCGACGCCGGCGAGGTCCTTCGATACCGGGAGATGACGTATGCGGCGAACACCCCGGGTCTGTATGACGCCGACCTCGACTTCCTCTATGTCGATGCGAACGGCAACGGCGCGCGCGACGCCGGGACCGCCGCGGGCTTCACGGAGGCATCCCCGACCTACGGGGAGCCGTGGTTCGTGACGCTCGACACGAACGGGAACCACCGGCTGGACGTCGGGGAGCGGCTGGTGGGCCTGAAGACCAGCAAGGTGCGCGCGATCCGCGAGGTCTCGGGCACCGTGCGCCGGCGCGGCGTCGACCTCATCAGCGCCCCGCGCGACAACGCCTGGTACGGCGGCCACGGCACGTCGGTGTGCGGCATCGCCGTCGGCGGGATCGCCGGCATCCACCGGCTGGCGGGTGTGGCGCCGGGCGCGGAGCTGGTCGTCGGTGTGATCGACTACAACGCCGTGCCGCGGTTCGTCACCGGTCTCGCGACGCTGATGACCTGGGCCCAGGCCGAAGGCGCGGACGTCATGCTGGTGGAGGATGGCGAGTGGGCGTGGGAGTACCTCGACGGTTCGTCCAACGAGGAGCTCATGATCGACCAGATGGCGGCCTCGGGGATCGTCCAGGTCCTCCCGAGCGGGAACCTCACGGGCGGCGGCATGCAGGCGACCTGGACCGTGGGCGCGGCCGACTCCTCGACCGTGAGCTTCGCCGGAGACATATCCTCGGAGGTCTGGCCCTCCATCCGGTGGAGGGGAGGCGAGAACGACCTGGCCGTGAGGATGCAGGTGGGCGCGAGCGGGTACGTGACGCTCCCGGGCGACGGCTCGACCCTCACGATCGGAGGCAAGCCGGTCTATTCCCTCCGGAGCCGCTCGGCGCGCGGCACCGTGATGATGATGGTGCACCTCGCCTCCAGCGGAGGCACGACCTGTGGCTTCCGCCTCGTGAACTCGACGGCCGCGCCGGTGCGGGCCGATGGGCTGCTGGCGGATGACGGGTTCAGCTGGACCGGCCTGGCGCGCTGGACATCGCCGACGGAGGACCATACGGCGACGTGGCCCGCCACCGCCGACAGCGCCATCGGCGTGGGCGCCTACCGGAACCGCTCCACCAGCACCGACATCAACACCTTCAGCGGTCGTGGTGCGCGGATCGACGGCGCCCGGATCGTGGACGTCGCAGCTCCCGGGAGCACGACCTACACGATCACGCTCGCCGACTCCGTCTACGGCGGGTTCGGCGGGACGAGTGCAGCCGGTCCGCACGTGGCGGGTGCCGCGGCCCTGCTGCTCCAGGCCGAACCGACGCTGGGCCACGCGGGCGTGAACGCGAGGCTGCGCGCTGGCGCGCTCGCGGATGCCTACACCGGGGCGATACCGAACACCACCTGGGGCTTCGGCAAGCTCCGCATTGCGGATGCCCTGGACGCAGCCATCGCCGGGGTCGAGGCGCCGGATGCGGAAGCCGGCCATGTCGTCCTGAGGCAGAACGAACCCAACCCCTTCCAGCGCGCGACGAGGATCCGCTACCGACTGCCGGAGCGGAGCCAGGTGGAGCTTCGCGTGTTCGATCTTCAGGGGCGGCAGGTCGGAGTGTTGGTGCGCGGCGTCGAGGCCGCAGGCGAACACGCGGTGCAGTGGCGGCCCGAGGGTGTGTCCGGAGGCATCTACTTCTGCCGACTCCAGGTGGGCTACCGCGTGGTCATCCGCAGGATGGCGCTGCTCAGATGAAGCACGGGCCCGCCGGCGGACGAGCCGGGGACCTGCGCCCGACGTTCACGGCGGCGGGGAAGGGCGGACGCAGAGGCTCGTCGTCGTGAAGTGATGGAACGGGCCCGGCCGGCGGGAACGAGCCGGGCCTCCTGGAACACGGACGGCGCGGATGCGCCTACCGCTCCTCCACCTGCTTCAGCAGCTCGCGCTCGATCGCCGGCAGCTGGTGCGCCGGTTGCCACGTGGCGACGCTCGCGCGGAAGGTCCACTCGGGGGGCGCGTGGCTCGCGATGCGCTCCCGGACCGGCGCCCACGCCGCCGCGGCCGCCGCCGCGTTCCCGGCGCGCTGCTCGGCCGCGCCGAGCACGATGCGCGCGAGATCCGACCACGGACCCCACTCCAGCGCGTGCGTGGCGTGCGACCGCGCGGCCGCGACCTCCCCGGCCTGCAAGGCCAGCCAGCCGCGCAGCGCCTCGGCGGTCGGGTCCCCCTCGTCGAGCAGTCTGGCCTCGTCGAGTTGCCTGCGGGCCTGGTCCACGCGCCCCGCGCGCAGCAGGTCGAAAGCGTAGTCGCAGCGCAGGTCCACGACGCCCGTGCGCAGCCGCACGGCCTTGTCGTACTCCGCGAAGGCGTCGTCCCAACGTCCTGCCAGCGCTAGGCTTGAAGCGCGGGCTCGCAGCCCCTCGGGACTGTCGGACTGGCGCGCGAGCACCGAGTCCGCCGCCGCCAGCGCGGCCGCCGCGTCGCCCCGCACCCACGCCAGGCGCGCGAGCTCGAGGTCCACGAGCCAGCGGTCCTCGTCGCGCACGCCGGCGCGCAGCTGCGCGGCCAGCGCGAGCGCGGAGTCGAGCCCGCGACCCCCGTGCCAGGCGGCTTCGGCCGCCTCCGCCACGATGGCGCCACTCGCCGGCCGGGCTGCGAGCGCCCGGTCGGCGGCCACCAGCATCGCGGGACCCCGGTTGCCCAGGTCGAGCGCGCGCGTGAGCGACAGCAACGCGTACTCCTCGTCGGGCTTCAGCGTCAGCGCCTTCTGGTAGAAGGGCACGGCCTGGTCCACCTCGCCGCGCCAGAGGCGATCGTCTCCTGCGTTGACGTAGGCCACCGGGTAGCTCGCGCTCACGTCGGTCAGGGCCATGAGGCGCTCGACCAGCGCCTGCAGCGCGGGGTCCTTGCGCTCGAGCCGGCCGCGCACCTCGGGGCGCGGGTCGTAGGCGTCGCGTTCCACGGCGAGCAGGGCATTGGCCCCTTCGGCGAGGTACTCCTCCACGGCGACGGCGGCGTAGCGGGAGATGAACGCGTCGTGGGTCACCTCGTCGCGCGCCTTGGTCCGGCGATAGAGATCCTGGATCTCGCGCGACTGGTCGGCCGTGAGCACCGCGTGGACCTGGTGCGTGAGCTCGTGCAGCACGGTGTTGTACCGGGCGAAGAGGGTCGCCTCGACGTCCTCGATGCCGGTGACCGTGTGGTAGCCGCCCGAGCCGCGCACGTCGTCCCAGAGGCGCGAGTCGTAGCTGATGCGCTGGTCCTTGAGCGTCTCCTGTCCCGGGACCTCCGAGAGCAGCATGTACATGGGCTTGATGTAGAAGTCGGCTCCGCCCGCGAGCAGCACCGGGATGAACTGCCGCCAGGGCGCGATGGACAGAGCCACCCGCTTCTGGTGGCGCGGCGAGAGCGACTTCCAGTTCACCACGAAGCGCTCGATGCCCGGCACCTCGGGCATGGGCGCCGCGGCCAGTTGCGCCTCGTAGCCGGGGCGGTGCACGTCCACGTCGAAGCGCTGGAACTGGAGCGCCTTGGCGAGGACGGCGTGGGCCCGGCCGTACTCGGGGCAGATGCGCAGCGCCGCGAAGCACCGGTCGCGCGCGGCGTCGAAGCGGCCGTCCTCGAAGTCGAGCGAGGCCAACCGCGCGAGCGCGTCCACCCAGCCGGGGCGCGCGCGGCGCACGGCCTCGTACGCGGCGCGCGCGCCGCGGCGGTCGCCGGCGCCGAACAGGCTGTCGGCGCGGGCCAGTGCGCGCCGTCCGGCCGCGTCCGCGAACGCGTCCGGATAGGCGGCGTGCAGCTGCGTGTAGTTCCTGCGCACGGTGTAGCCGTTTCCCCTGAGGAAGTGCGCCATGTCGGAGTAGGGGTTCAGCAGGGAGGCCCACTCGGCCGCGCTGATCGCCTCGTCGGTGCGCCCGACGCGCAGGAGCGCCTGCGCCAGGACCGTCATGGCGTCGGTGCAGGCGTTCGCCTCGACCGCCTTGAGCGCGGCGGCGAGCGCCCCGTCCCAGTCGCGAACCCCGATCCTCACCTGGGCGAGCCCGATCAGGGCGGTGTCGCGGGCGGCCTCGAGGTAGCGCCGCTCGCCGGCCTGCGCCGGCCGCTGCGGCCCGCTGCGCTCGAGCGCGCGGGAGTAGCAGGACTCGGCCCGCGCATACGCCATCAGGTTGCCCGCGAGGCGACCCGCGGCCAGCAGGTCGGGGATCCGGGCGTCCGCTGCGGGCGCGGCGAGCGCCCCTCGGGTCAGCGCGTCCACGCGCGCCGCGTCGTCGTGCGCGAAGCGCCAGGCGAGGACGGCCTCACGCTCCTCACCGGTCGGGTCCTCGAGCGCGGCGAGCCTGGCGAAGACCGGCGCCGCCGCGGCGAAGTCCTGGCGGGCGAGGAGCACGCGAGCCTTCACCAGGGCCACCTCGCGCGCCTCGCCGGTGAGGCGCGGCAGCGACTGGTATGCCTCGTCGATCCTGCCCGTGGCGAGCAGCAGCCGGACCCGCCCGGGCGTCACGGGGCCCTTGGCCAGCGTCTCGAGCCGCGCGAGTCGCGCGCGGTGCTGCGCCGCCACCGGCTGGAAGAGCCCGGTGTCCGCAGGCGCCTGGGCCCGCGCGTTCGGGGGCAGCAGGAGCGTCACGGCGGTGCACATGGCCACCGTGCCGCACAGCAGCGCGATCCTCATGGCGGGTTCCCTCAGGGTGGGTGTTCCAGTTGCCCCAGCGCGACGGCGCCAATCTAGGCGCGCGTCCCGGACAGCGTCAAAGGGCGCGGGGCGCCCGTCCTGCGAAGCGCGGCGCCCGTGGTTTCCGTGGCAGCCGGGCCGGGCACTCTGCTAGTCTGCCCGGCATGAAACCCTCCCTGCTTGCAGTCCCGTTGCTGGTGCTGGCCTGCGCGCTCGCGGCTCCGTCCGCGGGCCCGGCCCGCGCGGCCGCCGGCTCGAAGCCGGCCCGGAACTCCGCCGCTGGACCGCGGATGGTGCTGCCCTTCATCCAGGACGACTACCCCCGGGCGCTCGCCGAGGCGCGTGCCCGCAAGGTGCCGCTCTTCATCGAAGCCTGGGCGCCCTGGTGACACACCTGCCGGTCGATGAGGGCCTTCGTCTTCACCGATAGGGCCCTCACGCGGCACGCCGGGCGGTTCGTCTGGCTCGAGATCGACACCGAGAAGAAGCAGAACGCGGCGCTGAAGAAGAAGCTCGGGGTTCCGGCCCTGCCCACCTACTTCATCATGGACCCGGCCAGCGAGCGGGTGGCGCTGCGCTGGGTGGGGGGCTTCACCGCCGCGCAACTGGACCGGCTCCTCGAGGACGGCGTCGCCGCGGTCGGCGGACAGGTGGCCGCGAGCGGCCCGGGGGCCGCGCTCGCGCGGGCCGACCGCGCCTACGGCGAGGGTGAGGACAGCCTGGCGGTGCTGGCGTACCGCGAGGCTCTGGCCCAGGCCCCGCCCGGCTGGCCGCAGTACTCACGGGCGGTCGAGGCGCTGCTCTTCGCGCTCGATCGCGCCGGGGACTACGCGGCGGAGGCCGAACTCGCTCGCGAGGCCTGCCCGCGGCTCAAGGGCACGCCTTCGGGTGCGAACGTGGCGGGAAGCGGGCTGGGCGCGGCGCTCTTGCTGCCCGACTCCGCCCCGGGGCGCGCAGCCCTGATTGCCGCGTTCGAGACCGGCGTGCGCGAGGTGCTCTCGGACACGGCGCTGGGCATCGCGGCCGACGATCGCTCGGGCCTCTACCTCACGCTGCTCGACGCCCGCCGGGACGCGAAGGACGAGGAGGGGGCGAAGCGGGTCGCGACGGAGTGGTCCGCGTTCCTCGAAGGCGCGGCCGCCCGCGCGACGACCCCCGAGCAGCGCACGGTGTTCGATTCGCACCGGCTCTCGGCCTACCGCGAGCTGGGCCAGACCGAGCGCGCGGTCCCGATGCTGGAGGCCTCCGAGCGGGACCTGCCCGGGGATTACAACCCGCCGGCGCGGCTCGCCACGGCCTACCTGTGGATGAAGCGCTGGGAGGAGGCGCTGGCCCCGTCGGACCGGGCGCTGGCGAAGGCGTATGGGCCGCGCAAGCTCGGCATCTACTCGACCCGCGCGGACATCTTCAGCGGCAAGGGTGACCGGGAGGCCGCGCGCGGGACGCTCGAGGAGGCGATCGCCTACGCGGACGCCCTGCCGCCCGGGCAGCGCTCGGAGAACGCGATCGCCGGGCTCCGCAAGAAGCTCGAGGCGCTGAAGTAGCCGGGGCCGCTCACGAACCCGCTGCGGGGGCGAGCGCTACGGCGCCCGCCCCCGCGCGGTTCTCCCGGCGCTGCGCGAGGCCCTCCCGCGCAGGGGGCGCCCCACCTTCGGATCGAGCCCCCGGCTCAAGTCCTTGTCCAGGGCTGCCGATACCGGGCTTGGAGACTCCAGCTCGGGCCCCCGTGGCACCCAGCCACTGGTTTGCCCATGGCCGGAAGGGCGAGGCCCCGATGTCGTCCCAGCTCTGGCAAAGGCTTGTCGTGGGGTTCCGGTCCGTGTTGGGGCCGAAGCTCGCGTGCGGGGATCCGCCCGTGGCGCTTCTGGACCCCGAGCCCGACGGGGGGGCCTCCGGCGCCGCCGATGAGACTGCCTGGCAGAGTGATCCGGGGTCCGGGCGCGGGGAAGAGTTCGATTCCCCCGAGCGGATCGACGACGTGCAGGCCGCCCTGGACCGCAGCCTCGCATGGCGGGCGCAGGTCCTCCTCGAACAGCCGGCCGGCACCGACCCGCTCGGGGACGGCCCCGCCATCGTGGCCTCGCTCCGGAACGGGGAAGGCGACGTCATCCGCCAGATTCCCTTCGCGGCCCAGCAGGCGCTCGCCGTGAGCCGCAATCCCACGTCCAGCGTCGGGGACCTGGTGAGGCTCTTCGAGCGCGATCCCACGCTTGCCCAGTCGCTGCTCAGGACCGCGAACTCCGCCTGGTACCAGCGCGAGGACGACGAGGCCGTCGTCTCGATCGCCGCGGGCGTGCAGCGGATCGGCCTCCAGGCGGTCGAGAACGTCCTGCTCACGAGCATCGTGGGGGGGATGCTATGCAGGCCCGGGGGGGTGTACGGCGGGCTGGTCAAGAAGGTGTGGTCGCACATGCTGCGCACGGCGCCGCTGGCGCAGCGGCTGGCGCCGGCTTTCGGCGTGGATCCGGAGACGGCCTTCACGCTCGCGCTTCTCCACGACGTCGGCAAGCTCGCGGTGTTCGACTTCATCTCGGCCCGCCGGCGGGATCTGCGTCGCGAGATCAGGATGCCCGAGGCCTTCCTGTACGAGATGCTCAAGCGCCTGCACGAGCCCGTCGGTGGCCGGGCGGCGCTCCGTTGGGGACTGGGCACCCGGGCAGCTCGAGCGCTGGCCGAGCATCATCGTCTTCCGGCCCCCGCCGCGCCCGATCCTCTGACCGAACTGCTCTATGTGGCCGAGCGCCTCGATCTCGCCGCCCACGCCCGGTTCGAGGAGCCCGACTGGGAGACTCTCTGGAAGGACGGTCTGATCACCACGGACCGCGCGGCGGTGGAGCGACGCTACGCGGTGGAGTCGAACTAGGAGTCCGGACTGGGTGCCGCCGCCCACGGCGAACCCGCGCCAAGCGGGGCTCGCGACGGAGGCCGCGGAGCCTGGCTGGTCACGGGCCAAGGAGGACCGCAATGGACGCATTCATCGCCCGGCAGCCGATCTTCAACCGGCGCCTGGGAGTCCACGCCTACGAGTTGCTCTTCCGCTCGGGGTTCAAGGACTTCTTCGACCACCCCGACCCCGACCAGGCCAGTTCGAGGGTGATCGCGGACAGCCTCCTGCTGCCGGGCCTTGATTCCCTGACCGGCGGTCGGCCGGCGTTCATCAACGTCACGCGCGAACTCCTGGTCCGGGACGGGATCAGCCTCCTGCCCGCCTCCACGACGGTGGTGGAGATCGTCGAGACGGTCGAGCCGGATCGCGAGGTCCTGGACGCCTGCCGCAGGCTGAAGGGCAGGGGCTACTTGCTGGCGCTCGACGACTTCGCTTGCGGGTCCCGCTGGGAGCCGTGGCTCCAGCTGGTAGACATCGTCAAGGTGGACGTGATCGCCTCCGGGCCGGCGGACCGCGCGGCGCTGGCGCGGCGCTTCAAGCACGCCGGCCCCCGGATGCTCGCGGAGAAGGTGGAGACGCAGGCCATCCATCGCGAGACGAAAGGGCTGGGCTACCAGCTCTTCCAGGGGTTCTTCTTCGAGCGGCCGACCACGCTGTCGGCCCGTGACATCCCGACCTCCAAGTTCCACGAAGTCCAGCTCCTGCGCGAGATCCACAGGCCGGGCCTCGACTTCTCGGCCATCGAGGAGATCGTCGAGCACGAGGTCGGGCTCTCCTACAAGCTGCTGCGCTACATCAACGCCGCGTTCTTCGGCTGGCGCGGCCACGTGGAGTCGATCCGGCACGCCCTGATGCTGCTCGGCGAGCGCGAGATCAGGAACTGGGCCTCGGTGGTCATCATGGCCGGCATGGCGAGCGACAAGCCCGACGAGCTGGTGACGCAGGCGCTCATGCGCGGCCGTCACTGCGAGCTGCTGGCGCCCGCGGCCGGACTGGAGTGGCGCGCGCACGACCTCTTCCTCATGGGCGCGTTCTCGCTGATCGACGCGATCCTCGACTGCCCGCTGGCGACTGTCCTGCGAGAGATCCCGATCGCGTCCGATATCAAGGACGCGCTGCTGGGAGAGGCCGGACCGTTGCGCGATCTCTTCACCGTGGTCGTCGCGTACGCCGGGGGCGACTGGGGGCTCGTGGCCGAACGGGCGAAGCGGCTCGGGCTGGACGAAGCCGAGATCTCGGCGCGCTACGTCGAAGCCCTCCGCTGGTGCGACGAGAGCCTCGAGCGCACGAGCAGCAACCGCGCCGCCTGACGCCACGGCAGGGCCAGGCCTCGCGCGGGTGCGCCGGGCGCGGCCCGGCGTGTCAGAGCTCGGCCTGGGCCGAGGCCGGCGCGGCCCCCAGCGCGGCGACGGCGATGCCCGCCAGGATGAGCACCACGCCGCCGAGCTCGAGCGGCGTGGGGACCTCGTGGAGCAGGCCGTAGGCGAGGGCGCTCGAGCCCACCGGCTCGCCCAGCAGCGCGATGGCCACGAATGACGCGGGCAGGTAGCGCAGCGCCCAGTTGAAGCTCGAGTGCCCGAGCAGCTGGGGCACGAGCGCGAGCAGGGCGAGCCACAGGTAGGTGGCGGGCGCCAGGCCGAAGAGGCTCCGGCCCGTGGCCGCCATCGCGACCGTGAGCAGCCCCGCGGCCATGCCGTACACCAGAAAGACGTAGGGCACGAGCGTGAGCCCCGCGCGCAGGCGGCGCCCCACCATCAGGTAGCCGGCCATCATCCAGGCGCCCGAGAGCGCCATCAGGTCGCCCAGCAGGGCGGCACCGGGCGTGGCTCCCGCGGCCGCATGCGCCCCGCCGGTGTCGCCGAGCCCCACGATGACGCCGCCCGCCAGAGCCAGCACCATGCCGAGCGCGAGCCGGCGCGTGAGCGGCTCGTGCAGGACGAGGGGTGAGAGCAGCCCCACCCAGAGCGGCGTGGTCGTCACCAGCACGACCGAGCTTGCCACCGTGGTGCGCTCGAGTGAGGCGATCCAGAGGGCGAAGTGGGCCGCGAGGAACAGGCCGGCCAGCGCCGCGAGCCGCAGTTCCCGCGCGGTCAGCCGGGCCAGCGTCCCGCGGTGGCGGGTGAGCGCGAGCGGGGCGAGCGCCAGGGTCGCGAACACGAGGCGCCCGGCGGCGATGGTGAGGGAGGATGCGGCGGGCTGGGCGTAGCGGATGAAGATCGAGGCCGTCGAGACGGCGAGGATCCCCAGCAGAAGGACCACGAGCTGCACCGGCCGCGCGCGCACGGGCGGATTATCCGCGATTTCGCGCGGAGGTGCGACCGGGGGTAGAATGCCCGGCCTTCAGCCACCCTCGAAGCACCTGCGAATCAAAGGACGGTCCCGGATGAAGCGAGCTCTCGTACTCATCGTTGTCCTCGGCGTGGCCGCGTCGTGGCTCACCGGTTGCAGCAGCCCGAAGAAGCGCGGCGCGGGCCAGGCGGCGGCGCCCTCGGACATCGCCAGCGCGCACGGCGGCCTGGAGGCGGGCGGGAGCCCGCCGCCCCCGGCCGAAGGTCAGCCCCCGCAGGGTGCCATGGGTGGCATGCCGCCGGGCGGCTTGGCCGAGCCGCCGCCGAGTGGCTCGCCGACTGCGGCGGCGGGGCTCGCCTGGACGCTGCCCGCGGGCTGGATCGTCGAGACTCCGCACTCCATGCGGGTCGCGACCTACGCCATCCCCGCAGCGCAAGGTGACGCCGAGGGCGCGGAGTGCGCCGTGTACTACTTCGGCGCCGGCCAGGGCGGCGGCGTGGACGCCAACCTCGAGCGCTGGATCGGGCAGTTCCAGCCCGCGACCGGGTCGAAGCGTTCGGCGAAGAAGGTGAATGGCGTCCAGGTGAGCCTGGCAGACGTGTCGGGCACCTACACCGCGCACGGCGGCTCGATGACCCAGCCACAGGGCGACAAGGTCGGCTGGCGCCTGCTCGGCGCCATCGCCGAGGGCCCGCAGGGCGCGGTCTTCTTCAAGCTCGCGGGCCCGGCGAAGACCGTGGCCGCGGCGGGCAAGGGCTTCGACGCGCTGGTCCGCTCGCTGAAGCAGGAGTAGGCGGGGCGCGCCACAGCCGGCCCTCCGGTGCGAGCCGGGAACGCCGCTCGCGCCGGAGGGCCGGACTGTTCTTCGAGCGCGCCTCTAATCGAGGACCGCCACGCGCCGGGCCCTGGTCTCCGTTCCCTGCACGAGCCGCACCAGGTATACGCCTGCCGGCAGCCGCCGCCCTTCCGCCAGGTCCACGGTGTGGCGCCCCGCGCCCAGGGTACCCACCTCGCGAACGGCCAGCCGCCGCCCCGACACGTCCACCAGCTCCAGCCGTGCGCGCCCGCCCGCCGGCAGTGTGAACGGGATGCTCAGCCGGCTCCCGCTGCCCGGATTGGGTCTCGCCGGGCCGAGCGAAAGCTCCCACGTTCCGGCCGCCGGCACGGCGACCAGGTTGGTGACCTGCACCACGGCGAACGAGCCCTCGTTGTCGTTCACGTCCACGGCCGAGAGCTTGTAGACGTACGTCCCGGCGACGTCCACGTAGCCCGTGTCCGCGGATTGCGCCAGCAGGTTGCCCGGCCCGGGCGTGAAGCCCGGGTCCGTGCCGCGGTAGAGCCGGTAGCACGCCAGGTCGCTCTCCGGGTTGGCGCCCCAGTGCAGGACGTTGCCGCCCGCGGTGGGCACGCCGGCGAACGGCCCGGGCAGGGCCGGCGGCAGGTTGTCCACCGAGTGCCCCGAGTCCGGGCAGGAATCGAAGAAGAGCGTCGGGGTCGCCGTCGCCGCCCGCAGGAAGAAGACCGAGTGGCCAGGACCGGTGGCGTTCGAGTCCTTCAGCGTCGGCACCACCATGCTGTACTCGGTCTCGCCGTGCGCGGGGATGGCGCCCGCGAACTCCCAACCGGGGAGCAGCATGACGGTGCTCGGCCGCGCGTGGCCCCGCAGGGCGTCCGCGTCGATCCGCCGGAAGGCCTCGTACTGGGTGACTGGCGTGCTGGAGCCCGCGACGTCGCGGCTGGAGCGCGCGAAGCGGATGCGCACCCAGCGTCCCTGGTCGTTCTTGACGTCGAGGATCGACAGGACGCGCGGCGTCAGGTTAGCCACGGTGACGGCGCCCGTGTTGTTGCCTTCGTCCGATTCGGCGAGCGCGCCCAGGTCGTCCGCGATGACGCCGACGTGGACGGAATCGCCGGCGAGCGCGGGCAGCGTGACCGCGACGGTGAGCGTGCAGGCCGCCCCGGCGGCGAGCGCGGGCACGGAGGCGGCGCCGAGCAGGTCGTCACCGGTGGTGATCACCGCGTCGCTGGAGAGGTAGACGCCCGCGCGGCAGGAGTCGGCGCCCCCGCCCTGGTTAGCGACCCGTAGCCGCACCGTGTGCGACTGGCATCCCGCGTCCACCGTGGCCGGCGCCTCGAGGATCGACACGGTGAGGTCGGGTGGCAGGAGCGCGCTGAGCGTGCGACCCCACAGGTCGCTCAGGAGCCCGACGCTCGCCTCGTCGCGGCCGTACCCTCCGAACAGGCGCAGTCCCACGTGGACGCTGTCGTACCAGGCCGCGCCGTAGTAGCGACCTCCGACGACGTTGCCGGCATTGGGCACTCCCTGAACGAAGTACTGGCCCGGCTTGTCCATCAGGGTGTCGCCGGCCACCCACGTCCAGTTCGTGCCGTCGAATGCCCAGAGGTCGTTCAGGAGCCCGCTGCCGTTCGAGGCACGCCCCGAGCCTCCGTGGAGCCAGAGGGTGCCGCGGGTGTCGAGGCAGGACGCCGCGCCAAACCGTGCCCCGGGGATGTTGCCCGGGGCCGGCACCCCCTTCGCACCGTAGGTGGGGTACTGGTCCGTCGTGTTGCTGCCCGCGACCCAGGTCCAGTTCGTGCCGTCGTACTTCCACATCGCGTTCAGCGTTCCGCCGGTGGTCTCGGTGTAGCCGAAGCCCCCGAAGAGCCAGAAGTCGCCGTCGGAGTCCCTCCACGAGACGCCGGCCACCCATCCCCCCGGCACGTTCAGGGCGTTCGCGACGCCCTTCGTGCCGAAGTGGGCGTACGATTCCGTCGCATTGCTGCCCGCGACCCAGGTCCAGTAGGTGCCGTCGAACCTCCACAGGTCGTTCAGGTGGCCCGCGGTGGTGGCGTTCCGTCCGTAGCCGCCGAAGAGCCAGAGATCGCCGCTGGCATCGAGCCAGGTCGCGGCGCCCATGCGCGCCCCGGGGACGTTGCCCGCCGCCGCGACGCCCTTGGTCCCGTAGACGCCGGGCCTGCCGGTCGAGTCGCTGCCCGACACCCAGGTCCAGTTGGTGCCGTCGTACTTCCACAGGTCGCTCAGGCTCCCGAATGAGCCGGTGGAAGCGTAGCCCTGGCCGCCGAAGAGCCAGAAGGTGCCATCGGTGGCGGTCCAGGTCGCGCCCCAGCCACGGCCGCCGGGGCGATTCGTGGAGGAGGGGACGCCCTTGGCCCCGTAGACGCCGAGCGTGTCCACCTT
>Ga0315273_10004732_pt1 | contig 16738 bp, 27 predicted proteins | sample YL17G02_0_MG_FD_205753 | JGI IMG/M metagenome (GOLD analysis project Ga0315273, IMG submission 205753) | Sediment microbial communities from Yellowstone Lake, YNP, Wyoming, USA - YL17G02_0 | ecosystem: Environmental > Aquatic > Freshwater > Lake > Sediment | place: USA: Wyoming | collected... | reverse complement strand
ACACGAATAGTATTATCAGCGTCTACATAACTGCTGCCAATTTGATTTGAGTTTTTCCACACTGTCAACGTAGCTGGATGAACGCCTATAACCCGTAATTCTAGCGAATCTCCAGCATTCCACGTGTTTGTTATAAACCCAAGAGATGTTTTTACACCAGCAATAAATTTAGCAATTTCTAGGTTGTTTGAGGCAGCATTATTTACTACAACGCTATATAAAGTCTGAGTGCGCACACTAGCTCTGACACAAACACCCATACCTTGTCCACCACCGGAACTTCCTCCTTCACATTGAGTATTCGCCTTTGAATACTGATCGGTAGGGTAAGTCCCAACAGTCGTATAAACAGACCACTCTACTTGGGCATAATTACTAGGCTGTGCAGTATTATTCAATATAGAAAGTGCTGCCCCAGATGGGCCTAACCAACCCGATGCCAATGGAGTTTCATTACCCCTTGTATTATCGCCCGTTGCTAACTGAACCATCACCATCTAGTTTATTCCCTCGACTATAAAAATATGACCAGTAAGACTATTAGAACCTGCTGTTCCAAACGTAGCTGTGAGAGATAAAGCTGTATCAGCCGTAAGATCCACAGTGATAGCTGCTGGCGTAGCTACTCCAGCACTACCCATAAAATCTTCAACACCCATCAACGCTGCAGTTCCTACTGTTTGTGTCGCATCATCATTAATCCTAGCACTACCAATAGTCATGATAGTACCTGAAGAACCGTTAGAGCGTGTTTGAAGAATGGCCTCAACACGCCAAATTCCAGCAGTGACAGCCGCATGAACCATTGCACCAGACGCGGCTAACACAGTACCAGCTACCCCACCCCAACGTACCCTAAAAGTTAGCGTATTAGACACAGCAAAAGTATTACGACCATACGCTGTAAGACGCAGACAACGACCATCTTGCATGTAGTTAGCTGGGATTGTGATATTTGGAAAAATAATAGTTTCTGTTGTGGTTGCTGATATAATTGTTCCATCAGCAGTTGCCCACGCTAAAGTTTCACTCCAATATTGTCTTGACATTTGATTCCTTATTACACTAAATTAAATTCTTCACTAAATACAGATTAATCTGCCTTTTTCAAAGTCTTCCATTTTCTTTTCAAACGGATAACACTGAGAAATACATGCAGGCGCACCACACAGCCACTTGTTACACTTCGTACAGTAACCGCGTAATATGCCACTACCTGTCACAGTAATAACATGTTTACTACAATGACCACATTGTCTTGTACAAGCAGATTCCACACCGTCTATCAAAATGTAACCATCAGCATTACGGTCGTAGGCTAAAGTTTCTCCGGGTGCTAAAATTATCTTGCCTTCGCTCATTAGTAAATCCTTCGTGTCGTATTGTGAGAAATAGACTGCTTCTTACCACTCTCCAACATAATACGCCGAATTCTGAGGTAATTTTCCTCAGCTATCTTTTCGGCTTCGGTTTTTAATTTAGGTGGAAACAACACGGCTGTAAAAACACACACAATCATACTAACCTGCCCTTTGTTTTCGAATCATATAGGTATTAAATGCCCGATTCTTCTCGGCACACACAACACAATGCATGTCTAAGTTTATCGGCGCATCTGAACTACAAGATACACATCTATGAGGTTGTGGGGTTGGTTCAACTAGTATGATACTCTGAAATTTAGGATCATCTACTTGATTAGTCTGTTGAAGGTATGTCGGTAATGTCATCTTGAACTTTCTGGTGTTTTTTACTGTAAATTAACACTGAATCAGGAAGCGGTGATTTAGGGTACTTATCTTTAAATGCATCCAAATAACATTCAACACAAAGTTCAGAAAAGATAGATTCTCTACCGTTAATGCCTAATACACCTCTTAGATGATAATGATGCGGGCCTGGGGATTGAAACCCGCTTCCCGCCATATTTAAATACTGTGGTATGTCATTGTCACATTCGTTGCATCTACGTAGTGTCGAAGCTGGTTTATCGTGCTCTGACGGAGCCGGTTTGTCGCGCCATTTTGCGCAGATCTCACAAGCACCGTCGCGTTCATCAATTAATACTGGTCTTGTCATACTGAAAATTTCCTTTCAACTAAAAACATTATTTTTCTAGGTGTCATTTCAAAACCACAACCCGCAGGATCTGGATCATGAATAATTTCTATTTCATTAGTTCTAACCACACCCACAACAGCATGGGTTTTATTAACATCCTTCACACTTATACCGGATAAAATACAATATGTATCCGGTAGTGGCATAAGTGGTGTAATATCGAACTGAAGTGCAAATAAATTAAACGTACTTAACCACTCTTGTAAAGATTGCCAAGGAATGTCAGCAACCCTAAAGTTAGGCACTTCATTAATATTCAAATCTAAGAGACTGGCCAAGGCAGCAGACATGCAATTACCTTGGCCAGTCTCAAAAACTGTTTGGAAAACTAATTGCACTACTTAGTTTCCTTCTTCGAACAAAATAGTATACGTCATTGCAACGGCAGCTCCACCGATAGCGTTCTGTAAAAGCCCGATACCGTTAGCTGCTGTCGAAGGTGCTTTCAACTCACTTCCCGGTGCAGCCACCCAACGAAATGTAGCACGCTGGTTGGTAGCAAAACGAAGCATAATTTTGTTAGCCGTATAGGTAGGTTCAACAGTGTGGTTAACCTTTGCCACAGAAGTACCTGCGGGATCACCCGAATCTAGTTCTGCATAAGTGAACGCAGTACCAGTTCCGTCAGCAGTGTAGCGCTGTAGGATATATTCTCCAGCGTTATCTGCGGGGGTTGCCACGCTTCCTACCAATACATCATAAATCAAAGGACGCACTGCTGCTGTTGCAGTAATCGAAATTACTGTAGTATTAGCAGTGTTTGTGTCAGTTGTTGCTACTGAATATTTTCTTGCCATAGCTATTTATTATTTCTCCTAAATTAACATTCATGAAATTCTATATGGTCATCTTGTAGAAAGTTGTCAAATCCATCTACTACATGCGCCAACTCATTTTGAAAACAAAATTCAACTAGTTCTAGTGCTTCGGACATAGAGACAATAGAACTAATAACTTGTACTATGTACTTCTTTGGTGTTGCGGCAATCTTATTCAATGACCCCTCACTTAAGATGTGCTATAAAATTACCAAACCACCTTCTTATGTTTATTTAACTGTTATTCCTCATATAAACAACAATTTCAGAAAGATCTAGATACTCTGTTGTTCCAACTCATTTCGTAAAAATTCTTTCAGTTCCCTTTCTGTAGAAAGACCGGAAGTGTGTTCGGAAAGTCTGTGGTCTATGGTATTTGAAAGTATAGCAACAGATTTTGGCGGTGACCAAGTAAATGGCACAAACCAATCCTGAAACTCTGTTAAGCTGGTTTCTCCAAATATGTACTTCTGCAATTCAAAAACTAAAAGGTCGCGTTGCTTCATATGAGTTGGTCTGGAAAGCCAGATTTGAACTGGCACTTCTTGCGTCCAAGGCAAGGAGGCTACCGAGTTACCCCATTTCCAGTTACCTTGGGAAATGGGTTATCTTTACTTGTCATTCTTCTTATCCTTAAACTTTACTACCTTGATTCCGCCATCCTTCTTAAATCTCTCATATATTTCAGGCTTATTTTTCTTTAAGAATGTGCGCTGCTTTCTCGAAAAAAAGGTCATAATCTTTGCTTTACGTTTTTGTAACAGCAATCAACTTCAAGAAGTTACTACCAATTATTTCCTCTAGTATGTATTCAAGTTCTTTGTAAGTAGGAACGACCTTTACTTGTTCACAACCAGTGTGTATCTCCAAGTAAACAATTTCATACATTACAGTAACCTCACTCACGCTTTATATACTGCAAAGATGCTTTTAGCGGAGAATCTATCTCCCAAAATGAAACCTGAGAAGTTTTACGTATAGTACCTAAAATACCAGTTATACAATGATTATGCTTTTTATGGTCTAAAAAGTCAGTGCGAGACATCGCTGAATCTTCATCGATATGACTATGTATGTCGCCGACTATAACCATACCGTGCTCTTTGGCAAATTCTACAATAGTGACTAAAGCTCCTGGAGTAGTTTGAATGGCATCTGGAGTTTTTACTGCTAATTTTGGATAACGCCATTTATGTATTTCTACTACAGTCGGGGAAATACGATAACCAACCAGTACCGCATATTCCTCATTTTTTGATTTTTTACACTTTCTCTTAAAGTAATCTAGATGATTCCGGTATAAACGGACTATCATACTACTGCCTAAATACTAGAACCACGTCAGATTTTTCCCCGTCAGGTAGTATGTCCACGGGACTTGTTGGTCGCTCTTTAGTCACTATAGCAACAACAGCGTAAGCTACGCCGATAGTATGTGTCTCATCTCCGAAGTGACACGGAACACTCCAGTGACTTCCACGCTTAGTTGTTTCTTTCTGTAAATACCATTTATCGTCTGCGGCTTGTACATATACTTGTACTGAACTGTGTGCCGGATTTACTTTGCCACACACTGTAAATTCAAAGTCTACAGTCTCAAATATTCTAGGGCTACTAATGCTTACCTTACTCATATTAGTCACTCCTTATGTCGTCTTCGTTTCTGCTTTTGAAGTAAGCACGTATCTTGTCTCTGAGAGCAGTATTACGATCTGTAAGTGTGTACAACCCTTGAGGATCTCGTTTTAAATCTTTTAGGTAATCATACTGCTCATCAACAAGAATCTGCCATCTGGAATTGTAGAATCGAGTTTTCTTAGGACCATGAAATGAATGCAAAACAACACCCGACATATAACCAATGTTTCTCTGTATAAACTTTGTGGCGCGGTTTTGCCACTCTTGCCAATAATCCTTAAAGGATGGGTGCATTTCACCGTGAATAGAATCTTTAACATTACCGATAAGAGCACAAGCTTGGTGATGGTCTGAACTGCCTAAAATAGCAATGTCTCCCAAACCGCCAAGATCAGCTATCGCGGACCTTCGATAAGCCCAAGCTATACCAGAATGCCATGCAGCCCCGCTCCCACTATAGTAAGGATAATTCCAATGACCAGCTCCATTCTTATCTGTATTAACTCGAACTGGCTGCGTATGACCATTTGTCCAATCATAAACAAACCCAGACTGTGTGTTGAGTGGCTCGAAGTCTGCAGTAAGATCTGTTACAAAACTAAACATCTGTACAATCTTGTAAGACTGCAATAAATGTAACGTTTCGTTTATCCAATCTGGCCGTGCAAACACAATATCTGAGTCAATCGTAGCTACATATTCCCAGTCTTCGGGCAATCTAGCAATACCCAGATTTAACAAACTTTCTTTATGCCAGATTTCTGAGGTAGTTCTAACCTGAATATGTCTTGGATTATTGGGTTCCGTAACTTCAAACGCCCTATCTCTTAGTGCCAATTCAACGGTATATAAAATTCCACCTGCATTTTCAACCATCTGCTCAAAAGCATGATATAAATTATAACGACTATAGTAACGTGGAGGATTAAAAATAACTGTTACAACATACAACGGTGATACAATCGGAGTAATATGATGTTGACGCCTTGCTGGGTCATTTCGATATTCATCAATTCCATGTATTTTTTCTACATGTCTCGCAGGAGTAATATACTTCAAAGTGTATCCTTATTATAGGTGGTTTATACACCACTCTCATTGCAATAAATGTAACAATGTTCTGGTCTGTTAACCAGCATTGCAACTAAACCCAAAGAGATAACACAGTCATCGAATTTATTTCTACCTCTAGGTGCACTGTATTGAACTACTCCACCAGGAGTAATATTTATCTCGTAGTCTTCCAGCTCCCTCAATAACTCTGGTATGTGCGGATACGTTATCTTCTTTTGCTCAATTAAAACTCTTAAGTTTTCAATTACTTCTCTCTTAGCTATGTTTGTGTAAAATCTATAGGGAATAATATTTAACCCAGACTGTTGTAAGGTATTAAATATAGGGTCTCCCTGAGAAGTCGCATCCATTATGAGAGTAGCATTATTATATCTGTGACATACATCAATAATACGCGAATACTGTAGCTGCCAGTCAATTTGGTTGAACCGCTCAAAATATACAACATGGCGGCGATCAAGATCCATCACTGTCAGTACTGTGTAATCGTGCGATCTACCTAGATCTAGTCCAACACCATACCTACCAGAACCAGGCCCTTCAAGACTACCACCAACACAGTCTTTATAAGTACCAAACACCGTAGAAGCATTATCCAAGAATTGCGCCAAAATTTCCTGACGGAACACTTGCTCAGGCATGTTACGGCGGGCGTCTTCAATGTCCCCTGGAGTAACCCACGGATTCGCCCCTGTGGGCAGCTGCATGGAGAACCAATCAGGATATGGGTCAATTTCTCCCGGTGCTAATCTTAACTTATTCCCACGCTGAAAAAATTCGTAAAATAAATTATGACCTTTTGGTGTGGATAAAAAAATTATCTTACCACGCGTCTGGGTTATGGTTGTTCTAAATGAATCATAAGCCGCATCTTTGATGCGTGCCATCTCGTCGGCGACTATTAAATGTACTCTAAATCCCCTAAGCTTATCCTCATCTTCAGTCGTCTTGAACCACATCTCACTATGTGGATCACCACTAGGGTTAAACAACGTAATCATGTTGTCTTTTTTAGACTCTTCCCAAGTACCATTTGGTAAAAGTTTCTTTACATAATCTTTACCGACTTCAGCTTGAGCATACGATGGAGCTAACCACCAATTCACTGACTCTGGGGTTTCCCAAGCATGTTTTACAAATACAATGGAAGCACCGTAACTTTTTCCAGCCTTTGAGCCAAACGCCCCAACAAGGTAGCGTATCGCTGGGTTTTTATAGAACGCCATTAACAACTCTGCCTGACGATCATACAGTTCTGGCAGAATTAAAATAACATCTTTAGCTACTCGTTGCGGTGCTTCGGTCTGGTACATTTATAATTGAGTCTTCCACTGGGGACTGTATCAAGGCTTTGTACTGATACTGTACTGCAGCGTTAGCTTCATTGTCATTAATCTGTTTAATCATTGATCTTGACGTAGTCACATCGTGGATTGTCTCAGTAGACACCGACCCATCTTTGACATTGACAATAGCTTTGTGTATGTAACTCTCAGTAGTTGCCGTACCAAGGTTTTTTGGTAGCCACCCCAGATCTTGTAATAATTTCAACATTTGCACACGCATGTCAAAAACCATTTTGCAAGCTTGGTTGTAAGTTGCAGAACCGGCTCTAGCGTGTTTTTTATTTCTTTCTAAATCGCGGCGTTGTGATTCAAAGTCTTGAAAAACATCTGCGATAACAAAATTAATATCCTTGTTTTCAGCTAAAGCTTTAACAGCATCTTCACGGATTTTTTTCTTGTCTAGTCTAAGTGCTCTCTCTGTTAGTCCAAAAATCTTTGCTAAGTCCGTGTTAGTATGATTAGAAATCTCGCCCATGACAGTCAACCATTCAACTACATGGCGACGTTCCTGAGTGGAAAGTTTAGTGCCAGATTGTGCCCTAGCCCACAGTTCTTTAGCTGCTAATGCATGTGTCATTTATTAAACCAACCATCCTTGAGTTGGTGGCGGGAGCCTGAGTCGAACAGGTGATTTCCAGTTTATGAGACTGGCGAGACTCCGTTTCTCCATCCCCGCAAAAAGAGAAGGCCACCGTTGCCGATGGCCTAAAGGTATCCTACCTAAATTGTCTAACGCCGTATGCGAAGTGACGTATCGCTTGGTATGACGGCTACAACGTAGTTGATAATTTTCAACCGGAAGGAACTTCGTCTCTAGCTTACTATAACACAGCTATAGTACAGTGACATTATCATGTTTGTCAATATAATCAGAGATCAAACGATGTTCTTTAGATGTTCCACTGTTTTTTAGAGTGGTTGCCCGACTGGAGATAATACACACATTCCCGCGTAAGTAGCCTAATTTTGGGTTTATTCTGTCGAAACTGGGACTACTAGCCTTTTTTATATCTGCAAAGTAATCCAACTCAATACCAAGAATAGGGCAATGACTGGGCCATTCAATGTCTTCGTAACACAAAGTAAAAGGAATGTTGTTAGTTTTACAGAAATATTTCTTGCATCTTAACTTTGCCTTTTTAGCCGAAACTAAATCCTTCTCTTCTTTAGTTAGGTTAGGTTTCATTTTATAGGACTTTCTAAGTTGACGTATTCTCTCCCTGGATAACCCAAGAATTCTTCCTAAATTGGCATTGGTCCTTTCAGGAAAATTATGGAATATATGTAAAAGATTTTCTTTCCTGCTCTTATGATTATCTGATAAACTTGCACATTTGCCACAATACAAAGAATAACCAAAACAAACCCCCAAGCCAGTGAGCTTCGGGAAATTGTCTACGTTTAAGTCTTTCACCAAAGAACATTTAATACATTGGCGGGTTTTTGTCCTGTTTGTCTTCTTTATGACTACTTTACCCACAGGCAGTAACTTCATGAGTTCTACAATCTTATCTTTGGAATACTTTGGCAAATCTAGTGTATCACATAAAGGTAGCCATAGTTTATATAAAAACACTAGATTTTTCTTATCTATAACGATTCTTGGATACTTACAGTCTTTGCTTAGGTATAAGGACAAATTTAAGTGGCTATTTAAGCCAGACACAAAATCCTGCACATCACTACGTGAATAGTTCTTTAGCTTAATACCAGCATAGTGTGGCCCAAGCATTCTTCCTGCATCTATGTATAAAATCAAAAGCCCAACATAGCCTAGTGCTGCACCAGTACCAAGTGGTATATTGCACTTATGGTTATGCTCTCCATAGAAAGCATCTCTAAGCACCTGTAAGTCTTGGTGATTAGGAACCTCAAGTACCGGAGATCCATCGAGTCCAACAACACGCGCACCTACATTTGTGAGGAGTTTAGACTTCCATCTTAAATGGGAGATAGTTTCTCTAGGCTGTCTTTCCCTGTAAATAAGACGGACACCGCCAGATTTGTGAATACCACCGCTAGCTAATAAGCTACCCAACAAAACCTGTCTACACAATTCCTTTGGTTGTTGCTCCAATGTCTTATCCTTCAGCCGTTGGTCCAAATTGTGGGTTATGTTGGCCGGATGGTTTATTCTTTCGTCTTGTCGCAAGTGCAAAGTCAGTTCCTAAGAAAGTGTTAATTTTCTTCAGAGTCTCATCTGTGGGACAGTTACTTCCGTGGCATAGATTATAAAATCCTTGTCGAGATAATCCTATCTCTGTGCAAAACTCAGATATTGTAAAGTGTTTGTTAAGTATCGCTTCTTTCACTTTGTCTTCAAACTCAGTCATGTTAATAGTCCTCAATTAGGGTGTTTCCACCATAGCATAAATCTAGTTTAAATGTCAAGTTAATATTATTTTTAGGGATCAAAAGATTTTTCTTGACAAAAACTCTAATTCGGTGTAGCTTTGTTCTGCGTTTCCCCGACCTGCGGGTATTAAGAAGGGACTACAGGATATACCAGAGGCTAGAGCAGTCTATGACCATCGCTGTAAGACATGAGGATTATCGTAAGTCATTGATATACCATGACCTGTGCTTTTACTGTGGAAAAGGGAAACACCGCCAATGTCGAAGAATAAAGCTAAATCGTAAAATATGCAGGTGTGAGTGTAATTATGCTAAAGAGTTTCGGGAAGATGTCGAACTATACTCCAAGCTGGATGGCAGCGATGCCGTCACAGTACATCAACGCCTGTTTCCGTGGAAACGTTTGAGAGTTAAATGAGGCATAAATGAGTTATAAAGGCACTTGTTATTCAGCTAAGAAACTGGTCAAGGAAAAATTGCTGTTGCGGGAACTGACACCCGAAGAAGAAAATATTGTAGATAAATTGATTGACGAAGTATGGCGAGATGCTATAAGCTATGACCCTCATTGGGATAGTGAGTAATAATTTAGCGTCGGGGTACAGCTCTGATAGGGGTTTCTAGAACAAAGAGCACTCACCAAAGGGTGAGAGGACGGCATGAACACGAAGATAGACGGAGGAACGAGCGTGAAATCCTTCATCCCGGCATGCCTGCCCCGACCATTTTGCTTCCCGTTCACGATGAGAAGCAATTCAACAAGCTGCGGCAGCACGGAAGGACGCGCAGGATTTCCTATCTTCACCGGTAGTTGAGCGAAAGCGATAATACTAGCGAGCGTGAAGGCAGTTGGTATTAAGCCCAATCTGCAGTATTAAATTAGGCATGGTGTGTTGAGCACTAGAGATGCGATTAGCCAGATACGAGTTGGAGAGTGCGACCGAGCGGGGTATGTTGACATGTCCTGATGGGACCGCCGTCTGCCGTGTTAGTTTTCGGTTGTGTCATGGAGTAGGCCACAGAACGTCATCTTGGCTACAACCTAAGATGATCGAGATCTAGCCTTGAATCTCTGTACCGACCTCCGTCACAAAGCTGGCCATGCCTATTCAAAAGATTTAATTTTATACAGGAATCCCCATTGTTAAACAAGAAAAGAAATCTAGAAAAAGAAATTCAAACAATACTAAAAACTATTCAACTACTGGAGAACGAAGTAGAACACATGAAAAAAAGTATAGGTGATGATTGTACTCACGCGTATCAATGCCCATATACATGGGAACATGATGATGGCTACGGAAGACAGTCTTTGATTAAAGGTAAAAGCTGCTCTACTTGCGAAGCAATTGATTTTTGGAATGATGGTATTTGGGTGGCTCTAGAGGATCTTGTACGTAGCTAGTCGTAAATTATAAAAACATGACTTATTCTTTTGAAAAAATAACAATCTTAACTAATGTCAGTAGAATACTCAGACACTACGGTTTGTATACAGATGTTTTTATTACTAGTGAAGATATTGACAGAGTTTGGGGATGGAGTTTAGACGGAAGAGTGCTTGAATTTGTCGTTGCTAAAAATTGGAACCCTGATGACAGACTAATCTCAAAAGTTGGTCATAACACTCAATTCAGTTTCAGAGAACCTGGGGGAGTAAGACCAGCCTTGCAGATTTGTTTTCATCCGGTTGTTAATCAGGAGACTAGTCGGAAAAACCATTATTTTCTTGAAATAGATTTTGATTATGCGTCTCCTTCCGGTGGGTTTTGGTCTTTGCTGGCACATATCAAAGAAGTTTTTATCAATTTTTTAACAAAAAGAAAAACTAACCAAAAAAAGATTTCAAGGATGTTGGATAAAAGAGGAATTTGTAAGTAAATTCATGGATAATACTCCAAAGAAGACTAGTGTAGTTAACCTCCGACATGAGCCTTATGATGTTTATATTGGCAGAGGTTCCCTGTTTGGCAACCAGTGGACACACATCAAGACAAAACCCACAAAAGCAAAATATACAGTAAATACTGTAGAAGAAGCTATCTCGGAATACCAGAAGTGGATACTGCAGCAACCAGAGTTGCTTACACTAGTGCGGAGTAAGATTACCGGAAAAGTTTTAGGGTGCTACTGTAAACCAGGTCCGTGTCATGGTGATACACTAGTTAAAATATGTAACGGTGATTTATGAAATGTACATTTATAATACGGGAACCGTGGGATATATTGCCCAGGTTTATTACTGTGTATAAGTCGTCTTTTGAACTGAAGTACGAGTTTTTAGGTTATAGGTTTAAATTTGACCACTTCCTAAATACATCCTATCAACATGCCTACTATGAAGAGACCTAATGGATTATTTAAAAACTAATATTACTTTTGTAGATAGCCCGGATAAGTTAGGTGTACTAGAAGGCTTCTTTAAACGGAAGAGTGAATTTTGCTTAGATTTGGAAACTACTGTCACTGATAATGTCTTTGACAGGTGTATTCGAACAATATCTTTCGGCGACATGGAAGAGCAATACGTTGTAGATTTACTAGGATTCTCTGCAAATTTGCGGGAAACTCAGGGATGGTGTCAAACACATGCAGACTATCAATGTCTGGTCGATGTTATTGGACCTGTGTTAGATTCAATTAAATGGCTGAAAATTGGCCACAATCTTGAATTTGAATATATCACCCTACGCTGGTGTTTGGGAATTTGGCCTTGGAACTTTTTCTGTAGTTATAATGCCGAGAAGATTATTCTATGTGGCAGTACTTCGTTTAAAATTAAGAATTTTTGGGGGTTAGACGATTGCCTACAACGATACTTTGGCATCAACTTAGATAAAGAGCTACAGAAAAGCTTTGATTTAGAGACACTACTAACAGATGCACAGATCAAATATGCTGCACTAGACGTTAGTTTACCCAAATTACTTAAAGATCACCAAGTCGAACGACTAACTAAAGACAAATTACTACTAATAGCAGAGATTGAAAACAACGCGATACCTGCTTTTGGTGAGCAGCATCTTAATGGTATTAAACTGGATGTTATAGAATGGGGCAAGCGTATTGTTGAACTTCAGAAACGCAAGGCTTCCCTACTAAGCCAGCTGGATGCCCACTTCATTCCAACGTGTGGAATCAAAGCAATGCCAGAGTGTAATCTGGAGCAGATAGAGAAAGAATGGCGTGACTGTATACCAGATAAAGACTATAGAAAAACACTGGATAAGGGACAAAAAGAACTCTATGATGAAGTAATCCGTACAAAGAGAGCCGCCAAGAAAACCATATACAGCGAATGGTCAAAGCATATCACAGAAATGACAAAGAAAGTTAATGACTGTGAGGGGCAAGCCCTAATAAACTACAACTCACCAAAGCAGTTAAGCATTGCACTGGTTAAGCTGGGAGTTCCACAAGCAGAACTTGTTGATACGAATGAGCGCACACTGGCTCTACTAACAAAGTACCCTGCTATCAAAACAATCAGAGAGTTTCGTGGGGTTAAAAAACTTGAGGGTACTTATGGACAACCGTTCTTAGACCATATCAATCCTATCACTGGCCGTATACACTCACACCTACACCAGATTGGTGCAGAAACTGGAAGACCTTCCTCGACAAAGCCGAATATTTATAATCTTCCACAAGGGGAAGAGTGGCGTCGTGGATTTATTGCAGAGCCGGGATGTAAGATAATAACAACTGATTATGCTGGCCAAGAACTGCGTATTTTAACTGAAGTTTCCCAAGAACCAGTATGGTTGCATGCGTTTCGTAGTGGTTGGGATGTACACTCAGTCGTAGCTGAACTAATCTTTGGAGAGGACTGGCGTACTGGATTTGTTAAGGATGGTAAGTGTAACGGTGTGGAAGTCTTCGATAATAAAGGACAAGTTATCGACGATTGTGCATACTACTTTAATGATAAGAAAAAGTGTGATTGTCCCATACATAAAAAATTACGTAACAATGTTAAGGCGATCAACTTCGGTATCGCATACGGAATGACAGACAAAAAACTGTCGGAAGATCTAGGCATTTCACGCAGAGACGCTAAGTTACTATTGATGAGTTATTACCGAACCGTCTCGGTGTTAAAAAGTTATCTTGACAAATCTGGAAGTTTTGTTAAACTAAACTACAAGTCGTTTACAATTGGTGGTAGGGTCCGCTACTTTAAGGAACCATCAATGGCATACGCCGTAAAATTGCTGAAAGACGACGGGATAGAAAAGCCAAAGTGGGATGATATCAGGACTAAAATGTGGGGACTTACAGCAGCTATTGAGCGTGAAGGAAAAAATTCAGTCATTCAGGGATCTGGAGCCGACATGCTGAAGTTAGCCTTGGGGGCTGGTTTTGATGACACTGGTAAACCATATCTGTGGCATATACTCCGCCAAATGGGCGCTAAGATGGTTAACAACGTATATGATGAAATTGTCGTAGAATGTGCTGAGAATGACGTTAGTGACTTGGGGCCAATCATTTCAGAACGGATGTGTACGGCTGCCGGTGTCTTTGTCAAAACTATTCCGTTCGAGACAGAGCAAAATATAGCTAATCACTGGCAAAAGTAGTAGGATGAAGGATAATTGCGGCGGCGTGGATGGACACGCGGCGGACTGACCAACAATCAGGATCTACGCTAGGCGGTACCAGTCGAATCCGTAAGCCGGTATCAAGTCCGGCCCGCAATATAAGTAAGGTGCCACATTGGCAGAAATAACCACAACTAACTTAGTAAAAGAAACCACAGTGACAGGTTATATCTGTGACAAATGCGGTGTCGAATTCAAAGATTACACTGATTTAAACAATTTTCTGCACATAGATACTACATTTGGTTATGGATCTCACCTGTGGGGAGATGGATTTCGACTTAAATTAGATATTTGTGAAAAATGCTCTATGAAGCTGTTTGGTTTGAGCCTTGGGGTTGGCTACGGATATCCAGATGTACTGCCTGTATCACGGTCTGGAGAAGGAGAGGGGCCTTTATAGAGAGTGATACTCTTAAAGGACACGCCAGCCCCAAGGTAAACTCACACAACTTAACACAGTAGTTTTTTGCTTCCCGTTTCCTAGTGCGGGACCAGCCGCCTTAGACGTTGCTAGTGCTTGCGCGAAAGCGTGAAACGGAAAGGTTGTAGGTGAAGCGTGAGAGCGCACACAATCCAAGGTTAGAAGCCTTTGGGACTCTCATGGCGGGAAGCAATTCAATTAGGTTGCGGCGGCGTGGAAGGGCACGCTGGAGCTGATGAATATGCCTATCAGCGCTCCAACCCATAGAAGGGAAGCGGGGTAGTGAGAGCATCTTCGGTGGTCGATTGACGTTCATCTGGCAGCCACCTAGCCGGTACTCAAGTCCGGCCCGCAATAAAATATTGTTATTGAAGAAGTTCAAGGAGATCACAATGAGATTTAAATATCTGGATAGAGTTACTGTAACATCTGGTTTTTATGAAGGAGTGGTTGGAAAGTTAACTTCTTGTGACGAACATTACGGGATGGATTCTGAAGGTTCACAAGATTCTGTTAGATATTGTGTTGAGTTACCAAATAAAACCAGTATTATGCTTAATGAAGATTTATTAGAGTTAGTAAATAACGAGGACTAAAAAATGATATATAAATGTGCATCAATGTCAGCAACAACCAGTGAGCTAGGTGAAATAGTATATGACTTTGAGTTCGATGCATCTGACGGTTCCAGCCTTATGTTGGCAAATATAGTTAATGGGTGCTATGAGTTGGGGGCACTATATAATGTTGAATTAACACCATGGGTTGCAGAAGTAGATCCTCAACTAATACCAACTAATAATGGAGAATAAATGCTAAGAGTTAAACGACTTGACCCAAGTGCTATAATACCTACTGTAGCCCATACGGGAGAAGATATTGACGCAGATTTGTATTCTATAGAAGATTGTGTGCTAGAACCTGGAAGCGTTCATGCAATAAGAACTGGTATCGCCATACAGTTTGTAGATCCCGTAAGAGGTGCGATTGTTAAAACCAGATCTTCTTATGCAAAACGTGGTGTTACTGTTCTGGGTGGTGAAATTGATGCAGGTTATATTGGAGAAATAATGGTCTTTCTGTCCAACTTAGGCTCCCAAAACTTTTCAATTTCCAAGGGGGACCGCATCGCACAGTTTAGACCCACAGAGGTCTGGGTTGACTTTATCAATGAGGAAAGAACTCTTGAAGAAACCCACCGTGGTACGGCAGGTTTTGGAAGCACTGGAAAGTAAAACTAAAGATATGACAAAATCAACTAAACCTGACCCAGAAGTAGCCTATGCAATTCTTCTTGCATGTAAAAAGACAGGACAGATTACTGAAAAAGGATCTTGGGTAATAAATCGCGTCGAGCAATTAAAAAAAAGAGGTGTATTAAATTCAGTTGAGATAGCCATGCTGGAAGCGGCTGAGCTATGGCAGGGATTTGACTGTAACAGCAAGATGTCAGAAGTTTAGGAAGGGCAGGTATTAGTCTAAAAATGAACTATATCTCCGATAAAATATTAGAAGCAACTGAAGAGTTTATACAAGAAACTGCAGTAGAACTATTTGAAGTATTTCCTCTATTAGAATCATTTAGTTGGACTCAAGGGTACATTGATAGTGCTCCATTCTGTGCGGAAGAGTTTGTTATTAACGAAGGATCTTACCATGGTGCTGACAGCAGGTGGCAGCAAAATGTTTCCAATCAACTACGATGGGCGTTTGATGTCTTAGAACCTATAAACTTACTTAGTGCGTATGGCAGCAATATGTGTATTACCATAACACGAAATGAAACTAACATTTCCCCGATTGAACAGGATAAAACTAATTAAAGAGCTTAGTAGAGAGCGGGTAGGTCCGCCAAAACCCAGACAAGTTCTTAAGTCTAAGAAAAATTCTAAGTTAAACAAAGCTATTATCAAAGACATACACGATGACCTTACATAGTTGTCGTCGATCACTGACTTTCTGAGAAAATCGTTGACAAGACGGAAAACCCGTGTTAACCTGCATTTGCACAGTTATTCGATATTTTCGATAGAGTCCTGGGAGATAACGTTAGCAAATGACTTGCGGTGCTGACATGATTGTGCATTATGTTATGACGGCTACCGAATTGCGACGGGAATCAGAAAATCAAGCATTACCCCTTAAAACACGAATAGATGCCCTAACTGACGCGATGATGTTATTGATTTATGCTGGTAAAGAAAGCGACACAGCGACAGACATTGTAAATGCGTTGCTTTTGGAATATTTTGAACGTTTAACGGCTATGGTTATTGTTATTGGATAATAAGACATGTGGAAAATAATACTAGGATCTTTGCTTTGTTTACTCGGAGTTTTAGTTGGTGCCTACGTCGG
>Ga0315273_10004731_pt1 | contig 16738 bp, 13 predicted proteins | sample YL17G02_0_MG_FD_205753 | JGI IMG/M metagenome (GOLD analysis project Ga0315273, IMG submission 205753) | Sediment microbial communities from Yellowstone Lake, YNP, Wyoming, USA - YL17G02_0 | ecosystem: Environmental > Aquatic > Freshwater > Lake > Sediment | place: USA: Wyoming | collected... | reverse complement strand
TACCTCGCGCTATCGCTACTCGTGGATCACGCCGCTGGCGATCTCGGCGCGGCCGCCGCACGCCATCTACACGGCGGCGCAGGTGCTGTTCCGCTCGATGGATGGCGGGCAGTCGTGGAAGACGATCAGCCGAGATTTGACTGGAGCACGTGGGACCGGCGAGACGCCGGTCCCACAGGGCATGGGGGCGACAGGCGGGACGCCTGTCCCACAGAGAGGGACAGCGCCAGCGAAGGGCTGCGAAGGCGATGTGCCCGTCGAGCGCGCCACCGCGTGCGGCTGGGGCGTGATCTTCGCGATCGCGCCGTCGCCGGCCGCAGGCGGCCTGGTGTGGATTGGCACCGACAGCGGCCGCGTGCATGTCACGCGCGACGATGGGGTAACGTGGACGGACGTGACGCCGCCAGGCATGAAGGACTGGACGAAGGTCAACATCATCGATACGTCAGCCACTGACCCGGGCACCGCGTACGTCGCGGCCGATCGTCATCGCCTCGACGACTTCCGCCCGTTCGCGTGGCGCACGCACGACTTCGGCAAGACGTGGACCGAGATCGGGCGCGGCCTGCCGGACGGCGCGTGGGTGGGCGCGGTGCGCGAGGATCCGAAGCGTCGCGGCCTGCTGTTTGCCGGCACGAGCCGCGGCGTGCACGTGTCGTTCGACGACGGCGAAAACTGGCAGAGCGTGCAGCTCGATCTGCCGCGCACCGGCATCAACGACCTGCTGGTGAAAGGCGACGATGTGATCGTGGCGACGCAGGGGCGGGGGATCTGGGCGCTGGACGGGATCGGACCGCTGCGTGCCGGCGCCGGTGCCCAGGGGCTGAAGCCCCTGGGGCTGCAGGACGGGGGGACACAGCCGGGTGGGGCGCAGGCCGCCGGGGCGGAGACGGTCCTGTTGCCGCCGGCCACGGCGCACCGGCTGCGCGCGAACAGCAACAAGGACACGCCGCTGCCGCCGGAGGAGCCGCGAGGCGAGAACCCGCCTGTGGGGGCGGTCGTCGACCATGTGCTGGCCACGCCGAAGCCGGCGGGCGAAGGCGCGGCGCCTGGTGGCCAGGCGTCACCGGTCGTGATCGAGATCGCCGCGTCCGACGGGACGATCGTGCGCCGCTTCAGCAGCGCCGACGCGCCGAAGCGGCCGAATGCGGATCTGTACTTCGCGGACTCGTGGCTGGCGCCGCCCAACGTTCCCGGCACGAAGGCCGGCCACAACCGGTTCGTGTGGGACCTGCGCCACCCTGCGCCGCGGGCGCTCGAGTACGAGTACTCGATTGCCGCCGTGCCCGGTCGCGCGGTGGCCACGCCGGAGGGCGCGTTCGTGTTGCCGGGCAAGTACGAGGTACGGGTGGTCGCGGACGGCAGGACGCTGCGGCAGCCGCTGACCGTGGTGATGGACCCGCGGGTCACGACATCGCAGAGGGACCTGGCGGTGCTCCTCGCCTTCCAGCGCGAGGTGGAAGCGGAGCTGGCACGGTCGGCGGACCTGGCAGCCGCGACCGGGACGGAAGAAGCGACCAAGGAGAACGCTGCCGCGACCAACGCGGTTCTCGCTGCGCTGGCACGTGACTTGGAGAGCGCTGACCTGCCGCCCACGCAGCCGCAGCGCGACCTGCTGACGCAGTGCCGCCAAGCGCTGAGGAAGTAGGGCGTCCGTGGTCTACCGCCAGAGGGTGAACCCGGCCGCGAGGAGCAGCAACGCCAGCACCGCGGCTACGATCGACCAGGACTGCCAGCCCAGGGTGAGGAGCGGCGCGCGAGGCGGAGTGGCCATGGCTGCCTCCTTGGGTTGATTCGCTCTGACTCGTTGGACACCGGCGGCCCCGAAACGGCAAATGGGGTCGGGAGTAATTTCGTTTCTGGAGGTTCTCGACTTACAGATTTGAAATCGGCGGGATGGCAGAGACTGCCATGCGACCGACCTGCACTGGTGGCGGGTTCTGCGTACCGAATCTCCCTCCCCCCAGGGTCTTGCCGGGTTTCCCGAGCAGTTACGAGCTCCGCAGCCTCGGTAGCGCCCTTGCACCACACCGGGCGACTTCCCTTTCCCGGAGGACGACCGGACATGCCAAGACGACCTCGCGTCACGACCGAACACCTCGTGTTCCACGTCTTCAACCGTGCGGTCCAGAGGACGACGCTGTTCGACGCGCCAGACGACTACGACGCCTTCCTGCGGATCATCGTCGAAGCGCTGCAACGCCTGCCCATGCAGGTGCTGGCCTACGTCCTCATGCCAAACCACTGGCATTTGGTGCTGTGGCCGGCCGCTGGCCAGAGCCTGTCTGCGTTCATGAAGTGGCTGACGGCCACGCACGTGCTGCGCTGGCGAACCGCGACGCACACGCGCGGCCGCGGCGCGCTCTACCAGGGGCGATTCAAGGCGGTCGCGGTCCAGAGCGACGATCATTTCCTGAGGCTGGTCCAGTACGTCGAGCGAAACCCGGTTCGGAAACGGCTTGTCGCTGAGGCGAAGGACTGGCGTTGGAGCAGCGCCTGGAACGGAGACGGCATCGACCGTCCTGAGCTGTCGCCGTGGCCAGTCACGCGGCCGGCCGACTGGCTGGTCCTGCTCAATCTTCCCCAGGCGCCGGCCGATCTGGTCGAGATCCGCACCGCCATCAGGGGCGGTATGCCGTACGGGAGCACAGACTGGCGCGAGCAGACCGCGCGGAGCCTGGGATGGCCGACGGGGCTGAGGCAGCCGGGCCGTCCGCGCCGGCAGGATTACACATCCGTAACCGAAATGGCCTCCGAATCCTAATTACTCCCGACCCCATTTGTGCGGTTGAGGCTACATGAAGCTACAATGAGGGCATGAAAGCCGTGGGCCTGCGCGAACTGAAGAACCGGCTGGCCGAGTACATGCGCGAGGGGGGGTGGCGAGGTCCTGCTGGTCACCGACCGCGGGCGCGTTGTCGCCGAGGTTCGGCCGCCAACGCGTGACGCGCTCGATGATCGCGTGCCAGCGGCGTTGCACGAGCTGGCGCGACGAGGCCTGGTCCGCCTGAACTCGACGCGACCCTTGTACGCGCGGTTCAACCGGCCTGGCCAGGCCGGCCTGGCCAGCCGCCTCCTCGACGAGGAGCGCGGACCGCGGTGAACCTCTACGCCGAGTCGAGCGCCGTGCTGTCCTGGTTGCTGGGCGAACCAGCGGGCGAATCAGTCCTGGGGCTGCTCGAGCGGGCCGACATCGTCGTCACATCCGAGCTGACGCTGGTCGAGTGCGACCGCGCGTTGATCCGGGCGCGGAGCATGGGCGCCCTCAGCGAGGCTGAGCGCATGGATCGGCGTGCCGCGCTCAACAACGCAGCGGCCGGATGGCACATCCTGACGCTCGCGACGGAGATCTTGGACCGCGCACGCGAGCCGTTCCCAGGCAAACTGCTCCGTACCCTCGACGCGCTCCACATCGCGAGCCTGCTGGCTGCTCGTGCCGGCGTGCCAGGCCTTGCTCTCCTCACGTTTCACCATGGCCTGGGTGCGGTCGCCAGACAGCTGGGCTTTGCCTGCGTGCCCGGAGCACTCCCAATCGGCGGGTGACGCCCGCGACGGTCTTAATTACTCCCGACCCCATTTCGGCTCCGTGCTAAGCTTCGCGGGATTATGGAGGATCGGCGATGAACCTGATCAAAGCGCTGCTGCTCGGCGTGTTGGCGTTCTCGGCGTTCTCGGCGTTCCAGGCTCCGGCGCCCACGGCGCCGGCATCGCAGAGCGCGCTGGCCGCGGATCCGAAGGGGTGGGTGGATCTGCTGGCCGACAAGAGCCTCAAGGACTGGACGCGCGTACCGCTCGGCCCGGTCGGCCAGCTGCCGGCGGGCAAGGCGGACGACCCGTCGCCGTGGAGCCTCGATCCATCGAGCGGCACACTGATCTGCGCGGGAGACAAGGCGGGCCACGAGATGTTCCGCTACGGCCCGGAACTGGGCGACTTCATCCTGCACGCCGAGTGGCGGTTCACGAAGATCGAGGGCGAGAAGGCGTACAACAGCGGCGTCTTCGCCAGGACGAGCGCCGACGGCACCATCTGGTTCCAGGCGCAGACGGGCGCCGCGGGCGGCTACCTGTTTGGCGCCGCGCCGGTCAACGGCAAGATGGGCCGCGTGAGCCTGCGCGACAAGATGATCGAGAACCGCGTCAAGCCGGCCGGCGAGTGGAACGTGTACGAGATCAAGGCGGTGGGCAAGACGCTCGCACTCTGGGTGAACGGTGCGGTGGTCAACGAGTACACCGAGTGCGAGGTGCCCCGCGGGTACGTCGGCCTCGAGGCCGAGGGCTATCGGATCGAATTCCGCAACCTGAAGCTGAAAAGGGGTCGGGAGTAATTAGGGCTTCTTACAATTTTGTATTACATGATTGTGATCAGCCGTAATTACTCCCGACCCCATTTCGGGGATGGAGGAGCCGTGAGAGAACGAACCGTCATCACCATCGTCGTCACCGCCACGCTTGGACTCTGGGGGTTGACCGTGGCCGCACAGACCAACCGGCGCATGGCCGAAATGCAGAAATGGCCGATCCACGACGACTCGCGGCCGATGCCGCCCGTGGTCGATCCGGGCCCGGCGCCCGCGCCGGCGCCGATCCCGGCAGACGCGGTCGTGCTGTTCGACGGCCGCGATCTCTCGCGGTGGACGACGTCCAAGGGCGCGCCGGCCGGTTGGCTGGTACGCGACGGCTACATGGAGGTCGCGAAAGGCTCGGGATCGATCCGGACGACACGCGGGTTCGGCGACTGCCAGCTCCACGTCGAGTGGGCGAGCCCGGCGGCCGCAACCGGCTCCGGCCAGGATCGCGGCAACAGCGGCGTCTTCCTGATGGATATTTACGAGGTCCAGATCCTCGACTCCTACAACAGCAAGACCTACGCGGACGGAACGGCCGGCGCCATCTACGGGCAGTACCCGCCGCTCGTCAACGCCAGCCGCAAGCCGGGCGAGTGGCAGACCTACGACATCGTGTTCCACGCGCCGCGATTCGACGACAAGGGGACAGTCGTCTCGCCCGCGCGCATGACCGTCTTTCACAACGGCGTGCTCGTGCAGGACAACGAGGAACTGACCGGCCCGACGGCCAACAAGGCGCGCCCGCCCTACAAGGCGCACGCCGACAAGCTGCCGATCTCGCTCCAGGATCACTCGCATCCGGTGCGGTACCGGAACATCTGGCTACGGGAACTGACGGACTAGGGCGGGTGGGACAGGCGTCCCGCCTGTCAGGATCGACACTCATGCACACACACGCCGCACGTCGATTCGCGCTCGTCGTCTTTGTGCTCGCCGTGTCGGTTGGCGCGCTCGCGCTCGCATCGACGCCCCAGGCGCCGGCACCCGGCAAGAAAGTGCTCATCGTCTGGGGCGGCTGGCAGGGCCACGAACCCAAGCAGTGCGTGGACGTCTTCGCGCCGTGGCTGAAAGAGCAGGGCTTCGACGTCGAGATCTCGAACACGCTCGATTCGTACCTCGACGCCGCGAAGATGAAAGGCGTCACGCTCATCGTTCAGGCCGTGACGATGGGACAACTGAACCCGCAGCAGGAGAAGGGGCTGCGCGACGCCGTCCGTGGCGGCGCGGGGCTGGCCGGCTGGCACGGCGGTCTGGCCGACTCGTTCCGCAGCAATCCCGAGTACGAGTTCATGGTGGGCGGGTCGTGGGCGGCGCACCCGGGCGGCATCATCGACTACCAGGTGAACCTCACGCGGCGGGACGATCCGATCACCAAGGGCCTGTCCGACTTCCAGATGCACTCCGAGCAGTACTACATGCTGGTCGATCCGGGCGTGGAGGTCCTCGCGACGACGACGTTCTCGGGCCAGGCCGACGCGACGATCAAGGGCGTCGTGATGCCGGTGGTGTGGCGGAAGCTGTACGGCAAGGGGCGCGTGTTCAACACGACGCTCGGTCACGTGGCCGCCGATTTCGACGTGCCGCAGGCGCGCGAGATCGTGAAGCGCGGCATGCTGTGGGCCGCGCGCGTCCCCGGCGCCGGCGACGACCCGAAACCCACGAATCCGTACCGGTAGGGCGGTGAAGCCGGCCCTGCGGGCCTGAAGAGCGTCTGAAGTCGTATGGGCGGACCGGGGCGGCGAGTCTGCCCGCCTTCGTTGCACTTCGGCGAGGCCTCGCCGCAACGCGGCACTGTGCCCCGGCCGCGCGGAGGCGGGAAGCCCCGCCCTGCTGCACGAGCGGCGGTTGCCCACGGTCTTCAGGCCGGGGGCAACCGCAGCCCCGGCCTGCCTGGGGTAACATACTCAGACGGCCAATCCGGCGGCGTCGTGTGCATTGAGGAGGCAAGGATGAGGGAACCCTGGCGGCGGCTGGCGTTTGCGGCCGCGATCACCGTGACCGTGGGCGTGGGCGCAGCGTCGGCGCAGACCGTGATCCTGAGGAACGCGCCGCCGGGGTCGACCGTCGAGCTCGTGTTGAACGTGGACGTGGTCGGGTCGGCGACGGTCGATGCCGCCGGCACCGCCACGGTCACCTCCAGCCGGCGCGTGCCGCCGAACAAGGCCGGCTCCGACGCGCACCTCTACCTCGAAACGTGCGACACGCTGCGCCGCCTGCTGATTGTGGAGCGGGGCCAGCCGGCAGCCGACCCGGGAGCCGGTTGCACGCGCAAGCAGGTCGTCGAGTGGTTCGTCCTGCGTCGCGTCACCACGCTGGTTCTGGACCTCGGCAGCCCCACCTCCACGGTGTGGGTGAGGCAGGGCCCGGCGCCGGAGCAGTGGTTGAGGGAGCCGTCGGCGGACGGCCCGGTCGGGCGCGGAAGACAGGCGTCGCTCGGGTTCATGGTCTTCGGCAGCGGGGGCGTCGGCATGTTCGGCGACTTCCTCGCGATAGCGTGCGGCACCGCACCGAGCTGCGGCGGCAAGGAGTCGCCCATCACCTACAACGCCGGCATCATCTACTGGGTCATTCCCTATCTCGCCTTCGACGCCAGCTACATGAAGCCCGCGAACCTCACCGCGGACGGCAGTGGCGACATCTACGGCTTCGCCAGCTTCCTCCGGACCGACATCTTCACCTTCGGGGCCAGGGTGGGCGTGCCGGTCGGCCGCCTGCGCGTCTTTGGCGGCGCGGGGATGAACTACGTCCGCGCGACGTTCGGCACTACGCAGACCATCATCCCCACGACGGTCATCGTCGACGAAATCCCAAGGATCATCCCCGGCGGCACGCAGACGTTCGACCTGAGGACCACGGGGTGGGGGTGGCAGATCGGCGGCGGCGTCGAAGCCTGGGTGAACCGCGCGGTTGCCGTGTACGGCGAGGCCGGGCGCGTCATGCTGAAGGGCAAGGCGCCGGGCGGCGAGGAAGGCTTTCTGGACGACCGCGTGACCTACGTGCTGGCCGGTCTCCGGGTCAGGATTGGCGGCTCTCGGGCCGGACGGAAGTGACAGGCCGCCCCGTCACTGCGTCGAGATCAGCTCGATCTCGAACACCAGCGTCGCGTTCGGCGGGATGGGCCCATTGCGGCTCGCCCCGTAGCCCAGCGACGGCGGGATGACGAGCCGGCGCACGCCGCCGACCTGCATGCCTTGGACGCCCTGGTCCCACCCGGCGATCACCTGACCGACGCCCAAGATGAACGTGAACGGCGATCCGCCAACCGACGAGCCGAATTGCGCGCCCTTCTGATCGACCTGGGACGGGTCGTACAACCAGCCGGTGTAGTGCACCGTCAGGGTCTGGCTGTAGCCGGCAACCGCGCCGGTGCCCACGGTCAGGTCGGTCTGGCTGTACGGCGCAAAGCTGGATGGGGTCGTCGCCGTATTGGTGCACCCGGCGAGGACCGCCGAGAGCGAGACCAGCGCGACGAACCCGAACGCCGACGAACGTGCACGCAGCAGTGTCACACGAACTCCCTGGAGAAGGGCCAAGCGCCGTTGCCGATTATGGCACAAACGGCGGCCGGCGTTCGACCCCCGTCGCGTAGAGTGGGACTTCAGCGCGTGTGAAGAAATGCTGCCGACCCGTAAGGCGGGTCTTCCCGCCTCCGCGCGGCCTTGGCACAAAGCCGCGCCACGGCGAGGCCACGGCGAGGTCTCGCCGAAGTGCAACGAAGGCGGGCAGACCCGCCCGCGTGCCCAGGCGAAGTCGGAAGCATCGGTGGCACACATGGCACATCACGTCTGTCCGTGGTGGATCGGATACCTCCTCGCCAGTCCCCTGCGACGCCTCTGGCAGGATCCGGCGCGGATTCTCGGCCCGCTGGTCGCGCCGGGGATGACCGTACTCGAACCCGGCTGCGGTATGGGGTTCTTCACGCTCGCGATGGCCCGCCTCGTGGGCCCGCAGGGGCGCGTCGTGGCCGTGGACATCCAGCCGAAGATGCTCGCCGGGCTGCAGCGCCGCGCTCGAAGGACCGGCCTGCTCGACCGCGTCGAGCTTCGGCTGGCCGGCGGTGAAGGGCTGGGCGTGGAGGATCTCGAAGGCCGGGTCGATTTCGTCCTGGCCTTCGCGATGATTCACGAGCTTCCGGAAAACCACCCGTTCTTCGCGGATGCGTACCGCGCACTGAGACCGGGCGGCAGGCTGCTTGCCGCCGAGCCGCGAGGCCACGTCAGCGAGGACGGGTTCGCATCCACGCTCGCCCGGGCCACTCGAGCGGGGTTTCGCGTGGTGCCCGGGCCGGCGGTTCGATCGAGCCACACCGCGATTCTCGAACGCGCGTGACGTCCCTGGGCTGGCTCGCGAGGCGCTTGGCGAGACGTGCCGCCCCAAACTCAGAGCGTTGACTGATCCCCGGCCGGGTGGGTCGTGAGGCGGGTGCCCGGTCGGCCCGCCGCCCGGGACGGGCCGACCGCCCCGCAAGCGGGAATCATCAGCGAGACCGGGTGCGGAGCGGCACACGGCGAGCGGGAAATCCGCGCGACGAGGCGCGCGACCCGGCCCGGGCGGCGGGCCGACCGGGCAGGACCCGCAAGAGGTGCGTCGACCCTGGAGCGACCCGGTCGCGCTCACTCGGCGCGAAGGGCCTCGACCGGGTTGATGCGCAGCGCGCGCCGCGCGGGGAGATAGCACGCCACCAGCGCCAGCGCCGCCAGCAGCGCCGGCGCGCCGATGATCAGCAGCGGATCCGACGTGCTCGTCTTCGTCACCGCCGCGAGCGCTTCGAGGAACGACCGCAGCGCCTGCAGCGTGGCGAACGCCGCAGCCAGCCCCAGCGCCGTGGCCACGCCGATAATCGCCACTCCCTCGGTCAGCACCAGCCGCAGCACGTCGCCCCGGGTGGCGCCCAGCGCCACGCGGATCCCGATCTCGTGCGTCCGCCGCGCCACCGCGTGCGCCGTCACCCCGCCAAGCCCGATCGAAGCGAGCAGCAGGCCGAACACGCCCACGCCGCCGTAGATGGCCGTGACCACGCGCATGAGGTACAGCATACGGTCCACCTGTTCCGCCATGCTGCCCGTGTTGAAGAGCGTCAGCGTGCGATCGATCGTGGCCAGTTCCCGCCGCACGGCGGCGACGCCGTCCACGCCTGGCCCCGTGCGAACGAACAGCGTGACGCCGCTCCCCGATGGCCGGGCGAACGCGCCGGGCGACGCGGCAAAGTACACCTGCGACGATGCGGCGTCGAACGCGAACACCGGGCGGATGTTGCGCACCACGCCGACGACCTCGTACCGCTCGGTTCCCGTGTCGAGCACCTGGCCAACCGCCCTCTTCCCGGGCCACTCGTTGCGCGCCATCGCCTCGTTGACGACGACCGTCCGCGCGTCTGCGCGCTCGTCCTCGCGCCGCAACGCGCGCCCCTGGAGTAGCGCGATGCCCAGCGTCTCGAAGAACCCGGCGCCGACGCGGCTGCCCCGCAGGCGGCGGCCCTGACGCGGTCCGCCCAGGAACTCCATCTTGGTGGCCATCAGCGATTCGCCGCCGATGAGGCTGGCCGGCGTAGACGTGGTGAGGCACGCCGCGGTCACGCCAGGCAGGCGACGGAGCCGATCCGGCAGGTCCGCCAGAAGCGCCTGCGTCCGGGGCACCGTGTAGCCGTCGCGCACCGGATCCACCGACATCACGTGCAGGTTGCGGGCATCGAAGCCGATGTCCACGGCGGTGGCGTTCCCCAGACCCAGCAGCACGAAGCCGCTGAGCAGCAGCAACATCAGCGAGGCGGCCACCTGCTGGAGCACCAGCACGTTGCGCAGGTTGAACCAGCGATAGGCGCCCGCTCCCGGCGTCCCGCCCGTCCTCAGCGACAACCAGACGTCTGCACGCGCCGCCTGCAGCGCCGGCGCCAGGCCGAACAGCACACCGGTCCCGACGGTGAAGAGCACGACGAGCAGCGCGCCGTACCAGTCGAACCGCACGTCCACGTTCATGTACGACGGCAGCAGCGTGCGCACCATCGACCGCGTGGACACGTCGCGCCAGATGGCAAACAGGGTCCCGACGATGCCGCCGAGCGCGGCCACCAGCAGGCTCTCGGTGAGCAGTTGGCGCACCAGGCGCCCGCGTCCGGCGCCGAGCGCGAGCCGCACGGCGATCTCGCGCTGACGCGCCGCCCCGCGCGCCAGCAGCATCGTGGCGATGTTCACGCAGGCCATGAACAGGATGAGACCGACCAGCAGCAGCGAGAAGCCGAGGGCGCGCGGCAGATCCTGATCGGGGATGGGGAGCAGCCGGCCGCCGGGGAGCAGCGTCACGCGGCGCTCGGGGCGATCGCGGTCCGGGTCGTGGTGCACCTGCTCGAGGCGACGCGCGATGGTGTCGAGCGCGATCTCGGCCTGCCCGGTGGGGACCGCACGGCGCAGCCGCCCGATCGCGCGGAACTCCTGGCGCAGGTGATCGCGCAGCGTGTCGCCGCCCAGCTCGGGCGCCACCGCGCTGGTCGCGGTCACGGGAATCCAGAGATCGACGGCCCCCAGCATCGGCGACGCGCCGAGGAACCGGTCGGGCGTGATGCCGGCAATCGTGACCGGCTGGCCGTTCAGGCGCACGGCGCGGCCGATGGCGCCGCCTTCTCCGCCGAAGGCCGACTGCCACAACCGGTAGCTGATGACGGCCGACCCGTCCCAGGTCTTCTCACCGGGCGCGGGCAACCGGCCGGCGTGCGCGTCCACGCCGAGCACCGAGAAGTAGTCGGTTGTGACCAGTTGGCCCCACAAGCGCTCGCGCGCGCCGTCGGGCCGCGTGAGGACGAACGGCACCGGGCCCATGTACGCGGCCAGCGCGTCGAACTGCCCGCTGTGATCCCGGTACTCCTCGTAGTCCGGGTACGCGACGGGCTCCTGGAAGGTCACCAGCCCCGAGGGCTGTCGCACGCCTGGCACCTCGCCAAGGACGAGCGATTGAATCTGGCTGAGCATCGACACGGTGAGGCCGATGCCGATCCCAAGGCAGACGGTGGCCGCCAGCGTGAAGCCAGGCGATCGCCAGAGCATGCGGGCGCCGTAGCGCACGTCGTGGAAGACTTGCACGTGGAGAACAGTAGATCCGAAATTGTCAAACGCCAAGCCCCGATCCGGATCCAACGCCATGCATTCGCGCTGCATTCGGTTGAATCAGCCGCCGCTCGTGTGTGGTGCCGCGCACCAGCCGATTTGCGGTTATCTGAAGAGAACAGACGAGATGCGCCTGTCGCTCGATCGCAGCTCATCGGTGGCACGCGCTTCGCATGTGTCCGGACCGCCTGCCGACCGCGTGTTGCATGGGGGCGTTCGCGCCCCGGGGAGGTGAACCATGCGTTCCCTTCGTGCGCTCGGCGTCTGGTCGCTCGTCGTCTTTTTTCTCTGCATCGCCGCTCCTGCCACGTTCACGCTCGCAGAAAACGGATCGATCGAAGGTCGCGTGACGGACAGTTCCGGCGGGGTAATGCCAGGCGTCACGGTCACCGCCAGGGGCACGACGGCTGGCGGCGAACACCGTGCGGTGACCGGCGCGAACGGCACGTACCGGCTCCCGGGGCTGCCTCCGGGGCGATACCAGGTGCGCGCGGAACTGAGCGGCTTCAAGACCGTCACCATGGTCGATGTCTCGGTGACCTCTGGTGCGGCCACGAAGCTTAACGTGGTGCTGGAGTTGGGCAAGCTCGAGGACACGGTGGTGGTTTCGGGCGCGACGCAGGTCGTCCAGACACAGAGGGCAGCGACGCCGACCTACGTCACCAGGAACACGCTCGATCACATCGAGGTGACGTCGCGTCCCAGGTACGGGTGGCCGTCGTACCCGCCGCGCAACACGCGGTCGTTCGACAAGATCACGGAAAACCGGTTCCTGAAGGCCGGCGACCAACCGCTCTCCACCTTCTCGGTGGACGTCGACACCGCGTCGTATGCGTTTGCGCGGCGCATGCTGTCCTCGGGCAGGCTGCCGCAGAAGGACGCCATCCGCATCGAGGAACTGATCAACTACTTCCGCTACGAGTACCCCAATCCCAAGGGCGATGTCCCCTTCTCGGTCACGACCGACGTCGGTCCCTGCCCGTGGAATCGCCAGCACCTGCTCGCCCACATCGGCTTGCAGGCGCGCCGGCTCGATCGCCGCGAGACGCCGCCGCGCAACCTCGTCTTCCTGCTCGATGTCTCCGGCTCCATGCAACCCCCCGACAAGCTGCCGCTCATCAAGCAGGCGATGCAACTGCTGGTCAACGACCTCACCGCCCGCGACAAGGTCGGCATCGTCGTCTACGCCACCGCCGCCGGCGTCATCCTGGAGCCCACCGCCGGCGATCAGAAGGAGCGGATTCGCGACGCCATCGACCGCCTGCACGCCAACGGCTCCACCAACGGCGCCGACGGACTCGCCACCGCCTACCGGCTGGCGCGCCATCATCTCGACCGCGAGGGCGTCAACCGCGTCATCCTCGGCACCGACGGCGACTTCAACACCGGCATGGTCGAGCGCGGGGATCTCGTGCAGCTGATCGAGCGCGAGCGCAAGGCGGGCATCGGGTTGTCGATCCTGGGCGTCGGTACCGACAACCTGAAAGACGGATTGCTGGAACAGCTCGCCGACAAGGGCAACGGCAACTATGCCTATCTCGACACGTTCGAGGAAGCCTACAAGGTGCTGGTGCGCCAGGCGAGCGCCACGCTCGTCACGGTGGCCAAGGACGTGAAGCTGCAGGTGGAGTTCAACCCGGCCTATGTCGCCGCGTATCGCCTGATCGGCTACGAGGACCGCGCGCTGGCGGCCGAGGACTTCAAGGACGATCGCAAGGACGCGGGCGAGATCGGTGCCGGTCATTCAGTGACCGCGCTTTACGAGATCGTCCCGCCGGGAGTCTCCAGGGACGATCCAGCGGTGGTGGACGACCTGAAGTACCAGCAACCGCGGCCGCTGGCGGCCGGCGTGAAGAACGGCGAGCTGATGACGGTGAAGCTGCGCTACAAGCGGCCGGACAGCGACACGAGCGTGCCGCTGGAAGTGGTGACGCGGATGCCGGCGCGCGAGGAACTGCGGCTCACCGAGAACCTGGGCTTCTCGGCCGCGGTGGCGGCGTTCGGCATGCTGCTGCGCGAGTCGTCTTACAGCGGCGATGCCACGTGGCGCCTGGCCGCCGATCTGGCGGAGCAGCACCGCGGCTCGGACCGGGACGGCTACCGCGCGCAATTCGTGCGGCTGGTGGAGATGGCGGCCGCGCTCACGCGGGGCCACGACAAGTAGGCGCAGCACGGGCGCGCGGAATGGAAAATGGCGAATTCAGAATTGTGGCCACGGACGGCGGAACGGGCAGTCCGCCATTCTCAATTGAGCTTTGAATTCTGCATTCTCAAATTCTCAATTCCGGCCGTGGGACCGGCGTCTCGCCGGTCATGCGTGGCACCGGCCCCGCCCTACGGCGAATTGGACGCTGGGATCCATCGTCGTGCACACGCGTGCCGTGTGTGGCCTCGGGCACGGCGCAGATACGTCGTATGTCGACACGATTCGGGCCGTAATGACCGATGCGCAGCAGGCCAATCGGCGGCAACGCATCTCCTGGATGCGCGCGAGGCGAGTGAGGCGTATGGTCTGCCGTTTGCAGTGCTGAATCCGGCGGGGTCGGGACAAACACCCACTGGCGGGTCACGCTGATCGCGATCCCCCCCCGAGCTCCCGTTCCATCCGTCTTCCCGGGGAAGAACGCAATGCGCACGACCGGACCGGGGGACGCGGGCACGACCCGCTTCAGGCTGGCTCGCCCGGACGCGGAGTACCGCACGTTGATGGCCCGGTACCAGGCGGGCGACGCCGAGGCCTTCGAAGCACTGTACGACCGGCTCGCAGGCGATCTGGAAACCTATCTCCGTCGCCTGGCGCCCGATGGCCTCCGCAAGGCCGTCATCGACGACGTGTTCCTCTCGATCCACCGTGCCCGGGCCACGTACGATCCGCGCCTGATGTTCGAGCCGTGGATCGCCGCCATCGCCAGTCACGTGGCAGGAGGGCGCGGCCGCGCCCAGGGCGCGTCGTGGTGGCGGCGTTGCTCAGTCGGTCCTGAGCGCGCCGATCGGATCCAGCCGCGTGACGCGTTGCGCCGGCAGGCCGCTGGCGAGCGCGGCACTCACTGAAACGGCGACGGCCGTACCGCACACTCCATCTCCGTCCTCTTCGCCTGCTTGCGCCCGGAGTTCGCTGGTGTTAACAATGAAGCGCCGCTCGCAGGGCAAGGCTTCAGCCTTGCCGGGCGGCGCCGGGGACGTCAACACAAGCGATCTCTGGTGTGGTTCAGCGCGCGACAGTGCGCGACCGGCGCCGGCGCCAGATCCCGAACACCTCGACGAAGGACCGGAGGAAATCCCACACGCGGAGCTTCGAGCCCGGGACCTCGTGCCACGCGGGCAACGCCAGCTCGTAGATGGCCGCGCGGCGCGGCGGGCCGCCGTCGCGCACCTTGAGCGCGAGGTAGCGCTCGAGGATTTCGACGTCGAAGATCCAGGCGCTTCGGAAGCGCTCCGCGAACAGGCCCACGACCTCGTCGGTGGCCCGGAACACCTTCGCGCCGCACTGGGTGTCGTACACCGGCAGGTCGAGCGCCAGTGACGCCGCGGTGGCGAAGACGCGGCTGACGTAGTGACGCGCGGAGCTGCGCCGGATGTCGCGCCCCATCAGGTTGACGCGCGATCCCAGCACGAGATCCAGGTCGGGCCGCTTGCGCGCGAGCGCCAGGAAATCGTCCAGCGCCTCGAGCGGCGTGGCCAGGTCCGCGTCCCAGAACCCGACGTACTCCGGGCGCGACCGCGCGGCCTCGAGGATCCCGAGGCGCACCGCTTCGGCCTTGCCCGAGTGCGCCGACAGCCGAAGCACGCGCACCTGACCCGGACACGACGCCTCGAGCGCCGACAGCACGTCCACGGTCCCGTCGCGGCTGCCATCGTCCACGAAGAGCAGCGCGACCCAGGGCCGCGGGCGCAGGAAGTCGAGAAACGCGGCGGAGACCAGGCGCGAGGCCTCGATGTAGCACGGCACCACGAGGACGAGACGCGGTTCGGTCATCGCCGTGACTCCAGGAAGCGTTCCCACAGCCTGCGATCGATGTACACGGTGAGCAGCACACCCGGCCGCAGGCCGTAGAACTCCGAAACGTAGCGATCGCCCAGCGCCGCGTCCACAGCGGCCACGTTTTCCTGCGACGCCACGATGACCGGCACGTCGTCCAGGCTGCCGGCCTCCGCGGCCCGGCTCCAGTACCCGACGCGCGTCAGATCACGCGCGTACCACGGGAAGGGCCACTGCTCGTACGGCCCGGCCAGCACCTTCACCAGCATGTTCCGGCCGTCGGGGTGACGCGCGGCGAGGTCGTGTACACGTGTGGTGAGGCGCAGGAAATCCGTGCTGGTCTGGGCGTAGGCGTAGGGATTGCGCGGGTCTGCCGGGTACTGGAAGTTCGCGCGCCGGCTCTGCACGGCGAGTTGCCACGTGGCCGCCGCCAGCACGACAACCAGGAGCGCGCGCAGTTGGCGCGACCTGGCACGCGCCATCAGCGCGGCCGTTCCCGTGCCCGCCAGCAGCACGATGCCGATGTAGAACGGCAGCAGGTTCCACGGCGTCTTGTACGGAAGCGCGGAAAAGACCGCCGCCGTGATCACCGAGTACGCGCAGACGTAGAGCGGCCAGAACGCCCGTCTCCTGACCGCAACCGCGTAGGCGATCCCCGCGACGGCGAGCGATAGCACGAGTGCCTCGGTCCAGGCGAGGCCGCCAGACGAGGACCACGCCAGCGTCCGCAGGTAGTAGTACCACGGCTCGGCGTGCGGCCCGGTCTCGACGCCCCGCCCCAGGTAGATCGCGAACGCGCGGAAGGACTCGAGCAGGCCCGAGGGGTTCCGGAAGAAGGCGGAGAAGAGGACGAGCGCGACCAGGAGCGCGGCGAGCAGACCGGTGGCCGCGTGCGCGACCCGTGTGCCGGGAGACACGCGCGGCCCATTTCCGCCGGGCGTGGCGGTGGACAGCATCCGCGCGAACGCACACGACACAATCGCAGCGGGCAGCACGATGAGCGAGGTCTCCTTGGTCGCATACGCGAGGCCCGCGAGAACGCCCGCCCAGGTTGCCGTGGCGCGGCGCGGCCGCAGCGCGTAGCGTCCCAGCGCGATCAGGAACGCCAGCGTGAAGAAGGTGAACAGGGACTCCTGGATGTAGAACCGGCTGTAGTAGGTCAGCGCGGGCGAGATCGCCGCCAGCCCCGCGCTCGCCGCGACCGTCGCGCGGCCGAGGCCGGCGGACAACGCCAGCAAGAGCAGGATAGTGGCTGCCCCGAAGATCGCGGGCACCATCCGCAGCGTGCGCTCGTCGAGGGATGCCAGCGTCGGCTG
>Ga0315273_10004730_pt1 | contig 16738 bp, 13 predicted proteins | sample YL17G02_0_MG_FD_205753 | JGI IMG/M metagenome (GOLD analysis project Ga0315273, IMG submission 205753) | Sediment microbial communities from Yellowstone Lake, YNP, Wyoming, USA - YL17G02_0 | ecosystem: Environmental > Aquatic > Freshwater > Lake > Sediment | place: USA: Wyoming | collected... | reverse complement strand
CCTTGGGGGGGAGCACCCGGCAGGGTCGGGCCCGTACACGCCGAGCGACAGCGTGGGCCTGTTGATCCCAGCCGGTACGCCACCTGGGCGCTACGGAGTTGAAATTGCAGTCATGGCGCAGGGCGGCATGAGTCCGCTCGAAGTCGAGGCAGAAGACGGCCAACTTGCCGGCCACACCGTGCGGCTGTTCGACGTGACGGTGACACCGGCCGTCGAGGCGCTCGGCGTCGAGAGACTGCCGATCGCCACTCGCCGGCCCTTGCGATTGCAGGATGGGCTGCGTTACCTTGGCGATGCGAGCCCCGAGTCCCCTGCCAATCCAGGCGAGCTTCGCAAGATGAATCTGTTCTGGGAGGCGGTCGCTCAACCTGCCAGAGACTACGCGGCGTTTATCCAGCTGCTGGACGGCCGCGGTAATGTGGTCGCCGGCTGGCAGGCAGCGCCTGGTGCGGCCTACGCGACGAGCCAGTGGGCTCCCGGAACGCTTATGCGAACCCAGGCTTCCCTCAGAATTCCCGCGAACCTGCACGACGGACGGTATCAGCTGATCGCCGGCCTGTTCGATCCCGCCACCGGTACGCGCCTCCGCACGATGGCTGGCGCCGACCGGATCGACCTGGGACGGGTGCCCGTGCAGGGCCGCGAACACAGCCTGACGCCTCCGCGACCGGCCCGCGCGGCGGATGCCCGCTTCGGCGAGGAAGCTCGCCTGGCCGGCTACGATCTGGCCCAACCGGATGGAGGTACGACGCCAGGTAGTACCCTGCCTCTCACGCTGTACTGGGAGGCCCTGGCAACTCCAGATCGAGCCTACACCGCTTTCGTACATCTGTTGGACGCGTCGGGTGCAATTGTCGGGTACGGCGATTCGGAGCCGGGGAAGGGAAAGTACCCGACGACCGGCTGGCTGCCCGGCGAGTACCTTGCCGATCGCCACAAGGTCACCGTTTCGCTGGGCATTGCAGCGGGGGCATACCGGTTGGCAGTCGGATTGTACGATCCCTCCAGCGGCGAGCGATTGCTGCTTCCCGATGGCGCCGACCAGCAGATACTTGACTTGCCGGTGGTCATCTCGTCGAAGTAGAGGGGATAGTGCCCGACCTGGTGGCACTACGACGCTGAGACTGATAAGAGTCCCGCAACCTGTAGCTCGCGCCTGCGTACAGTGTTATGGTATGAGCTAATGGCGCGCGGATTGACACCGCTCGAAAGCGTGAGCGTGGCGCACTGAGGCGGAAGACAGGAGAGGATCACATGGCTGAGGATACCCCGGGCGAGAAGACGATCGTCGAAGAGCTGAGCAAATTGGGCAAGCAGATGGGCGATGCACTCCGTGCTGCGTGGGAGAGCGAGGACCGCAAGAAGCTGCAAGCGGAGATTGTCGAGGGGATGCAGCAGTTCGGCAACGAGGTAGGCGAGGCGGCGAAAAAAGCGGGCGAGAGCGACGCTGCCAAGCAGCTTAAGACCCAGGCAGAGAAGGTGGCCGGCGACGTCAAGTCGAACGAAGTGACGGGGGCAGTCCGCAAAAGCATGATCGGCGGGTTAGAGGTTCTTAACCAGGAACTGGGCAAGCTGTTGGAGAGGCTCGAAGCCAAGCCAGCGGCGGGCACACCGGCAGAGCCTGCAGCAGAAGGACCCGAGGCTCCAGCCGAAGCGGCTGGCCCACCTGAGCCTCCGGCCGAACCTCCGGCCTCCACCCCGGTCTAGCGGACCTGACACGCGGACGAAGACGCCTGGTGTGCAGCCGGGCGTCTCTGCTACCTGGGAGTCGCGGCAGCGAAGTAATTCCAGATCGTTCTGGACAGGTCCCCCATCGTCTTCGATGAGGCGTCCCACTCCAGCCACGGAGGTTGGTAGAGGAAGACGCTCAGCACGTAGGGCCCGGCTGGCCCCCAGATGGCGGCTACATCTCCCTGCGTGTCGGCAAGATATCCGTGCTTGTGAACGGCGCGGGTCCCCTTGGGCACACCCGAGACGATGAGATCGGTCACGTCGTTGAGCCTCATGAACTGAAGCGCCTGCTGGCACTCGTCCTGGGTGATTTCGTCCGGGTAGGCCGCAAGCAGCGTGCCGCCCCCCTGACTGCACTCCACAAGCATCTCCAGCATCAGTCCAATGTCGCGAGGGGTCGTCTGAACACTGGGATCCGGCCGCGTATCGATGTCCGAACGGCTGTTCGCTTCGGTCCGGGGAAACGACTCAGGCGCTGGCTCATCGTAGGGTGCGGCCATGTAGGTGTTCTTCAGGCCGAGCTTACCGAGCGACGCGTTGAGGCGCGTGACGCCTGCGGCGGGATTTCCGTCGCCGATCACCGCTAGAAGCTGGTTAGCGGGCACATTGCCGCTTTTCGAGATCATGTCCTGGATCTGTTGCGTGGTGGCCGCGTCGGGCGGTGCGTCGAGCCTTCGGTAAAGCTCTACCAGAATTGCGATCTTCATCGTGCTCATACCGGAGTAGGCGACGTCGGCGTTGATGGCGAGCTCATCACCCGTCTTCGTCTGGTGTAAGAACAGGCTGACGATGCCTGGCGATTGGCCTGCGAGATCTCGGAGCAACTCCTCCAGCATCTTCATGTCCGGCGGGGGTGGCGAGGTCTCGTGGACCAGCAGATCGGCAGTCCGAACGCGAGGATTCGTCAATGCGGAGATCAGGCGTTCGCGGGAGGCGGTCCGGTCCAGTCGACGCCCGGACTGGCCCGGCGCGATTTGGCGCATCTCAGGAATCGGCCGGGGCGGTAGCGGCGGACGATCGAATCGCCTGGCTACATCGTCCAGCCAGCTGTCCAGAGCGTCCCGGTCGAGACTGTAGCGCAGGGGGATGTCTATCGGGGGGACGGGCCGGTTCAGCCCTTCGCTGACCCAGACTCGAATCAGGTGGCTTGGATTGGCATAGGCCTGAGCGGCGGCCAGCATCCCGGGCACGTCGATCTTGAAGTCGATCATTTGCGGCCGCAGCAGCATGCGCCGGTCATCGTAAAAGACCGCCGCCGGCTCGGCAAATTGGCGATTCAACGACTCGGCGATAGCGGCAGCATCAGCGCCGGACTGATCGAGACCTGCCAGCCGCACTCCCGGGGGCACTGCTCCCGCCGTCCGGCGATAGCGCATGTAAGAAGGCGCCATTAGGGCGCCGAACACGAAAGCTAGCGCCAATATGACCAGGATCAGTTTGCGCATGGGTCGTCAGGCTGCGTGCACCGGCATTGGCTGGCGGGACGGGCCGCTGAGGAGGAGCGGGCGGGGCCTATTCCCATTCTATGGTCGCCGGCGGCTTCGAGCTGATGTCGTATACCACTCGGTTGATCCCGGGCACCTCGTTGACGATGCGGCTGCTTGCCCTGGCGAGAAGCTCGTAAGGCAAGCGGGCCCAGTCAGCTGTCATGAAGTCGTCGGTGGTCACGGCGCGCAGTGCGATGGTGTCGCCGTATGTGCGGCCATCACCCATGACGCCGACCGACCGGACTGGGAGGAGCACCGCGAAAGCCTGCGATACGTCACGGTACTTCCCGGCGGCGCGCAATTCGCCCAGGAAGATGGCGTCGGCCTTACGCAGCGTTTCGAGGCGCTCCCGAGTGACTTCGCCGGCGATCCGAATTGCTAGCCCAGGGCCGGGGAACGGGTGCCGCCAGACGATCTCTTCAGCCAGTCCCAGGGCCTCACCCACCGCTCGGACCTCATCTTTGAACAGTGAGCGCAGGGGCTCGATCAGCCTGAACTGCATGTCGTCGGGCAGCCCGCCCACATTGTGATGTGTCTTGATCGTGTGGGCGGTGGGGTGTTCGCCGCGGTTGGCGGATTCGATCACGTCAGGGTACAGTGTGCCCTGTGCGAGGAAGGTCGCCCTGTCGCCCTTGGACAGGGCTGCTGCTCGTGCTTCGGCGTCCTCGAAAGTCCTCACGAATCGCGCCCCGATCAGCTTGCGCTTCATTTCAGGGTCCACAACTCCGGCGAGATCGGCGAGGAACTCCAGCGCGGCGTCCACGGCGAGCAGCTCCATCCCGAGGTGGCGGTCGAACGTCTCGACGACCTGCTCCGCCTCACCCAGGCGCAACAAACCGTGGTCCACGAAGATGCACGTCAGCCGGCCGGCGACGGCGCGGTAGATGAGCGCCGCGGCGACAGCCGAGTCCACGCCGCCACTCAGGCCGCAGATAACTCGCCCGCCGCCGACCTGGGCGCGGATGGCGGCAACGGTCTCTTCGATGAAGTTGGCCGGCGTCCAATCTGGCCGGCATCCGCAGATGTCCAGGACGAAATTGTGCAGCAGTTCGCGCCCCTGGGGAGTGTGCTGGACCTCGGGATGGAACTGCAGGCCATACACTGCTGCGCCGGTGTTGCCCATTGCGGCGACAGTAGAGCCGGACCGGGCGAGGGCTGCGAACTCCGCTGGTAGGGCAGTGACGTGATCGCCGTGGCTCATCCAAGCGGTGACCTGCGCGGGGAGGCCTTTGAAGAGAGGCGCGTCCGGCGCCAGGATCGTGATATCCGCGTGCCCGTATTCGCGGCGCCCGGCGGGATCAACGCTGCCTCCGAGGTTCCGGGCGAGCAGCTGCATTCCGTAACAAATGCCGAGAACCGGTCTGCCGGCCGCCAGCACGAACTCGGGAAGCGTGGGTGCATCCGGCGCGTATACGCTCTCGGGCCCTCCCGACAGGATGTAGCCTTTCGGATCCAACGCTGCGAAACGCTCGGCCGGCGCGTCCCAAGGCAACAGCTCGCAATAGACATGTAGCTCTCGCACGCGCCGAGCGATGAGCTGTGCCGTCTGGGAGCCGTAATCCAGAACTACGATCGCATCGCGGCCGGAGTTGAGAGCACCGGTGAGCACCTATAAGGCTCCTCAGCCCTCGATTACGATCCGGCCGTTGTCCATGTTAGTGATGACGGCCAGCGTTTCGATGGGCACTCCAAAAGATGCAAGAGCGTCTCGCCCCCCCTCGAAGCGTTTCTCTATTACCGCCCCGATGGCTACCAGGGAGGCCCCAGACCGGTGCACGAGGTCTACTAGCGCCCGAATCGTTTCGCCCCGGGCAAGGAAGTCGTCGATCACCAGCACATGATCGCGCGGCCCCAGAAATTCGGGTGAAATCATCAGCTCCGTCATCACACCCTTGGTGTGAGACGGCGCGCTGGCGGTCATCGCGTTCGGATGCATCGTAACCGGCTTGGACTTACGGGCGTAAACCACCGGGATGCCCAGCGCCAGCGCAGTCGTGAGAGCTGGAGCAATGCCACTGATCTCCGCCGTGACGATCTTGTTCGCCCCCAAGTGCGCGAATCGTGCGGCCAACGCCCCCCCGACGGCAAGCATTAGAGCGGGGTCGACCTGGTGGTTTATGAAGCTGTCCACTTTTAGGATGCCGTGTCCGAGGTTCACGCCTTCGCGCTTGATGCGTTCTATCAGTAGTTGCACGATACGTTTCCTCCCGTGCCGGATAGTGTTCTATTCTAAGGCGTAACACGGCAGGTGCAAATACCGCAGGCCTGCTGAACGAACCCTACGGCCCTTAGGGCACCAGCAAGCACGAAAATGCATGGTGCCGCCGGCTATTTTCGGAACAACGAAATGTGGCGTGAGGGGTTCGGGCTGCACCGTGCGGCTCTGAACCCCTGCCTCAAGGAGGGCGTTGGCAGGCTCTAGCTGGGAACCGTCGAACGCCGCCAATGGAGCTGAGGGTCGGACCAATACCGCAGCCGCCAGGCCCATCCGGCGGGGTAGCCGAGCATCTTGGCGATGTCGCCGGCCACGCGGATTACCGGAACCAGGACGATAGCCTTCACGCGCCCGGTGGCAGACAGAGCCGGTAGGTGCAGGCGCAGCCGCCGGTATGGGGCGCGGCAGTAGACGGCGCCGCCGGCCGCCAGTACCACCAGCCACAACGGACTCGACGAAGCAGCCAACAGCACAAGCGCCGGGAGGGCGATCAGGTAAGTGCCATAGCGGATGGCGTGGCGCAGCCGCCAGAGGTCGGCCTTCCCGTCACCGCGAGCGTAGCGATAGTACTGCCGAAAAAAGGCGCCCAACGAACTGCGAGGCCGAAAATGCGCCACCGCCTCAGGCGCCCACTCAAACATACCCGCCACTTCCCGCAAGCGCAAGTCGAAGATCAGATCCTCGCAGTAGTCGAGCCATTCTGGGTAGCGCCCCGCGGCGGCCCAGGCCGCCTTGTTGAACGCCACCGAGCGGCTGGAAGGTAGGAATGTTGCCGGGCGAATCTCGTTGGCCGCGGGGAGGACCGTGGCGCCCATCGCCGCCTCGAAGGGTGTTTGTGGGTCGGAAACGAAGAAGCCTGCAACGACCGCCGCATTCCCACGTCTCGCCGACTGGCCGCCGAGGCCGGAGGGCTCCAGCGGGGCCACCAGCTCCTCCAGCCAGCGGGGCTCAAGCCAAACCCCCGCGTCGGTGCTGGCGATCACATCCCCGGTGGCGGCCTGAATTGCCAGGTTCCGGCCGCGTGAGATATTGGCCCCGGGCTCCGAGAGAACCCGAAGGGGCAAGCGGCCCGCATACTCCCTGAGAACGGTGACGGTTCCATCGCGCGAGCCGCCGTCCACAATGACCACTTCGTCAGGTTGGCGTGTCTGCGCGACGAGGCTGTCCATCAGGCGCCTGATGGACTCACCTTCGTTGAGTACGGTGCAGATTACGCTGATGCGCATGGTAGAAGCGTCGATGACCGGCAGGGATTCCCTGCCATTATACCTTTTCGACGGCGAAGAAGGAAAGTTGCCCGACCCCTGCGCAGAGTCGACGATCAGATATGGCTGCCGCCGCCGTCCACCCAGCCCTCCGCAGTCTGAGGGTCGTCTTCAAGGTGCAATTCGCTCATGGCGTGCTCGAGGGCCAGAACGCGCAGCGTCAGGTGGCGCATTGTGTCGGCTGTTGGGTCGGGCAGGCTGTTGTGCTGCAGGTCTTCTCGTTCGAACCCAGCGGCCGCGGAGACCGGAGGCAGCGAGCCGTCGTCACGGGATCTCACGCGACCGGGCACCCCCACAACCACGGAGTTCGGCGGTACGTCCTTGACCACCACCGAGTTTGCGCCGATGCGACTGTGTGCCCCGATGGTGATGGGACCGAGAATCTGCGCGCCTGCCCCCACTACTACGTGGTCCTCAAGCGTTGGGTGTCGCTTCACCTTGGCCCAACTGACGCCGCCGAGGGTCACGTTGTGGTAGAGTGTCACGTCGGCGCCGATCTCCGCCGTCTCGCCGATTACCGTGGCCATCCCATGATCGATGAAGAAGCCGGGGCCGATCCGGGCGCCGGGATGGATCTCAACCCCTGTAAGCCACCGGCCGAAGTTGCTGATCGTCCGGCCGATGAGATAGAACCCGTTGCCCCAGAAGTAGTGCGCCACGCGGTGCAGCCACAGCGCGTGCAGGCCCGGATAAAGCAGCAGCACTTCGACGGTGCTGCGCGCCGCCGGGTCGCGATCGAATACCGCCTGGATATCTCTGTGCAAAGTACGGAACATGATGGCCGTTCATCCTCACCCGAAGCCGGCATGCGGCGCCGAGCTTCCCGCGAACTCGGCGACTCTGCCGTCGGTCTAAACATGAGCAAGCGCTCAATAAACATCAGGACTCATCCGGGCCCCACTGGACCCCGCGATGAGTCCTGATGAAACTGGCTGGTGCAAGTAGAGCTTACGATGGCAACGACCGGATCCGGTGTGATGTGTTCCCGGCTCCGAAGCCTGAGAGCAGACCCGCGCGGGGCTCATCGCTCACGTGAAGGCAGCGGGAGTGGCTGGCTGCCGCCAACTCACGCCCGCTCGGGACACGAGCAAGCGAGTGTCATAGCCTCACGAGTCTGCCTGGAGTACTTCAAGTGCCATGCCTCATGACCAAACCGACCCCAAAACTACCGAGGTTCCCTTAGGAATTATGACCGGGGCCAGATCATCCGTCTGTAAGCTTCAGTCCTCGCCTGCCTGTCGTCAACCGGGAGGACCTGCGACCTCGCCGGTCAGGTAGACTTCATTCGCCTGGGCACCGGACACCCGGAAACCCCTCAAAATGGGTTCACGGTTGCCGGATAGGCTGCAGACGATGTAGATGCTCTCCGGATAGGTTGCCCTCGCGACGTCGGTCGCAGAGAGCGTCTCGGGCCCGGCAGGATGGGAGTGGTAGATCGCCCCGAGCGTCCGACCCTCTTCCTCGAACTCAATCTGCCGCGCCAATGTGTCGAAGTCCAGTTCGTAGGCAGTGAGGGGCGTAGTTGATACATTGTCGCCGCGATAGAGCACGGCCACCAACCCGCGTTCCGCTGCGATGATCCCGCAGACCTCCTCGGGGTAGCCCACCCTGGCGTGTTCCAAAATCTCCGCCCGCATCGCCGCCGGCAAATAGAACTGCTCCATCGCGCTCGCTCACCCTCAGCGCCAATACTCGAAGGGGGATGGCTCCATCAGAAAAGGATTGCTGCGCCGCTCTTCGCCGATCGTGCTGGCGGGCCCGTGGCCGGGCAGCACCGCATAGTAGTTCGGCAGGCTGAGCAGTTGCCCGGTCACGCTCTTGAGCAGGATCTCAAGATTGCCACCTGGGAGATCCGTGCGCCCGATTGAGCCCGCAAAGAGAGCATCGCCCGTGAAAGCGCGGCGGCGGGCATGATCCACCAGAGTCACTCCGCCCGGAGAATGGCCCGGGGTAGAACGCACCTCGAGCTCGATCTCGCCGGCCCGGATCACGTCGCCCGATGTCAAGTCCAGCACCGGTTCGGGCGGCTCGCCGGGGTCCGCCCCCATCCAGCCGATCGCAGTCTGGCGCATGGCTGCGAGCAGCGGCCGGTCGTCAGGATGTAGATAGAAGGCTGCGCCGGTCGCCCCTTGGAGACCCCTGGCTGCCAGCACATGGTCAAAGTGGGCGTGAGTTGCCACAATCTGGGCGAGACTCAGGTCCCGCTTCCGAAGAGAATCTAGGATTGCAGAGAGGTCGTCGCCCGGGTCAATGATGATTGCCTGCCGGGTCTTCTCGCACCCTAGCACGTAGCAGTTTGCCTGCAGAGCGCCAACCACGATTGTATCTAGGATCATATCACCATTCTATTGCGGAAGAACCCACCTGGCAAGCGTTTAGCCGCGGCCCCTTCTGGCTACCAGCTTGTGTGATGGGTTCTGCAGGTGGGAGGATCGCCCCGGAATAGCGACCCAACGATAGTACATACGGTTCTCCAGCGCTGCGCCCGGTGAAACTCCGAGCGCTTACGATCCCGACAATGTCGCCCTAGTAGGTCATGATGCGCGGCAGCGTCCTGGCTTGCTCCACCCAACCGGCTACCTGGCCCTCTATAGGCATCTTCCGGACCAGCTTCTTCGCTTCGTTCGTCTCTACCATCGCCTCGAACAAGTTGGCGGGGACGCGTTTTGACAATTCAACGACCGTGTCGACTCCAGCCGCCTCGAGCAGCTCGGAGTACTCTTGGCCGACGCCCTTAATCCGGTATAGGTCGGCCAGGTTCGCCCAGCCCAGAATCAGCATTGAACTGATCCCCGTCTTGGCGATGAGTTCTTCACGCACCTTCGACGTGGCACCCGCTTTCAGCAGCGCTGCCACTGTCAAAATACCGACTTCTTACAGCTTCACAGCGTACGTCTCGCCGACGCCCTCGATGTCGCTGATCTTCGCCATACCTTTTCCTCCTATCTCGCTAGTGAGTGTACCTCATGCTCAGGGGACCACCTCGCATTAGGGAACGCCGACACAATATAGCTAGCGATCTACCAGGTCTGCGTGACTTGGCTGCCGATTGCGCGTATCTTACCTCTCCGAAGGCGGACGTGCAACTCTCACGGTGCCAAGGTAACTTGTGCCGGCCTGCGTATCGGTGTCTGGCAGCATATTGAGGCTCAGCCGGTAGTTGCCCGGTGGGAGCTCGGCCGGTATTTTCAGATCGTGCTCGCCGCGCACGATCTCGCCTTTGCTCCAGAGCGTCGTGGCGTACGTCGCGGCCACAAGGGGCGACTCCAAACTCGCCACTGTGTGGCCAATGCTGTCGCTCAGCGTCAGATCGAACCACCAGTCGGCTCGCGGCTGGACGTTGGCCTGCCAATAGAACGTGAGGTGCAGACGATCGCCGGGATAGAGCGGCGTGCCGGGAGCATGTCCGAAACCGCGTTTGTAGCGGTCATGGCCCAGCAAGGTGATGCCGCCGAAGTCAAAGCTCTGAGCGTACTTCATGGCCAATGCTGCGAGGGGTGGCGGCGTTCCAGATCGCGTCACCGTGACCGGAGAGAGATCCAAGTGGTCCGAGCCATCTGGAAGTAGCAGTCTCTCTCCCGTATCCCGGTCGTACATGCCGACGATTCTTCGGTAGCGCCCGGGGGGCGTTCCGGGCGGGATCAGCAGCCCGTGGTTGTCAACGATCGACTCGCCGGCGTCCCATGTGTCTGTCGGGCGGCTGTCCCCGACCGGCTCGGAGTCGCGCTGGGCGATGACCTGGTCGCGGGAGTCAAGGAGCTGCAAGAACACCTTGTAACGGCCAGTGGGCTTGCTGAGGGCGTGCCACAACAACTGAAGCTGGGTCACTTCGCCGGCATCCGGTGAAAGGCTCCAGCTCTTGTATCCGCCCAGCTCGATGTCGGGCCCAAAGCGCGAGCCCGAAGCATCCACCGTCTCGTCCGGGGCGCTGTGTTCCGGCATTACATAGACTGCAGTCCGTACGTTGCCGCGCCAGTCGTCGATCGTCTTATACCCATGGTTGTCCATCCAGGTCTGGACCAGGTTGGCGGGGTCCGCCTCCCGGTTCGCCCAATAGACTGCGTACACCTTATCGTACTTGAGCAACTCATTGAGTTCATTGACGGTTGCCTGGGGGTCGATCGGCCTTTGGCGGGGCAACGGGTAAACCGGGAGGTTGCCCTTGTAGTAGTAGCGGAACACCTCAGCCTGTCCCGGTGCGACGAGGAGAATCGCATCATTTTGATGCGCCGTCGCAATGATGAACTCGGCAATCCCGCGGTAGTCGTCGCGTGCGGCCTTCGGGTCGCTATAGTAGCGAGAGAGCATGGTTGCGGACAGCGCCGTGATCAGGGTCAACGCCGCCAGGGCCCAGAGTATGCCCACCACGGTGCCGTAATTGGTTTTCGCCGGACCTGCCGGCTTATCCTGCATTTCCGCATCGGGCTCTGTCGGCCTGACGAAGGTGAGCGCCCCCCTGGCCAGGAGAAGTGCGTAGGCCGGGCTGGCAAGCAGCAAGAACTTCAGGTAGGCTTCCCGGAACAGTCCTGGGGAGAGCATCATCGCCACGGGCGCGGCGGCCCATGCCAGCGGGGTCAACCAACGCAACCAGGCAGGCACCCCGGGGAGCGGCCGACGTCCGCGCAGCCACCTGAAATCGCCGATGAGGCCGACCAAGACGATCGACACCAGCGCCAGGACCCACCCCAAGCTCGGCTGCAGGAGGCCGATCGGACCTAAGCCCAGCGAGGTAAGAGAACCCAGGAAAACGGTCAGGAGATTGGCGCTCAAGCCGCCGGCCGGCCAGCTTCGCAACTGATGCACTGCAGTGGGCAGCCAGGGCCCGAAAAAGCCCACGGCCAGGAGGACCGCAAGGAGCCAGCGAGCAAGGCGCAGCCACGCCGAGCCGCGCTTTCGCGAGTACCAGAGCCACCCCATGTAGAGGGCCGTCAGGAAAGCGATCACGACCGGGAAGGCGTAATGCGAATAAAGTCCGGCGGCAAAGGCCACCACCAGCGCCGCCGCAGTAATCCACGGCACCCAGGTTCTCCCGGCCGGCGCCTGGCCTTCGCGGCCAAGGCGGCGGTCTTCCTGCGCGATCAGCCGCTCGAAGAGCAGGACCGCTATGGCAGCCTCCAATGCCACCAGAATGTACATGCGCGCTTCCTGGCTGTAGTACACCTGGAAGGGGGCCAGCGAGGCGATGAACGCAGCCACCAGGCCCGTAGTGACGTTGTGGAAGCGACGGCCCAGCTCGGCCGTCGCCAGCACGAGCAGCACGCCGAGCACGGCGCTCAGCGATCGCAGCCCGGCTTCGGACGGGCCTGCGACTCCCGTCCACAGGTGCAGGAGCCAATAGTAGAGCGGGGGATGAATGTCGGATGCGGTGGCCTGCGCGATTTGCGACAGTGACCGGGCGGCCATGGTAGCGCTGTTGCCCTCGTCCGACCAGAGGCTTTGGGCGCCAAGGGCATAAAAGCGGAGGGCTGCTGCCAGGATCAGAACTAGCACGAGCAGGCCAAATTCGGCCGCCTCCCGCGCTGTCTGTCTCCTAGCCAGTGGCATCGCTTGCATGGAAGCTCGCTTACCTGCCCATCTTGTAAGGACCCAGCGCTCTGCCGGGTCTCGAACAAAGCACGGTCGACAGCGCCGGATTACTCACTTCTCGGGCGAGCTCAGGCCTGTAATATACGCTTTCAGGCTGTGATATGCCGGCTGCGGGACAAAATCAGGGTTCGCGAGTCCGAAATAGGCTTCAGGTTTCGCCTGTTTGAACCACTCATCGGTCGCCCTCTTGAAATACCAAGTATTAATGACGCCAGCCCAGGGCCATTCGGCACGCGCGCGTTCGTAGGCCTGGACCTCGTAACGCCCCTGTTGTTCGAGGGTCACCTGTCCGAAGCGCTTGTCTGCTACCTCGTCCGGCACAGCATTCCACGCCATCTCGCTGATCCAGATCGGCTTCGCAGCATCCCCGTTAGCCACCATTAGGTCACGCAGGAACTGCGGACGCCCGAAGTTGATCACCCTGGGATGCATCCGCCGGTCGCTGGGGCCCGACCAGAGCCCGTAATCCTGCATCGCCATGATGTCAAAGTACGGCCCGGCCCCCGCATCGTACATACGCTGCAGGAAGAGCAGGTCGTTGAGCGCGTTCGCCGGCGGTGGCGCCTCGGGCTGGAGGGCGATAGTGCTCGCCAGCGCTCCCGAGATGATCTTCACTTGCGGGTCGGCCTCACGCGCCCGGGCCGCCCCGATCTTGAGCAGCTCCGTATACTTCTCGGGGGAAATGCCGTAGCTGCCCCATTCCGGGTAGATGTTTGGCTCGTTCCAGATCTGGTAGTAGCGGATGCGCCCGCGATAGCGGCTGACCAGCGCGTTGACGAAATCACCGAAATCGGCGTAGTTGTCCGGCGGGGCAAACGTCCCGTTGGCGTCGCCGGCTGCCCGGCTCCAGGAGGGCGGCGTGCTGATCCGGACGATCAGCTCCATGCCGTGATTCTCGGCGAGATTCACGATTTCGTCGTACTTGTCCCATGACGATCGCGCCGGGCTGTTACGGCGATCCTCGAAGTCGCCCTTGGCGTGGATCTCGATGTCCTGCCAGGGGAACTCCTGGCGCAGCCAGTGGAAGCCCGCCTCGGAGGCAAGCTTGACGGTCAGCTCGCGCTTAGCGGGATCGACTTCCTCATTGAGAAAGACATTCACACCAAAAGGGCTCAATCCTGACGGCTGCACCTGGACCTCGGGCGCCAGGTGCAGGGGCGGGCGGAGCGCATCGGCGGCCAGGTCGGATAGGCCCTTAAGTTGGGGCAGCAGTTTCTCCTCGCCGGTCAGGTTGAAGAGAAACGGGTGCCAACGATCCCGCGCCAGCCCGCCGCCCAGGAGGACGGTGACAAATACAAGCATCGCGAGCAAGGCGAGCAACGCGAGCAGCAGCGAGGCTGACCACCTTGACGGCGACTTGCGCGAACCACGAGTCATAAATTCGTCTGACTCACCCTTGCGTCACAGGAGAACCTCAGACTTGGGCCTCGTTTCAGTCACCCACGAAGGTGATGCCCGTACACTGCTCGCTCTGAGAGAAAGTATGAACCCACTTTTCTGACTGCGGTGTCAGCTCGCCGAAGTTGCTGCCCTGGCCTCCAGTCGGGATGCCGGAGGACGGACACGGCACGACGAACACCTCGACGGTTGTGCCCGGAGGCGCCTTGCCGTTGAAAGGCGAAAAGCCCCACACGCCATCTCCGACGCCGTCGCATCCCGAGCACTTGGTGGTTCGCGGGCCGTAGAAAGCCGTATGCACGCAAACGCCATTGCGCGGTGCATTGCTGCGATAGCGGACGAAACCATTGAAGTAGGTCGAGCCCTCATTCGGCTCGCATTTCTCGACACCCTTAACAAGTTGGAACGGATATGTGGGCTGAGGTGGCGCCGGCGGTGATGTCGGCGCCGGTGGAGCTGTAGGCGGCGGTGGGGGCGCGGGCCGCGCGGTTGGAGCTGCCGGGATGTTTTGAGCGACCTGGATTGCGCCCAAATCGGCCATCACGCTGACCAACCCGGTGGAGATCCACCCAGGCTGGCCAGCGTAGTCGAATTGAAGCCAATCGCCCCCTAGGGTTTTGCCCGTGATCTCAAAGGAGCTGCCAGGGTCAAGGGTTCCTGCGAGCGGATAGTTGGTGCCCGGCCCGCGCCGCACGTTGACGGTATCGGTTGCGCTGAATTTTTTCGGGACCTCGGTGGGCGGCGGGATCGGCGTCGGCACCGTCGTCGCCGTCGGCGGCTGCGTCGCAGTCGCCGGCACGTGGGTGGCGGTGGGGAAGACGACTTGAGTCGGGGTCGCGTTCGGTGTTGGCGTGAAGGTCGGCTTGGGAGTCTTCGTGGGCGGCACTGGCGTTGGTTTGGGCCCGAGCCCGGAGCACCCCGCGATGAGTATGAGAGCCAGGGCCAGCATTGCGAGCACGATCATGTTCCGTCGCATCAGAGAATCACCTCGTTGTTGGCTGTCTGAAGCCGGAGTACGCGGCAAGACAGAAGCAGATTCTACCATATGGCGCGCTTGCACCAAAGTCCTGCCGCTATCTCCAGACGACGATGCGGGGGCCGCGGTTCCCTGGTGTGAGCGCCGGTTTGCCATTGTCCTGAGCGCCGGGTCGAAGCAGCGTGTTTCGCGCCAAGCGCCGCCGAGTGTCGAATCCCGTCGGCTGATTCAAGAAGCCTGTTCAAACAGGCTGGAAGACAACCGCCAGTGCGTCTCGACGCTCTTGGTGTGCCGGGCGAGTCACGTCAGTGCTTGGCGTCGATGTGCAGATGCAGCGAATTCGCCAGGTCTACCGGCTCAGCCCTTGGCACATAGCCGCAACCCTTCCTGCGCCGGCTGCGAATCTGGGTTCAGATCCAGTGCCTTTTGGAGCCACTGCACCGAGTTCGTGCAATCCTTGAGGTAAGCATAAGCTAGCCCTAACTCGTAGAAGTACTCCTCATTGCGCACGCCGAGCTGAAAGGCCTTGGTGAAGTTCTCGATTGCCGACTCCCAGTTCAGCTGCGTGAAGTACACCCGGCCAAGGTGGGCGTAGGCGGGGCCGTACTCCGGGTCGATCTCGATAGCCTTGCGGAGCATAGAGATCGCCCGGTCCGGATCGCCGGCCAGGGAGCTGCCATGGCCCAGCGCATCGTATCCCGTCGGACTGTCCGGATTGGTCTCGACTGCCTTCTGATACTCAACCAGAGCATTCTCATAATCGCCCTGCGCCAGGTAGCTGTTCCCGGCGCCGATCCTGATGTAGCCGAGTTTGGGCTCAAGCTTGGCAGCCTGATCGTACGCCTCTATTGCCGCCACATAGCGCCCCTGGCGCTCCAACACATAGCCGAGGTTGCGCTGCGCAATCGAGCTGTTGGGATTGAGTTTGACGGCGTTCTGGGCTTCCTCCAGGGCTCGCGCCCAGTTGTTCTTGTCGGCATATACTTCCGCGAGGAAGGCGTGGGCCTCCGAAGACAGGGGATCTTTGTCGACCGCGCGCAGAGCAACCTTGATGGCTTCGTCGTACTGTCCGTCCCAGTCGAGGGCCATGGCCAGGATACCCTGGTTCAAGGCGCTCGGATTAAGGGCGACCGCCCTTTCCGCCAGGATGATTGCCTGGGCGGGGTGCCCGCGCAGAATCATCAGCCACGCTTGCCGGGCGATAGCCTCGGCGTTGTCGGGCTCCATCTCCACGGCGTGGGCGTAGGCAGCGCTGGCGTCTGCGAGCTTGCCGGCGCTGTAAGCGTCCTCGGCCTCTGCCAGGTAGCTCACGGCCGAGCGGGTTGCAGTGGGGGTTGGCAGCACGGGGCTGAAGGGATTGCGCAGCAGCTTGCTGCGGCCCGCGACCAGGTACATCCCGACAGCGGCAATCAAGAGCAATGCGATGATAGGCCAGGGCGACCGGCGCTTCCTTCCGCGATATCGCCGGTCGATATTCATCGAGCACCCCCCGGGAGGGGGACGTGCCGTGTCCTGAGCCAGTCGCGGGTCGTGTCGACCATATCCAGCGCAGTATACCATAACTGCGTCAGAGAGGTGCCAAACTGGGCTCAGAGCCCAATCTGCGTATCTGCGCACCCCAGATCTGCGGGTTCTTCGTTGCGACCAGTCTATTCCGGCTCCTCCGCCTCATCCGGGCAGCACGTCCAGTCCCCGAGCCGACAAGATGGCCTGCTGTACGCCCCCGTGGAAGGCCGGCCACCGCTGGCGATCATCCTTCGATAGGCCTTTATTCCATGCCTTGGGTTTCTCGAATCGTCGATTCACCAGCAAGCCCGGCGCGGATGAGGTTCATGCGGGCCTGGATCAGATAGTCCCGTCCAAGGAGCTTGAGCATTTCGGTGACCCGGCTCCGTCCGCCCGTGCCCGCACGCGAGCATGGCGGCGGAGGAGGGGGAAACCCACTGGCCCTGGCGTAAGAGGCCAGGTCGCACTCCGGCACGTAAAACAGTGGGCGTATGAGCCGGAACCTGCCACTGAAGTACTCGCTGACCGGCGACAAAGTGCGGGCCTGGCCGCCGTAAGGCAGATTGAGCAGGGT
>Ga0315273_10004728_pt1 | contig 16740 bp, 18 predicted proteins | sample YL17G02_0_MG_FD_205753 | JGI IMG/M metagenome (GOLD analysis project Ga0315273, IMG submission 205753) | Sediment microbial communities from Yellowstone Lake, YNP, Wyoming, USA - YL17G02_0 | ecosystem: Environmental > Aquatic > Freshwater > Lake > Sediment | place: USA: Wyoming | collected... | reverse complement strand
ATGACACGGAGGGTGGTCAAATGGCCTGTCCGTGGTTATAGAGACAGTTATAAGACACGGCTTCATTTAGAAGATGAGTTACCACGAGAATACGATAAGATTGTGAAAGCCTGCCCCTATGGTCAAGTAGGAAGTAGATTATGGTGTAAAGAGACTTTTTGCCATACTGATTTGGGAGTCATTTATAAAGCAGATATGGATGATGCTGACATGAGATTATTTGTTAGTTATCGTAAATGGAAACCTTCAATATTTATGCCCCGCAAGTTCTCTCGTATCACTCTTGAGATAACCAATGTGCGAGTAGAGCACTTGCAGGAGATTAAGCTTGAGGATTGTTGGGACGAGGGAATACGAAGCCGAGCGGAAAGCAGAATTCCTGATTTCAAAAGACTTTGGGACTCAATCAATGCTAAACGTGGTTATGGCTGGGTAAGTAATCCATTTTGTTGGGTAATAGAATTTAAGGTGGTGCAACGATGAATGTCAGCAAAATCGAGTGGACAGATTTTTCGGCAAATCCGATTCGTGGATTATGTCCAGTAGATTGTAAAGATAAAGAGGGCAAATCGTATTGTTATGCCAGAAAAATGTATAAAAGATTTCATTGGGATGAAACAATCAGGCATGACATGACAATTTGGAATGATATAGCCAAGATAAAAAAGCCATCCAAGATATTTGTTGGGTCTACTATGGAGTTATTTGGTAAGTGGGTGAAGTATGAGTGGATGGAATATATTTTGCGTCAAGTGGAAAGAAAGTCTGAGCACACTTTTATATTTTTAACCAAAGAACCTCAGAATCTAATCCAATGGTCGCCATTTCCAAAAAATTGCTGGATAGGTTGCAGTGCTACTAATCAGAAGCAATATAATGCGGCAATTGTAGGATTAGAATTGGTTACGGCAAAAGTGAAGTTTATTTCCTTCGAGCCTTTATTGAGTGAGATAGTTATAGACGCTGCTTATTCTCTTGAGGATGCAATCCAATGGGTGATTATTGGTCAACAAACACCGCAACGAGTTGAAACTGCTCCATATACTAGTTGGATAAATAATATTGTGAGAGAAGCGGATATATATAGAATTCCAGTTTTCCTGAAAAATAATTTATCCACGATACTTACAGCAAAGCCACACTTCATGGTCAGACCTCCAATTAGTCTAAATGATGCGCTAAAATCAAATCTGATGAGACAAGAATATCCAACTGTGGTATAATACATTATACAAAAAGTGGTGTAGGAAATATGCAGCGTATTTTAATAACAGGTGGTAGTGGCTTTCTTGGACATACTTTGACAAAGATGTTAGTTGGAAAATACAAAGTATTTTCGGCTTACAACAAGAATTTGATTAAAGTAAATGGGTGCATTCATTCTCATTTAGATATTACTAATTATCAAGAAGTTAGAAGTGTATTTGGTGATATAAAACCCGATTTAGTAATTCATGCAGCAGCATTAGCGAATGTGGAGAAATGTGAAGAAGACCCTTATTTAGCATGGAATATAAATGCTTTAGGTACAGGCAATATAGCATGGGGTTGCGATAATATCAAGGCAAAATTGGTTTATATTTCTACTGATTCTGTTTATAACGGAGAAAGAATCAATCATAGTGAAAAAGAGAAAACAAAACCAATTAATTCTTATGCTAAAACTAAATTAGAGGGAGAAAAGGCAACACTCAATACCAATATAGTAATCCGCACGGCTTTTTTCGGTGATAAGGGATTAGCAGAATGGGTAGCTAGTAATCTTAAAATGGGCAGGGACATTCATATGTTCACTGATGCTTTGTTCTCTCCCATATTTACAGAAGATTTAGGTAATATAATAATTAAAATGTGGGAGAATAACCTAAAAGGTATATATAATGTGGGGAGCGGGGATAGTTGTAGTAAATATGAATTCGGAATATCGGTAGCTAAAGCATTTGGGATAGATGATAAACTTATTACCCCCGTGATGGTGGATACTGTTAAATCACGCATTCCCCGCCCTAAGAGTCTCTCACTTAATGTGAGTAAAGTAGAATATGATTTAGGAATAAAAATGCCAACTGTGATGGAAGGAATAAATCGTTTTAAGGATAATTATGGAAGAAATTAGAGTTGGGAACAGATACGTGGGAGATGGCGAACCTGTTTATATAATAGCTGAAATAGGTTCTAATTTTGACGGAGACCTTTCAAGTGCATTAAAACTTATAGACCTTGCCAAATCATGTGGGTGTGACTGTGCTAAGTTCCAGTCATTTTTGCCTGATAAGATTATAAATAAGAAAGCATTTGGTTCAAAAAGCTCATTTCAGGCGAACTGGAGCAAATCAGTCTATGATACTTATAAAGATGCCTCACTTCCAAGGGAATGGCACAGAAAACTTGCTGACCATTGCAAAGAAATCGGCATAGATTTTATGTCAAGTCCTTACGACAAGGAAGCTGTAGATTTACTTGATAGTTTAGATGTTACAGCATTCAAAATAGGAAGTGGGGAAATAACAAATTTAGAGTTTTTGGAGTATGTGGGTAGCAAAAAACGTCCTGTTATTTTAGGGACAGGGGCTAGTAATATGGAGGAGATAGAAGATGCTGTTACTACGATTAGAAACACTAATAACAACGATATAATCTTACTACAGTGTGTTACCCAGTATCCTTCCCCGATAGAGTATTCCAATATAAGAGCAATGGTAACACTTAAGGAAGCATTTGATTGCCAAGTTGGATATTCTGACCATTCTGATGGAAATATAACAATAATTGGGGCAGTATCGCTAGGGGCGTGTGTTATAGAGAAACACTTTACCAATAATAGGAATAAAATAGGCCCAGACCATCCTTTTGCTGCTGATGTGTCCCAAATGACGTTGATTACTCATTCAGTTCGTGAGATTGAGAAAGCATTGGGTTCTTCTATTAAGCAACTGACTGAAATTGAAAAAGAAACAGTTATTATTCAACGGCGTGGATTGTATACTAGGCAGGATTGGAAGCAAGGAGCAAGGATAACGCGGAATATGGTAGATGTATTGCGTCCTTATAACGGATTAGAGCCTAAGTGTTTATCTACATTACTTGGAATGAAGGTTAAAGAGAATATAAGCAAAGGAGATAGTATAACTTGGGAAAAAGTATCGCAGTAGTAATACCCGCTCACAACGAAGCCCTTGTTATAGGAAAGTTGATAAGTAGTTGCCTTAAATATACTAATTGTGTTTTAGTTGTGGATGATTTCTCTACAGACGGAACAACTACAATAGCATTAAAAAGTGGTGCTGGTGTATATGCCCATACCCGCAACTGGGGATATGGTGGAGCGATAATGTCAGGGTTATCTTTAACAAGAAACTCAGATATAGTAGTAACTTTGGATGGAGATGGTCAACATAACCCAAATGATATACCTGAAATAGTGACACCTATTTTAAAAGGTGATGCTGATGTAGTGATAGGGTCACGTTTTATAAAAGGGTACGGGAATTTGAATGCAATGTTGGTTGCGTTATCATTCAATTTAGGGCACAAGCTTATTTCTGACCCGCAGAGTGGGTATAGGGCGTATTCACAAGAGTTTTTAAATAACTTAATACTTAAGGACAATGGGTTTGGAATCACTGCTGAAATATTGGTTAAGGCAAGGAAAATGGGTTACAGGATAGTAGAAGTACCAATATCTTGTGATGGCAACAACCTAAAGATGGACAACCATATGGATATATTCAGGGGAGGAGCGGGTATCATCGCAAAGACAATCTCATGGAGATTAAAAGTAGGTAATTAGTGGCTAACTTATTTGTAGTTAATAGGGGTAATGTATCTACGGCTATTCCTATTGTGGAATTTAACGATATAGTAATTGCGTTAGATTTTTGGTCTGCTAAACAACTAAGAGACAAGAATATTGTGTATGGGACTCCATATGAATATGTAGATAATGCCACCCACGAAGAGGTTAACGCTAAAGCAATAGAACTGGCTCAGACTTGGTATAAGCATTTCCCTGATAAGTTATTTTATAAGAACATATCACTGGGTCAAATGGCAGAACATGACTTCGGATATATTTTTATAGAAACTATAAGAGCCATTGCTTTAGCCGAAAGGATTCTTTCCGAAGAAGACACAAGGGCTATCTATTTGCCTCCTAAAATGGCAGGGAATTCGTGTTACAGAATGTTACCCAGAGCATTAATGGCTATGAATTTGCATATTCCTATTTTTATATTAAAACACGATATTAAATCTGTAATTAGTGGTAAAATTGACAGTTTAGTTAGTATTAGCGGGTTTATATTAAGGGGTATGAGTTACGCACTTGGCAAGTGCTTACATAATGTACCAATGCTATTTAATTCCAAGGGCAAGAATATAGTGTTTTTTGTTTATGTTCCAGTGTATAAACGTATCTGCAACGAACTTGATAAAACTAAAAATGCTTGCTTAGAAATATTTTTAATACAGTTGCCAGCCATATCTAAATCAGGCAGGAAGGCAGTTGAAGAGGTACGTTCCTTTAAGGGGAATTTTTATCACACTATGCCCAATAACTTTTATTACAAAGGTATCTCCTTAACAGCGATGCTCCATGATGAGTTTCGGCATTTTTTTGATGTAAAAGCACCAGCTTTAATTGGGTATATTGAGTGGGCAGAGAGAATAACAAAAGTATTTAAACCAAAAGCCGTAGTGGTATTTGAGGATGCCACAACTCTTAGTAGGACATATTGCAGGGCTTTTAAAAATAATGGAGTGCCAGTCCTGGTTATACAGCATGGTGCAGTAATGGAAAGGAGTGGAATAGGTATGCACGATTTCCTAATTTGCCCATTAGAAGCATCTGTGCAAGCAGTGTGGGGAGAGATAGGTGTTAATGAGAAGCAAGGCGGCATTGGGATAGTAACAGGGAATCCTCAGTATGATTTTGTGCATGATGGCTTTAACCCTAATAAACTGAAAACTTGTCACAAACTCAGGCTTGACCCTGAGAAAGGTATTATTGTGGTAGCTACAGAATGGTATAATAGTTATGCATCTACTCATATTGATGAAGTGGGTGAGCGTTTTATCAGGTATACGTTACGGGCATTAAAGAAATTCCCTGATAAACAAATAGTAATTAAGCTTCACCCAACTTTTAATAAGAAGTATGGAGAAATAGCTTTAGCAATTGCTAAAGAAGAGAATGTGAAAGTAACTATCACAGCGAGTTATCTTTGGGAATTACTTGATATCTGTGATTTAGTTATAGTAACAAGTTCTACTGTAGGTTTGGATGCTATGATTGTAGATAAACCAGTAGTAGTAGTTAATTTGGAAGAGCAACCAGATGCCATAGCCTATGTTCCCAGTGCAGCAAAAGGTGCTTATAACATAGATGGGATTGCTCCTGTAGTTAGTGTAGTTCTGAATAATCAACAGTTGCAGAGAGAGCTTGTTGTAGGGAGGAAGAAATTTATTTATAAGTATGCTTATATACAAGATGGCAAAGCATCATATCGTGTAGCTGAATTGATTTCGCAGATGATTAAAAAATAAAAGGAGTTAGGAATGATTGAAGGAAGTGTGATTTTATTAACAGGTGGGACTGGTAGTTTTGGGCAAGCTTTTACTCGTATGGTATTAGATAAGTGCAAGCCTAAATCAATACGTATATTTTCTCGTGGAGAAGCATTGCAGTTAGATATGCATAATAACTTTAACGACCCAAGATTAAGATTCTTAATTGGAGATGTCAGGGATAGGGAACGGGTAAAAAGAGCAATGGTGGGGGTTGATATAGTCGTTAATTCAGCCGCCTTGAAGCAAGTCCCGACCTCTGAATATAATCCTATTGAGGCAGTTAAAACAAATATAGATGGAGCAATAAACATAATTGATGCCGCCATTGATTGTGGGGTAAAGAAGGTTATATCCATATCAAGTGATAAGGCCGCAAATCCCGCTAATCTTTATGGTGCCACTAAACTTATAATGGAAAGGTTGATGACCCAAGCTAATGTCTATGGCAATACTAAATTTAGTTGCGTAAGGCATGGTAATGTAGTTGGTAGTCGTGGTTCGATGGTGTCACTTTTACCGAGCATGATAAAAGCAGGAGTAGTTACAATTACTAATGAGAGTATGACTAGATTCTGGATTACATTAGAAAGAGCATCAACCTTATTGTTGAATTCTATTAGTATTATGAAGGGAGGAGAAATATTTATACCAAAGATACCAAGCATGGGACTAAAAGATTTATTAGATGAGTTAGCTCCTGATACAAAGCGTAGGGTTATAGGTGTTCGCCCAGGAGAGAAAATACATGAAACACTTATAACAGAGGATGAAGCTCGTCACACCAAAGAATTTGATGAGTATTATATAATAGAACCAGAATTCCAATTTTGGCAGGGCTTTGGTGAGGTTAAAAGAAAGTTTCTTCCTGAAGGTTTTTCTTACACTAGTTTGAATAATAAGTGGTGGTTAACTAAAGAAGAGTTGAGGGTATTGTTCAAGTGAGAGTAATAGCGATTGTTCAGGCACGGATGAATTCAACTCGCCTAATTAATAAAGTTATGCGAGACATAGTCGGTAAACCGATGCTGTGGCATATAGTGAATCGGTTACAACATGCAAAGACAGTAGAAGAGATAGTCATATCTGCTGCGTCAGGAAGGGTTAATAAACCAATTATAGATTTTGCTGAAGAAAATCATATCCCATATTATGCTGGTAGCGAACTTGATTTGATAGATAGATGGTATCAAACAGCGATTAAATTCAAAGCCGATGCTATTGTAAGAGTAACAGGAGACTGCCCCCTTGTTGACCCTATTCTAACAGATGCTCTTATCGATTATTATATTAAAAATCAGCCACTTGACTTTGTTAGCAACTCACGTCCTAAAGCATCATATCCACACGGATTAGATGTTGAAAGTTACTCCTTCAGTGCCTTGAAAAGGGCATGGAATGAGGTAGAGGGAGATTTTCTAAGGGAATGGGGTTCGGTGAACTTTTTTGAGCACCCAGAAACATATAGGATTGCTAATTTATCCCATAGTAAAGATTTATCAAATTTAAGATGGGTAGTGGATTACGAAGATGATTTGGAATTTGTTAGAGAAATATATCGTAATCTGTACAAAGAGGGGGAGGTTTTCTTAATGGAAGATATACTCAAATTACTTGAAAGGAATCCACAGATTGCTCAAATTAATAAAAAGCATGTGGGGGACGATACCTACAGGTTGTTAAAGGGGGGCAAATTAAATGTTTATTAATGGAAAAAGAATAAATCTTAGGGGTTTGGAGAAGAGTGACTTAACTGGAAACATGTATCAATGGGCTAATGACCATAATGTAACAAGCTATATGTTTATGGGGGCAATGCCTAATACTGTTGAAAGAGTAGAGGAAGAATACCTGCCTTTATTGAAGAGCAAAAATGATGTTGTTATGGCTGTGATAATAAATGACACACACATAGGGAATGTAGGATTATATTTAATCAATTGGATAAGCCGTTCCTCAGAATTGAGGATTGTTATTGGAGAGCAAAAACATTGGAATAAAGGGTATGGCACTGAGGCTATTCAACTAACAGTAGAGTATGGTTTTGATAAATTGAACCTCAATAAAATATGGTTAGGGGTTAATCAGGAAAACAAAGGGGCAATCAGGGCTTACGAGAAGGCAAATTTTATTCATGAGGGTAAATTAAGGCAGGAGATTTACCGTAATGGGCAATACTACAATGCTCTACGGATGAGCATTTTAAGGGAAGAATATTTTAATAGGAAGGACAAGAAATGCTAAGAGTTGGGATTATTGGAATCGGGCGCATTGCTGCTGAATTTCCAGATAATCATGTGTTAGCTTACTTAGGATGTAATGATACTGAAATCAAGGCACTTTGTGATATAAATATAGGCAAAGCATGGGATTGTGCAGAGAAATATAATTTAAAGTGTAATTGTTATGAGAATGTAGCGGAAATTAAAGAACCATTAGACATAATAAGCATATGCACTCGCCCAGAGACACATGCACGGGTATTATGGCAAGCCTTAATTAAAATACCTACGATTAAAGGTGTTTACTGCGAAAAACCCATAGCTACTAATTTAAAAGATGCTCAGGAGATGATAGACTGGTGCAGAAAAGAGGGGGTAGTATTACAGATTAATCATCAGCGCAGGTTTGGAAGACCTACTTTTACATTCGCACGGGGAATGGAGAATACAGGGACTCACGCTTTTGATTTGCTTCGTATATATTTCGGGGATATAAAGAAATATGATGAAAATTCAGTTATAACTCCTTCAGGGTTAATCATAGATATCAACGAAATAAAAGGTGGAGGGCATGACTTTGATTTCAAGGTTCCCTCTGACCCCAAGGGATTAGTTAGAAAAGGGGTAGAGCACCTTGTGGAGTGTATTAGGGAAAAGAAAGAAAGTATATCAAGTGGCAGAGATGGTTATGAAGCACTAAAACTTTGTTTGGAGTTCAAGCATGAATAAAAGAAACGCTGATATTTTGAAAGAAATTCAAAAAACATTATCAACTAATGAACTATCAGGTTTTCGTGGAGATATCGGGTTAACTGAAGGTGGAGATAAAGTTCAACGGCTGGAGCACTCTTTCAGGGATTATTTTAGAGTTAAGCATGCAATTGCTTTCAACAGTGCTACTGCTGCATTACATTCAGCTTGTGTGGCAGTTGGGGTAAAAGGCAAACGGGTAGCCGTTACTCCGTTTTCATTCACAGCATCTGTTTCTTGCGTTGAGCAAGCAGGTGGTATCCCTATTTTTGCTGACATAGCTCCTAAAACATATTGCATGGATATTTCAAATTGTGATATGGAATTTGTTAAAGCAATTATCCCTGTCCACCTCTTTGGTGGTTGCGCCGATTTGGGGGCAATTAAGGGCTACAGTGTGCCAATAATAGAAGATGCAGCGCAATCCATTGGGGCAAAGTACAAGGGCAAATTTGCGGGTCTTTGGGGCGATTGCGGAGTTTTTTCATTTAACCAACCTAAGTTAGTGTCTTGTGGAGAGGGAGGGATGTTAATAACGGATAATGATGGCTTGGCTTATAAGGCAAAGTTGGTAAGAAATCATGGGGAGGTGGTAGACCCTGATGCGGGGATAGTGGGATGGAATTACCGTATGACAGAAATAGAAGCTATCATTGCTTATCATCGATTTAAAGACTTGGATGAAATCATAGGGAAGCGTAGAGAAAATGTAGAATATTTTAGCGAGAAGATAGGAAACATTAAAGGTGTAACTTCACAGTGGATAAATCCTGATGTTGAATATTCATGGTACTTGTATGCTTTTGAGGTACATGCCAATCATAAGGTAGCCTACCAGATGGCTGAGGAGGGGATACCGTTGAGGGGTGGATATATTACCAAACCGTTGAATATGGCTTATAAACAATCTTGCCCTGTTTGTGAAGATATTTGGGCAAACAAGATTATAGTAACTGATGTCATTGGTAAAGAAAAAGTTGACATAGATAAGTTCGTAAAAACTTTAAAGAAGGTGATGCATGCTTAAGAAAGGACAGCCGTTATTTTCCCATACTAAATATTGCATAAACTGCTGTATGCCTGAAACCGAAGAAGGTTTTAAGGTTAATGAGATGGGCGTTTGTCGGTCATGCCAGTCATCAGAGCAGAAAATGCACATTGATTGGGAATTGAGGGAGAATGAATTATTTAAGATATTAGAAACAGCTAAATCTAAGTCAGGGAGTAATTATGATTGCATTTTGCCTATAAGCGGGGGGAAGGACAGTTTCTTTCAAGCGCACGTACTGGTCAACGTCTATAAAATGAAACCACTTGCGGTTACGTTCAATCATAACTGGTACAGCGAAACTGGGTGGTATAACTTGATGAACCTATTGGAGACATTCAACATTGACCATATTATGTTTACTCCCAATCGTGGTTTGGTTAACAAGTTAGCCAAGCGTTCAGTTGAAACCATTGGAGATACTTGCTGGCATTGTCATAACGGGTGCGGGTCATTTCCTTTACAGGTAGCAACAAAGTTTAAGATACCCCTACTTATTTATGGCGAATCTGGCTCTGAGAGCTTAGGTAGAGCGTCTTATTATGAACCGATTAAGTATGACCGTAATTATTTCACTACTAATTCAGCCAAGATGACCCCAGAACAAATGGTAAATAACGATATTACTATTAAAGATGTTCATCCGTTCCAGTTGCCCAGTGAGAAAGAATGCGAAGGAGTTGTTGGCATACATCTTGGGGACTATCTATTTTGGGATGGTGAACGCCAAACAGAGTTTGTCAGGGATGAGTACGGTTGGAAGGAAACTGATGTAGAGAACAGTTACAAGCATTATAAGAGCGTAGAATGTATGATGCCAGGAATGCATGACTTCACCTGCTATTTGAAGAGAGGGTTTGGTAGGGCTACCAACCAAGTTTGTGCTGATGTACGCAGTGGGATACTTACAAGAGAAGAGGGGTTTCAGTTAATCAATAGGATTGACCCGATGCGCCCAGAAGCGTTGGATTATTTCCTTAAAGTTACTAAGATGAGCGAAGAAGAGTTCTACCTTACTATGAGTAGGCAACGGATACTAAAGGATGAAGATGTTCCAATTATTCCCAAACCAAGACCTAATAGAGAGCGCATACTGCCATTCTCACAGCAATTGATAGAGAAATATAATAATCCTCGTAAATTATCTAACGAATTGAAGGGAATAAAGGTGAATATAGATGATTTATTAAAAGATAAGGACTACCCTACGCAGCCTGACATAAGGGTGGCTTCTAATATATGGAGGGCAGGAGGTGTGATAAGCGAAAAGGGAGATAACTTCCTGACTACAGGTTCTATTGTGAAGAAGGGAATGTATGGTTTTAAACCATCGTTTGGATTGATTCCATTAACGGGGGTAGTGAAAAAGGCGAGCACAATTGATACTATAAACATCTTATCGCACAAAGTTGAGCATATAGAGTTACTATTCAATGCAATGAGGGTACATGGGCACAACTATCCGATTAGTAATATTGCCTTAACCAATGGCACTAGGCAGAAGAAGTCAGGTGCTTGGAAAATAGTGGTAATAGATTATCCCTCAGAGTTGGTTAAGTCTATTGACTTTTCAGGCATGGGTATAAAAAAGGTAGAGATACCTTCGGATTGCTACCATCAAACTTATAAAGACATCATGGAACCAGTGAAGGGTAAGTTCCAAAAAGCAATTAATGCTCAAGAAGAACTTATTTTAAAAGTGGATGAGTATATGAAGGATTACGATATTGGCATAACAGCAGGCAAAGAGGAATTATTAAAACTATGTAATCTTCCAGTGATAAGTTTCCCTAACGGGGTTTTGGTATTTGCTCGTAAGTATAACGACTTACTATTGCTAAAATTTGCGAATACTTATGGGCACGTTAAAAAATTATTGTGAGGTGTAATATTAACAAACAACTAGAGCATTGGACTGGCGAAGCAGGGCATGAGTATATAGAACGCAATGATTTTGCTGATTACAAACTGGAGCAAGGGGTAAGTGTATTTAAGAGAATACTCAAAGGACTTGAATTTGATTCTTTGTTAGAGGTTGGGGCAAACATTGGATTGAATCTATGGTATATTAGTGAGTGGGCAAAGGGACTTAATCAAGAGAAACTACTTTACGCCGTGGAGCCTTATCAGGAAGCCTACAAAGTATTAACATCACAAGATAAGTTCAAATGGGCAGGTGCATTTAATGGAGATGGATACAAGTTACCATTTTTTGATGTTTCTATAGACATAGTAATGACCCATACTGTGTTAATCCATGTAGCCCCTGAGAATTTAAAGGAAATGACAGATGAGATAGTAAGGGTATCAAAGAAATATATAATATGCTCCGAGTATTTCTCAGATAAGCCAGAAACAGTAAACTATCGGGGGAAAGAAGAACTACTTTTCAAGAGAGACTTTGGTAAATTCTATCTCGATAACTATCCTAATTTAAAATGTGTTAATTATGGATTCATATGGCAGGGAGAATTTCCAGTATTTCCTAATTTTAACTGGTGGGTATTCAAAAAACAATAACTGTGGTATAATATGTTATACAAATATGGAGGAAGCAATGATAAATATAAATCAACTTGACGATTCTATTAGATGGGCGGAGATATTCATTATACGAGCGAAACAGGCTAAAGGAAGGCTCTTGGATGAGCATTGTAATCCCAATGAGGCTCATTTCGGGAACGCTCATTCAGCAGCAGTCAGGCGCACCAGTCTTGATTTGACTAAAAGTTTGGCAAGACTTCGTAAACCGAGGTAGTAGTGCAACCCCTAATAATACTATCCGAGAACATAATGGCATGGTTCAAGAGCCAAGCTGTCTATGAATATTTCAATTGGTATCTTGCTCAGCCTTCTGGTGACTATACGGGAGTATTGATTGTTCTTGGGGTATTGGTAGTGGCGATATTAATGTTGGTGGTGTGCAAGTGATAATAGACCCTTATGTAGAACTGTATAATGGTCATGTAGTAGATGTCCTTAAATCTATGGCTGATAATAGCATTGATATGTGTATGACATCACCACCTTTTTGGGGACTCCGCTGCTACCATACCACAGGGCAGATATGGGATGGTAAACCTGATTGTGTACATGGGTGGCAGGTTACAGCCCCACGTCGGTCACGCAAGGCAACAGATATTAAAAACCTTGATTCAAAAGAAGCTACTGTTGGCGGGAATCTTGGTGTTGAATTACCTACAACGGATACCTGCCAACTGTGCGGAGCATGGCAAGGTGAACTTGGACTGGAGCCAACCTTTCAACTTTACATTGACCACCTCATGCAGATATTTGATGAAGTAAAACGGGTGCTTAAAAAGACAGGCACTTTATGGGTGAATATAGCGGATAGTTATGCGGGCGGTAAAGGTTCATCATCGGGATATTACAGGGAAGGTAGGGATGATGAAAGAGAAACTCTGCAACACGGCGCACATTATACAGGTGGACAAGGATATACGAGGCCGCTTGATGGCAAGATAGGCGTTCCCGCCAAATCCCTCATCGGCATACCGGAACGCTTTGCCCTGGCCATGACGGACAGGGATGATATGGATATTTACGAACTTGATAAAGGTTATATAATATGTAATAATATAGATATTACGGAGGATATAACCAATGCCATACAAAGACGAGGACAAAAAAAAAGAATACCACAGGGAATATGCGAAGGAATGGAGGGCAAAGAACCACGAACATTGCCTGGAAACGGGTGCAGCGTGGAGGAAGAAAAACAAAGTGCGGATAGATGCCCTGCGGAGGGAGAGATACAAGAGAATCAGGGCGGGGGAAATACAGCGTGTCATAAGGGGGAACGTGGCCAGGCACAAGAGAACAAAGGCAGAGGTCGTAATTCAATATGGCGGAAATCCACCGAAGTGCGCTTGCTGTGGGGAGAGACGGATATTATTCCTAACGATAGACCACATCAACGGCAAGGCGAAGCAACACAGGAAAGAATCGGGGATAGGAAGCAAGTATTATACAATTTACGAGTGGTTAAAAGCCACGAATTATCCGCAGGGTTTCAGGGTTTTGTGTATGAATTGCAATTGGGCAATAGGGAGATTTGGTTACTGCCCCCATCAGGAGGACGGAACCTCAGCCTTAGAAAAAAGGATATCCCCGCCGAGTTAATCCCCCTGTTCAAATTACGCAGTCAAGAACGATGGTGCCGCAGAAACACCGTCATTTGGTATAAACGCAATCCTATGCCGGAAAGCGTAAAGGATAGATTTACCGAGGACTTTGAATATCTGTATTTCTTTTCAAAGCAAGGCAAGTATTATTTCGAGCAGCAGTTTGAGGGGTTTTCTACAGCAACGGAAAGATGGGGCGGCGATAAATTCAACGGCAACGTCAAATTAGCTGGCAGGGTAGAAGCCGCTGGCTTAGATAGGGAACGCAGTTGCTACCCAAATAAATCAGGCCGCAACAAACGTTGTGTATGGGATATCCCAACTGAATCTTCAGAATTAGGCCATTACGCTGCTTATCCAAAAAGATTATGCGAGACACCCATATTAGCTGGCTGTCCTATCGGGGGAGTAGTTCTTGACCCCTTTGCTGGAAGTGGAACTACGTTGGAAGTAGCTAAATCGTTAAATAGAAAATCTATTGGGATAGAACTTAATCCTACTTATTGTGAATTAATAAAGAAACGGGTGAGCAATGTTACACTACCTATGGATTTTGGAGAAGAGTTGAATATATCTGAGGAAGTAATCAATTACGGGGCAAAGCTGATATGAGTGATATGGGTTTATGGAAGCTTACTTCTAAAGAGGCAACTCGCTGCATCGTAATTTCAAGTGGGGTCGTAGCAGTGGAATCCAAAGACCCCACCCAGGTCGCCGATTTCTCGTTAAGATATTTCGAGATTTTAGCGATGATTCAGAAAGACCCAAGAGCTACTGAATACCGTATGGTTAAAAATTCTTATATGGGATTAATTCGTTCTGTGAAGGAAGATAAGCTTGATAGACTTGGAGAGATATTCACGGAACACCGCACCATAGATTGTGTTGGTGGTGACCAAAAAAGAGATTACGAATTGACTCCCTATACAAAACTTCCCAAGTGTGGGGGAGACCTGCTGAAACATAAGTATAAGTCTAAAGCAATTGATATATCACTCGTAATGGCGAGGGATATCGAAGTGACTGAGGGAGAGGAAGAGTGAACTTTGATTATATCAAGTGCCCCCTGAACAGATATACTTTTTCTGTTAGACCCATGAAAGAGTGGGTTGAAACAAATTGTGAAGGTAAAACACTCAATCTATTTGCAGGTAAAACTAAGTTATTAGTAAACGAAATAAGGAATGATTTAGATGGTGAGATGTTGGCAGACTACCATATGGATGCGCTTGCTTTTGTTTTGGATTGGAATGGAGAAAAATTTAACACGGTTCTACTTGACCCACCCTATGCTTACCGCAAGAGTATGGAGATGTATAAGGGAATAATTGCTAGCCCATTCAGACAACTAAAAGACGCAATTCCAGATATTCTAAAAGATAATGGGATAGTGATTACATTTGGATATCATTCCACTGTAATGGGAACTGGCAGGGGATTTAAAGTGGAACGTATTTGTTTATTCTCACATGGCGGGGCTATCCATGACACAATAGCAACCATAGAGAGGAAAATATAATAAGTCGCCTTTTTTCTTGATTATTTTAGTATAACCTGTTATATTTATGTTATGGAAGAGGAATTAGCGGTTAGGGTAAAAGGTATTCGTCAGAAATTGGGTTTGTCACAAAGGGAATTCGCCAAGAAGGTTGGTGCGACATTTGTATCTGTTTGGAAATGGGAGAACAATAAGTCAAAACCCCACCCGATGTTTATGAAGAAGATTGAGGAGTTGAATGAAGAGGATAACGGCAGTAATACCTGCGTATAACGCTGAGAAAACAGTAGGAGAGGTAGTTAAAAAATGTCTACTTCACTGCGATAAAGTATTTGTTGTTGACGATGGCTCAAGGGATAATACTGCCCAAGTAGCACAGGATAGCGGGGCAAAGGTCTACAAGTTAATACAAAATCACGGGACAGGGTTCGCTACGGCATTCGGATTAAATGGAGTATGGGATTCTGAAGTAGTGGTCACGATAGATAGCGATGGGCAACATGACCCCAGTGAGATGCTAACAGTATGTGTGCCGATATTAAATGATAAAGCAGATTTGGTGATAGGGTCACGTTTCTTAGAGGGGAGTGAAACCAATATACGCTCTTATCGTAAGTTGGGGATTGACATAATCACAGAGTTTTATAACTGGGGGCATGTTCCTATAACTGATGCACAGTGCTGTTTCAGGGCATTCAAGGGGGATAGATTACAGAAGATTCTGCCACAGACCCATCGTTTTGGGTTCTCTACTGAGATGCTGATACGGGCACGGAAAGAAAAGATGAGGATTATGGAAGTACCCATTACTTGTTACTACAGGGGATTAGAGCACGATTCTTCAATGAACCCTATCAAGCACGGAGTATCAGTTTTGGTGGATACAATATTGTGGAGAGTGAGGTTAATGAATTGACCCCAAAAGACCGCAGGATAGCAGTGTGTCCAAAGTGCGGTGAACGTGATATGGTTCATTACGGTAAGTATAACGGAATACAGAAATATCATTGTGTTAACCAAGATTGTGGGCACACTACATGTTTCCCTGCTCTTGTGGGGAAAGAGTTATTAAAGATAATACAAAGCAAACAGAGGTTATATAATGATTTCCACTGATATAAAACAAGAGCTTTATAAAGTTGTAAAATCAATTAGCAGCGATTCTATTAAGTTATGGACTGAAGCAATGTTGGGAGTTGCTCCCGCAGCGTTTTGGGATAAAGCGGCATCTTCTACGGGGAAATATCATAAGGTTGATGAGAACGGGGCAGGGGGGCAAGTAGTCCATACATTGCGAGTATGTGCTGTGGTTACCCATTTAGTAAATATGGAGAAGTTATCAGTAATAGATAGGGATGCATTATTGTCGGCTGCTATTCTTCACGATATTTGCAAATACGGGGTAGATGGGAAAACTGAGCATACTCTTTTGGAACATCCACAATTAGTGGTGGGATTATGGAAGTCTAAGAAAGAGTTGTTGCCCTTCTGTTTCTATGATGCTCATATTAT
>Ga0315273_10004725_pt1 | contig 16743 bp, 5 predicted proteins | sample YL17G02_0_MG_FD_205753 | JGI IMG/M metagenome (GOLD analysis project Ga0315273, IMG submission 205753) | Sediment microbial communities from Yellowstone Lake, YNP, Wyoming, USA - YL17G02_0 | ecosystem: Environmental > Aquatic > Freshwater > Lake > Sediment | place: USA: Wyoming | collected... | reverse complement strand
AAGGCGCAGGTCAAGGTCAGTGCGCTTGTCGTCGTCCATCGTGTCGCCTCCTGGTATCTCAGCAGGTCCCTCAACACGCCGTCAGCGACTGAGCGCCACCACCCGCCCGTCCGCCAGCCCGACGAGGAGGCGGTCGCCCATCCAGGCCAGGGCCGTGATGTCCTGCGGCATCTGCTGGCGCGCGATGGGCGCGCCCTTGGCGTCGATGAGGATCAGCGTCCCGCCCCAGAAGCCGAGCGCCGTCAGGCCGCCCGAGGTCGCCGTCAGCTTGAGGATGCGATCGGCAGGGATGGCCTCCTTCGGGAACTCGCGCGAGGCATTCTGCGGCGGCGGCGTGAGCTGGTCGAGCACCTGCGGGCGCTCGGCCGGCGCCACGGCCTTTGTCGCCGTCACCTTCCCGTCGGCGCCGATCGTCGTCAGCGAGTCGTCGTGGGTGAAGACGGTGATCGACGCGGCATCGGCCTTCATCGCATCGACGCGATCGGGCAGAACGGCTTCCCAGACCGTCTTGAGCGTCGGGAGCACGCCGGGGGCAGTGGTCGCCGCGGCGACGGAATTCGTCGTCGGCAGCTCCCACGGCGTCAGCGGCTGAATCCCCGCCGCGACCTCGTAGAGCGAGCCGACCGCCTCGCTCATCCCCACCGCATCATAGGCGATGACCGTCACCGATTCTTGGCCGAGGCCGACGCCATCGCGCTGCCAGGCGAGGTAGCCCCGTCCGCCGCCCGGGAACTGGCTGGCCTTCGGCGGGTAAGGCAGGAATCCCGCCTTGGCCACGAATGCGATCAGGGGATTGTCCTCCGGCGTGCCCACGAGGATGACGGCGCCGCCGACGGCGAAGCCGACGTGGCCCGGGCTGTTCTTCGCCCCCGGCTGGACTCGCCCGAACTCGAGGCCCACCCAGGTCGGGGCCTCCTCGGGCGACAGCTCGCGCGGGCGATTCACGTCCGCCGCGTTGACGATGGCGCACTTCACGTCCCACGGATCGAGGATCTTCTTGATTCGCTCGGCTGCCGCCGCGTTGTAGTCGCTCTTGCCCGTGACGATCGTGACGCTTCGGTGGACACGGGCGAAGCGGTGGATGTTCGCGAAGTCCTGGGCGAAGAGGACGGCTCGGCGGGTGGAGCCCGCGAGCGATCCGCAACGCCCCATCGGCTGATACTCGAATGTCGCGGTGTCCTGGGTCTTGCCGAGAAGATCGCGGGCGACAACCTTCCACTGGCCGGCGGGATCGTTGGCGGCGAGCGGGAGGCTGAGCGTGAGCGTGCCCTGCCGCGTCGCCCGGAAGAGATCGTAGCGTGTGACGCCGAGCGGGTCGATCACCTGGATCTCAATCGGGGCGGAGCCGCTGAGGACGCCGCCCTTTGAGTCGAGGAGCGTCGCGCCGATGTCCACGCGGATCGGCGCCTGAGCGAGCGTGAGGTCGCGGCTGAGCACGGGCGTGAGCGCCTTGACCGACCCAATCGGTCGCGCCGTGCGGGCGAAGGCCCGCATCTCGCCAGGGCCGAAGCGGAATTGGGCCCGGGCCTCCGGCGTTAACCCGCTCCAAGCCACTGGCTCGTCAAGGACAAGGCCCCCACCGCGCACGGCGTCATAGAGGGGCCAACGGTCTGTTGGCAGGGTGATCGTCGCCCTCGCCGGCTTGAGCGAGAGGAGCTTGCCGCCCGCATAGTCGTAAGAGGCGTTCACGGCGAAGAGGTACTCGATGTCGCCCGCAGCTTGGCGGGTGGCGACGATGCCGGGGTTGTCGCACTCGAAGACGGGCTTGATGCCCGCCTTGTCGAGCTGCTTCTTGATCGCGGCGGCGAGCGGCTTGGCGCCGTCGAGCCACTTGCCCGTCGTGAAGTAGGGAGCCATCTCCTCGCCCTTCGCCTTCGCGTCCTGCATCTTCTTGATGAGCGCGGCGTCGGGCAGGGCGGGCGTGACGCCGAGGTCGATCGCCCCCTGGACCTTCACCGTGGAGTCGGAGGTCGTCAGGACGAGGCCGCCCTTCGCGGCGAATTCCTCGAGCCCTTTCACCACCGGCGGATCGAGGTAGGTGATCGAGGTCAGGATGACGGCCTTGTGGTTCGCGGCGAGCGTGCCGTCCGCGATGTCCTCATCCACGACGGTCATGAACGGCTGCTGAAGGAGCGTGCCCGCGAGATAGGTGAACGGGATGTTGCGGCCATGCTCGGTGTCGTGGGCGTAGGCCACCTTGCCCTGGCTCTTGATCTGCTCATTGATCATGTGCGAGAGGCTGAAGAGCGTGGCGACGGGCGGGCGCGTGACGGGCATCGTGTTGAAGATCGGGCCGAGGCGGGCCATCAGGTGGTTCGATTCGACGACGCCCTGGGCCGCCGGCTTCTTGGACGGCTCGAAGGGATCGATGTCCGGCGGGCACATCATCCCTTGGATGTTGGTCTGGAACGAGAGGTACTGTTCGAGGCGGAACTCGTCGGAGGTCGTGTTCCCGTACCAGGTCGGCAGATACCAGCAGGGGCGGGCGAGGTCGCGGGCGCGGGCGAACTCCAGCGTGTAGGACGGGTTGAAGTAGCCCGGACCCCAGTCGTGGTAGCCGCCGTGCCCGCTTATGACGGGCAGGCAAGCGACAACGTTGAAGTAGTAGCCGTCGGTGAACGCCGAGAAGCCGTACTGGCTCTGAGTCACCGAGAGATACCAGGGGACGACGGTGCTCACGCCGAACTGGGAATCCATCCAGGCGGCGTTCATGAAGCCCAGCTTCCAGTATGCCCAGTGCCGCCAGCGGAGGACGTCGGCGGGGTTGTTCGCCTGTATCTCGCGGTAGATGGGCGCCGGGCGGTCGAAGGCGCTCTGGTAGGCGCGGTGCTGGGAGGGGACCCTATGCGGCGTGTTCTGGCCCGTGGCGGGGTCTTTGCCCCAGGTGAGGCCCGGCTCGTCGTAGAAGTGGACGCCATAGACGTTCGGCCGCGTGCGGTCGGCGAGCGCCCGGCGGACGACCCGCGCGGTGCCGCCGCGGACGACGTAGGGGTCCGACCAGTCGCACTCGCCCCGGAGGTCCATCTGGTGGCCGCCGCTCATCACGCAGCAGCCCATCACATCGACGCCCGCGCGGATGTAGCTCGCGTCGTCGTCGTTCGTGTAGTGGGCGTAGATGAGGTTGAAGCCGAGGCTGTCCTCGCCCTCGACGAGCCGCGCTGTCTTGGTCGCGCGGCCCCAGTTGAGAAGCTTGAAGTCGCTCCGGCGGACGTGCGAGTAGACCGTCAGTTCGGCGCTCGCGGTCGAGCCGTCGCAGGTGACCTCGACCGTGTACTTGCCTGGCCGCAGGAGCCAGCCGTTGAGATGGAGGTGCTCGGTCGTCTGCGCCTCCTTTCCCTGGACTTGGGCCGCGCGGGCGGGCAGGGCGAAGCTCATCTTGCTCCCGTCCGTCCCCGCCACGTTCAGCGTCAGCATCCCCGCCGCCAGTGCCTCGGGCGCCGACCGCACCACGGCGAGATCGATCGTCTCATTCGTCTGATACGCCGTGCGGCCGAGCGGCTGGAGGATCTGGAGCTTCGCCTCCGCGGCCGAGGCCGGAGCGCCCAGAGCCAGCACCCCGCAGATTGCTACAATAGCCGAATACCATGCCGCTCGCGTCACGTTCGCTCTCCATAGCTGGGGGGGAAGGGATGGACGGAAGGGCGGCAGTCGCTCAAAGTCCGAACAACTGGCGCAGCTTGGTGTCCACATCGGCTTGAATGGCAGGTGACAACTCACCGAGTTCTCGCTGGATGATCGCCGCGCTGACGGTCATCAGCCGGTGCAATCGCAAAGTGGACGATACACGCAGGCCGGTGGCAACGAAATCGACCGTGCCTGAGTCGAGACGCACATCCGATCTCAGAGGCTGGTCCGGCTCCCTGCTGGTGATGAACGCCAAGACAACGTGCCGGTAGAGACCGATGGGCTCGGTCAGGCAGACGGCAGCCCGGACTTTCGCCGACGAGAGATCGTCGAACGGGAAAGGCACGAGGACGACCTTACCCTTCGTCACAGAATGGCCTCCCATCGGCAGGAGAATAGATATCTTCCTCCACGTCCTTCAGAAAATCAAAGACCGAGCTACTGGCCGCGGCGCGGAGCCATTCGCCCTCCTCCGTCTTGGCCTCCTCCGGCACGAGTATGATCACCCGTACGCGGCTCGGGCCTGTGATCGACAACGGCTCATCGAGATGAAGCCGGTGCTGTTCGTCTACGGTGCCTGTGGTTTCTATCGCTCTAATGGTGGACCCCATGTCCCTGCCTCCTTGCCTCGCGCGAAAAGACAGCCACCAACTCCCAGCTAGCAGTATAGCCCGGGGGAAGGGAAATGCAAGCCCAGACGTTCCGGGCATGGCCTCTCACTCGCCAAAGCGGATGTTCGCCGTGCGATCGTTGATCCGGAACCAGCCCTGGGCGGCATTGCGGACGGCCTGGCCGCCGATCTGGAGATTGCGGAAGGTGACGTCTTCGACCCGATGGGCCGCGTCGAGGCCGAGGATCTCGGAGGCCGGCGTGCCGCCGCCAGTGAAGCGGACGTTGTCGAAGAGGATCGAGCGGATGTGGCCGCGCTCCTTGTCCGTCGCCCACATGTCGTGGGTGATGCCCAGGCGGATGAGGCCGCCGCGGGTGCGCTCCACGCGGATGTTCTCGAACCGAATGTCGGACATCGTCGCCGAATCGACGACGTGGATGCCGAGCGCCCAGAAGAGGGCGTCGAGAACGTCGCAGTCGCGGAACGTCACGCCGTGGATGGGCGCCCGCGTCTCGTAGGTGATGCCGAGCGCATAGCCCCAATCGTTCCAGATGACGCAGCCCTCGACCAGGATGTCGCTCGCATCGCCCGTCGGCTGGGTGGTCTTGACGACGATCGAGTCGTCGCGGTTGCGGACGAAGCAGTTGCGGATGCGGATGGCGCGGCTGTTGACGGAGTTGATGCCATCGCTGTTGAGTCGGCCGCTGATCTGGCTCACGTTCGCGACGCTCACGCGGTCCGAGCCGTGCATGCTGACCGCCCAGTTGGGCGAATCGCGGATGACGATCCCATCGACCTGCACATCGGACGAATTGGCGACAAGAACGAGCGCCCGCGAGGCGTGGGGCATGTCGCTCCCGTCGAGAATGCCGCGGCCGCAGACGCGCACGTTCCTGGCATTCTGGACGTGGATCAGCGGGCCATAGTGGTTGAGGCCGGTGCGAGCCGAATGGGTCGGCTTCTCGTCGGGGAGGATCTGGCCCCGGACGATTGCGCCGCCCGCGATATAGACCGTCTGCCCGCTCTTGACCTCGATCGGCCCCGTCTTGTGGATGCCCGGGCCGAAGTAAATCACGTTCGGGTCGCCCTGCTTGGGCGCGCCGGTCTCCATCGGGTTGGCGAAGAGGTGCAGCGGGCGCTGGTCGGAGCCATCTTGGGAGGGCGAAGCTCCGGCTGAGCCGTGCAGTAGGAGCGTCAGCTTGCGTGGCTGATCGATCTCGAACCGCACGATCCCGCCCTCGATCTTCGGCTGGATGCCGTAGGAGGTCGGAAGGAGGGTCGCCTTCTGGAACGGGCGATTCGGCTTGACGGCGACGGCGACCTTCCCCTCGAAATCGAAGCACGCAAAGGAGGCGACTTCCGCTTTCGCGCCCATCTCGTGGGTCCAGATCGAGCCCGGCGGCTTGGCGATTTCATGCCGGACTTTGGCCTGGTAGACGAAGACGGGCTGGCCGTTCGCCTCGACCGTGAAGTCGGGCGAAGCCGGCTCCCCGGGCGGCCCGGAGTAGATCCGAAGCGTCTCTGCCGCCGAAGCATCGGCGCATCCCAGCACGACGAGAAGGAGCATCGAGACGGCTATTGCCAGGTCGAGCATGGTCGGTCTCCAAAGTTGCTCAAAGTGGCTCAATGTTGCTCAATGTTGCGCGTCTATGGCAGATGCGCAACATTGGGTGAGACCACCGTCGTTCATCCCGTTCGCCGCTAGTCTCGCCCTTCCAACGGCTCGCTCGTAGATGCTCAACCCCCTCGCGAAGGTGATCACCTGCCATCGCCGTAAGTCTAGAAACGCCAACGGTGCCCTCGAAGGTGATCAAGCTCCCGAGAGTGATCACCTTCGGGGTAGTTGAGCGCCTTCGACAGAAAACTGACACCTCGCGCAAGAGGAACTGTATAAGATTTGGTCAGTCCTTCGCGAGCAGGCGGAGTTCGGGGAGCCTAGCCTCGGCGAGGCGCGCTCGGAACGCCTTCGCCCGCTCCGTCGGGAGGCGGCTCAGGAGCGCGAAGGCCGTCGGGACCAGCTCGCGCGTCTCCGTCTTGACCAGGAAGTCCTCGGCAGGTCCTAAGTCTTGAACAGGCAACGATGTAAAGATTTCGCTGAAGAATGCGACATCGTGTCTGGCCTCGGCTTCCAGGCGCAGGACTTTACGATACTCGGCCATCGCCTGCTTGCGCTGGGCCGGGGTGAGCTTGAAGGAGACGCCGCCCCAGAGCGTGTTGATGGCGGCGCCGCGTCCGCACTTCAGGCGCACCCTGCGGATCAACCCATGTTCATATTCTTCAATGGCTTGCGGCAGGATATCCCTCTGTCCGAGGCGCACGAGCGCCGTAAGGGCGAGCAGCTTCTCCGTCCCTGTCTCCAGGTACTTTCGAATCGCTGCCGCGGCCTCCGGGTCGCCCATGCGGGCGAGGCCGATGATGGCCTCGCGAGCGATCTCTGTGCGCTTCTCTTCGAGCCCTTTCTCAAGGGTAATTCGATACTTACGGTCGCCAGCCATGCCGAGGATCTGGTAGCCCGCCTGGCGGAGGAAGTCCTGGGGCGATTGGAGCAGCCGCTCGCCGAGCTTGGCCATGCGCTGATCGAAGTAGGGCCGGGCGCGCTCGGCCACGTCGGCGAGCAGCTCGGCGTCCTCGATCTTGTCGACGTTGTCTACCGCGGCCTCGAGGAGGGCGCGGGCACTCTCGGCATCGACGGCGTTGGCCATCGCCTCCTTGAGCCGCGCGGTGAACTTCGTGCTATCGAGGTCGGCCGCCTCCAGGCTGAGCGTCTGAGGAAGGGGCTTGGTCGGGTCGGTCGCGCGGGTCTTCTTCTGCCGGTCGGCCTTTTGGTCTGAGCCTTGGCCGAGCCACTTGACGCAGGCGGCGAGGACTCTGGGCCACTGCGGCGATTCCCAGTAGGGCTTCGCCGTCGGCGCGGGGTCGCCGCAGGGGTTCACGAGCACCGCGATCACGCGGCCCTTGCCATAGCTGCTCGCGACGATGGCCGGCTTGCCGCCGGCGCGGACGAGGACCTCGGCCCCCTCTTTGAGCGGCGAGGTGTCGACCGTGAAGGCGTGGAGGGGCTTCGACCAGTCCACGCCCCCGAAGAACGCCGGCTTCTCCGCCTTGAGGAGCAGTCCCTGGTTGTCGCACGCGATGTCGCGGTACTTGCGGATGCGGACGGGGAGGAGCTCCGCGAGATAGGTGTTGTGGTCGGCGCCGAGCGAGAGATTCCAGTAGCCGCCGAAGTAGAGCAGGCCGCCGCCCCCGCGGACGAAGTCCGCGATCATCGCCCGCCGCTGCGCCCCCAGGTGGAAGGCGTGGACGTCGTCGAGCGCCAGCACGTCGCACTCGAGCAGTGGCTCATAGGCGTCGGGGAACTCGTCCATGCAGCCGTTTGGGCCGAGCTTGAAGCCGACGAAGTCCACCCACGACGGCGTGTAGCGGCCCGCCTCGAGGAGAGCGACCGCGCTTTCGAGCGGGTTGACCCAACTGAACGCGCCCCTGGCATGATGAAGATCCAGCATCCCATTGCGGGTGATGCCCATGTCCGCCGGCTTCTTGATCTTCTTCTCCGCCTCGAGATCGGCGTTGTACGTCTTCTCATAGTCCCTGTAGTGGGGCAGGGGAGCCGCCTTCTCTGCGTTCGGAGTCCCCCCTTTAGGCGGTTCTTCGTTTGGAGTCCCGCCTTTAGGCGGTCCTTTCTTCTTCGCCTCCTCCTCCGCGCGGCGCTTGAGCTCCGCGGTCGCGTCCTCGACAGGCGTGGTGAGCGGGAAGAGCGGCTTCGGGCCGCCCTCGTACTCGAGGACGAGGATGCTCCAGGTCCGCAGGCGCGGGAGGACCACCTTCTGGGCATCGCCATCGGCGACGGGGGTCAACGGGAGATGGCCCTCGGTGAGGTCAGGGGAGATCTGGACGGCTCGCGTGAGCTTCGCCCCCGCCGGGGTGGCGACGCGCACGGCGACGTTCGCCATCGTCTTCGGTGGCGGCTGGACGCGGCTCGCGAAGGCTGTGTAGTTCGGCGGGTTGAGGAGGTTGATGAGGAGCTGCTGCCTCCCGTCGGGAAGCTCGCGCAGCCACACACTCTGGCGCCAGAAGGGGGCATCCCCGGGAGACTTCATCGGATTGATCGGACCGATCGGACGGATTGGACCGATCTTGACCTCGATGAAGCGCTCGGGCTGGGCGACGCCCTTCGTGTCGTCCCAGACGAATGCGGAGTAGCGCGTCAGGAACTTCGGGAGCGGGCCGAAGGCGAAATCGCCGGGCGAGGTGAGATAGGCATAGCGCTGCCCGGCGGCGAGCCCGCAGAGCACGTCGAACGTGATGTCCTGCTTCGAGCCCATGTCGAAGGTCATGAAAAGCGGCAGTCCCCCGATCCGGCGCTCGTAGTCGGCTTCGCGGCAGACGGCCTCGTAGAAGGGGAGGACGTGGCCGGGGGAGTAGTTCGAGTGGCTCCACTCGCGGGTGCTCTCGTCCATGAGCAGCCCGTGGTGGGCGGCCACCTCGTGAAAGTCGGTCTGGTCGGGCGGCAGGAAGAGCTTGCTGCCGGGATTGGCGAACGCGATGTTGTAGCCGTGGACGAAGCGGGGGCACTTCGCCTTGAGGATTTCGAGGAACCGCTGCTGCTTGCCGACGAAATGCCCGTCCCAGCGGACGCCGTCCCAGCCGAACATCTCGACCGACTTGACGATGGCCTCGGCGCCGAACTCGACGGCCGCCGGGTTCGACCAGTCGGTCCAGAGGCTGGCCCAGTGCTGCCAGCCGCCCTGGGAGGGCGGGGCGTGGAGGTTGTAGTCGTTGGCGAGCATGCGCTCGAGGTAGAAGACGCTCATGGCCTCGCACGCCGGCCCCTCGGGCCGGTGGCCGAAGAACTCGGGGTGGCGCTGGAAGGTGAGAAAGCCCGCGATCCCGGCGGCGCAGGCTTTGCCGTACGTGATGGCGCGGACGCCGAGCCGGTGCGCGGCGCGGATGAGGTTGCGGAAGCCCAGGATCGAGCCGGGATACTGCGTCTGGCCCGAGTAGAAGATCTCCGTCTCGGGGGCGAGATTCGAGTAGTCGCACGGCGCCCAGGCGAAGCGCTCGAAGTAGTTGGCATAGGCGCGGCGGAGGGCCTGCATGTCGCGTTCCGCGTCGGCCTCGGAGTACCTCCGCATGTCCTGCCCGCCGCCCGCGCCGCTGATCCCGATGCGGAAGACGCTCTGGCTCACGCCGAAGAACTCGCTACGGGAATGGAGCGCGGCGCGCGACGGGGAGGGCGAAGCTCCGGCTGAGCCATCCTGGGTCCCACGGCGCGGCTGGGCGGGAGCCTCGCCCTCCCGTGCCTCCCCGACGAGCGAGCAGCGGAGTTCGTGGCCGAATTCGCGGTCGCCCAGCTTGAACTCGAACTCGATGGCCTGCTTCTCCGGCCCGAGCCGGACCTCTTTCTCGAAGACCTGCCGAGCCGCGTCGACCTCGGTGATCTCCTCTGCCACAAGCCGATAGGTCCGATCCGTCGGATCCGTCCGATCCGTCCTATCCCCTTGGATCCAGACCTTCGCCTTCACCGTCTCGCCGGGGAAGTAGTGGACCTTGTCCACCTCGACGCGGGTCACGAGGGCGGGCGAGAGGCGCAGCGGGCGGATCTCCACGTTGTCGCAGAGGAGGCGATAGTCGAAGGCGGTCAGCTTGCGGACGTCCTTGCCTTCTTCGAGACTCTCCAACTCCTCGTCAGGCTCGGTGCCCCGCTTCCTGAGCGACTTGAGGAGGTCATCGGGCGTGCCGCGCGCTTGGGGCAGGTCGGCCTTCTCGCCTTCGGAGGCGCTCTTGCGCATGCCATCGAACCCGCTGCCGCCGACCGCGCTGGCCTCCAGCGCCAGGCGTCCGCCCTCGTGGAGGAAGCGCAGCTCGAACGGCTGATAGCCGGGCCGCGGGTCGAACTGGATCTGGCCGAGCGTGATCGACGCGTCGCCCGCGCGGAGGGTCACGGCGAGGTGATGGAGCAGATCGGCGGGGACCGCCTCCAGCCAGAAGGTAGCGACGTAGTCGCCGCCCGGCAGGTCCGCGCTCGCGGCAAGCAGCGGCTTGGCCGTGGCGGTCAACAGGACGCCTGCGCTACGCTTGCCGGAGGCGCGGACGTCGTGGAAGACTTCCGCTCCCGGCGCCGCCGCCTTCTCCGCCTCGATGACCAGCGGCTCGCGCGACTCCCCCGCCGCGGGCCACGAGCACGCGGCCAACACCACGGCACCCAGAGTCCAACAGCCTTGTCTCCGCATCATCGCCTCGATTCCATCGGCCACCGAGTCAAGCCACAGAGAAGAGAGAACAAGCCAGGAAGAACTTGACCACGGATTGCACGGATGACACGGATAGGAGAAGCCGGGGAAGAGAGAAGCTCGCAAGAGAAGATCACCGCTGGGGTGAGGAAAAGGCCCGATCTCGCGGTTTCTTCACCCTACCGGCCTTGCCATTTCTCCCTTGGTCCTCTCCGGGTTATCTCCCATCCGTGCCATCCGTGTAATCCGTGGTGAGACTCTTGGGTTTACCTCTTCGCCGGGGGCGTGACTTCGGTCGTGCGCTTGAGCAGGATCTGGTCGAAGGCCGCGGGCCCGCCCGTGGCGATCAGTCCCATCGCCTGAATCCGCACGGGCTTCTTGAAGACGTCCCAGAGATCGACCGAGACCACCGTCCACTCGCGCGGCGGGGCGTCGGCGACCTTCCGCACGAGCACGCCGGCGGTTGGGCTGTGCTCGCCGGCGACGAGGTCCACCGCGTCGGAGTTGTGGCCGTGGCCGATGCGGAGCGCGATCCCTTTCGTCTCCGGCTCCGCACGCCACGCGAACTGGAGATAGCGATATTGCCCGGGTTCGGGCTTCTCTGCAAGCTCGAAATCCCAGTTCGGGATGGTGTGGCCGAATGGCGGCAGATAGGTCGGGAAAACCGATGCCGCGCGGTCGAGGCGGATGAACCGCCCGCCCGAGTAGGCGCCTTCGAGCTTGAACGCCGAGCCGAGATGGGGCTGGATGAGGCTGCGCTGGAGATCCTCGCCATCGTCGAAGAGCACGGCGACCGGCCGCTTCGCCATCACGTCGGGATGCGAGTTGCCGAGCGCCTCGCCGTGGAAGACGATCTCGCCGAGGCTGAGATTCCCGCACAGCCCCTTGGGCATCACGAGGCGGAAGCGGGCCGCCTCGATGGGCTTGGCGAGCTTGTGGGTGTGGACCGGCGCGTCCGAGAGCAGATCCGCCCCAGGCATCCACTGCTCCTTCGCGGCATCCCACCACTCGATTGAGGTGTCGCGCAGCCACGATTCGGGCGTCTTCGGATCCTCGAACAGTGTGATGCCCGTCAGGCGGAGCTGAGTTCGGAACGTGTCGATGAGGAGGCAGTTGAACTCCGACGTCTCGGCGAAGAAGCCCACCTTGTCCCAGGCGATCCAGGGCGTCGGCGGCGGGTCGGGCTTGCCGTCGTAGAACATCTCGGGCTTGTGCATCAGCTCGGCCCATCCGCCCCAGCCGCTGGTCGGGACGAAGCGGATGAGGGCCTTGGTCTGCGTCAGGAGATTGGGCGCGATGGGGGAGGGCGTCGGCTCGGCGTTGCCCCAGCCGGCGATCCGCGCGGTAGGCACGCTCTTTCCTCCCGAAGGTTTCACACCTTCGGGAGGGTATGCCGCGGGAACTTCTTGAATACCCTCCCGAAGGTGCCATTCGTGAATAGCCTTCGGGAGGGAGCGGGCCTCCGGCCGCAGCAGCGTCTTCCAGACCTCGCGATATCGGCCATCCAGCCGGCAGACCGTGCCCATCCACATCGCGAGCACGAGGTCGCCGCCCGGCAGCCACGCGGGCACGGCGCGGGCGCCCATGTCCTTCTCGAAGAGCAGCTTGCCGTTCAGGTCCAGCACGTAGACCGAGCCGAGGTCGCTCGTCGTGACAAGCCGCTGACCGTCGGGCGAGAAGCGGGGGAAGCGGAGATTGTCGTCGCCCGAGAAGATCCACAGGAGCCCGCCTTCGACCGCGGGAGGGCGAGGCCCTTCGGGAGGGCGAAGCTCCGGCTGAGCCGTCTTGGGAGGGCGAAGCTCCCGCTGAGCCATCTTGGGAGGGCGAAGCTCCGGCTGAGCCGTCGAATAGAGCTTGAGCTGATTGGTCTTCACGATGGCGACGCGGGAGCCATCTGAGCTGAGGCAGGCGTCGTTGGCAGCCGTCGGCAGGGCGCCGACGAGCTTCCCTTCGCGGAGGATGAACACGCGACCGCCGTCGGTCGTGGCGAGGAGCGCGATGGTTCTGCCGTCGTCCTGTAGGGGCAGCCCTATGTGGCTGCCCTCTTTGGGGCGCCCACGCAGGGGCGCCCCTACGGCGCTGCCCTCTTTGAGGCGCCCACGCAGGGCCGCCCCTACGCGGATGTCGGTCACCTCGCCCGCCCGAGCCAACTCGACGCTCCAGAGCGGCTTTCCGCTCGCCGCCTGGTAGACCGTGGCCTTCATCCCCTCGACGGCGAGCAATGCGTCCTTGCCGAGCGCGGCGAGGCGAGCCGTGTGGCGCTCCGACTTCCACCAGTCCTGCGACCAGAGGAGCTTTCCGTCCCGCGCCCAGACCGCCAGCCCGAGGTCGCCCGCGCTGGCGACCCAGCTCCCGTCCTCCGGGACGGCGAAGCTGTTGATCCGGTCGCGCAGGATGCCCGGCACGAAACGGTGCGGGAGCCGCTTCGGCAGGCCGTAGAGGGCGAATCGGCGTTCCAGGCGGCCTCGCAGGTCGCCCACGTACAGGTGATAGCCCTCCGCCTCTTCGAAGTCGAACCCCTGGACGGCGAACCCGCCGCGGATTGCCTGCGGCTCGAACGCGAAGTAATCGCCCGCCCGCTGCCGCCAGCGAACGTCCCCATCCGACACTCTCACGGCATAGAGATTGTGATCCCAGTTCATCGTGTTGCAGACGATCAGCCGCCCGCCGTCAGCCACGGTGAGGTCACGAATGTGGGGGCCGAACATGTCCTCCGGCGGCACGCTCTCACGCGATGGTCTTCTGCCCGTTGTCACAGTCTGAGGAGCACCAAACGTTCCCGCAGGAATAGGGACATCCGCGTCGATTTCACCCCCGTCCCATTGTCCAAGCAGATACTGTGGAGCGGCATGTCCCTTCCCAACTAGGATGGGGAGGCGTGCCGTCAGGCCACTGAACAATTCCGTGGCCTCCAGTATCTCTGAGCCAGCCGCTGAGTGGAAAGCCGGCATATCGCCTCCTCGGCCTTCGGAATCCGTCGTCAGGAACTGCTCCACCTGGACCGCGTCGCCCTCGCCTAGCAGCCGTACACGGACGGGGATGGTCGCACGGATCGGCTGCCCTTGATTGTCCTGGATCGAGACGTAGTAGCTGAAAGTCTCGCCGGGAAACACTTGGCGCCGAGCGCTCAGCACCACCCGATCCAGCGGTTTCGGCAGAACGGCGTAAACGCGCGCGGGCAGCGAGCGCAGGTCCGCCTGAACCGAGCCCTTGCTCGGTGTGACTCGGCGCATCGCGAATACGTCGTAGACTGCCTTGCCCTCGGCGGCTAGGCGGATAGGCACCTGGACGGGGACACGGTTCGTCAGGAACAGGTTCATCCGCCACATCTGGCCGATCCGCAGGTCGGGCATCGTGTTGTTGACGACGAAAAGATAACGGGCGTCTTCTGACTTCCGTTGCGAGACGAGAATCTCATCGCTCTCGATTTCCGCGATCGGCGCCGCGACCGCGCCGAAAGCGTTCTTGAGCGCCGGGAGGTGCTCTCGTGCGTAATCGCGGTAACGCAGATAGGCCGAATCATCCCCGGCCGCATTCGGGTCCTTCTCGACCTGGTTGAACGATAGGCCGAGTGGCTTGAAGTCGTTTACCAGCTCGGGCCGGCAGGTTCCGTCATAGAAGACCGCGACGCTGGCTGCCTTGGCGTTCTTCAAGGCTTCAGCCAGAGGCGGCTCGAACTCGACCCTCTGCCCGACGACGAGGACAATCTTGAACCGATTCAGTGTGTCGGGCTTGAGATCCTCGGCGAAGACGACGGATGCGGGATAGTGCGCCGCGAGACAGGCGATGTAGGCATCGAAAAGGCGAGCGAAGTGCACGCCCATCACCGTCTGGCCCCATTCATCGATCTTGAGCATCCGTCCCGAAGCAATGATCGCGACGGGGTCGTCATTCTCTAGCGAAGCCAGCAACGGCCCGTACTGCTGGAGTAGCTTGTTCAGCGCGCGGAAGGCCGACGACGTGCCGTAGTGCGCGCTGCGCGGATCGTCGGGGAGAGTATCGGGATGGGTCCAGGGTGGGACCTGGCCTGAGCAGCCGACGCCATCGGCGCCGCGCATGACCATGGCCATCAGGGTCGGGATGATTTGGTCGCCGGTGCCACAGTCGTTCCAGATCTCGGGGTGGCCCCAGGCGCGCTTGCCCGGTCGCTTGTAGAAATCGACGTTGTACGGAGCGTGGAAGGGGACGGCGATCTGCTCCCACTGAGCTTGGAGATCGACCTCGTCGACATTGCTGAGGCTGATAGGGGGATAGGATTCGACGTTGCGGAACGGGCATGCCGACGCGGTGAGGAATGGCCATCTCTGGGTTTCCCGAAGGGTCTTCTTGAAGAGTTCCTGGGCTTCGACGGCATAGCCAAGCCGATAGCCAGAGACCTTGTCGAGGATCGGGTCCCATTTACCCGTCTCCTTCGCCTGCTTCAGTGCGGCCTCATAGGCGGCTTTCTCTTCGGGTGTCTTGGCGGCGGCGCTGCCTCGCTTGTCGAAGACCCACCAGTTCGACGACCAGCTCCAGCCTCGGAAGGCCCAGAAAGGCTCCAGCGCGCAAGTGACGGTCTTCATTGCACCGATCAGTTCTTCCGGCTTCCGCCTGTCGAAGCCCGTGCCGAGCGGCAGGCCCGCGTCGTTGCCCATCAGGATAGCCATCTGCCGAAGACCGTTCGCGCTGTAGGCGTCCATCAATTGGAGGAACGAGGGCGGGGCCTCCAGTTTCGGTGGCGGAACCGCCAGCGGGTCCGCCTCCAGCCGCTTGCGAATCTCGGCGACCTCGCCCGCGACGCGGCGCCAGGCCTGCTCGTTCAGGCGACCGATTTCGAGGCCGACGCCGAGCCGGTCCACCATCAGGTTGAAGCCGAGCTTCTGCTTCCGCTCGACGTCCGCGGCGACGATTTCCGGCGCGTCATAGACTGTCGCGGAGGGAAACGTCTCCCCATAGTCCCCGTATTGGACCCTCAGAATATCCACCGGAAGATCCCAGTCCGACCAGTTACGGCCGAACTCCAGCGGCTGCCGGACGCTGGTCATCCCGGGACTGGACGCCTCGATCCAGTAACGCCCAGGACGCATGCCGTACGTGAAGCAACTGTACAGCCGGAGGCTCGTAGTCCCCGTGCAGCCGGCCGGCGAACTCCCCGCCGTCCCCGATTCGCCCCCAGGCGCCACGGGCGGGAGGGCCACATCAAAATTCCGTTCGACGTACGTCACCCTGCCGTCCGTGACCCGAACCGCGACTGGAACCTTCCTATCCCCTTCTGGCGCCCGCACGACGACCGAGAATCGTTCCATTCCACGATCGAGCCAGACGCCGTTATGCTCGGTCATTACGGCGACGTAACCCTTCGTCCCCGGCTGGCGGATCTCGACGACGGTGCGGACCATGTATTCGGACGCCGTGCCGCGGAGCCAGGGCTGGGTCTCGGGCGTGACCTTCACCAGGTAAAGGCCGGCGAGGTCGGACGGGACGCGGAGCTTGCCGCCTTCGAGGGCCAGCTCGCGGTAGTCCACGTGGTGGAATGGGCGAGCCCAGACGCGGAAACGGGGACATTCAGCTTTTTCAGTTGCCGTCAGGGGGGCGTGCTCCTCTTTCGGGGCAGCAAGCCGGGGCACACCCTGAAAAAGCAGAATGTCCCCTTGGCCGTTTTCGAAGCTCACGCGGAAGTCGATGGAGTCGCTTGCGGTCCAGACTTCGCTTGTGAACTCGGCGGTCAGGCGCTCGTGGGCGGAGCGAACGACGGTGCGGAGCGCGCCCGACGATAGGTCATAAGTTTCGAAAAGCTCGGTCGGGCTCGAGCGCTTGAGGATGATGTCCTGGCCCCAGACGCGGAGGCCTGTGATGGTGGCCTGGCTTCCAATCGTTCTCGTCCTCGTCGTCGTCCTCGATCCCTCTTCCGGCTGCTGAAGCTTCACCTCGCCCGCGGGCTGGCCGTCGGGCGAGAACTTTTTGACGGCCTGGCCCTGGCGATCGATGACGTACAGGGTGCCCGCGTTGTCCACGTCCCAGCCGCCGGCGGTGCCTTCGTAGGAGTTGCCGCCGATGCCGGGCTTCAGCTCCCAGCGCGCCTTGCCGTCAAAGCCGAGGCAACGGAGGATGCCTGAGCCGTTGAGGACGTAGAGGGCTTCGAGCTTCTCGCAGACGCGGAAGTCGAAGACCGTGCCCGGCCCGCCCGCGGGCTCGTGGGGGATGGCGTAGGCGCGGAGGACGTGGGCTGCGGGATCGATGAGGAGAATCCGGTCGCGGTGCTGGTCAAGGCCGTAGAAGTCGCCGCTCGCGCCCGCCTCG
>Ga0315273_10004724_pt1 | contig 16743 bp, 11 predicted proteins | sample YL17G02_0_MG_FD_205753 | JGI IMG/M metagenome (GOLD analysis project Ga0315273, IMG submission 205753) | Sediment microbial communities from Yellowstone Lake, YNP, Wyoming, USA - YL17G02_0 | ecosystem: Environmental > Aquatic > Freshwater > Lake > Sediment | place: USA: Wyoming | collected... | reverse complement strand
AAGCCTGCCATCATTTACAATTATCAGGGAAAGATCCAGGTTTACTATGATGGCAGGCTTGTGCTTTCTGATCTTGACGTGTTCTGTGGCTGGAACCTTGGCGAATGCAACTCTGACCAGGATTGCTATACCTCAGGATGTTACAGGGAAGTATGCCAGTCCAGGCAGAGCATCCAGGTGTTCACAAACTGCGATCCACGGGACTGCTACGACAGCCGCAATCACGGGTTGGGATGCGGCTGTGTGGACAGCAGATGCGCATGGCATTAGTTTAAAGAAATCTCATTGATTTCTTCCAGGTTTTCCAGGCCATTCATTTTGATTGCGCCTTCTGATATAGTGTAAAGCACATCTTCTATGTACAAGGAGCGCCGGATATCATAGGGCGAATTGTAATAGTAATATCCGCTCTTCATCATCTCATCCCTGTTTTCCTGGTGCGTCACCCTTCCCTTTAGCCTGAACCCGTCCTCTGCGGAGATGTCAAACACATAAGCGCCCTGGAATACATAATCGCCGTGCTGCCATGGATCGACTTTGCTGGCGTATTTTGACTCGTCTATCTCCGCGAGAGTCACTGGAATCACCAACAGGTTTCGCTCCTTGCTGAACAGGAATGCCTTGTGATCCTGCAGAGCATAGGAATCCGTTCCACGGTCCCCGATCTTGTAGTTCGCGACCTCTTTCGGGTTTTCCACATCCGACACATCGAACAAAGACAGCTTCAGGCCCTGGTACCAGGAGAAATCCCCCTCTTCAGATGGGATCGCGTCCTTGCCAAGGCCGATGAGATGGGTTTCATCATATGGATGGAGGTAATCAGAATAGCCGGGGATCTTCAGCTTTCCAAGAACCTTCGGCTTTTCAGGGTTTTCCAAATCAATCACGAAAAGCGGGTCCACTTTCCTGAATGTTACAAGATACGCCCGATCACCCATGAAGCGGGCAGAATATATTTTTTCTCCTGGGGCGAGGTTCTCGAGCTTTCCCTTTGTGTTCAGATCATTGTCCAGCACGTAAACATTGTTCTTTGATGTTGCATACTCTGCCATTTGAGCAACCTGTCCAATCGTCGTAGCGATCCTGAAATAACCATCATGCTCATCCATTGAGAATTGGTTGAGAATATGGCCTGGGACAAACCCGCTGGCCGCATATTCGATTTTTCCATCCTCAATCGAAATTCTTCTAATACCGGTTTCTTCCTTGTAAACAGGGATTGGCATTGGAAGGATTTTTTCAGCTACTGCCCTTATTGGATTTCCCTCTGTAAGCACATAGTCCGGAATGCGGGCGTACGCAAGGTAGATGTTTTCAGAAGAAACATACATATTGCCCGCAGCGCCATTCAGGAATATCTTGTAAGAAGGCTCAGATCCCTCATCCTTCAGATCAATTGAAATCACAGTAGTGAATGAGAACTGATTTGCCGGCTCGTCAAAATAATAGACATCAGGGAAGCCTCCTGAAAGGTTTTTTCCATGCGATTGGATGACGGGCGGGTTTGGTTCGCACTCATCGTAGCAATTTGCCGGCTTATTGGCCACCACATACACGTACTTCCCGATCATACGTGAATCGAAATAACTTCCATCCACTGTTATGTTTTCTCGCAGCAATGGTTCACTCCTGTCAGAAACGTCGTACTGCAGCACCGTTGTTTCCGACCAGCCATTTCCGGAAAAAAGAACGAGGTCGTCATTGTTTATAAACAACTCACGCGGGTTCCCGTTGATTACGGTTTCTGAAACCACTCGCGCATTTTCAGCAGGATACGCCTTTGCAATGATCAGTTTATTTCCTGCTACAACGTATAGGTATTTGCCATCTGTTTTAACAAAGTCAGGCTCATCAACTCCAGCAACCTGGACATTTGTCTGCGAGTAATCCGGGGCGCTTGCCTCAGAGGATTTCGCCATCGTTCCAGTTGCCTGCATCATTGGTGTGACCATCACGCCTCCGATAAAATCGTACACTCCATAAGTACTGCTCACTGTTTTTTCATCAAGAAATGCCTTAAGCTCTGCAGAAGAATTGAACTTTTTCAAATCCTTCATTTCTTGCGTGATATTTGTGCTGTTGCCCCCGGGAACATCCGGTTCAGTGCAGCCAAAGGAAAAAAACAAAAGTATAACAAAACAACCGACAGCCAAAATCTTTATTGTTGCGTCCATGTACTATTTGCTGTTGATGAAATATTAAGTGGGCTGGCATTTGTTTCGGCGCAGACCGAAACGCGAAGCGGATAATTGCATGCTATCTTTTCCATTTGATAAGGATCAATGCAGTGGCGACAACCCAACGAATGCATGTCCTCGCAAAGATTATAAAGTCCCGCTGAGTCTACCTACAATGGCAGTGCATGAACGTATGATAAACCTTGCTGAGAAGCTATCCGAAAATGCTTCGCTGATTGATGAGAAAGCGGTCCGAAACCTGACCAAGAGGATGGATCGCGCAAAATCTTTGTTCCTTGCAGGAGCTGGCCGCTCCGGGTATGTGGCAAAGGCGTTCGCTATGCGCCTGATGCATCTTGGTTATGACGTGCATGTTGTCGGTGAAGCAACTACTCCAGCTATAACGAAAAAAGACCTTCTGATCGCTGTTAGCGGATCCGGGGAAACCCATTCGATTGTCTCTATAGCTCAGGCAGCGAAAAAAATGGATGCGCATATCGCAGCGATTTCCTCAAACCCAAGATCAACCTTGGGAGGCATGTGCGACACGATCATAGTTATGAAGGGAAGATTGGCTGCAAAGCGAGAGGAAGATTATTTGGCAAGACAACTGAAAGGTGCGCACGAACCGCTCGCTCCGCTCGGAACATTGTTTGAGCTCTCGGCAATGGTTTTCTTTGATTCCCTGGTGGAAGAACTTATGGTGATCAGAAAACAAAACGAAGAAAGTATGCGGGCGCGGCACACGCAACTCGAATGAAATGATGTTGGGGAAATTATGGACTGGAAAAAATGGTTTTGGGAAAGGAATGAAGCAGGATGGGACAGGGCCTTAAGAATAATTGGCGGCCTGGTTCTTTTCTACATATTCCTTCAGGGATATCTGTCAGGATGGGTAAACTACGTAGTTCTTTTTTTCTCAGTGGTTGGAATAGTTACCGGATTGATTGGCCACTGCCTTATTTACGCTGCCCTTGGAATAAGGACAAACAAGTGACATGCTCCCCGCCCTAAAGGCTCTCGCTTCGCTCGAGGTCGCCTCGCGGCGACGCGGGGCTTCTTGGTTCTTCGAGGATGCTGTTGCGATCCTCTCCCCAAGCGTTACTTCCCCCTTGCCCAGAGGTAGCCGAATCGCCTGTCGATTCGGATTGCCGAACTCGCTCCTGCGAGTTCGCAATAGCTCTCGTGAGTATATTTATCGCTGCATTGAGATCCCTGTGCATGGATGCTCCGCATAAGCATCTATGCCATCTCTCAGCAAGCGATTTTTTTTGCACTAAACCGCAGCAGCTGCACCTTTGGGAGGTGTGGGCAGGATTCACAAACACAACTTCACAACCAGCTTCTGCCGCTTTGTAGCGAAGCATGCTGGTGAATTCTGCCCAACTGCAATCCAATACAGATTTTGCAAGGAAACCTTCTGCTAATCCAGCCACATTCAAATTTTCCATTGCAATAAAAGAATAATTCATAACAAGATTCCTGCTTATTTTATGAAGAAAGTCCCTTCTCCGGTTTGCGAGTTTCTCATGGGCAATCGCAACCCTAAACCTTGCCTTTCTTCTGTTTTTGCTGCCTTTCTTTTTATTTGATAAACGCCTCTGTGTTTCTTTCAGTCTTTCTTCTGCGTGTCTCAGGTGCTTCGGATTTTCTATGACCGTGCCATCGCTGAAGTAAGCAAAATGCTCTATGCCCAGATCAATTCCTGTCTTTAGTCCTTGCTTTTCTTCAGGTTTTTCTATTTCTGTTTCTGTCGTAAAAATAGCATACCATCTTCCTGAAGCGGATTTCTTTAGCGTTAAGGTCTTGACTTTGCCTTTTATTTCCCTGTGTTTTTTGATTGCAATGCGTCCTACCCCCGAGAGTTCCAGGCTGTCGCTGAGTTTGAAGCCAAACTGGGGGTACGTAAACGATTTCATCCTGTCAATTGACTTGAATCTTGGGAAGCCTACTTTTCTGCCTGCTTTCTTCCTTGTAACAACACCTCTCAAGGACTTTACAAGCCTGTCAGCAACGTTTTGTGCAACCTGGGAGAAGACGCCTGCCTTTTTGGAAAATTGACACAGCTGAGCTTTCGATGGAAACTTTTTAGTTTCTTCATAATATTTTTTGGAGTATTCCAGAAGAGAGTTCCAGAGTTTTTTGCAATTATGAAGATAGCTGATCAGCACCTTTTCCTGTACTCTTGAAGGATACACCCTGTACTTCCACGCTCTTTTTACCTTCATGACGATGCTGCTGATTTCCTGCTTTATAAGGGTTCCTGGACACACCTCCTTTCCGCGGGAGAAAAATTTCCACGGAAGAAATTTGAGCACAATTCATCCTCGTCCTAAAGGACGAGGCTTTCTTGCGCTATCCAGTAAATTCATTTCCCTTCTGCTATTTTCTTCCATTCTTCAAGCAGCTTTTTCGCCTTCTCCTCTGTTTTCGCTTCAGCAAAAACCCGGACGTAGTTCTCTGTTCCTGATGCCCTGCAGATCACCCAGGAATCGCCGAAGTTTACCCTTACGCCATCAATCAGGATGGTTTTCATTTTTCTGCTCCTTGCTTCGCGCATTGCCCTTTCCACGATTTTTTTCTTCTCCTCCTCATTCGCAGCAGGTATCTTTGCCTTAATATTGTAGTAATGGGGGATTCCCTCAAGCCATCCGCTGAGCGGCTTTTTGCAAATTGCCTCAACCATTTTAGCAGCAGTCAGAAAGCCGTCTTTTGCCAGGCTTATCTCCGGCCAGATCACGCCTCCGACCTCCTCTCCTGCGATTATTGCATGGCCTTTCGCGATCTCTTCAGATAGATAAGGCGCTCCGATCTTGGTGTATATTGTCTTTTGTCCTGCTTTTTCAGCAATATCCCTGGCAGCAGAACTTGTAGATACAGTAATCGCAATGTCGCCTTTTTGTTTGCCAAGCTTCCACAGCACGCAGAGCGCTAAAACTTTGTCGCCAATAACAAAGCGGCCTTTATCGTCAACAAAAACCACGCGGTCCGCATCCCCATCCCAGGCTATACCAGCATCAGCACCGCTAGACCGCACAGCTTCCATCAGCATTCTTATGTTGGCCTCCGTTGGTTCGGAAGGACGCCCAGGAAACCTTCCATCCACCTTCCCATTAATAACAGAGATATCGCATCCGAGATCCTCGAACAGTTTTGGAGCAATAAGTGCGGACATCCCATTTCCGCAGTCAAGCACGAGCTTTGGCTTTCTTTTCCGGATTTCATCCTTATTGATCAGTTTTTCAATTGCAGCAATGTGCTCTTCAATAGCATTTTCGTAAGTTTTTGCAGGCATTATTTTGTCCCATGCTGCAGGAGCAACATTTCCCATCATACGCTCGATTTCCTCTCCCCTTTCCCAGGAAATCGTCACTCCGTTCCCGTCAACGACCTTAAGCGCGTTCCACTCCGGAGGGTTGTGCGATGCAGTGATGATAATCAGGCCGTCTGCTTTCAGCTTTTTTATCATGAACTCGGCGCTCGGAGCAGGGGCAAAATCCAGGCCAACAACCTCGCAGCCAACAGACTGAAGGCCGGCAACTACTGCATGTTTCAGGCATTCACCTGTCAGCCTTGCATCCCGAGCAAGCAGGATTTTCCCCCTTTTGAAAAAAACGCCTATGGCCATGGCCAGCTTCAGGGAAAGTTCTGGTGTAAGCTCATTGAAAAGGCCACGGACACCGTTTGTCCCGAAGTATTTTGCCATTAAGGATACCTCTGCTCTTGAAGCCATTTAACGGTTTCTTTCAGCCCGTCCTGGATGGGGGTCTTTGCCTCGAATCCCAAAACACTCTTTGCCAAAGAGACATCTGCATATGAGAACTTTATATCCCCAGGCCGCTCAGGCTCGAAAACCGGCTCGATGTTTTTTCCCAGCACTGCGTTAAGGGTCTTCACGAGCTCGTTTATCGAAATCACGCTTCCGGTTGCGATGTTATAAACTTCTCCCTTTGCTTTTTTTGTTTTCGCAGCCAGCACGTTTGCTGCAACCACGTCCTTTACGAATATGAAATCCCTTGACTGGGTTCCGCTGCCGTAAATCACAGGTTGCTTGTCATTCACCATCCTGTCTATGAATTTCGAAATCACTCCCGAGTATTCTGATTTTGGGTTTTGCCTTGGGCCGTAGCAGTTTCCGCTCCAGCATGCAAAACCGTTTCTTCTTACAAAGATTATGTGGTTGGGGACTGTGACATCATAGACGTAATTATCATATTTTACTTTTTTGTAAAAAACCTTTTTCTTATAAGGATCACCCAATGTCGGTGCTTTATTCTTTGATAGTTTGACCCTGTAGATCAATCTTCCATCCTTATGTTCTTTGAAGACCCTTCCGCATCTGCCTATCTTCAGTAATAGCTCTTGAAAGTCATCTGCAAATCGTGAATATTTAGTCGTGTATCTTGTTCCATCACTGTTCCCATCTCCAGCCATAAGATTTCCAAACAGTAAGGTAAGATATTTTTTATCCAACGATTTTATATGTTTAGGAATATGTTTGTTTCTAGAAAAATGTTTCAGATACGCGTACAATTGTTTTGATGAAATATTAATATTGGAAACTCCCCTCTTTGTTTTATTCCTGTATGGATTGAATCCTATTTTTTTACAGATACTGACTATTTCATTACAATTCTTTTCGTCTTTTTGTGCTATTGAGACTCTATAAAACCGGACTTTCTTCCCATAATTTGTTGTCACACCTGAAAAAACAGAACCCTCAGATAGAAACCAACCCAAAAATTTTACCCATAAATCCATTGGAATCTGCTTTTCCTTATTCGATTCATATGTTCTGTTTTTGTAAAAACCACGATCATCATTTTCTGCAGCAGGAATTATCTCAAATTTTATTTTATTTCCAGTCCATTTGCAGTCTTGTTTTAACCGGTCATAGTATCTATTTCTTTCCACGACGTCATTTGCCTTTCTAAGCTGGTAATTCTTCCTGGACTTGGTGTAAATGTTATTATCTGCAGTAACCATCAGATCTATCCTTTTTGACTTGAAATGTATAAGCTCCCCATTGTGTCTTATCTTTTGTATCTCAATGGGACGATGGTATTCAAGTTCCTCTGATTCCGGATTCAGGGTTGCTATCTTATCATCGTGGGACAGATCCATGAAAAACTTAAATCCATTCTCTGTCAAAATTTCCGTATCCTTATCGTAGCAATTGAAGTAGCGCAGGGAAATTGTTTCCAGGCCCTCTTTTTCCGAGTATTCCTGCATGAGCAGCTCGCCCATCCTTTTCGAATCGCCATATGGTGAGATGGGTTTTGGGTCTTTGCTTTCCTTTAGCGGCGGGATCGCATTGCCGTAAACTGCTGCGGATGAGGCGAAAACCACTCTTTTCACGCCCTGCTTTACTGCTGCATTGAGCAAAAGCTTTGTTCCCCTGATGTTTATCTCCCATGTTTCCTTTGGGTGCAACACGGAGTGCGACACGGATGTCTGCGCAGCTTCATGAAAAATAAGATCAACACCCTTCAGCGCATCCTCGAGCGCCTCGCGGTCAGTGATTGAACCCCTGGTGAATTTTACCCCTTGTATCGGAACGTTTGAGGCATTGCCGCTGCTGACATCGTCCAGCACCACGACCTCATTCTTCTGTGAAACCATCTCTTCAACGATGTGCGAGCCGATGAAGCCAGCGCCTCCAGTGACAAGAATCCTCATAGAATTTCCCATGGGTATTAATATTGCTGATTATAACCAGCAATAATTTTATCATATCAGTATCCCGTGCTTCAATGCGTATGATAATATTCCAATTCTTTTTTTCGATCTTTCGAATTCTTCAGGTGTGTAACACAGAAAATCAACCGGATACTCCAGGTTCCATCGCATGTACAGTTCTAGGCCCCGATCGAGCGGCCGTTTTCCCTTGAATTTTTTTGACACTACAATGAGATCAATGTCGCTCCATTTCTTTGCCTTTCCTTCAGCCATACTACCAAAAAATAACATCCTTTCTATTGGAAACACAGAAGAAATATTGTCCCTGAAGGTTTTCAGCTTTTCGATTAGAGTATTTTTTTTGCCCATTTTAAGACCTCGTCAGCAATTCTGATACACTTCAACGCTTCTTCTTCAGAAAACTTTTCCGATGGAGTTTCGAAGTCTCCGGGGTAGCGCGATTCTATATAAGCACGGCTTAGATAACCGCACCCTTTTAGAATTTCCTCTGACACTCCGACTTTTCGGCCCAGAAAAACAAGATCGTGAACCTTGATCAGATCATTGAATTTTTTTATGTATACGGCCTTAAGGGCCTTTTCAGCTGCTTGCTGTGATAGAAATGCCGAAACATACCACTCTTTTAACTTGAGATTTTTTTTCGCAACTTCCAGGTCTTGCTCGGCCTGCATGAACCACAGGGCAGTTTCACTCTTCATAATCAGAATAAGCAATGAAAAGGGATAAATAACTAACGCGGCAGGTCTTCTCATGGAAATCATAATTCTCCGTCTGGGACATCGCCTTCCCCGCGACGAGCGCATCAGCACGCATGTTGCCCTGGTGGCAAGGGCATTCGGAGCGCAGCAGATGATTTATTCTGGGCAGCACGACAGCAGTCTTGAGTCCAGTGTTTCGCGTCTTGTTTCGCAGTGGGGAGGCAAATTCGCAATCAGTTATGAAAAGAATTTCAGGAAAGTCATCAGAGAGCACAAGGGCAATGGATTCACAATCGCCCATCTCACCATGTACGGAATTCCGCTCCCGGAAGTAATTTCAAGACTCAAGACCCAGGACGCGAGACTTCTTGTTATTGTCGGCTCTGAGGCAGTTCCAGGGGAAGTTTATCAGCTCGCTGATTTCAACATTTCAGTAACGAACCAGCCGCACTCTGAAGTCGCTGCGCTCGCCATTGTGCTTGACCGGCTGAATGAAGGAAAAGAATTCGAAATCGATTTCAAGGGCAAACTGAGGATTGAGCCTAGCGAACGTGGCAAGAAAGTTAGCAAACTGATTTAAATTTGAAGGTGCTAAGGAAAAGCGGTGCGAGTATGGTTGTTTGGAAACTGGTGAGATTTTCAAGGATAGAAGGAGAGAGCGGAGGGTCCACAGAAATGAAGAGATTCAACATGGACATGAATGTCACTTCCATGAAAAAGGAGGGAAATGAGCTCCTTGTGGATTTCACCTACAGGATAGATTATTCAAAAGAGGTCGGCTTCATAATCCTCAATGGGCAGGTCCAGGCATCTGGAGAGAAAAAAGAGCTTGACGAGATAGTAGCAGGATGGAAGGCGAAAAAGCTCCCTGTGGAATTCGCAGCACAGCTGAGCAACGTGATTCTATATAACTGCGAGATTAACGGTGTCCTGGTTTCCCGTGTGCTGGCTATCCCTGCTCCAGTGATCCCGCCGAACATCACAACGGCCGGTTCTACTTGATCTCCAGTCCGGTATTAACCGTGAGCGTTCCGAACACACCAAGCCTCAGCTTATGGGTTTCCCTTTCCTGGCCTCCGTATAGGTCAACACCTAAAACAGCCTGTCCCTTCCAGAACGTATAGCCGAATCTCGCGATCGCAAGATAATTTGACAGGTTATATTTGTCAGCCGGGCTGAGCGCAGCATTCAGGCGCTCTGCCTGCCAGTAGCGGGCACCCAGGGCAAAGTTGTAATAAGAAAACCGTTCATTGTAATATTTGAAACCCACCTGGGTATCATGCTGCATTGAATTAAGGTTATTGGTCCGGTCAGCCTGGAATGTTCCTGTCTGGAGCATGTGAAGCAAGAAAGTATCAGTCACCTTTATCCCCAAGCCAAGAGCATATTCCTGTGTTCTTGTCCTAAGAAGCTCCAGGTCTTCATCTGCGTAAGTGTAAATCCCATATCCGATCCATCTGCCTGGCTTTTCGAACCTCAGACCTCCTGATGCAGCCCTTTCAAGCCCAAGCCATGGCATAAAGCCGCCAGAGCCCTGGAGCTGCGTGCGAAGACCTTTTCCAAGGAAAAGTTTCGCTTCTCCGAAAACGCCTGCGCCTTTTTCTTCTTCGGTTTTTCCTTCTACTTCATATCTCTTGCGGCCAGCTCCTACATACAGCTCGACCTCAACAGGTGTCCAACGCAACCGCGGTCCGCCCATGCCGCCCATGCGTTCGAAGGCGCCTGTCCCGAACCTTTTGTTCAGCACGCCAATGCCATTTATGTCCAATGCCTCGAGACCGATAACCCCTCTTGGATAAAGCTTAAGCTGCAGGAATGGCATGGCAGAATATTCTTCTGCAGTCAGTGTTGATGGAGCAGCAGTGCCTGTCATCAGTGTATACAACGACTGTGCGGTCAAGTTGTTTATGTTTCCTAATTCCAGGGCAGAAACGCTTTCCCAGGGAAGCCTCTTGCTTGCCGTGGGCGGCGTACGCTCAACAGGAGGAGCGACCGCTTCCTGGCCAACTGCAGTAGGTTGCGCTGGCGGTGGCTTGTAGTAGAGGAATGCACTGCCAAGAATGACTCCAAGAGGTACGCCCGGGAAAAGGGCTTTGGCTCCAAGGCTTGCTTCGTATAGCTTTCCACGGAGAACGCTCTGGTCAATTATAATGGGTTCAGTGGACATCTTTTCTCCATAAAGCATCTGCTGCGTGTAAAGGGTGGCAAGTTGCCGCATAAGGAAGGATGCTCCAAGGACCCTGGTGAGCGACTTGTTGGCAACCGCACCTCCGCCTCCTGTTGATTCCTGGGTGTAAAGCCCTGCCACCTTCCAGAATCCCCAGTTATGCATCATTGAAAGGACCCCGCCCATCATGGGTTTCCATCCGCCCTGTGCCAGAAGGACCTTTCCGTCAGGGCCGTACATCATGAAGCCCTTTTCGTCGTATTGCGGGGAATAGTATTTTCCGGCACCGACAAATACGCGGAGGCTGATGGGTGTTTTCTTCACCCTGCCTCCTGCCTCAGCCCCTTCCCGTATAAGCTCAAACTGCCCGAGGATCCTCAGCCTGCGCGGGTCTCCGGTACCCATCGCTACAACACTGCCGAATCCCATTATCCTTGCATTCGGATCAAGGACTCCTGCACCATGCAGCACCCTGCCCTCCCGGGTATGCTCATAGGCACCGATATTCACGATCTTTTTCCCGAAAGGCGTATAAAGGCCAAGGCCCTGGAGAGCGCTCGATTGCGCAAAAATGACAGCGCCCTCTGCTCCCATGGCTCCTCGTCCGACCTTAAGGTCCCTGGCACCCAATCCGCCCTTATAAACAGCCGGAGCAGCCTCGTAAGCCCTTTGATACAAGTACTCGGCTTCTTTTGTCGTCAATGGCAAATATTCGTGTTCTGTAAACATCCTGCTCAGGGTCTCATTCTCGCCGATCCCCCGCTTAAACACCCTGAGATAGGGCCGGAGCTTTCCTTCTGCATCCTTTTCCCATCTGAGAACCATTGCAGTGTCAATGCCTCCTGGTGCCATTGTGGAAAGTGCGAACCTGAGGCTGCTGACATCATTTGTCCCAACATCCGTAGTGACAGTGAGATCATATCCAGTAACTGCCCCTTTGGCCTGCATAAGCCCGAGAAGGGAAACAGGAGCGAGCACGCCAGTCCTGTACGCAGCGACCATGTCCTCTTTAGGGATATTCTTTCCATAGGAGCTCACCTGCCCAAGGTCGAAACGCTCACCTGTATAGGATCCTGTGAATTTTGCGCCTACTTCCTTGCCATGGCCGAAGAATCGTGCGTCCACATCGAAATTGCCAGCATGGGCCTCGCCTTCGGCAGTCTTATTATACTCGTATCCTTTCCTCAGGCTCGCGTTCAGCATGTACCATCGTCCGATATTCGGCGTTCTCTTCAGGCTCAGCCTGTATAGTTGGGAAAGCGCAAAAGGGAATCTCACGGGGTATATCGGAGTGCTTACAGTTGCACTGAAAAGGCCGGACTTGAAATACTCGTTATCAAGGGTCCCGAAAGCCGGTGCAAGAACAGGCGCCTGACTTAGATTATACCTGCTGCTGATCGTTACTGCGCCACCGATGCCTGCGTTGTTGGCAACGATCCCGCCAAAATACACCCTTCTCGGGATTCTAAGGCGTGTATTTGTGTATGCTGTCCTGATTTCCCCTTCGATATCCTCTGCAGGAGATTTCACAAGTATCCCAGGGCCTGCGATGGATTTCCTGTACATGTCCTCTGCGGTTACGAACATGTTCGTGATCTCGCCTGGAAGGATATTGTAATAATCAGGTATCATGTGGTAAGCAGACGCATTTGTGAGAATGCTCACCTGCCCTGCGATGTAATTGATCACAATCGCGATTTCCCAGGGCTGGTGTTTCAGCATGACATCCCCTATCAGATCGAGCAGCATGGATGGGTGGCCGTAATTCACGTCGATCTGGCCCACTCCCCTGCACATCTCGATGAACTGGCTGATCCCTTCCTTGGATGTTATATACGATTTTACATCCATCCCTCTTTTGGAAGCAGTCCTTGATATCAGCCTGTAAAGCGCTTCCTGGGTCTCCACTGAAAGGCTAGCGAATAGCAGGAACGCCTCCTGGGGATTTACCCTTCCGGAAAACTGCCGTTTAAGCTCAGGATCAGTGATCGCCTTATCGGGTATTGTCTCTATGTATCCCTTGTCCCCTGCCAATGTGAATAGCGCGTCATTAAAGACCGTTTTGAAATCCTTTAATCCAATGGCAGGCCTTATTACAGCATACTCATATGCAGCGGAAAGCTCGCTGAATGGCGGCTCTTTTATTTCCGGCCTTTTCTCAAGCGCATCCGCGCTTTTGACATCCATTACCCATTCCAGCTTTCCCCGCATCTCTGGATCGGATATGATCTTTACAAATCCTTCACCATAAAGCCTTGTGAGGTGTTCGGTATCAGGAGAGCCCTTTCTCATTTCCTGCAAGGAGTACCTTATTGCCTTGGCAACGCGCATATCGTCTTTGACAGTAACAGTCCGATCCAACCTTCCCATCCACTCCTCATATGCTTTTCGAAGCTGCCCTGGGGTAACCGCGCTTGCTGCCTGAGGAAGATATCTTTCAAGCACCCTTTTTCTCCATTCGAAAGGAAGCTTCTCATTATCGAATAAAGGCCCCAGGGTATGCCTCCTAAGCCTTTCTATATTGACCGGACTCAGTGAAGCAGTATCAGTAAGTATCCGCGCGAGCATGTTCCTGCTCTCAGGTGTGGTCATGTCCGTGGCTCCGGCAGTCTGCTGGAGAAGCTGGAATTCTGCCTGGACCCTTGCTCCTGACATGAGAGCCCACTGCACATCAGTGTGGAACGCTTCGAGAATGAAAATCCTGGACTTAAGCATTTCTATGTATTTCTCATCTTTCCTGAGCATGGATGCGAGGGTCTTGAATGCCGCGTTCTCGAACTCTGCTTTTTTGAAAGCGACTTCATCCTTCGGAGGATCTTCAGCAAGTCCGGAAAGCCTATCCATATTGCTTCCAATCAGATAAACGAAATCTTCGCCATATTTCGCAACCGCGCCATTGCTGCCAAAGACAGGCAAAGCAGCTGCTTGCATGGAATCATGGCATGCCCTGAAGACCTTCAGGAAATCAGCGTTATGATCATGGAATTTCCCCTGGAGTTCGGTGAACATTGCCGTGTTTTTTTTCTGCTCCAGCACCTGGGCTGCATCAGTGCCAAGTGCCCATGAGAATTCCTTCCTGTTCTTTGCAAGAAAATCAACAAAAGGTTTCCCATAATTCCGCTCAAGCACTGCCAGGTCAGGCCTGCTTTTTGAGAGCTCTTCAAGGGAATTCCTTATTGCCTCGATCAGCCTTTCCGGACGATTTAGCGATGAGTACTGCTCCATGGCCTTTACATTCATGATGCCCAATGCAGTTGCCTTTTCCATGAATTGATCAGCGGACGTGATTGTCTTGTCGTTGTACAAGGCCTGGATCGCATCCCCGCTCTCCTGGAGATATTCGACCATGGCTGCGCCATACTTCTTCTTCAGCTCAGAAACCTTTTGGTTGTATGAACTCAGGGCCCCGTAAGACTCCTTAAGCGCCTTTGATGTCGCAAAGACGTCCTGCCCGACGAAAGCATCCATGTATCCCTTATCTTTTTCCATGTTGCCTCTTATCCGGTCGAGCAGGATCTTCATGTTTATTGTCCATTGCGGAGTCATAGTATGGGTGTAATCCGCAGTGCTGAGCAGGTTGTTGAGATAGAACCGGTCTTCTGCAGCGCGCCTCATCATCTGGAATACAGCCTGCTTATCCATCTTTTCCAGATCCTTTGCAGTAATCAGGTGCTCTGGAACCTCCAGCTCTCCCTTATAATAAGCGCTTGTTCTGGCAGCCAGCATAGTCACAAAGCTCTTCCATCTTGCATCCCCCTTTTGGATCTGCTCGTCAATCCTTACTTTATATATCGTCTCGTAATCAGCTTTGTCTTTTCTTCCAGGCAGATGCATTGATTTTGCCTCGCGTTCAAACACCTTCCTCATCCCAAGAGCGTGTTTTGCGAAATCAGTGAAAAGCTCATCCGGCTTGCTGGCCCTGTATGCCTGGAAACCCGCTTTCATTGCCTCAGGCAGGAATGAGAGGGCGAGCTCGACGAACGCCTTGTCTCCCTTGTACATGTCCTGAAGTTTCTCCATAATGCCTAGGATCTGCTTCTCCCTTTCGCCACCCTGGAAACCAGTTAGGCACAATGGTAGCAGGGTCTGGCCTATCTGCCTTGCGCTCTCTGCTCTCAAGCGCACCCTGTCCATCTGCATCATGAACGCGGATCCGTATTTCTTCTCAGCTGCTTCCTTCCGCGCTTTCTCAAGCCCGACAATCAGCGGCCTGTATTCATAGACAGTAGCAGCGCGGATACTCTTATCCCCGCTAATCGTGGTTGTCCATAATCCCCGCAGGTTGGATATCAGCTGCGTGTCTGCGTTTCTCCCTATGTGCGCAGCGACATCTGCAGCATGTTTTGTCAGCCATTCCAGGTTCCCCTTGTTCTGCATCACGTAGCGCACAAGTTTTTCTCCGTACCTGGCCTCCAGGATCGGGACGTTATTGGGATTTGCCATCTTATCGTAGATCACCATCAGCACTTCTGCGAGAACCCGGTCACGCTTGACAAAGGCCTCTGCTTCCTGATCGCTTATCGGGGTTATGGAAGCCGATGCCTCGCCGACTCCAGCGAAGTAATATTCAGGCGCAAGGACATGATCATGGAATTTCCCCTGGAGTTCAGTGAACATTGTTGTGCTTTTTTTCTGCTCCAGCACCTGGGCTGCATCAGTGCCAAGGACCCAGGAGAACTCCTTCTTGTTTTTTGCTAGAAAATCAACAAACGTCTTCCCATAATTCCGCTCAAGAACTGCCCGATCAGGCTTGTCTTTTGAAAGCTCTTCAAAGCAATTCCTTATTGCCTCGATCAGCCTTTCCGGGCTTTTCATCGCGTTTCCAAAACCAGTCTCGAGCTCATTCAGATAGGTGTCTGAGCTCACGAGCTTGAAAAACATATCTCTCTCTTTTTTCTCTGAGCTCACCTTTGGCCAGATCCGCATGAAGGAATTGCGGTCGCTGATGCTGTTTCCGAGGATGTAGTTCCTGTATGACTCGTATGCCTGCACTGCCGGCGCCTTCTCTGACACAGGAAGCCCTGGTTTTTCCATTTTTTCCGGCTTTTCAAGAGGATTTGCAGTCCGATAGGCCTCCTTTGCATACTTCACGAAATCCGGCCCGTGCTCTTTTGCCATGGCAAGGATGGGCGTCATATCGCCTTTGGAAAACATCTGATAGGCAGAACGTACGGCGTCTACCAGCTCGTCAGGGTCATAGGCCTTGTGTTTCGACCTGTATGCGCTTTCTATCTTGCCGACAATGCCGCGGTCGTTCTTTATCTGGTTCGCGTACTCGCCTGCCCTGCCTTCCTTTCCTGCGAAAACGCCCCAGAATGCATCGTTATCCTTGTACTTTTGCCATATTTCCCTGAATTTTTTGTAATCGTTTTCATTCCCAGTCAATATGAAATTTTTAAGGAGCGCAACAGCGTCTTTTGCCAACTTTTCTTCTTCTGTAATCGAAACCGGGCCCGCCATAGCTATTCTTTCTACTAGAATGTTATTAAATATGAGCTTTGGTTTGCCAAAGTAGATGCTGGTGGCAATGGTGGCACCAAGGCTGACAGATATAAATTTTTTGAATTTCATCAATGAAGATGTGTGCAGAAATAAATAAAAAGAGACATCTTCTACCGGATAGACCAACTATCTAATAAGCCTTTTCTGGGGAACGGTTGTTTCCGGGTGCAGGCTTTCGGCCCAGGCACCTCCCTTGACTTCCTTTTTTGCCTCAACTATGGCCTTTCTCCAAAGATAGATTGCTGCTCCGGTTATTGCATCCTGGAAACCATCTTTCCTTACTTCCAGCTTCGTATTTAGCGGCCTCTTCAGCTCCAGGTTTAAGGCCTGGATGTCCCATTCAAGATTTGTGAGCTGGCGGCTGCCCTTTCCGGCCCTCCAGTTCAGAAACTGGATTATGCTTTCCACAGCCAGGCCATTATAGTCTTTATGCACCTCGTCGGTCATAAAACGGAAGTTCCCGGCGCCCACTGTTGTGTTGTACCTGCCCTCCCTGCTC
>Ga0315273_10004723_pt1 | contig 16744 bp, 15 predicted proteins | sample YL17G02_0_MG_FD_205753 | JGI IMG/M metagenome (GOLD analysis project Ga0315273, IMG submission 205753) | Sediment microbial communities from Yellowstone Lake, YNP, Wyoming, USA - YL17G02_0 | ecosystem: Environmental > Aquatic > Freshwater > Lake > Sediment | place: USA: Wyoming | collected... | reverse complement strand
ACCACTCATCGGGTACTGTCCTCGACCGAGCTACTACGAGGTGGCCTCGCCGCTAGGGTTGGCGGTCACGTTCATACACTATGCGCCCACAGATGTCGCAGTGGGTGGGCTGTACGATGGCTGGACGGGGGTGGACTTGAGCGGCGGCGGTTCGGTAGTGGTGACAGTCGGCCTGCACTGGTTCTCTGAGCCGTTCGAAGGCATATCGCCTGTCTCGCCGGGCGGCGTTGCGTTACCCGGCGCCGGCGCTGGTCAACACACGGCGTCTGCGGGCGCGCCCTCCGGGCCAGCGTGGGCGGCTGCCGGGCTGTTGGGGCTGTCGGGAGCTCTCATGGCGGAATGGATAGTTTCCGGCTGGCTACAGAAACGGCGGCCGGACGCGTAGACTGACCTAGACCAACGTATCGTTCCGCAAGATAAGAACAGAGGGGGCCGGATGTTCATCCGGCCCCCTGACTATTGTCGATGGTTGGCGCGACGGCCTAGTAGTCCTCGCGCTCCCAGGCCGCGGCGTAGCCCATGCCGAGACCCTGGCAGAGAGTGGTGAGCGCCCAGCGGCCGCCGCTTGCCTTGAGCTGGCGACCGGAGGTCATGATCAAGCGCGGACCGGTGCCGCCCAGCGGGTGACCGATGGCGATGGCACCACCCCACTGGTTGATCTTCTCGACCACCTTGTCGGAGAACTTCATGTCGTTGATCATGTAGTTAACCACGCAGGCGAACGCCTCGTTGATTTCGATCACGTCGAAGTCCTCGATCTTCATGCCCGCACGCTTCAGCAGCTTCTCCGTCGCCCAGCGTGGCCCGACGCCCATGACGTCCGGGTCGACGCCGATGGTCGCCGAGTAGCGGTAGGTCAGCATCGGCTTCCAGCCCCGCTCCTTGGCGATCTCCTTCGTAGTTACGAGGCAGAGGGTAGCGCCGTCGTTCTGGGGGCAGGAGTTACCGGCGGTGACCACGCCGTCCTCCTTGAGGACAGGTCGGAGCTGGCTCAGGGCCTCCAGGTTGGTCTCACGGCGAGGGCCCTGGTCCTTGCTGAGCGTCTCGCTGCTGCCGTCCTTGTAGTTGATAGTGACCGGCAGGATCTCGTCGTCGAACCGGCCGGCGTCCTGGGCCGCGACGGCGAGCTGCTGGCTCCGCAGAGACCACTCGTCTGCTTCCTGGCGGGTCACTCCAAAGCGCGCATGCAGGTTCTCAGCAGTCCAAAGCATGTTAAATATCTGCGGGTTCTTGACAGCGAACCAGGGGGTGAGAAGCTCCGCGTCTTTCCAGTCCGGTGGATAGGCCAGGTCCGACTTTTGCGGCGCGAGCAGAGCAGCCATGCCGCCGCCCTTCTGCCCTGCCATCTCCTCGGCAGTGGTAACGCCCGGCCGGCCCATAGTCTCAACGCCGGCGGCGAGAACGATGTCCGCGGAGCCGGCCATCACGGCCTGGCACGATTCGACTGTGGTGTGCAAGCCGCTCGCGCACTGAGTGTTGACATCTGTTCCCCAGATATTGTCGCCGAAACCAGCCTCGAACATGTACTGCCGGCACTTGCTCATCGGGGTTACCAGGCCGGCTGAGCCGACGTGGAACTCGTCGATGTCCTTGGGGTCGAGGTTGTTGCGCTTCAGCATGTGCTTGATCAGGGGCACCATCAGCTCGCTGTGAGTAATAGCCTTGAACATGCCCCTTCTACCGGCGCGACCGATAGGTGTCCTTACACCGTCAACAATTACTGCCTCTCTCATTGATCTGGCTCCTTTTCTGAATAGTTTGAACAGGCCCTTAAGGTGATCCTCAGCCTACTTATCTTTCAATTATTGGTCAATACTTTGTACTCTCGTTCACTTTTCCGATTCTGACGATAGGGATCGTGACTCCCGGAAAGAACGAAAAGGTACGTGATAGGGGCCGTCACGCGCCAAAAGCAGCTAGCCGCCGGCGGCGACCACGGTGTTATAGACTACCATCGCCACTGTCATCGGGCCGACGCCTCCCGGCACAGGCGTTATCGCCGCTGCCTTCTCCGCCACAGCGTCGAAGTCCACGTCGCCGACCAGCCGGTAGCCGCTCTTCCGCGACGCGTCCTCAATCGTGTTGTTCCCCACGTCGATGACGACTGTGCCCTCGCTCACCATGTCCGCCGTGATCGCCCGCGGGACCCCCATCGCTGCGACCAGGATGTCGGCCTGGCGCGTGATCTCTGCCAGGTTGGTCGTGCGCGTGTGGCAGACGGTCACCGTCGCGTTCGCCCCCGGCGCCTTCTGCATGAGGATCGCTGCCAGTGGCTTGCCGACGATGTTCGAGCGGCCGCAGATGACCACATGCTTGCCCGCCGGGTCGTAGCCGCTGTCGATGAGCATCCGCTGGACGCCGGCGGGGGTGCAGGGCTTGAAGGTGGGCTCGCCGCGCAGGAGACGGCCCGCGTTGATGGGATGAATACCGTCAACGTCCTTCTCCGGCGTCATGGCGCTGATGATATCGTTCTCGCTGATATGCTTGGGCAGCGGAAGCTGGACCAGGATGCCGTGCCAGGCGGGGTCGTTGTTCAACTGGCGGACAAGAGCCAGCACCTCGTCCTGGGTAGAGGTGCCGGGGATCTGGAACGTGTGCGAGTTGAGGCCGATATCCTGGCAGGCCTGGTTCTTGGACCGGACGTAGGAGATGGAGGCGGGGTTATCGCCGACGAGGACGAAGGCGAGGCTGGGATTGACACCCTTTCCCTTCAGCACTTCGACCCTCTCGCGTAGCTCATTACGAACTGCCTGAGCGATGGCGCGCCCGTCGATGATCTTGGCTGTCACTTCTGTATCCTTTCCTGGTAGAGGTATCAGTCTGAGTATATCAGGATCTAAAGGAAGTAAGATACGTTTCGCGGCTGTTCGCGCGCGGGAGCGTGTGCTAGAATTACCGCACTTATGACCTCCCTCGCCGTCGGCATTGACATGATCGAGATCGGACGCGTACGCGACGTCCTCCAGCGCCACCACGAGCGTTTTCGGGCGCGCGTCTTCACCCCTGCCGAGGTCGCCGTCTCCCGCGACCGGCCCCACGCGCTTGCCGCCCGCTTCGCCGCCAAAGAGGCGACGATGAAGGCGTTGGGCACCGGAGCCAAGGGGGTCGCCTGGCGCGAGATCGAGGTTCTCCCCGACCAGCGCGGGAAACCTCTGCTCTTCCTCTACGGACGGGCGCGCAAACGGGCGTCGGATCTGGGCTTGGCCGCCCTCGAGGTGAGCCTCACCCACTCGCGCGACTACGCGATGGCCACGGTAGTCGGCCTTCGAGAAGGGACAGCGGAGGATCCCCATGCCGCCCGCCGCCGGCTGCTGCGCCGGCTTCAGGAAGGAGGCCTCCTATGAAACTCGTGACCGCGGAACAGATGCGCTTCCTCGACCGACAAGCCGTCAGGGCGGGTGTCGCCACGGCTTCTCTGATGGAGAGCGCTGGCCTGGGCGTCGCCCAGCACGTGCGCAAGTTGCTGGGGAGCGTCAAAGGACGGCGTATCCTTATCTTGGCCGGGCCCGGCAACAACGGCGGCGATGGCCTCGTTGCTGCTCGCCATCTCTACGATTGGGACGCTGAGACGCGCGTCTATCTTCTGGCGAAGCGCCGCAGCGACGACGGGAACTACCAGGAGCTGGTTAAGCGCGAGCTGGACATGGCTGACGCCGAGGACGACCCCGGTTTCGCCGCCCTCGACCGCTTCCTGTCCGACGCTGAGCTTGTCATCGATGCCCTGCTGGGCACAGGACGGGCGCGACCCATCGAAGCCAACCTGGCGGAGATAATCGCCCGCGTGCGCCGTGTCCGCCAGCGCCGCCAGCCGCCGCGTCTCGTCGCTGTCGACGTGCCCACCGGCGTCGACTCTGATTCCGGCGCTGTCGACCCTCATTGCGTCCCCGCCGACCTCACCGTCACCTTCGCCTTCTCCAAAATCGGCCTCCACACCTTCCCCGGCTCCCAATACGCCGGCCGGGTCGAGGTCGTGGACATCGGCATACCCGATGCCGTCGACTCGGGGGCAAAGGTGGAGCTGATCACCGCCGATTGGGTATCGACGATGCTGCCCCAGCGGCCGCTGGACTCGAACAAAGGGACGTATGGGCGCGTGCTTGTCGTCGGCGGCTCCGAGAACTACGTGGGAGCTGTTCACCTGGCCGCGGCGGCGACGCTGCGGGCCGGCGCCGGCCTGTGCGCGGTTGCCTGTCCCCGGAGCATCCAAGGGGTGATTGCGGCCGGCCTTCCCGAAGTGACGTATCTCCCCTTGCCCGAGAAAGAAGGCGGGATATTAGAGAGGGCGGTGACGGATGTCTTGGGGCAGTTGGGCAACTTCGATGTCCTCCTCGTAGGCTGTGGCCTGGGGCGTCGAAGCTCGACGGAGGCGTTCCTGCGCTCGCTGCTCTTTGGGCTGAAAGAGGACTCCAAGCTGACAGTCGTCGTCGATGCTGATGGTCTGAACGCCCTCGGCGGCGCGCCGGGCTGGCCCTCGCGGGTGAACGTCCCCCTGGTTCTCACGCCTCACCCGGGCGAGATGCGACGGTTGACCGGACGCGGCATCCCCGAGATCCAGAGCGACCGTCTGGGTTCGGCGCAGCGATGTGCGCAGGAATGGAACCAGACCGTCGTATTGAAGGGGGCGCACACAGTCGTCGCTGCGCCCGATGGCCGGGCCGCCCTCAGCCCATTCGCCAATCCTGCCCTCGCGACCGCCGGCACCGGTGATGTCCTCGCCGGCGTCATCGCCGGTCTCCTGGCGCAGGGCCTCGACCGGTATGCCGCGGCGGCCTGTGGCGTCTACCTCCACGGCGCTGCCGGCGAGCGCGTGCGGGAAGCCATCGGCGACACCGGCGCTCTGGCGGGCGACCTCCTGCCGGAGCTGCCCCAGGTCATCAAGGCCCTACGGTGAGGCCGCAACGTCGCTGGCGGCTCAAAGAGAGCCCGCTGACGGGGGCGCTGAACGCTACGCCCTATCCCCTGCTGATCCAGCGCCTTCTCGAGAACCGCGGCGTCGCCACCCCGGCTGCGGCCCGCGCCTTCCTCGACGGCGGCCTCGAGATCGACCCCTCCGCGCTGCCCGACATCGACAAGGCGGTCGCGGTACTGACGAAGGCCGTGCAGGCGGGTGACACAATCGCCGTATTCGGCGACTTCGATGTCGACGGCATAACCGCCGCCGCCATCCTCAGCGAGGGCCTCACGTCGCTGGGCGCGGGTGTCCTTACCCACATTCCCGACCGCTTCCGTGAGGGGTACGGTCTCAACAAACCGGCGATAGATCGGCTGCGCGAGCGCGGCGCTGGAATCCTCCTCGCCGTCGATTGTGGCATCAGCTCCCTCGACGAGGTGGCCCACGCCCGCTCGCTGGGCATGGAGGTCGTCGTCGTCGACCATCACCTGCCGCTTACCGAGCTGCCGGTGGCCCAAGCGATCGTCAACCCCAAGCTGGCCTCGCCGCCGATACCTGCCGCCGATCTCGCCTCGGCCGGGCTGGCCTATCTGCTGGTCCAGGCGCTCCACGATTCCCTGCGGCGGCCCTTCCCCCGCGAGCGCTACCTCGACCTCGCGGCGCTGGGGACAGTCGTCGACATGGCGCCTCTTCTTGGCCCCAACCGCGAGCTCGTGCGGCGCGGCCTCGCCGCCCTCACTCAGACAGAGCGGCCTGGCCTTCAGGCGCTGATGACCGTCGCGCGCGTGGACGTGGCCGCTGCTGGCACTGAGGCGCTCTCCTTCGCGCTGGGGCCTCGCCTCAACGCCGCCGGACGCATCGCCCATGGCCGTCTCAGCTATGAGCTGCTGACCTGCCGCGAGCCGGAAGCGGCACTGTCCCTGGCGCGAGACCTCGATGCCCTGAACAGGGAGCGGCAGCGCCAGACCCTGACGGCCCTCGATCTGGCCCGCAGTCTGCTGGCGGAGGATGACGGCGCTTTGCCTCTCATCATGGTTGGGCACGGCGATATCCCCGCCGGTGTCGCCGGTCTCGTCGCCTCGCGGCTGGCCGAAGAGATGTACCGCCCCGCCGTCGTCTACAGCGAGGACGGTGGCCTTAGCCGCGCCAGCGCCCGCAGCATCCCCGAGTTCGACATCGCGGCGGCCCTCCGTGAATGCTGCGATCTTTTCGTGCGCTTCGGTGGCCACCATCAGGCGGCAGGCTTCACGGCGGAAAACGAGCGCCTGCCCGCGATAAAGGAGCGGCTTGTCGCCTGCGCGTCGGAGCGGCTGGCGGGCGCGGAGCTGACGCCGGTCATCGACATCGATGCGGAGATGCCCCTGCGCAGCGTCGGCAGCGAGGAGATACGCTGGCTGGCCCGCCTCGCGCCCCACGGCATGGGCAACCCCGAGCCGCTGTTCCTCAGCCGCGGCGTGCAAGTCCTCGATTGCCGGACGTTGGGCAGCGACGGCCAGCACCTGTGGCTCAAGCTGCGCGACGGCGCCGTCGTCTGGCCGGCTATCGCCTTCGGGTTGGGAGAGGTGGAGGTGGGGGAGACGGCGGACCTCGTCTACTCCGTGGGCGTGGACCCCAGGGAGAATGGCGCGCTGCAACTCGTCGTCCGCGACCTCGCGCCGCACCAAGGGAATCCTTGAAGGCATGGAAGCGGCTACGCTGCAAACAGAGTTCGACCAGTCGACATGATCTTCTCGAACCCGGGTAACGGCACAAACCCGCTGTTCCGCATCTTGGTGGCTCTCAGGGCAGCGGGGTAGGCAAAGTTAAACTCGTCAGGATATAGGGACACGGAGAATCTGCGATGAACGGGAACCTTCTGCAGCCAGGGAAGCTGTAGAGCCTCCGCCATAGCCTCACCGATGGAACTTGCCAGAACGAGGCGGCCCTTCTTTCTTGTATTCTCCGCCTTCAAGCGCAATGCGTCGTAGATTGCGCCCAAGAACAGGTCGCACAACTGCGTGAACTCGCAGATCTCCCACTGATCAGATGTCACCTCACGCGGGTTCGAAGAGACAAATTCTGCAGCCGCGACTCGAATGTGCGGATAGCGCTTGGTTCTGGTCAGCCTGCGCTCGTTGCACTTGTGCTGGAGTCGAGCGGGGAGGGAGACTGCCACAGCGCGATCGATTTCGTTGTCGCTGTCGTCGAAAACCACACGTAGGCGCATCATGGGCTCTCTATAAAAGGACCATCTAATGCCTGCGAGAAACGCACTCAACAGAGACTGGCTCAGATGGTCTTGCCAGCCGGGGTCGCCGGGGTATGGGAAGTGCCGGAAGGAAGAGTCCTCAGCTATGAAGGCTTTGAATGAACACCCCCGGATAGAATGGGTAAAGTAGTGATAGAACCATTGCTGAGCTACCCGGAATACCTTATCCGCGCGACTCCCCTGCTTTACATCGCGGTATTTCACCTCGTCGTAATACCCAAACTCTGCCCTTGCGGCCTGCAGACCACCCATGAGTTCGCCAATCCAGCCATCAGGGACGAAGAGGAGGCCATGTCCCAGGAAAGGGGCTCTTTTCTTCTCTGGCTTGACTTCGTCATGAACCGCCAGTACTCCTGCAGAAGGATGTCGTATTTCCTTAAGTAGAATCTGCTTAGTTGCACCTCCGGAGTCAGTATTATTCTCTGAAGAATAGCATGAAGCAAGGGATTTTGCAAGAACTTTAGTTCGAGCTATTGCGTGTTGTGAGACAGGCTAACTAGTTCAGTGGTGGAGGCGGGCCAGCAGGTCGCGGACGGCGGCTACTACCGCCTCCGGGTCCTCCATCGGGATGTGATGGCTTGCGTGCGCCAGCGGCCGGTCCTCGGCGTTCGGCAGATAGGCTGCCAGGTCGGCCGACGTCGTGGAGCCCAGGCCCTCCTTCGATAGACCCCGCATCACGATCGCCGGCACGTCGGCGTGCGCTATCTCTGGCCAGAGGTCGTAGTAGAGAGTCTGACGGTAGACCTCAACCTCCGTCTCCGGCGTGCACTTCAGCGTCACCTGCCCGTCCTCCGTCTCTCGTACCCCCTCCTCCACGAAGAGGTCGAATACCGGCGGTTGCCAGCGCACGTAGGGGATCTTCGACTGCAGGGACTCCCGCATCGCCTCCCGCAAGGCCCAGGTGCGGCGACGCCTTCCAGAGCCATAGAAATCGCTCGATTCCGCGACCTCGGGATGGGCGTAGAAGGGGCGCGGCAGGATCACCGGGTCGGCCAGCACCATCCCCCGCACGAACGCCGGGTAGCGCGCAGCGCAGATGGCCGACGTCGCCCCGCCGACGGAATGCCCAAGGAGCACGCTGGGCCCCAGGCTGCTGAGCGCGCCGCCGACGTAATCGGCGAGGACGCCCCAGTTGTAGTCGGAGGCGGGCTCGCTGTCGCCGTGGCCCGGCAGGTCGAGGCCGAATACGTGCGCCTGCTCCCTCAGGGCGAGCGCGACCGGCTGCCAGATGGCGGCGAGGTAGCCGTTGGCATGGACGCAGAGGACCGTCGTATCGCTGTCGCCGCCCCAATCGCGCAGGTGCAGTCGCAGCCCCTTGACCTCGACGAACAGGTCGCGCGCGTCTGATGGCGCCATGCGGCTTCCCTTCCGATCCCGTAATCCCAACGTGGGTCGGGCATCTTGCTCGGCCCCACGAGGCGCATACCCTAGTCGTGAATCTCGACCCGCATTCCCGGCGCGCCGAACAGCCAGAAATACTGCGCGTCGTGGAGCTGCAACCCGACGCAGCCGTGGCTCGTCGCCACCGACCCGTAGACCTCCTCCGGACGCCAGTAGTTCATGTGGATGCCGTCGCCCTTGCGGTCGAAGTACTGGACGAAGAGCACTCGCTCCACGTCGTACTGCGCCTGGCCGGGCGCGTACCCTGCCTGCGTGGCTGTCATCTTCTCCAGGACGATGCGCCCGTCCGGCTCGATATACTGCGTGCCCTTGGGAGTCGGGAACTCCGGGCTGCCCGTCGTCGCCAGGGCGATATGGATCGCCTGATCGCCGACCATCGCCGCTATCGTCTGCGTCGACAGGTTGACGTCGATCCACTTCTCCTTGCCGCCGGTGTCGAGCAGGGGCGACGTCTCGTCCGGTCCCAGCCGGAAGACGAAGGCGCTGTAGACGTAGCTGCCGTTGTCAAGTTGCAGCCACTCGCTCGCCCATGCCGGCGTCGTCGATACCCACGTCTGCGAGCCGACGAGCCAGTTCTCGCCCGGCACAACCGCGACGACGTTCACCGTCTGGCCGTCCTGCACCACGCCTGTCACCGGCCCGGCGGTCGACGGATCGCCGCGTGTCCGCAGCTCACCGCCCACGACGATGCTCGTGCCGGGAGCGAGCGGGGGCTTGGTCGACGGCGTGGGTAGAGGCGCCTCGGTGGGAGTCGGTGGCGGCACGGCGGTCGCGGTCGGCGGAGAAGTGGGCGTCGGGTCCTTACCCAGAATCTCGTCGCACCCCGCTGTCAAGATCAGGCTGAATGACACCACTAGAAGAAAGATGGCCGCGCCAACATTCCTATGATTCATGTCCTTGTCTTCCCGAGGCTGCGAGTTTCAACCCGCAGGACTGTCCACCTTCCGTATAGACGGCGTCCCTCTCAGGCTGGGGGCAGGGGTGTCTCCCGAGACAAAGCGTAGCTTGGGCGGGTGGGTGGGAACGAACAACGCAGCTCTTCCAGCCGTCTGTTGGGCTGTCGACGTTCTCTGTCATGCCCATCCTAGTCCCTCACTCCCGTCGCCCGCCGGCGCGTTTCGCTACTCTCCCATTATCTGCGCGATGACCTGCCGTCGCCGCGGTCGGATGTCGAAGTCGATGTGTATTATCTGCTGCCACGTGCCCAGCGTCAGCGTCTTCTCGACAAACGGCACCGACAGCGACGGCCCCATGAGGGCGGCGCGCACGTGGCTGTGGCCGTTGCCGTCGCCCCAGCGCTCATTGTGACGATACTCGCGGCCGGGCGGCACGATCTCGTCGAGTAGCTGATTGAGGTCAGCCAGCGCACCCGGTTCGTACTCTATTGTCGTCAGGGCGCTCGTCGACCCCGGACAGAACAACGTGACGACCCCCGACTCGACGCCTGACTCGGCGACCGCCCGCGCGACGGCGCCGGTGATGTCGCTGGCGTCGCCGTTTCCTTGTGTTTGCAGTGAGAGCGTGGTTGTGACGACCATCATGCAGTCCTCGCTTGTGATATATGTCCATCTTAGGCCCGCAGTGCAAGGCGGGCAAGAGAGGGCGGGCTGAGTTCTGACAACAGGAAGCGCAGGGATGTGGCTAACCCGCCACGACCGGCAGATGCGTGGGCAGCGGTCGCGCTAGAGGGCGTGGTCTTTCCCACCCGCCCTCCCACAGGCGTGTGTCCTATGTTTTCAGGTGGGGCAGCTGATCCTTGGTGTAGCGATAGGAGCGAAAAACGAAGTTGCCCTCGCCGAAGAGCGGGTCCGCGCCAAAGAACGGGTTGATGTATTCCCAGACTAGCTCCCCCTCCATTGTCACTTCAAACAGGCGCCCGGAGTTTCCCTCCGTTATGAGGGTGTTGCCGTTGGGCAGCCTCTGGGCACCGGATATGTAGGGGCTAAAGAAGTTGAGCATGGCTTTGTCCGCGTACCGCCACACGATCTCATTGGTGTTGGGGTCGACCTCTATGACGCGGGAGTAGGGCAACGATGAGTCGAACCGGTGGGCGCCGTTGTCAAAGATCAGGATGTTTCCGTTGGGAAGCATCGTCGGGTCATGCTGCTGGGCAATCGTCGGCGGGCCGAGTTTCCACACAAAGGTACCGCTGTCGCGGTCGACTATGCCGACCGTGTTGATGTTGCGGAAGCTGACAAGGATGTTGCCGTCGGGCAGTTGCTCGGCGGAGTTTCCGTGAGTCCACTCCTGGCGATTGTCGTTAGAGTTCATGATGTCGGTTTCGGTGTCCAGGTGCTCCCAGGCGTGCCACTCCCAGACAATCTCGCCGTCTCGGGTCACCTCGGCTACGTAGTCGCACCAGGTTTGCTCCGTCTGGCTACCGGGGATGCCTCCCTTCACCCGCGCGGCAACATCTGGCGGTGTCAATTCCGTGTTGAGGGTGAGGATGTTACCGTTGGGCAGTATGCGGGCGTCGTGGTGCTGGTCCGGTTGGCTGAGCTGCCAGAGGATTTTCCCGTCCCAGTCCACCTCCATAAGGATGGCGCCCTTGAAGACGAACCAGGGTGCTTCGCCGGTCCCGGCTTGGGGAGCGTAGAACAGGTTGCCGTTGGGCAATAGGTAGCCGCCGTGATACCCTACGCATTCGGGCGGCAGTTCGATATCCCACTTGTGGGCGATGTTCCCCTCCATGTCGATCAGGAAGACATTGCCATGCACCTGCATGGGGGCAAAGAGGGTGTATCCGTCGAAGGTCTTGGTGGGGTCCCAGGCGGTCAGGCCCACTTTGAGGCGGCGTAGCCTGTTCTGCTCAACCGGACCGATGATGCCTGAGTTTGCGGCTGGTCCAGACGTAGGCGCAGCCGTGGCGCCGGTGTCTTTCTCGTTGCTGCTGCAGCCGGCGGCGGCCAGGCCAAGGGAACCGATTGCCACTCCGGCGGCGCTTCTCAGCAGCCCCCGCCGCGATAGCCTGCGACCATGCGATTGGGGGCGCCCATTGTCGTTCATCATACCTCTCCCTCCCGTCCATCAATTCTCGACATTCGTCCGAGTGATCTGTACACGGTGTGTCATACTAGTCACACGCCTGAACGAGGTCAAGGGATGCTCGGTACAGGCGAGAACCGCACAGATGGTGCGGTGATATCCTACCCCGTCGCGCCGCGATTCGACCAGGGGCGCACCCTCTTGCCGGCTGCCTGGCGGCCGAGCCAATAGAGGGTTCTGCTTGCCTGAGAGGGGTTTCCTTGGAAGAATAAGGCGGGTGTTGGGCACCGCATTGAGTAAAGGGTATGGCGTAGGGAAGGACGGCGACTATCTGATGACTGAAGCGGGTGATCAGGAAGAGACCGAAGCGGGCGAATGGGCCTGGATGACCCGGCCCATCGTCTCCCTGTCCTATCCCCACTTTCGGCTCTTCTGGATCAGCAACCTTATCGTCGCCATCGGGCTGATGATCCAGTTCACGGCGCGGGGCTGGCTCATCGTCGAGCTCACCGATTCGGCGCTGCTCCTGGGCGTCGTCGAGGGGTTCTGGGCGCTCGCCTTTGGTCTCGGCTCGATACCGATGGGCGTGATTGCCGACCGCTTCAACCGGCGCAATCTCCTCATTGCGGGGAACGCCGTCGCCCTTGCGATGGCCCTCGTGATCGGCCTGCTTGTGGCGTTTGACCTCATCGCTATCTGGTATCTGATGCTCGTCGCGGCGGTCGACGGCGTTCTCTTTGCTATGCGCTTCCCCTCCGGCCAGGCGATGACGGCGAAGCTCGTGCCGCAGGAGCACGTGATGAATGCCATCTCCCTGAACTCGGCCAGCCACAGCCTGCCCAGCGTCGTCGGGCCGGCGATCGGCGGCGTCCTCGTCGGCGGGCTGGGTATCGCCGCTGCCTACTTCACCACTTCCGGCGCTCTGCTGGCGGCCCTGCTCATGATGCTGGGAGTCGCCGCCTCCTTCGGCCATGTCGAACGCGGCGCTGCCAAGAGCGTCCTCGGCGACCTGCGCGAGGGCTACGACTACCTGCTGGCCCACCGCGACCTCCTTAGACTGACCGCTGCGATGCTCGTCCCCTTTGTTCTCGGTCAGTCCTACATCCTGCTGCTACCCCTGTTTGTCGAGAAGGAACTGCACGGCAGCCCGGAGATGTTCGGCGCCTTAAGCGCCTGTTTGGGCGCCGGCAGCGTTGTCGGTGCGGCCGTCGTCGCCACCTTCGGCAAGCCGCGCCAGATCGGGGTGTTGATGTTCGTCAGCGTGCTGGGGCTCGGCCTGGCCTCCATCGCCTACGCCTTCTCGCCGTGGCCGGCCTTCACCGGCGCCGTCCTCTTCGGCGTGGGAGCGGCCCAGAACACCCTCTTCGCGTCCTACGAGACCGCGCTGATCCTCCGCCTGCCCGACGAGATCAGGGGCCGCGTGATCGGGCTGATGTTCACACTCATCGCGATCTTCCCTGTCGGCGCGATAGTGTCGGGCGCTGTCGCCGATGTCATCGGGCTGCGTCCGCTCGCCGTGGCGGAGGGAGTGATGATCATCCCGATGGCGTTAGTAGCCTGGCGGGTGGCGCTGCGCCATCCCATCGTGACGCCGGAGCAAGCCTGAGGGCGCGTTATCCGACGTTCCCCTTCCTCGCGGTGGTATAATGCGCGGCGGACTCGCAATCTCATGGCTCGTATGTCCTTCTTCGAACGCTGGCTGGTCAACAGCCCCTTTCGCGCCTGGCTTCAGCGCCGTGAGGTCGACGCCTTCGCGCAATGGACCGGTCTCGCCCCCGGCGCCGCAGTTCTCGACCTGGGCTGTGGGCCCGGCGCCGCCAGCGCACTCATCTGGGAGCGGATGCAGCCGAACATCCTCGCCGCCTTCGACTTCGACCCGGCGATGGTCAAGCTTGCCCGCCGCCGACTGCAGCGTCGAGGCGCCCACACAAACGTCCGACTGCTGGTCGCTGACGCAACTCACATGCCGTTTCCCGACGCCTCCTTCGATGCGGTGTTTGAGTCAGGCGTTGTGCATCATATCCCGGATTGGCAGGCTGCCCTGCGAGAGGTCGCGCGCGTGCTCGGGGACGGCGGGCGGTTCTGGTTTGCTGAGCCGTCGCGGGGAAGGCTTAGCCGCGGCCTCTATCGGATGCTGCCGCACGCCGTGGAGTCGATGTTCGACGCCGAAGAGTGGCGCACCACGCTGGCTGACGTGGGGCTGCACGTCGAAGGGGATCTGCAGAAGCTGCCGCTGTGGGACATCTGCGGCGTCGCGGCGAAGCCCAAAGGCGGATAGCGACCGCTGGCTCCCACGAACGTGCCCTCAATGCTGGCGATCGGTGGCGCGGACAAACCCTAACAGCGCCCGCTCCGGAGTCGCGAACGTCGGTACCTTGTGACGGGCGAAGGCGCGGTCGAACAGTATCTCCGTCCCGACGGCAGCGTGGAAGATAGCCGTTCGCTTGTCAGGAGATTGGGGGCTGTCGAAGGTGAAGGCCGGTGGCGCGGGCATACGCCCACAGCGCCCGCTCCGGGCTGGCGAACGTCGGCACCCCGTGGCGGGCGAAGGCGCGGTCGAACAGTATCTCTCCCCCGCCGACAGCCGAATGGAGGATGGCTGTGCCCGTGCGCTGCGAGATCTCGGCGATCGTCGCCGCATACGCCTCCATGCTCGCCCCAACGGGCGACCCGCCGATCACCAGCAGGGCGTCGACGTTCGGGTCGCTCGCCGTTGCCTCCGTTGCCCGGTGGTACAGCTCGACTGTGCCCGTAATCACCATGCCCATATCCACAGGGTTGCGCACGCTCGTTCCCGCGCCGGGGATGATCCCTCGCAGCACCTCCTGCGTCCCCAGGGACAGTTGGGCCAAGATGAGGCCGTTCTCCTCGCAGGCGTCGGAAGCGGAAACGGCAGGACCGCCCGGCCCGGCCAGAATCGCCACCCGGGGCCCTGAGCCGGCGGGGACGTAGTAGCAGGTGACCAGCACGTCCAGCAGCTCGTCCATGTCGCGCACGATGATGGCGCCCACCTGCCGCAGCATCGCCGACCATATCTGAGACTCACCGGAGAGAGCGCCCGTGTGGGAACTGGCGGCGCGTGCCCCCGACCTAGTCCGCCCCGACTTCCAGACCACGAGGCGCTTGTTGCGGCTCACGCGGGCCAGAGCGCGGCGCAGGCGCTGCCCGTGTCTCGATCCTTCCAGATAAGCGGCGACTATCTCCGTCTCCGAGTCGTCAGCCAGATACTCGAAGAAGTCCGCCGCATCCAGGTCGGCCTGGTTGCCGACACTTACGACCTTGCTGAACGCCAGGCCGCGGCTGGCACCCACACCTACGATGAAGCTGCAAAGCGAGCCGCTCTGGGAGATGAACGAGATAGGCCCGACGGTCGAGGGCATGCCCGGCAGCATCGCCAGCCCGGTCTTGGGGACGTACAGGCTCATGCAGTTCGGCCCCTGGATCCGCGTTATTCCCTTGCGGGCCGCGGCCAGCAGCTCCGCCTCTCGCTGACGGCCCTCCTCTGTGCCCAGCTCCGAGAAGCCGGCTGTGAACATCACGGCCGCCTTCACGCCCCGCTCGGCGCACTCTGTGATGACACCGATAGCCGACTCCGTCGGCACCACGAGTATGGCGAGGTCGGGCGTCTCCGGCAGCGCGGTAATCGATGGGTAGCAGCGGAGGCCCGCTATCTCCTCGGCGTTGGGGTTGATGGGGTAGATGCGGCCGTGAAATCCCGGGTTCAGGAGCCCCTGGAGGAAGATCTGCCCCGTCTTCAGCCCACGAGGCACGCCGACCACAGCCACGGACTGAGGCTCGAAAAGGGCTTGGGCGGGAAAGCCGTCACGATCGGGCATAAGCAATAACACTCGGCGGACAAGGCCACCGCCGTTTATTGTCGCATGCGGCAGGGACAAAGGGGAAGACCGTCTTGGCTGGGGCGTCTCGATTGGTGCTATACTCAAAGCGAAAAGCTTTGCCCCGGAGGAGGCGGTCATTAGCAGAATATGCGGTACACGAGGATAGAAGAGATACCCGCCTTGCGCGATCCCGTCCTGCTGGTTGCCTTCGCCGGCTGGAACGACGCTGCCAGCGCGGCGACGGCGGCGGGCAAGGCGCTGATTGAAAAGCTGGCCGCGCGCTACTTTGCCGCCATCGACGGTGAAGAGTTCTACGACTTCACCAGCACCCGCCCGATAGTCGATGTGAAGGGCGATGCCCAGGTCTCGCTGGAGTGGCCCAGCAACTCCTTCTACTACCACGCCGACCCGGCTCTCGAGAGAGACATCATCGTCTTCATGGGCGCAGAGCCCCAGTTGAAATGGCGGACGTTCACCGGCGAATTCCTCGATCTGGCGCGCCAGTGCGGCGTAGGCCTCGTCGTGACCCTGGGTGCGATGCTGACCGATGCGCCCCACTCGCGGGCCGTGCCCATCAGCGGCTTTGCGACCGACCAGACGCTCGTCGAGAAGCTGCGGGCTCTTCAGATTAGCCCGATCAGCTACCAGGGCCCGACCGGCATCCTCGGCGTGATCCACAACATCTGTCTGCGCCGGGAGATGCCGTCGCTCAGCCTCTGGGCGAGCGTTTCTCACTACCTCGGCATCGCGGAGAACCCCAAAGCTGCGGCGGCGCTTGTGCACGTGCTCGACGATCTTCTGGGACTCCGCCTCGACCTGGAAGACCTCGACCAGACAGCGAGGCGTTTCGAGTCTCAGGTAGACGCGATAGTCTCCCGCAGCATCGAGGCTGCAGCCTACGTCAAGGAGCTGGAGCGGCGGGCCGACGCTGCCCTTCAGTCGCAAACGCGGGCAAGCGGGGAAAGGGCGGAGTTGCCGCCGAGCGAGGCGCTTATCAATGACCTGGAGGAGTTCCTCAAGCGGAGACGGGCGCAGGGGAGCAACGGCGACGACTCATAAGCGCGCGCTGTCTCCGCCAGGAGGCCTGGCGGAGACAGGCTGGACGAGCTTGCTGCCATCGCCTATGCCTCGAAGAATGCGGGAGTGACGCAGGTCCACGTCACTAGCGCTTCGCTGCCTGTCCCGGGTTATCATTCCAGAAAACGTTTCTACTCGCTCTAGATTGACAAAGGGGGCAGACATGGTTGATTTATCCAGGTTCTCGCTTGAGGGGAAAATAGCGATCGTCACCGGCGGCGGCCGCGGCATCGGCAAGGGCATCGCCGAGGGCTTCGCAAAGGCCGGCGCCAAGGTCGTTATCACCAGTCGCAAGATCAACGA
>Ga0315273_10004722_pt1 | contig 16749 bp, 11 predicted proteins | sample YL17G02_0_MG_FD_205753 | JGI IMG/M metagenome (GOLD analysis project Ga0315273, IMG submission 205753) | Sediment microbial communities from Yellowstone Lake, YNP, Wyoming, USA - YL17G02_0 | ecosystem: Environmental > Aquatic > Freshwater > Lake > Sediment | place: USA: Wyoming | collected... | reverse complement strand
CGGTCACGCTCCAGTACGCGTATGCGTACCACAGCGAACCGGACTATGACTTCACGGACGTCAAGATTGTTGTCAACGGCACGGAGAATCTGCTCGCTGAATACAGCGGACCGAGCAGCTCCGGAACTGCGACCATAGACCTCACGCCGTACCTCAACGGGAGTGGTGCGACGAGCTACACGCTCCGTTTCCAGTTCACGTCGGATCTGGGGTGGTCGGATGAGGACAACAGCTATCCGACCACGACAAACGGTGCCTTCAAGTTCGACACCGTCTCCGTGACCGGAGGCGGCGTGAGCTACACGACGGGCTTCGAAACCTACGAAGACGGCTGGCACTACAACCGCGCGAAGAACCCTTCGATGGAGTATTTCCTCGTCGAGAACCGGAACACCAGCGGCGCCCAGTTCGATCAGGCCCTTCACGGACAGGGGCTCGTCATCTACCACGTCGAGCAGGACATCGCAACGACGGCCCTCGGCAATACGGGCGGCAGCTCGAACAACGTCGCGCGCGGCATGATGCTCGAGGAAGCGGATAACCTCGCCAACCTGCGAAACAACACCAACCGCGGCGATGCGGGCGATGTCTTCCCGGGATCGACGAACAACACGACGTTCAACGCTATCTCGTCGCCGAACAGCAACAGTCTCAATGCCTACGCCACACGAGGCGCGGTAGAGTCGATCGGAGCCGCGGGAGCGTCCATGACGGCGTCCCTCAGGGGCGGGTACCTCGCTCCGGGGATCGTCTCGATCGCCCCCAACTCGGGGAACAACAACGGTACGATCGCGATCACCGATCTTCAGGGATCGAACTTCATCTACGGCGCGACGTTCTTCCTTCGCACGGGCGCGACGCCGTACGGACTCGGGACAGCGGCGTGGGTCGGTCACGCGAAGCTCACCGGGACGCTCAATCTGAACGGCATCCCCAGCGCGGTCTACGACGTCGTGGTCCGTAACCCGGACGGTCAGGAAACGGTGCTGGCGAGCGGCTTCACGGTGAGCTATCCCACCGGCATCGAGAACCCGGGTGTGCTCGCGAACGCGCTTTTCCAGAATCACCCGAACCCGTTCAATCCCACGACGACGATACGGTACTCGATCAAGACGCGCGGCCACGTGATGCTCGCGATCTACAACGCCGCGGGACAGCGCGTGAGAACTCTCGTCGATGAGATCCAGTCGCCCGAGGCCGCGGGGTTCTCCGTGGTGTGGGACGGAAAGAACGACAGCGGCTCACCCGTCGCGTCGGGTGTGTATCTCTACAAGCTGACGGCGGGGAAGAACTACGAAGCCGTGAAGAAGCTCGTTTTGATCAAGTAACGGCAGCAAGGCAAGAGGGGAACGTGACGAGCGCCCGGCGGCCGGGGTTTTCCTACCCGGCCGCCGGTTTTTTTCTCTTCGCCTGTGAGACCGCGTGCCCGACGCCCCCATCACACGGGGTGGGTGTGCGTGGGCCCCTCGGGTCTAATTCCGGTTGACAGTCACCCCTGCCGGTGGTAACGTCAAACGGCAATCGATGTTCATAATCCCAACTCAATAAAGTCTTTCCAAGAAAGTCTCATCAGGGATACACGGGTTTTGCGACCCACCAGGGAGATGGTATGTCAGCCTTTTTCGACCTGTCCGAAGAAGAACGAATGATCCAGCAAACCGCGCGCGAGTTCGCCGAAGCCGAGATCGCGCCCGTCGCCGCGGAAAACGACGCCAAGGCTCATTTTCCGAAAGAGATCGTGAAAAAGCTCGGGGGGCTGGGGTTCATGGGAATGATCGTTCCCGAGAAGTACGGCGGCTCGGGGCTCACCACATTCTGTCTGGTCATCGCTCTCGAGGAGATCAACCGTGTGTGCGCAGCGACCGGCATCACGATGTCGGTGCAGAACTCTCTGGTCTGCTCGCCGATCCTCAAGTACGGATCCGAAGAGCTCAAACAATCGTATCTCCCGAAGCTCGCGACGGGCGAGTGGCTGGGCGCTTACGCGCTTAGCGAGGCGGAGGCGGGGACCGACGCGGCGTCCATCCAGGCCCGCGGCGTCAAGGACGGCGACCATTACGTGCTGAACGGGACGAAGTCCTGGATCACCACGGGAGCCGACGCGGACGTGTTCATCGTCATGGTGAAGACGGACCCGCCGCAGAAGGCCAAGGGGATCAGCGCCTTCATCGTCGACCGCGCGACCAAAGGATTCAGCGTCGGCAAGAAAGAGGACAAGCTCGGCCTGAGGGCGTCGAGCACGACGGAACTCGTATTCGAGGATTGCCGTGTTCCCGCGAAGAACATGCTGGGCCATGAAGGGGAAGGGTTCAAGATCGCGCTCGCCACTCTCGACGGCGGACGCATTGGAGTCGGCATACAGGCCGTGGGCATCGCGCGCGCGAGCCTCGAGGCGTCGATCGCCTACGCGAAGGAGCGCGAACAGTTCGGCAGGAAGATCGGAGACTTCCAGGCGATACAATGGAAGATCGCCGACATGGCCACACAGATCGAGGCGGCTCGTCTCATGGTCTACAGGGCCGCCAGGCTCCGTGACAAGGACCTTCCTCACGTGAAGGAAGCGGCGATGGCCAAGCTCTTTGCTTCGGAAGCCGCCAACCGCGCGGCGAGGGAAGCCGTCCAGATCCATGGGGGCGCGGGGTATCTCAAGGATTTCCCTGTGGAGAGGTACTACCGCGACGCGCGGATCACGGAGATCTATGAGGGCACAAGCGAGGTCCAGCGGATCGTCATTTCGAGAGCCTGCTTGAGCGATTAGAGGAGGTTCAAGTTTGAAGTTCGTCGTCCTGATCAAGAATGTTCCTGATACCGAGTCGAAGATCAAGCCCACGCCCGACCGGAAGACCATCGATACGCAGGGCATCAAGTGGGTGATCAGCACGTTCGATGAGTACGCCATCGAAGCCGCTCTCCAGTTGAAGGAGAAGTTCAAGGACGGCAGCACTGTCACGGTGGTGTCGTTGGGACCCGACCGCGTGGTGGAGTCTCTTCGAACGGCGCTCGCGATGGGAGCTGACGAGGCGGTGCACGTGTGGGACCCCGCGTTCGAGGGAACGGACGCTCTCAACACGGCGAAGATCCTGGCCAAGGTCGTGGCCTCCCTCGGATATGACCTGATTCTCGGCGGCAAGCAGGGGATCGACTACGACGCCGCGCAGACATGCGCGGCGGTCGCGGAGCACCTCGGTATTCCGCAGGTTCAGGTCGTCACCAAGTTGGAGATGAGCGACGACAAAACAAAAATCACCGCTCGCCGCCGTGTTGAGGGAGGCGACGAAGTCGTCGATATCAAGCTCCCCGCCGTTCTCACGTGCGAAAAAGGCCTCAATGAGCCGCGGTACGCGTCGCTCCCCGGGATCATGAAAGCGAAGAAGAAAGAGATCAAGAAAGTAGGGCTCTCCGATCTCGGAGGCCTCGGTCCGCAGGATGTTGGAGCCGCGGGATCGGCGACGAAGGTCGTCGGCTACGAGCCCCTCGCGGAGCGTCTGGGCTGCCGGCTGATCGAAGGCGAACCCGCTGACCAGGCGGTCAAGCTCGTCCGCGCGCTGCACGAAGAAGCGAAAGTGATCTAGCCCCCAGGATTCACGGGGTATCGATGATATCGAGATAAGTCCCACGTTTCGGAGGAGTGAAATGACCCACGACGTACTGGTGTTCGCGGAGATCCGCGACGGACAATTGAAAAAGATCACCGCAGAAGTCGTCACCGCGGCGGCGAAGATCGCCGGAAAGAGTGGGGGCGCCGTTGATCTCGCCATCCTCGGAAACGCTCTCGACAAAGCGGTCGATGAAGCCGCTTCGCTCCCTGTCCGGAACGTTTTCGTCGTGAAAAGCCCCGTTCTCGAGAAGTACTCCACAGAGGGCTTCGCAAGCGGCCTGGAAGCGGTGATACGGAAAGCGGATCCGTGCGTGGTCCTCTTCGGGGCGACGGCGATGGGCAAGGACCTCTCGGCGCGTGTCGCGGCTCGCGTCGGCGCGGCGCTCATGACGGATTGCGTGGACGTCGATTTCGAAAACGGCGCGCTCAAGGCAAAGCGTCCGGTGTATTCCGGGAAAGTGTACGCCCATGTCGTCTCCACGAATCAAGGGATCAAGATGGCTTCGATTCGCCCCAACATCTACCCGCCGGCGGATAAGGGTGGGAACCGGGCGGCGCTTGAGGATGTCGCGCTCCCCATCGCGGGTGACGCCATTCACGGGATGGTGAGGGAAATGGAGGGCTCGGGGGCGGGCAAGAAGGACGTGACGGAAGCCGAGATCATCGTCGCGGGAGGACGGTCACTCAAGAGCGCGGAGAACTTCAAGATACTCGAGGACCTCGCTGACGTCATCGGCGGTTCGGTCGGCGCGTCGCGCGCGGCGGTTGATGCCGGCTATGCGCCTCACTCCAAGCAGATCGGACAGACCGGCAAGGTGGTCAACCCGAAGCTCTACATCGCATGCGGGGTCTCCGGAGCCATACAGCATCTTGTCGGCATGCGGACGTCGAAAGTCATCGTGGCGGTCAACAAGGACCCGAACGCCCCGATCTTCCAGAGCGCGGACTACGGAATCGTGGGGGACATGTTCGAGATCGTGCCGCTCCTCACGACCGAGTTCAAAAAGCTGCTCAACGGGTAGCCGCGGACACGCGTTTCGTTTCTCAGCGACGCACACAAATGGAAAACCCCCGGTGTCCACAGCCGGGGGTTTTCCATTTGTGTACAGATCGACCGCTCTAGCGGATCACAACGAACTTTCCGAGGAACCGGTTGAAGTTGGTGTCGTCGGATTCCACCGAGTAGAGGAAGATGCCGCTCGCCACGTCCTGCCCGTTCCGGCTGACGAGGTTCCAAATCACGGTCCCTACGCCTGTGGTTCCGTCAAAACCGAGCTCCTCGACGAGGTCGCCCGAAAGCGTGTAGATGCGAATGACGCCTTTCGATGCCGGCAGGTTCCGGAACTCGATCTTGATCCCCGTGGGGTCGTCGTTGTTGGGGAAGAGCGACGGCCACTCCGACATTGCAGCTCTTGTCGCAGGGTTCGGCACGACGTAGATCTCGTTCTCGTCGTACTCCCACGCTTGCTGCGACACGCTCAGAGGCTGTGTGTATTGGAAGTTGGACGACGGATCTCCGATCTTGCCCTCGATGAACCTGCCCGAGTCATCGAATCCGTGGTCCATGGCGGTCACCGAGTAGAAGTAGTGCCGGCCGAGGTGCATCGAACGGTCGATGTAGCGGTAGTATAGCCGCCCGCCATCGAGGCCGAGCTCTGTTTTGGCGAGGGCGAGAAGAGTATCGCACACCGCCTGTGTGACGCCCTGTGGGCACGGCGGAATTCTGCTGGGGAACTCGAGGAGGTGCTGTTTCAGCGACTCGATAAAATCCTGTTTCTGTCCGGCGGTGAGGATGTGTGTCAACGGTTCGTAACGATACCGCTCGAGGCCGCTGTCTTCACCGAAGCCGTTCATTACATCGGCCTGGAAGAGCAGCTTCCACAGCTCCGCGCCCGGACCGTTATCGATGGAGCTTCCGAGCGGACGGCCCCAATTGTCCGCGCGCCACACGCGATATCCTTCGAAATCGAACTGTTGTGTTTTCACGTCGGGAATCGTCTCGCTGAAGTTGTCCCAATACACGACGAGCCCCGCGGCTGCATGATCATCAAGCCTCACGAAAGGAGGCGGAGGCGCCGTGCCGACGATCCAGTTGATCTGCTTCTCTTTGCTGTCCACGCCGGTTCGGAATTTGATGCTGTCATCATCCTGGTACGAGCAGAACAACTGGAAATCGCGCTCTCTCACACAGTCGTTGTTGATCCACAGAGTCGTCCCTCTCGGGATGACAGGAATCGGGTTCTTGAGCTCCGCCCGGCAGGTGTCGACCGCCACGTTCTCGGCGGGACCCACGACCGGTGTTTCCCTCCCGTCGATCCCCGTCAGCCTGTTCCCGTCGAGGTTGAACCACGCGCCGTCATAGGTGAGCTGAGCATTCGACGCGTTGGAGATCATTCCCTCGAGGCCCTCGCCGCACACGAACGCGGTTTGAAAGACGAGTGTGCTGTCGGGAAGGAGCTCCGCGAACGGACCCGCGCTCACGAGCATACGATAGTCACGAGGAACGGTAGCGTTGCGCTCGATGATCTCCTGCGAGAGCAATTCGTAACGCTCGAAGTCATTTGTCGGGTCGCCACCCTCCTCGAAAGACTGGCTCCCCGAGAAGTTCGCGTACGTGCTGACGCCGACGCGCTCCGGAGCTGTGTCACCCGTCGGGTCGGTCGTGTGACCCAGGAACATCACGCCGAAGTATCCAAGCGTAGCCCCGTTATCCCCGTCGGCGTCGTAGGTGTATGCGACGTCCACGATGACCGGGCCCAGGTCCGTGCACAGCGGCGGCGTGGCCGTGTGCCCGGTAGCGTCGTCCTCATAGTAGTTGTCCGTCTCGAGAGGACCGGCGTCGCAGTCCGCGAAGAACCCGATGAAGAGGTCTTCGAGGATGTCGTCGCCGATGTTGGTGATGCGGAACTCGACTCCGACGAAATCGTCGAAACGATCTTCTTCCCACTGGTAGCTTTCCTGACGTACGAGCAGTCCGAGCGGATTGTGTTCGGGGTAGATCTGGATGGCTTGAGGCTGGTCATCAGTGTACCAGCAGCTGAACATCTGTTTCGATACGGCCGCGAAGTCCTCATCGATCAGCCCATCGCCATCATCGTCCCTTCCGTTCAACCAGTCCTCATCGATGAAGTCGTCCTTGTCATCGTTCGCGTCCGGCGACGGCAGCCGGTTGCCGCCGCGCGAGCCCTCAGAGGTCCTGTAAATTTTGTCGATGGGGTCCAGCGCAGAAGGCCGGAACTCGAAGGCGTAGGCGGCGGTGCTCACAGCCGGAATACCGCCCTTCAACGCTCCTATCCACAGACCAGCGGCGAACAGATACTCAACGCCGCTCCCCGCAGGCCATTGAGCGGATGGCGCCTGCGCGAACGGGTACCGGCTGCCCGGCCACGAGCCAAAGCAGCCCCAGTTGCCGACGTGCATCTGGAGTTCGCCGACGTTGTGGACGTTCGAGCCATCCAACACCATCACGCGCTGCAAGTCGGGCAGTGTGTCCTTCTTGCCCTTCGTCTCGGGATCCCACCGAGCCCAACTCGAACTCGGCACCATTGCGAGCACCGCGAGCAAAACCAGATACAACGGCAGCTTGCGTTTCATGAGGCCATCCTTATCAATGGGAGGGATACCATGAGTTTGAAACTACTGGAATTACTTAGACCGGGTGGGGCTCTGCTTAAAGAAAACACCGATCGCCAATAAAAGTCAAGCCTTTTTGGGCGCCGCGTGCGGCCCTCATTCCCATGGAAGAGAATGTGTTACAATCCCGGAGTCCGGCGCTTCCACCCGGGGGGAGAGCCGGACTCCGGGGATCCCTGGGCGACCACGAAGCGGCGACCGCGCGGGGTGACGGAACCCTCGCTTTTTCTTGAGGTTGACACGTGTGGGCCTCGGTGATACGTTGCCGGTGCTCCGTGCTGGGTGGTGCATGACGGCGCCGCCTGATCGCCGCACGACTGCTCTTGCTCGCCGACAACCGCCCGCGGACGACGCGCCGTGCTGCCTGCCCAGGCTGCCGAGGACCCAAGGAGCGCACTTTCGATGCTGAAACGAATTCTGCGGAACGTCGTGACTGTCTCGGTGCTCGTGGCCGTGGCCTCGGGCTGCGGCGGCAAGAAACAGGGTGATTCGTACCCCGCGGTGACGCTGCGACAGATCACGCGCGGCAGGGTTGTGAGCAAAGGATTCAGATACAAGCTTGTTAACCCCGATGTCCAGGCGCTCAACAAGAGCCTCGGATTGATACGAGAGGGAGACATACTCGAGTTCATTGGAGCCCGAGGTCTCGAGGAGAAGCTTCAGGGAAGGATGGACGGTGACTTTGCGCTTGGCGTCGTGAAGGAGTTCTCGCCGTTCGTTCACTTCAGGGTTGAGAAGATCTACACGGCGACGGATACCACGTTCCTCACGAGCACGGGAACTCTTCCGTATCCGAGAATCCAGAATGCGGCAGGGTTCCGCGCGGGTGCGTATGAGCCTCTCTCCCTAGACGGTGTTCCGTACGATCGAACCGATATGCTGCGGGCCCTCGAAAACAGGAAGTTCGGGATCAAAGCTCCGATCGCGCGGGAGACCGAGAACGGCGAAACGCACTACTTTCTTCTCGGCAACACCGCCAGGTACCGCGTGTCCGAACCGTCGGACGGCGTGGGGCTTTTCCTCAAGTTCCTCGTCGAAAAGGGGTACGTGTTCGAGGGCGGCGTCACGGTGAAGCAGACGGAGGAACAGTCCTCGCGGATGAGGTCGAAGATCGCGGGTACGGTCGAGATCGAGTACGTCAAGTACGGATCGCGTATCGTGTCGGGCTGACGAAGAGCGGGGCACGTTTGGAAAAAAGGCGCAGCGGAATGCGCCTTTTTTTTGTTTGACCCCGTCGGCGCGGCTGCGATAGCGTGGACTCCGGCTGGATTTTCCGGGCATGGAATATGCACGGCGTTTGCGGCGTTGGTTAGCGCCAGAGGATAATTATGCCAGGGCTTCCCACATGGGTGGACATTGATCTCGACGCTCTCGTCGAAAATCTGCGGACGATCCGACGATCGTTGGCCAAGAACGTCGCGATCCTTCTGACCGTCAAGGCGGATGCGTACGGCCACGGAGCCGTCCAGGTCGCGCACGCGGGCGACGAGTGGGTGGACTGGTACGGGGTCGCGACCCTCGACGAGGCTCTCGAGCTGCGCAAGGCGGAGGTCCGGAAACGGATCCTCATTTTGAGCCCCGTGATCGAGGAAGAGATCGCCGGTGTCGTGGATCACGGTTTTGCCGTCACGGTGCCGTCGATCGAATTCGCACGGCGGATCGCCGGCTGCGCGGGCGGCAGGGGCGTCACCACTGAGGTCCACGTCGAGATCGACACGGGGATGGGGAGAACGGGATTCTTTGCCGAAGAAGCGGAGGGCCTCATCGCGGAGATCAGCCGCCTGCGCGGACTCAAGCTCGGGGGCGTGTTCACTCACTATGCGGCTTCGGATACCGATGCGGAATTCACACGCGAACAGGCCCGCCGTTTTCTTGCGGTGATCGAGCGGCTGAAATCATCGGGCGTGGAGATTCCCGTCATTCACAGCGCCAACAGCGCCGCGCTCGCCTCTATCCCCGAGACGCATATGCAGATGGTGCGACCGGGTCTCGTCGCGTATGGTCACTATCCGGCGGGAGCGAAGGAGACTCTTCGTGTCCGGCCGGTGATGAGTTGGAAATCTCGTCTGGTCCAGGTCCGGCGCATTCCCCGGGGGACTCCGGTGAGCTACGGCCGCACCTACACTGCCGAGCGGGACACGTTGATGGGTGTGGTGCCCGTGGGATACGGCCACGGCTATCCATACCGGCTGTCGAACGCGGGGCGGATGCTGGTCAGGGGGAAGCTCGTCCCCGTCATCGGACGCGTGACGATGGATATGACGATGGTTGACTTGACGGACGTTGCGACCGCGCCCGCCGTCGGCGATGAGGTTGTGCTGATGGGAAGGGCGGCCGGAGGAGAAGTCACGGTCGATGATGTCGCCGGATGGGCGGGGACGATCTCGTACGAGATCATGTGCGGCATCAGCAAGCGAGTTCCGCGAATGTACATTCGCCACGGCAGAATCGAGACTTTCAAATGTCTGCTCGGCGTGCTTCCGGCGCACGTGAAAGTGTAGGCAATGCGTTTCGCGCGGCCTCCAGAGCGCGCCGCTTGCGCGTCTAATTCCCCTCGGCGTCGATGACAACGGATCCCAACGAGCCTTCGGTGGAATTCCAGAAGATAATCTGCATCATCCTCGACGGCGTGGGTATCGGCGAAGCGCCGGACGCGGCGGACTTCGGCGACGCGGGGAGCAACAGCCTCGGGAATGCGGCGGTCCAAGTGGGATCGCTCCGGCTTCCCGTGCTCGGCGGGATGGGTTTGGGGAACATTGCTCCCATCGAAGGCGTGCCGCCCGAGCCACTGCCGCGAGCGTACTTTGGAAAGATGACTCCCGTTTCCGCAGGAAAAGACAGCACGAGCGGGCACTGGGAGCTCATGGGGTGCGTCGTTGAACGGCCGTTTCCCGTCTATCCCCATGGATTTCCGCCAGAGATCGTGCGCGAGTTCGAGCGGGCGATCGGCAGGAAGATACTCGGCAACAAAGCGGCGAGCGGGACTGAGATCATACAAGAGCTCGGAGAGCTGCACGTCAAAACGGGACAGCCGATCCTCTACACGTCACAGGACAGCGTGTTTCAGATTGCCGCCCACGAATCGGTGATCCCGCGGGAGAAGCTGTATCGGTATTGTGAGCTCGCGCGATCGATCCTTCACGCGCCCCATGATATCGCCCGCGTCATCGCCCGCCCTTTCGCGGGCGGCGCCGGCGCATACTACAGAACGCAGGGGAGGAGGGATTTCTCGTTGCCCCCGGTGACTCAAACGGTCCTCGACGCGCTCGATCGGCGGGGCAAGCGAGTGATCGCGATCGGGAAGATCTTTGATCTCTTCGCCGGCCGGGGGATATGTCACCACGTGCCGACGAAGAGCAACAGGGAGGGGATGGAGGCGACGCTCGGAGCGATAGGGAGTCGCGAATGGTCGCTCATGTTCACCAACCTCATCGACTTCGACATGATGTGGGGACACAGGAATGACGCGAGGGCTTATGCGCTGGGGCTCGAGGAGTTCGATTCCTATCTGCGAGGGCTGCTCGAGAGGCTCGATGACGACGTGCTGCTGATCATCACGTCGGATCACGGGAATGATCCGACGACACCGAGCACGGACCACAGCCGCGAGTACGTCCCGCTCATCGTGTATCACCGGGGGCTTCGGGCAGGTTCGCGCGAACGAGACCTCGGGACCCGCGGCACATTCGCCGACGTTGGCCGAACCATCGCTGAGAACTTCCGACTCGATGAGGGTTTTCCGGGTCGAAGCTTTCTTCGCGACATTGTCTCTTGAAATTGTCTCTTGAATCGGAGGGGACGCTTGGACAAGTGGAACAGGCAGCTCGCTCGAATCATCGACCACACGATCCTGAAAGTCGGCACGACGTCAGAAGACGTGCGCTCGGCATGCAGGGAAGCGTGCGTTTACCGCTTCGCCGCGGTCGTCGTCCCGCCTTGCTATGTCCCGCTCGCCGTCGCGGAGACGGGTGGAAAGGGAATTCCCGTGTGCTCCGTCGTGTCGTTTCCCTTCGGGTGGGACACGCGCGACGAGAAGCTGCGTCAGATTGAAGCGTTGCTGCGCGCCGGTGCGGATGAGATCGACGTCGTGATGAACGTCTCCATGTTTCTTGCCGGCCGTCACGACGTTGTCGAGAATGAAACGAGGGACATCACGGCGCTCTGCAAAGGCCGGGCGATCGTCAAACTCATCGTCGAGACGGCGTGCCTCAGCTCCTCCCAGATCGCCCTTGCGTCCAGCCTGGGAGTGGAGGCGGGAGCCGATTTCATAAAAACGTCGACGGGCTTTTCCAGCCGCGGCGCGGCGGTGGAGGATGTCGTCATCATCAAGTCAACCGTCGGCGATCGCGCGGGGATCAAAGCCTCCGGCGGCATACGGTCACGCGAGCAGGCGGAATCTCTCGTGCGCGCGGGCGCGACGCGGCTCGGGTGCAGCGCATCGCTCCAGGTGATCCAGGACGCCAGCTGAATAGCCCGCGGGGGCCAATCCGTTCGGTTTGTCGAAGAGGCTGCTGGCGGCTAGTCTCTCCCGCAGCGATCGCACTGGCGTTTCGGTTCCGTCCCATCGATGAACACTTCACGCCGGCCTTTTTCGCAGCGGGGCGTGACGAGAAGCCCCGTCGCCTCGCAGATCACGCGATGGACAATTCCCTGGGGCTCCGCGAATTCCTCGCCGTGGTGATCGCGGTACTGCGCCTTCATGACGGACGTCCACGTGGGAAGCGACACGCGCGAGCCGGTCATCTTCGAGCCCATCGTTCGCTTCTCATTGAATCCTGACCACACGCCGACGGCGAGCTCGGGCGTGTACCCGACGTACCACGCGTCGGTGCAATCGTCGGTCGTGCCTGTCTTGCCAGCGGCCGGCTCCATGAAACCCATGACCCGAGCGCCGTGGCCGGTGCCCTCGTTGAGGGCGCTCTCGAGCATGCTCGTTATCATGTAGCTCGTCTGGGGGCTCAGCACTTCCTCGCGATAGACTGAGTTCTCCTCGAGGAGCTTGCCGTCCCGGTCGTACACCCTCTTTACGAGCATCGGTTCCGCGTGCACACCCCCCGCGGCGAGCGCCGCGTAGGCCGCGGTGAGCTCGATCAGAGAGACCTCCTCGGTCCCGAGAGCGAGCGAATAGACGGGTTCCAGCGGGCTCTTGACGCCGAGCCTGTGGGCGTAGCTGATCACGGCCGGAGCTCCGACCGAGAGGAGGACCCTCACAGCGGCGACGTTGATGGATTGGTTCAGCGCATGCCGAGCGGTCACCTCTCCTTCGAATTCCTTCGAGTAGTTCTCGGGTTTGTAGGGGTCCCCGCTCGGCATGTCGAGAATAATGGGAGCGTCGAGGATGATGTCGGCCGGCGTGTATCCGTTCTCCAGCGCCGCGATGTAGATAAAAGGCTTGAACGCGCTCCCCGGTTGTCTCTTCGCCTGCACCGCGCGGTTCCATTTGCTGTCCCTGAAGCTCCGCCCGCCCACCATGGCGCGAACGTACCCGGTCTGCGGTTCGATCGCTATGACAGCGCCTTCGATGTATTCGACGGGCAGGTCTTTTCCCTTTTCCACCGCTGCCTGGTAGCTCCCCTTCGTTTGTCGATACCGGTGCTCTTTTTCCGTTGCAAGCAGATGGGCCTCCAAACTGTCTTCCGCGATCCGCTGGAGGTACGGGTCAAGGGTCGTGTAGACCTTGAGCCCGTCGTGGTAGATGCGATCCGCACCGTAGCGCGACTCCAGATACTGTCTCACCTCTTCGAGGAAGTACGCGGCGAATCGCTCACCGCTCAACGGTGCTCCGACTTTGACTGGACTTGCGGCGACAGAGTCGGCCACGGCGCGGCGGAGCTTTCCCGCCTCGACCATTGCGTTAAGGACCACGGAGCGCCGCTGGAGAGCGCGGTCGAGGTTGTAGTGGGGCGAGAAGTTCCGTGGGTTCTGCGGAAGGCCGGCGAGGAGAGCGGATTCGCCGAGCGCGAGGTCGGTGGCACTCTTGCCGAAGTACTCGCGGGCGGCGGCTTCGACGCCGTACGCCCCGGACCCGAAGTTGATCTGGTTGAGATACATCTCGAGAATCTCGTCCTTGGAGTACATTCGCTCGATCTTGATGGCGAGGATGGCCTCCTTGATCTTCCGGCTCATCGACACGTCGAACATCGTGAAGAGATTTCGGGCAAGCTGCTGTGTGATCGTGCTGGCGCCCTCTACGATGTGACCGGCACGGAGGTTCGCGAGCATCGCGCGGACCAGTCCCATTGCGTCCACGCCCCAGTGCGAATAAAACTTCCGGTCCTCCACCGCGATGATCGCGTCTTTCAATGCGGCGGGGATCTCATCGAGGGGGACGAGCGCGCGGTTCTGCTCGTAGAACGCTCCAACGAGCGAGCTGTCGTCGGCAAACACCTCCGTCTTGAGCGAGGGTTCGAGATTCTCGAGGCGCGCCGCGCTCGGGAGGTCGCGAGCGAAGTACTTGTACACGCCGAGGGCCGCTCCCAGGACGAATACAAGGAGGACCAGCGAGATCTTGGCGACGACCTTCAATCGCTGTTTTGTATCCTTGGCATCCATGGTGAACTCCCCGGCCGGTTCGATCGCGAGGCGGCCACCACCGAAAAGTGCTTGGCCGGGAGAGCTTGTACCGGCAGGTCTCTCCGACAGGTGAAAAAATACCTGCTGCCCACGGATTAGAAAAGAGTTTTTGGCCACGCTGCGGCCGCGTCGGGGCGGTTCCACGCTTTACTTGTCCGGGGTCCTTTGCTATAATCGCGCTAACTTGCTAAAAAAAAGAAAGTTACTGGACAAGATTGGTCTGTGAGGATCGAACGGCGGCGCGTTCGATACGGGAGTGATGCATGCGACCGGTCAATGAACAGCTCGAGATCATCAAACGCGGGGCCGTAGACGTCGTCCCCGAAGACCTTCTCATACAGAAACTGCAACGATCGGCGGCATCGGGAAAGCCGCTTGTCGTCAAACAGGGATTCGATCCGACCGCGCCGGACATCCATCTGGGGCATACCGTCGGGTTGAGGAAGCTGCGCCAGTTCCAGGACCTCGGCCACCAGGTGGTCTTCCTCGTCGGGGACTTCACGGGTCTGATCGGGGATCCGAGCGGTCGGAGCGAGACACGCGCGAGGATGTCGCGCGAAGATCTCGTGAGGAACGCCGAGACCTACACCGAACAGGCGTTCAAGATCCTCGACCGCGCCAGGACGCGTATCGAGTTCAACAGCAGTTGGCTCGCGAAGCTCAATTTCGTCGATGTGCTCGAGCTCACGGCGACGCAGACCGTTGCGAGGATGCTGGAACGAGACGACTTCGAGAAACGTTTCAAGAGCAACGAGCCCATCAGCCTCCTCGAGTTCGTCTACCCGCTCGCGCAAGGCTACGATTCGGTGGCTCTCCACGCGGATGTCGAGCTCGGCGGCACAGACCAGAAGTTCAATCTGTTGATGGCCCGCGAAATCCAGAGAGCCTACGGACAGGAGCCGCAGGTGATTCTCACCGTCCCGCTCCTCGTGGGGACCGATGGGGTGAAGAAGATGAGCAAGTCGCTGGGGAACTACATCGGGATCACCGATCCGCCCGGTGATATGTTCGGCAAGACGATGAGCATCCCCGACCCTGTCATCCTCACGTACGTCGAGCTCGTGAGCTCGAAAGGCCTCACAGATCTGGAGCGAATACGCGCGCGGCTCAAGGATCCCTCTACGAATCCGTCGCACGTCAAGCGTGAGCTCGCATCGGACCTCGTCACGCAGTACCACGGCGAGGAGGCGGCGAAGCGCGCCGAAGCCGATTTCGACCGGATCCACGTCCAACACGGCATGCCCGAGCACATCGAGGAAATCGCGCTCGAGGCGGACCCGGACGGTCTCTGGATCATCAAGGCGCTGGTGGGCTCCGGATTGTGCAAGAGCTCGTCCGACGCGCGGCGAATGATCCAGCAGGGCGGAGTCACCGTGGACGGCGACAAACTCACCGACGTCGATCTCCGGCTGGTCAAACGCGAAACGGCGTACACCCTCAAAGTCGGAAAGCGCCACTTCGCGAAAGTCCGCGTGGGTTGACCGGCTGGCCGCGAGCCGCAGCCGATGGCGGATGATTTCTCTTCCGAGTTCCATCACGATGAGAATAGCGTTCATCGAACCCCATCTCGAGCTCTACGGCGGAATCCGCCGCATCATGGAGCTCTCCAACCGGCTGACACGGATGGGCGACGACGTCACCATCTTTCATCCTGCGGGAACGGCGTGCGTGTGGATGGAGGGGCTTGCGAAAACCCACCCCACAGCAGAACTGACACGGGAGGAATACGACGCGGTCATATTCAACGACCCGCCCGACTACAAGCTCGCCCGAAGAGCTCGCGCCCGTGTGAAAGCGTTCTACGTCCTTGGCCTCGATGACCATGAGAAACTCAGACGATTCAGCCTTCGAGTCTTGTGGCCGAGAAAGGGGCGTCTCGCGGCGCGAAGGCGTGCGCTCAGCCTTCCCTTTCTCAAGATCTCGAACTCTTCGTGGATCCAGATGTTTCTCAAAGAGGCGCTCGGCATCGATTCGGATCTGGTCGTCGGGGGCATCAATCGAGACGTGTTCCGGCCCGTCAGTGTCTCGCGGGCGCGGGATGTGTTTCGAATCCTCTGGTCGGGCGATCCGCGCGAGAGCAAGGGAGGAGAGACGATTCACGAAGCGTGCGATCGCGTGCGCCGAGAGCGCGGCGAGATCGAGCTCGTCACGTATCACGGGAAAGGAATCCCGCAGGAGAAGATGGCGGAGACGCTCTCGTCCGCGGATCTCTTCGTCGACGCGCAGCGTCACGGGGGGTGGAACAACCCCGTGGCCGAGGCGATGGCATGCGGCGTCCCGGTCGTGTGCACGGATATCGGTGGTGTGGCGGATTTCGCGTTTCACGAGAAGACCGCGCTCCTCTTTCCCGTGGGGAGGGCGGACCGCCTCGCGTCTGCGATACTGAGGATGATTGCGGATCGGGATCTGCGCGATCGCTTGAGCCGCAACGCCTTGAATCACGTCGCGAGATTCGACTGGGATGAATCCGCCCGGCGGCTGAGGTGCGTCATAGGTGCCCACTTGGAGTGATCCATGGTAGAGATATTGCGATATATCTACGCGCGACCTCTAGAAAAAGGCAAAAAAACCTCTATTTGGTCCTTGACACATTTGTTCAACGGGGTCTATATTAGTAGGCACCTCAAAAACTGGAAACGACCAAGATTTTCGGACACGCGCGGGTAAGTCCAAGCGTGTCCAAACGTTCTTTGACAATTCGGTAGCGTGTGAGGAGTTCAGCCTTTGCGGGGTTTGAAGTCCGCGGCGGGGTCTGTCCAGATTCCGCTGTTGACTATTCCCTGTGAAGAAACGCCCTTCTGGATGATTCCGACACGTCTTCTTAAATCCCGAGCGAACATCACAATGCTCTTGATGTCGATCTCGTCATCGCATCGCGGGGCATTGTTGTCGCTTGGGTGAAGCACTGTCGTTCATCGAGTTGGGAATAAGGAAAAGACTCTACA
>Ga0315273_10004721_pt1 | contig 16749 bp, 13 predicted proteins | sample YL17G02_0_MG_FD_205753 | JGI IMG/M metagenome (GOLD analysis project Ga0315273, IMG submission 205753) | Sediment microbial communities from Yellowstone Lake, YNP, Wyoming, USA - YL17G02_0 | ecosystem: Environmental > Aquatic > Freshwater > Lake > Sediment | place: USA: Wyoming | collected... | reverse complement strand
ACATTCAATCTGCTTTAGAGCGAGTGCGTTATTACCAAAAATGTAATTTCGCCGCTTATCTTTCACACCGCAAGAAAAAGATAACTCAATTAGCGGCTTTCACTCATGACCTTGCGTTGTAATACTAATGACCGCCAGTTTTTATCTCCTATTACTCAAAGCCATTTCAGCCTTGTTTCCTTATCGTTTTTAGACAACCACCTATCAATTTTTGAAATATTAATTTCCATTTTTATGTCTTTGCGAGGAGGGCGGTTTTCCCGCCGACCGCGAATCGTGCCTTTGGCAAGCAATCTCAAGGCTCAATTTAGCCGTAAATTTGCCTGGAAACAGGAGACAGCGTCCCCTTTGGGGATTGCTTCGCAAAATACGCTCGCAAAGACATATATGTGGCGGAAATTATTAATTCAATATTCAGTAACCCTAGATCCACTTCAATTCGTTGGCCTGCTTGAGCAGGTCGGCGCGGAAATTGGGATGGGCAATGCCGGCCAGGGCATGCACGCGCTGGCGGATCGTCTTACCATACAGGTTGGCCACACCGTATTCGGTGACAACATAATGGACGTGGTTGCGCCCGGTGACCACGCCCGCGCCCTGCTTGAGCATCGGCACAATCTTGCTGACCAGCGTGCCATCCTTCATGAGGTTGGTGCTGGGCACGGCAATGATCGGTACACCACCCTTCGAGCGGGCCGCGCCGTAGATGAAGTCCAACTGGCCGCCGATGCCGCTGAAGAACTTGGGACCGATGCTGTCCGCGCACACCTGGCCGGTCAGGTCCACTTCAATAGCCGAGTTGATGGCCACCTGACGCTCGTTCTGAGCAATAACAAACGGATCGTTGACGTATTCCTGTCGGTGGAATTCGCACAACGGGTTATCGTGCACCCAACGGTAGAGTTTTTGTGTACCCAGGACAAAGCCAGCTACGATCTTACCGACGTGCAAGGTCTTGCGAGAGTTATTAATGACACCCTTATCAACCAGACCCACGACACCATCCGAGAACATTTCGCTGTGGATGCCCAGGTCTTTCTTCTCACCCAGGTAACTGAGCACGGCATCCGGAATGCCGCCAATGCCCATCTGCAGGGTGGCGCCATCCGGAATCAACTCGGCAATAAAGCCGGCAATTTTCCTGCTGTCTTCGTCACCTTCACTGCCTTGAGGTAGTTCAGCAACCGGATAGTTGACCGGCACAATATGTGTCAGGCGGCTGACATGAATAAACGAATCGCCCAATGTGCGCGGCATCTGCTCATTGACTTCGGCCAGAAGGATCTTGGCCGATTCAGCCGGTGTCTTGGTCAGGCCAACTTCCACCCCCAGGGAGCAGAAACCATGCTCGTCCGGCGGAGAAACATGGATCATGGCTACGTCCACCGGCAAAACACCGTTCTTGAAGAGCAGGGTAAATTCCGAAAGCAGCACCGGCGTGAAATCGGCACGCGCTTCCTGCACGGCTTTGCGCACATTGGCACTGATGAAGAGCGTGTTGATACGCAGGTGGCCTTCCATTTCTGGTTTCACGTAGTCCCCCGGAGCAATCGAAAGCGCCTGGCAAAGCTCCACATTTTCCAGGTCGGGTGCATACTTTACCAGCGCAGCCAGCAACTTCTGCGGTACCGAGACGTTGCCAGTCATAAAGATACGCTGATTCGATTTAATAGCCCGCACCGCTTCATCCGCACTGCACAGGCGGGACTCATAAATGCTTTTCCAATCTGCCATAATTAGCTTTCCTTTCCATCTGTCAGGCGCGCGAGATGGGGCGTTTGACCCGCGTGAGTATTCACCGCAAGTGCCAGGGCCGGGTTTGCCGCAATGGCCGCATCGCTGCCGAGGTTGGCAATTTCCAGGATATACGGCAAGGCCGCGCAAGAGAAGGCATGCGTTGACGTTCGGGCTGTGGCGCCGGGCATATTGGGTACGCAATAATGCAAAACACCTTCTTCGATATAAACAGGCTGATCATGTGTGGTGGGACGCGAGGTCTCCACACAGCCACCTTCGTCAATGCTCATATCAAGGATCACCGAGCGCGGCTTCATGCCATGTACCATTGCACGCGTCACCAGAATGGGCGCACGCGTGCCGGAAATCCGCACTGCGCCGACAAGTACGTCCACGTAGGAAGCGACGCGTTCAATGTTACGCGGCGACGAAAGCATGGTCACAACACCGGGGAAGCGATCATAAATACGCTGTAAGGCAGTGACATCCTTATCCAGAACAATGACGTGAGCGCCCTGCCCGACAAAAGACTGGGTGGCATACGTGCCCACCACCCCGGCGCCAATAATGCCGACTTCCGCGGGCGGGATGCCCGGAATACCGCTCATCAGGATGCCTTTTCCGCCCCAATTGTTTTGCAGCAAACGCGCCGCGATCTGGCCAGCCAGCATACCGCCAATTTGGCTGAACGGGCGCATGACAGGAAAAGAGCCGTCTGCCAGTTGGATCTGCTCATAGGCGAACGCGGTCACATTTTTCTTCAGCAGGATTTCAATTTTATCCCTCTGGGCTGAGGCCAAATGCAGAAAACCGGCAAGTATTGAGCCGGGCACGAGCCATTCAAGCTCTTCCTGCACCGGACGGGCAACCTTGATTAACATGTCGGCGCGGCCGTAGACTTCATCGGCAGCGTAGGCAATGGTCGCCCCAACGCGCTCGTATGACTGGTCGGTAAAGCCGGCCCCGTTGCCGGCCTCGTGCTCAATGTACACTTTGTGCCCATTTTGGCACAGAATTTCGACGCCGGCCGGGGAAAGCCCTATGCGGAATTCAAACGGACGACGTTCTTTAGGTATTCCTATATCCATAGTATCTCCACAAAATTACGACATGTTAAGAACTTCACGAATTGATGGAAGCGCCCAATCAATCGTTTCCTTGTCTATTACAAGCGGCGGCGCAAAACGGATCACATTATCATGCGTCTCTTTTGCAAGAATGCCTTTCTGCTTCATGGCTTCGCAGAAACGCCGCGCACCGCCGGCTTCAGGTTTTAACTCGACACCGATCAACAATCCCCTGCCGCGCACTTCCTTCACATGCGGGCTTGGGATCTCGGCCAATTGCTCCATGAAATAATCGCCTAATTGCTGGGCGCGCTCGGCCAATTTTTCTTCGCGGATCACACGCAACGCAGCGCGCGCTACCGCCGCGGCCAGCGGATTTCCACCGAAGGTTGAACCATGCTCGCCGGGCGTGAACAGACCAAGGATAGCTTTATCTGCCAATACCGCTGAAACGGGATAAAAACCGCCAGCCAGCGCCTTGCCTATGATCGTCACATCGGGACGCACGCCGTCATGTTGAGCCGCGAACAGTTTCCCGGTCCGCGCGAGACCGGTTTGAATCTCATCCGCCATAAACAACACATTGTTTTTCTTGCAAATTTCCGCAACCATTTTCAAATATCCAGCGGGTGGAATAATCACGCCGCCTTCGCCCTGGATGGGTTCCAGCATGACCGCCGCAGTATTGGGCGTAATCGCTTTTTCGATCGCGGCCGCGTCGCCATAATTGACGATTACAAATCCGGGGGTATACGGACCAAAGTCATCTCGATATAGTGGCTCGGTGGAGAACGAAACGATGGTCACGGTGCGGCCGTGGAAGTTGCCCGCCGCGGTGATGATCTCAGCCTGATAACGCGGCACCTTCTTTACCAGATAGGCCCATTTGCGCGCCAGCTTGAGCGCGGTCTCAACCGCTTCAGCACCTGAATTCATCGGCAGGGACAGTTCATAACCGGTCATTTCGCTGAGCTCCTTATAGAGGAGCGGTAATTGGTCGTTGCGAAACGCGCGTGACGTGAGCGTAACCTTTTTGGCCTGCTCGATCAATGCCTCCAAAATCTTCGGGTGAACGTGACCCTGGTTCAGCGCCGAGTACGAAGAGAGACAATCGAGATATTTTTTACCGTCCACATCATAGACCCACACACCCTGCGCTTTTTCGATCACTACGTCAAGGGGATGGTAATTGTGAGCGCCGTATGTTTCTTCCATTTGGATAAAGTCTTGTGTTTTCATTTGTTCACCTTGTTATCGTCATTGCGAGGGCTGGTGGTCGAGACGTTCCGCCGAGACCCAAGCCCGAAGCAATCTCCTGCAGATAGGGGGATTGCTTACCACTTCGTGGCACACGTCGTCGGGAAGAACACCCGCAAAGTACGCGTCGCAATGACATATAAATTACGCCACACCAAACAACCGCGCAAGAATCGCCTTCTGTGCGTGCAGGCGATTATGCGCCTGCGGGAAGATGACTGAATGCGGGCTATCCGCAACATCATCGGTCAACTCATGGTTACGGTGCGCGGGCAGGCAATGCATAACAATCACATCCTTATCCGCTTCACCGACTAATTTTGCGTTCACTTGATAGGGCGGGAAGACCAGTTCACGTTTGGCGGTTTCCTCCTCCTGGCCCATACTTGTCCAGGTATCGGTATAGATAACATGCGCGCCCTTCACCGCTTCATGCGGATCGCGCAGGAAAGTCAGTTTACTGCCTGTTTCCTTGGCGATCTGCTTTGCAGCTTCCACAGCCTTTGGGTTCGTATCATAACCCGCCGGAGTGGCGACTGTAAAATTCCAGCCCAATTTTGCCGAGACATGCATCAACGAAGTAGTGACGTTATTACCATCGCCAACATACGCTACGTTCAAGCCTTTGGCCTTGCCGAATTTCTCCTGAATGGTCAACGCATCTGCCATGCCCTGGCAGGGATGGTTGTAATCGCTCAAGCCATTGACGACAGGGATCTCAGACCACTTCGCCAATTCAAGCACATGCCCATGCTCGAACACGCGCGCCATCAAAGCCTGAACATAACCGGAGAGTACGCGCGCGATATCCGCAATGGATTCGCGTTTTCCAAGTCCGATCTCGTTTGGCGAAAGGTATAGCGCGTCGCCGCCGCAATGGCGCATCGCCATGTCAAACGAAACGCGCGTACGCAAACTGGGCTTCTGAAAGATCATACCCAGTACTTTTCCTTGAAAGATGGGCTTATTGCCTTTTTTGAAGTATTCCTTTTTGAGCTTTAGTGCCACATCAAGCAGATCCTGCACTTCAGCGGAAGATAGATCAGATATTGCGAGAAAATTTTTCATGCCAATTCCTTCCTTTGTTTAGTATATCTTGAACAGGCATTTCTGCCATGTTTCAACCATCATGGCTTCCACGTGACATATGTCTGGCAATTAGCCAGCCATGCGCACTTTTTTCCAATACCGATGCAACCCATCCGCACACATGCCCAGCGGATTCGCCAAATCATAAGCCTTCACCACCCCTTGATCCAGGCCAAGCGCGTGGCCCTGCCCGCCCATCCAATCAATAAATCGAACACGCAACTCGTCCACAGATGGGCTAGAAGGCATCACATCTTCGAGCCATTTCTCTGCCGCGTCCAAATCCTTCTCCACTTCACGCAACTGCCATTCAGGATCGTCGAATATTCCAAAGTGGGTCGGCACAATCTGCGCAATTTTTTCCTTTCGCAAACGCGCCAGCGCTTCGCGCCATTTGCCAAAGTGCAATTCGGGCGGCGGCATCGGCAATCGTAGATACTGATAACCGGGAATTCTGACTCCGCCGACATCACCCGTAAAACACACATCTTCAAACAGATAGCAATAATGATGCTCGGCATGACCCGGCGTATTGATGGCGACAAAGCGCAAATTGCCGATGACGATCTCTTCCGCATCTTTCGGGACCTTGAGTTGCTTCTCCACAACGGGCAGAAACTCACCCCAAAGTGTTTGCATCCTATCCCTATAAATACGCGTGGCGCTGGCAATCAGTTTTTCGGGGTTCAACATGTGCGGCGCGCCGTTCGGGTGGACAATGACCTGCGCCCCCAACTGGGATAGCCAGCCCGCCGCGCCAGCGTGGTCGAGGTGAATGTGCGTGACCAGAACGTGAGTCACATCCCGGGTGGATAAGCCTTCCTTCGCCAGACCAGCTTCGAGAGCGGATAGGGTCGAGCCGGGTCCACTTTCAATTAAGACTGCGCCGCCTGAATGTCTGATCAGATAGGAAGCGATGGCATGCGGCTTGCCTTGAAAATTCAAGTCGATCGTTATGATGGGGTTTTTAGCCATGAAAGCAGGTCCTTGGACGAGTCGTTTGAAGCGAACATGGAAAGCGCCTTGGTTAGATCGGCGCCACAATCAATCTGGCAGATCGGTATGCTGCGTTCCGAGAGCGAGCGAATTAAAGGCCTGGGGTCTTTATGAATGCCGAACGTTTCGCCGTTCAATAAAACCGCAATGGGGCGAAGGTTTCGTCTTTGCAGATCATCGATCGCAATTAGCAGCGTATTCGAGGCCGATGGTGTGACAAGAATAACACTGCTGCCCAACGGCAATTGCTGTGCTTGCGCGGTAATTACTGCGGCCAACGAGAGGCGTCCATCGCCTTCAAGGAAAGCCAGGGTCTCGAGTATTTTACTTTCCTGACGAACACTGCGCTCGGCAAGGATAACTGTATATGCGCGGCCGGCAGTGACAAGCCCCACCGCGCGCTTTTGCGAAATAAAATAATGCGCCAATGATGCAGTAATGCTGATGGAATACTCAAGCGTGGAGGGCGGCAGATCAAACTTTGGGCGTTTGCCAAAGAAAAGTGCATCCACTTGCGTTTCAGGAGCTTCATAAGGCAATTGCGCCTGGGCACGTCTTTCAGCATCAAGAAATAACCATACTTCTGCCTGTGGGTCCTGTTCAAACTCTTTCACCATCAATTTGCCGAGGCGCGCAGTGGTCGGCCAATGGATTCGCTTCAGCGTATCACCCGAGGTGTATTCACGCACGCCTGCCGCGTGAGGCGTAACATCCAACGACTTGCGCTGAATGGCGCGCCCGCCGGGCAGGAGGCCGGGAGGTGAAGGAAAAGTTGATATTTCGAACATCATCGGGAGCACAATAAGTGACTCATGTGCATCGAATTGCTTACGGACTTGAAACAACCCGAATGGGTCGCCGGATTTCAAAATGGTTGGACCAAGAGTGAATCCGCCGCGATGGGCCAGCCAGGTACGCGCAACATAGCTGCGCTTTTGGCGCGAGGTAAGCATGGTCAACACGCGCGAACCGGCAGCGCCGGGCATATTCGTTTCATTGGAGATTTCCACCCATAAACTAAGCAAGCGTCCATTATTGATGACTTCATAACGTTCTTCGAAAATGTCACCCACACTGGCACGTAATGAGCGCGCCTGCCGTTCCACACGCATCCAAAGGATTGAGACTTGCGCCCACAACCATGTAAAACTTATGAGCAACAGTCCCATATAGAGAATTCGCGAGTAGATCACGCCACCGTTGACCAGTGAGCCGATTAAGCCCACAGCCAGCAGTAAGACGGTTAGGATACGGCCCGGGTTCATTTTTAGTTTTTGCTGCCCTTGGATTGAAAATCCCCGCCGGGCACGGACGTCTTATGTAAAATCTCTTCTACAATGCGGTCAGAACTTAGTTCGCGCAAACGCGCCGCCGGGCTGACGATAATGCGATGCGCCAGGATGGGAATTGCCATATCTTTGATGTCATCTGGAAGAACATAATCGCGCCCAACCAATGCGGCACGTGCCTGTCCCGCGCGTGCGAGAAAGATACTGCCACGCGGGCTTGCACCAAGATATACATCATCGCTCTGGCGCGTGCGAGACGTCAACTCGACAATATATCGCTTAATAGCCTGTGAAAGAAACACCCTCTTGACTTCACCCATGACTTGCAAAACTTCTTCGACGCCCACTACAGACGACAGGGTCTCCAGCGGATGTTGTAATTGCTGATCTCCCAGCACGCGGATCTCATCTGCCTGCGATGGGTAGCCCAGGCGCAAGCGCAACATAAAGCGATCCAATTGCGCTTCCGGCAATGGAAAAGTACCTTCGTGCTCGATCGGGTTCTGGGTGGCAAGCACCATGAATGGACGCGGCAGGATATGCGTAACGCCGTCCACTGTAACCTGCCGTTCCTCCATCGCTTCGAGCAAAGCTGCCTGCGTCTTGGGCGTAGCGCGGTTGATCTCATCTGCAAGGATGATCTGCCCGATTATTGGGCCGGGGCGAAATTCAAACTCATCCTTCTTCTGGTTGTAAATAGAGACGCCCGTCACGTCACTGGGAAGCATATCGGGCGTAAACTGAATTCGGTTAAAAATACAATCAAGCGAACGCGCCAGGCTGCGTGCCAGCATCGTCTTGCCTACACCGGGCACATCTTCGATAAGAATATGTCCCTGGCATAACAAGCCAGCTACTAACAGGTCCAAAGACTGGCGCTTGCCAACAATGACCTTCTCTAAATTCCCAACGATCGTTTCACCAAAAGCCTGAATATCTGCCATGACGACATCCTTATTAAAAATGATGGTCTTATTTTACTGCTTCTTGCATAAATACGTGAAGAATTTCAAGCGATCAAAATGCAGGGTTGAAGGCAATTTGGATTCAAATCGTTGCGCCGTACAGTGATCTCGTATTTGAGTTTGGACATTTTGATTCCCCTTATTATCGCAACCATCCACGAATTCAAACGAATTCACGAATGCCCACCCTCATTCGCCGAAGGTTCGTGACCTTATTCGTGGATGGCTTAGTGGTAACAGATTTCCAAAGTTCCAGACCCTAAAGGTTTCTTTCGTTAATCTTCGTCACGTCTGGCAGGATGGTCTGGCTATCAGGGGGGACTGATGGCCGAGAAAACCTTTAGGGTCTCACATCCCGTTGACTTCGTATTCTTTCCAATAATTCATCTACCGACTCATCCCCCGCCTCCTGACTCACCAACTCCCCCGAAACGCCTTTGCCAGCAGGGACGGAGTCAGCCGCTCGACCTGCTCGATACCCTGCCGTGTCACATGGCAGCGACAGTTCGAGATTGATCCCGATGAATTACGTGCCGCTGTCTGGAGTGAATCTGTCACGGCAATCGCTGAATCTTTTGGCGTGAGCGACAAGGCGATCGAGAAACGCTGTAAACGGTTGGGCATCGTCAAGCCGCCACGCGGGTATTGGGCGAAGATTCAAAATGGAGCTTCGCATGAATACGCATTGCTTGTGCTTGGATGGACGAAGGAAAAGATTGAGGAACTCGATCAGAGTCTTGTTGCTGCTGAAAACAGCGTACACGTCAATTCGGTTTCTGAACTGGATATCCCAACAGATACATGAAATTAAAGACCGGCGTGCTTGTGGAAACCTGACCGATCTCCCATTTATAATCCACACATTGTATTGAGTCGGTAAGTTCCTGTAGCTCCTGAAAAGAATATCCGCGCATCATTGAGACAACCGATATTTCGGATGCGTCATTCATACGCCAGCACCTCATTGATCGTGAGCCTGGCAGCGCTGCGCGCTGGCATAATACTGGCAAAAATCGAAAGGATGATCACAACACCCAGCCAGATCAAAATACCAAGCGGGGTGAAACTTAGGGTCATGGCTGAACCCATCATGGCTTCACCGATGATTGCCAGCAGGAAATAACTGATGGGGAAGGACAAGCCGATTGCCAATATCCACGTGATCAGACCGATGACCAAACCCTCGATGATGACCGACTGCATGACGACCATGTCCACCGCGCCGATGGTTCTCATCACGCCAATCTCGCGCGTTCGTTCCAGCACATTAATGCTCATCGTGCCGGTCAAGCCGATGCTGCCCACGAAGGCGGTAAGAATCGCCATGATCAATAAGAAGGTGACCAAAATATTGACCGCCTGTGTCGCACTCGTCCGTAATTCATACCCGGATTGCGCGCTTTGCAGCGAGAAATTCCTGTCGGTCAAATGGAGATTGATGCGCCGCGCGAGTTCCTCCTGGAATTGCTGGTCATGTAACTCGGTAATGATGCGGTATGAGGTCGCCTGGTCGCGCATGTGCATTTTGCCAGCGATAAAATCAAAGTTCGCGTATGCCATCGGGTCGCCCAGCATGGCAACAAAGCGGAAGATGCCCACTACTTTCCATTCTTCTTCGCGGCGTTCCGGAAGTTTGATGATCAACTTATCGCCGGGTTTCAAGTTCGGATAAAAGTCATAGATGCTATCGGATACGACAATGGCTCTTTCTTCATTTGGTAACAGCCAGCGCCCCGCGACAAATTCCGGGTTAAGCAATTGCGTATCCTGCGGCGGAGCGGAGATTGTCAGGTTGGTTACAATGTTGTCGTTATCGTCCCAAATTTCACCGGCAGCGCCGCCCCATGCCTCAACACCTTCCACACCCGGTATTGCCAGCAAATTTTGCTCAATCTTGTTGACCTGATAAGGGCGGCGAAAACTGACAGTGACGTCGCCCATAAAATGCTGCATGAGTTGATTCATCACATGGGTCATTGAATCGCGCACGTTGAAGACCGCGATAAAAACTGCGCCCGCAACGGTCAGCGTGAAGATGGTCAGGAGCAGGCGTCCCTTTTTACGAAATGTGTTGCGGAATGAAAGCAGGATGGGACGGGAAATCCAACTGATCCATTTGGCGTTAAGTTTTGAAAAATTACTTTTGGCAGATTGACCGCCGGGGCGATAGTTGCTGATCGCCTGTTGGACGCTGGTCTTTACGCCGCTGTTGACCGGGAAAAATCCCGCGCCCAACGGGACAAGGATTGCGATCAATCCTTGCGTGATCACAGCTGCAGGAATCACGCGGAAACCTTGCAGCACAGCGCCTTGCAAACTGGAAATGAACCACGCAAGGGTGTAGCCCGCAATTGTTCCAAGCGGCACAGCCAGGATCAACGCGATCAAACCATAGACAACGATTAGAGTCAGGTACATTCCCAAAATTTGGTAACTGCGCCCGCCGACCAGTTTCATCACGCCGATCTGTCGCAGTTGTTGAGCGAGCAGAGCGTTGAGCGTGTTGATGATGAGCGAACTGCTCAGAATCGTGATCAATCCGCCTAACGCGCCCAAGATGCCGATGACCGCCAGAATATTCTTTGTCATCGGATGTTCGCTGGTCAGGTTTTCATCCACTCGATAGGCGTTTCGCTGGCTGTCCTCAACTTTATCTTTAACAGCCGCGGCGATATTCGCAATGAATTTGCTGTCGCTTCCATCGCCATCCACTGTCACATAAAGATAGGTGAACTGATTGTCCAACCCAAATGTTTTTAGCGTTTTCAGCGTGACATAAGCGTTATTTGTTGCGCCTGGGTCTGGCTTGGATGCAACCTGATCCGTGACCAACCCCACTACTTTTAGATAATGCTTCGAGCCATCCGGCAATTCAATTTCGATTGCGTCACCCGGGGTAAAGCCAGTAATGTGCATGACATCCTGATTAATAACAGTTTCGCCTTTGCTGGGAACTTTGACGCCTTCGATCGTGGCAAGCAGATTGACACCACCTGCGAAATCGAAAACCCCAACAAGTTTTAGATTTTTCCAATCCTCATTACCTCTCCGCGCGCGAATTTCGATCATGCGGCGGCCTTCCACTTCATCCACGCCAGGTATTTTTTCAATCACATGAATCAGGTCTTTGTCGAAAGGGTCTGTGAAAATATCAATATTTGGCGGGTTGACCGAAGCGTAACTTTTATTGATATCTTCGCTTAAGATTGCAAACGCGGTGATAATCATCCCGATGGCAAAGACTCCCACTGCGCTGGATGCGACAACCAGCGCAGTGCGCGTTTTGTCATCCCATAGATCGGTGAGCACTTTGCCCCAGCGCGGCTTGATCAAATTCGGTTTGAAGTCGGTTTTCACTGGTTGCTCTTCCTCCGTTCCGTGCATTTGTATTTCCCGAAGATGGTGATGGGGTAGTCAATCCGAAACAACTTCCAAAGCCTATTCATATGCCAACACTTCGTTGATCGTCAGCTTGGCCGCATTACGGGCGGGCATGAGGCTGGCAAACACCGAAAGGACGATGACCACGCCCAACCAGAGCAGAATGCCCAGCGGGGTGAAACTTAATTCCATGGGCGAACCCATTATCGAATTTCCAATAATCGTCAGCAGGAGGCTGCCGATGGGGAAGGACAGGCCGATTGCCAGCGCCCAGGTGATCAGGCCGATGACCAGCCCCTCGATGATGACGGATTGCATGATGACCCGATCCACTGCACCGATGGTGCGCATCACGCCGATTTCGCGGGTGCGCTCGAGGACGTTGATGCTCATGGCACCGGTCAGGCCCATGCTACCGACAAACGCGGTCAGGACGACCATGATGAGCAGAAAAACAATCACTATGTTAATTGCCAGGGTCGCTTTTTGGCGCAGGTCGGAGCCAGATTGCACACTTTGCACGGCGAAATTTCGCTCGGTGAGATGGGTATCAATGCGCTCGGTGAGTTCCTGACTGGAGGCAGCATCATGCAAGTGGGTGATGATGCGATACGAGGTTGCCCGGTTGGGCAGGTGGTTTTGTGCGGCAATAAATTCAAAATTGGCATAAGCCATTGGGTCGCCAAACATCGCTAAAAAAAGGGAAGACGCCTACCACTGTCCAGGGCTCTTCGCCACGACCGGGGAGTTTGATGATGAGTTGGTCGCTGGGTTGCAGGTCGGGGTAAATCAGGTAAAGGCTGTCTGCAACCACAATGGCGCGTTCCTCGTTTGGCAAAAGCCAGCGGCCCGCGACCAGTTTCAGGTCGAGCAGTTTTGAATCTTGTGGTGGGGCGACGATGGAGAGCTTGCTGACGAGGTTGTCGTTCTCGTCCCACACTTCGCCCGCGGCGGCAGACCAGCCTTCGACGCCTTCCACGCCGGGAATTTCGAGCAGGGTTTGCCGAATCTTATCAACGCGATAGGACTGGCTAAAGTTGACGGTGACATCGCCCATGTAGTGTTGCAGGAGATTTTTCATCACGCTGTCCAACGAGTCGCGTACGTTGAAAACAGCGATGAAAACGCCTCCGGCAACGGTGAGTGTGAAAATAGTGAGGAGCAATCGTCCGCGCTTGCGAAACGTATTTCGAAACGAGAGCAGGATCGGGCGGGAAATCCAACTAATCCATCCTGCCTTGCGATTTAAATTATTTTTTGTGGATTTGTCGCCGGGGCGGTAGTTGCTGATGGCTGCCTGCACGCTGGTTTTTGCGCCGTTGTTGACCGGGAAAAATCCCGCGCCCAGTGGAATCAGGATGGCGATCAGCGTTTGCGCGACGACCGCCACTGGCACAAAGCGAAAGCCGTGAAGCATTGCGCCCAGCAAATAAGCCATGAACCACGTAAGCCCATAGCCCGCCGCCGCGCCGTTCGGAATTGCAATAATCAAAGCGATTACGCCATAAGAGATAACCAGGATCAGGTACATCCCCAAAATTTGCCCACTGCGCGCTCCCACCAGTTTCATCACACCGATCTGGCGCAACTGATGGGTGAGCAAAGCATTGAGCGTATTGATGATCAGCGAACTGCTCAAAATGGTGATCAGCCCGCCCAGAGCCCCCAGCACGCCAATGATTGCTAGGGTGATGTCAGTCATCGGGTGTTCGGTGGAAAGGTGTTGATCTACGCGATAAACCGTCCGTTCACTTTCCTCCACTTTGTCCTGAACGGCGGCTGCCACGCTGGCGATCAATTTGCTGTTGCCGCCGTCGCCATCCACGGTGAGATAAAGCTGGTTAAATGTGCCATCCAGCCCAAAGGAACACAGGGTTTTGACGGTGACAAATACCAGGTTGTTCGCGGCCGGGTCGGGTTTGGACGTGGTCTGGTCAGAAACCAGCCCGACGACGGTCAGGAAGTGGCTCGAGCCATCGGGCAGTTCGATCTCGATCACATCGCCCGCATGCAGACCGCTGGTGTGCATCACATCCTGGCTGATGACCGCTTCGCCTTTCCCGGCAATGCCAACGCCATCGATCGGCGTGCGGAGATTGATGTTGCTCTCGAAATCGTCCATCCCCACCAGCGTCAGATCCATCCAATCTTCCACGCCGCGCCGTGCCCGAATGGCAATGATCCGACGACTTTCCACTTCATCCACGCCGGGGACCTTTTCGATGACTTGAACCAGGTCCTGGTCAAGCGGGTCTGTCCGAACTTCAATGTTGGGCGGATTGACGGCCGCATAGCTATGGTTAATATCTTCGCGCATGATCACATAGGCGCTGATGATCATCCCAATCGCAAAAACCCCCGCGGCAATCGAAGCCACCACCAGCCCTGTGCGCGTTTTATCGTCCCACAGGTCGGTAAAAACCTTGTTCCAGCGCGGTTTCAGCAGGTTGGGTTTGATTTCCGCGCTCATCGGTCGGCTTTCCTTCTGTGGTTTTCAGCCATCCGGGCAGTCGCGATTTCGTGAATGGCATGACGGGTCAGAGGCGAACCGTCGATCAGTTCGTAGAAGGTTGCCCTGGGCAGGAGCGCCAATTCTGCGCCGTGTTCCGCCGCCTGGACATGGGCGACTGCACGACCACCCTGGGTCAATTCCACCTCGCCGAAAAATTGTCCTGGTCCCAGCCGCGCCAGCCGCATTTCTTTACCCTGTTGATTGGTTGCGACGATTTCCACTTCCCCCATGACGATCATAAAGAAATGCTCGACCGCTTCCCCCTGGCGGAGAATTGTCGCCTTGGGAGCGACCTGCCGTTTTTCGGCCTGTTTCGTGGCTGCCAGCATTTGCGGGTGCGACAGGAACGGCAGCGCCCGTGCTACCGACTGGTCGATGATTTCACCGTCTGAAAGGATGATGGTCTGGTCGGTGCGCTGCGTAATCGACGGGTCGTGGGTCACAATCAGGATGGTTTTGCCGCGACTCGCCAAATCCTGGAACAGGTTGAGCACATTCTCCGCCGCGCGTGAGTCCAAGTTGCCGGTCGGTTCATCGGCCAGGATGAGAGATGGGTCGGTCGCCAGCGCCCGGGCAATGGCGGCGCTCTGCTGCTGTCCGCTTGAGACGGCGGTGGGCAATTTATGGGCCAAGTCTTCCAGCCCGACCATTTTGAGCAGTTCCATCGCCCGTTCAGGCCGCTCGTAAAACGGATACAGGTTGCAGTAATCCATCGGGAGCATGGTGTTTTCGAGCAAGGTCAAGGTCGGCAGGAGTTGGAAAAACTGGAACACCACCCCCATATTTTTTCCGCGCCACAGGGCGCGCTTGCTCTCGCTCATCTTGTAAATATGCTCGTTACTGATGACCACGTCCCCGGCGGTGGGGCGGTCGATGCCGGTGATCATGTTCAACAGGGTGGACTTCCCGCAGCCCGATTTTCCCACGATGGAGATGAACTGCCCGTAATTTAGTTGCAGGTTGATGTTTTTCAGCGCGACGAACTTCCCCGCTGCGTTTTCATACACTTTTTGAACATTGCGCAACACAATGGCGGGTGTTTCGGTTGCCTGTTTTTTGGGCCGGGAAACGACTTCGATGGGAGCGTGAGCTTTCGCTGTTGCGCGTTCTGTTTTGACGATGTTCTCACCATCTGGAACGCTCACCACACCATCCACAATCTGCAAGCGGCGGGTGAAGCGGGGCGTAAAACTCTCATCATGTGTCACCATGACAATCGTTTTTCCCTGCGCTACCAGTTTCTCGAAAATTTGCAGGATGGTCTCGGCGGTGACGCTGTCCAGGTTGCCGGTTGGCTCGTCGGCGATAATCAGATGCGGGTCGTTGACCAACGCCCGGGCAATGGCGACGCGTTGTTTTTGTCCGCCGGAAATATGCGCGGGAATTTTGTAGGCGTGATCAACAATGTCAACGAGTTCCAGCAACTCGAGCGCACGTCTTTTGCTGACAATGGGATGATACATGCCCAAGAAATCAGGCGGCAACATGACATTCTGCACCAAATTGAGAGTCGGCATTAACTCGAAAGATTGATAAATGATTCCCAGATGTTGACCGCGCCACAAGGCTAATTTGTCTTCGTTCAGGGAATGGATCGGAATGGAGGGAGGCGGAGTTTCGTTGCCCACCCAATGAAACAGAATATTCCCAGAGGTCAACTCACTGACGCCGGAGATCATATTGAGCAAAGTGGTTTTTCCCGCGCCTGATTTACCTGTAATCCCCAGGAATTCGCCCTGCCTGATGTCTATGTTAACGTTGTTGAGAGCTGTAAAAGGTATATCCCCCGTGTCGTATGTTTTTACTACGTCCTGCATTTGGATGATGATGTTTTGGCTTTTGTCTGTCATGATTACATCATCTGCTGCCTGCACTTATAAAACCAGCAATGTGGAATTATTTAATTTTCAATCAGAGGTCTTGGAATTACCCGCTTCGGTAACATTGGGCAATTTTTATCGGGAAGTTTTCGAGAATCGCGGCTTCCGTCCAACCGAGGCGGCGGTAGTTTTCCAGAGTCCACACGGGAATGCGGGTGCGGACAATGCAAGCCTCGCCGCCAGAAACACCCGCTGTCTTTTCGATCCCAGCCCAGGCGTTGCCAACCTCCCGGGCAAGACGCTGCAACAGTTCCGCTTTTTCGGCGCGGCTCAAACGGGAAACCTGGGGTTCGATATTTTGGATGCTCATTTTTGCCTCAACTTCAATGATGATTATAACCGTTTGTAAAGACAGGTTTCGCCAGAAGGGAGTGTCTAAAAGAATGGGCTAAAATGGGAGTATGAAAAAGTGTCCCCATTGCCACTCGACGACCCGCCAGAATAAGGCTGGGAAAACAAATGCAGGCTCGCAACGGTATCGTTGTATGCACTGCAACCGCAAATACACGCCCGAACCCAAACCACAAGGATACCCAAAGAGCATGCATAAACGGGCAGCAGAAATGTATGTGGACG